>Ga0315912_10000242_pt1 | contig 116308 bp, 92 predicted proteins | sample VfabasoilMG_FD_204469 | JGI IMG/M metagenome (GOLD analysis project Ga0315912, IMG submission 204469) | Garden soil microbial communities collected in Santa Monica, California, United States - V. faba soil | ecosystem: Environmental > Terrestrial > Soil > Garden | place: USA: California... | reverse complement strand
GCGGTGATCTCCGGCTTCTCTCGAGTGTAATGATTCGCCATTGCCTGCCCTCCGTAAACAGACAATAGCAGCTTTTCCACTCTGTGAGAAGCTACTTATGACTCACAACACTAGCGTGGTTCCTGCTCAATCAAACGGGGTGCTAGCAAAAGCTGAACCGCGAACCTCAAGCCACTTACTTTTTGTATCCGCTGTTCGTAATCTTCACCTGAATCTGTTTGGCCTTCGCGACCAACAGAGTCTCGGCCGGGTGGTTTACGCCATCCGGTAACGAGGCGAAACGGACCGCCAGCGTTACGGTGTCTTTTTCCTTTCCGAGATAGCTGTCGACGTTCACGGCCGCCAGTTGTTTCGCCGGGGCATTGAACGAGATCCTCAACTTGTCGCCGGGCAGGTTGTAGTCGGTAATGGCGATTTCCGCGACGCCCGGCACCGTCTCCTTGTCGAGCGCCACCTTGCCGCGCTGCGCCGCGGCCTGGATCTTTTCGGAATCGGGGGGTACGTATTGTTTCACGAGAGCCGTGACGTCACCCATATACTCTTTTAACTCCCCGACTTTGTTTTCGATGACCTTCTTCTTCAGAGCGCCGCCGCCCCGCCCGGCCCGTCGTCCTCCTCCGCCCGCCGGCGCGGCAGCGGCGGGCGGAGGGGCGGCGCCGGCAATGTCGGTTTTGATGACCTTACCATCGGTGCCGTAGCGGCATTCCTTCCTTTCCGTCTTCTTGACCTCGCCTTTTAGGCTGATTTCTGTAGTTTCAACCCACGCGTATTGAAGGAGCGCCTTTTGGTTGGCGGCAAGCGACTGTTTGAGTTCAGTGACTTTCGCCTGAATCGCCGCTTTGGCTGCCGGCGGAGCGTCCTGGGCCTGCGCGCCAGCCGACGGCCAAATAGCCAAAAGCGCAGCCACCGGTAGGGCATTCCTGAAATATTTGCGTTTCATAGTCTGCGGAAGAATGCGAGAGGCAATGCAAACGACTCACAAGAAAATCCTCCGCGGGTGTGATTTCTTCCGACTAAACAAATTACACCGCCCCAACATCGGAGCACATTATCCTGGTGGTATTCCGCGAACGCGAGTCCTCTCTAGACCCGATTCGGCGGCGTGATTCCGGCGAGTCGCAAACCTTTGATCTAAGATGCCACTTAGGAGAAAACCCGCGAAACAAATCGGACTCGCGATCGTGATTCTGGCTGCGGGACTTGTCGTATGGACGGTGTACTCCCAGAGCTCGAACCTAGGCCGCGCCTACCCGACCGGGCGGGTTTCCGCCTCGGCCTCGACATCGCCTGCCCCGAATTCGCAAGTCACCTTCCTGCCCACGGTCGCGAATGCAGGCGCAGCGCCCGCCACAGCCCCAAAGGGAATGGTCTGGATCCCGGGAGGCGAGTTCTCTATGGGCGCGCCGGACCCGCCTCATCGGGATGAAGCGGGTATGCAAGCCACTACAGACTCCCGCCCGATTCACCGGGTTTACGTGGATGCTTTTTGGATGGACGAGTCGGACGTTACCAACGACGACTTCGCAGCTTTCGTGAAAGCAACAGGCTATATCACCGTGGCCGAAAGAAAGCCGCGTGCCGAGGATTTTCCAGGCGCTCCGCCGGGGAGCCTGATTGCGGGCTCCGTTATTTTCGTGCCTACGGATCGTCCGGTTCAGCTCAACAATCATCTTCAATGGTGGTCATACGAAAAGGGCGCGAACTGGCGGCATCCGCTTGGCTCCGGATCCGGCATTACTGCGAAGGGGAAATATCCGGTCGTTCACGTCGCCTACGAAGATGCTCTCGCCTACGCCGATTGGGAGGGAAAGCGGCTGCCGACCGAAGCGGAGTGGGAGTTTGCGGCGCGCGGCGGGCTCAGCGGTAAGCCTTTCGTCTGGGGTGATGAGTTCCGGCCGAATGGCAAGTGGATGGCGAATTCCTATCAGGGACAATTCCCGGTGAGAGGGACGAACAAGGCGGAGGACGGGCACGCGGACATTTCGCCCGTGGCTCAGTATCCACCCAATGGTTATGGTCTTTACGATATGGCCGGCAATGTCTGGCAGTGGACCAGCGACTGGTATCGTCCGGACTATTACGCGCTGCTCGCCGCGGCTGGCGGGGTGGCGCGCAACCCGCAAGGGCCGCCAGCTTCCTTTGATCCGTCCGAGCCCGGGCAAAAGATGAAGACCCACCGCGGCGGTTCCTTCCTTTGCACCGATCAATACTGTTCGCGCTACGTCGTAGGTACTCGAGGCAAGGGCGAAGTCAGTACGGGAACCAATCATCTCGGCTTTCGTTGTGTGAAATCCGTCCAGTAATCCACGGGACCTATGAACCGTTGGCCCTGACGGGCACGCGCTCGAGCAACAGCTTGACAGCCGGTCCCAGTGCCGGATATGCTCCTTGCTATGTATTGAGAGCCGCGAGGAAGCGGTTCTTACTCTAGCAGGCTCTGGGTCAGAAGCCTCCGGTTTTTGCGCTGCAAGTTGACCGGCGCATGTATGGCGACCTTCCATCCGCAATACTCGGATGCACCTCCGGAGGTTTTGTATGACCCTCGCGCGCAAAACGCAGGAATTTCTTCTTGAAAAAGGCTTCAATCGCCGCCAGATCGCCCGTATTTCCCTGGGCGCGGCGGCGACGCTTCCTTTCTTCCACGAATTCGCACAAGCCCAGCAGACCAGCCCTCAGGCTTCCGGTATGCGGAGAGGCGGCGGTCGAGGATTTGACCCAACCGCTACTCGCATCAGCTCAAACGAGAACCCGATGGGCCCCTGCAAGGAGGGCCTGGAGGCAATGGCGAAGGTCGGGCCGCTGGCATGGCGGTACACGCCGCAGGGGGAAAACCTCCAGTTTGAAAAGCTGCTGGCGAGCTCGGAAGGGGTCAAGCCGGATTACGTGACTGCGTATCCGGGCTCGGGGACGCCGCTGGCAAATTGTGTACCTGCGTTTTCTTCCCCGACGCGGAGTTGGGTAATGGCTAGTCCTGGTTACGGCAGCGGCGCGAGCCGGTCGATCGGGAACAAAGTGGTGAAAGTGGCGTTGCGGAAGGATTATTCGCACGACGTGCAGGCGATGATCAAGGCCGATCCGAACGCAGGGGCGTACTATATTTGCAACCCGAACAATCCCAGCGGCACGATGACATCGAAGGCGGATTTCGATTACATCCTCGCGAACAAGGCGAAGGATGCGGTTCTGGTAATCGATGAGGCCTACGTTCATTTTGCCGGACCGGAGTTCATGTCAACCGAGTATGTGAAGCAGGACAAGGATGTTGTTGTGCTGCGCACGTTCTCCAAGATGTACGGCATGGCGGGTTTCCGGGCCGGTGCACTTTATGGGCGGCCGGATTTGTTGGAGAAGGTAGCGCAATTCGGGCGGACGGCCAACCTGGCGGTGCCAACGATGGCGTGCGCGGCGGCCTCGCTGCGCGTGACACCGACACTGATGCCGGAGCGGATCGCGGCCAACAAGAAAATTCGTGACTTCACTTACGAATACCTGCAGAAGCGCGGCGTGGGTTACATTCCGTCGTATTCGAATTTCTTCATGATGTCGGTGAAGGGCATGACAGGCGAGCAGGTGGGACAGGCGATGGCGGCGAAGAAGATCATTCTGGCCGGGAACCGCTGGCCGGAGTGGCCACAGCATATTCGCGTGACCGTGGGGACGATGGAGGAAATGACGAAGTTTAGCGCGGCGCTCGAAATGGTGCTGAATGAAGGGCCGTTGAAGACTTCGGCGTAGCGGGTGGGCATCGCGGGGTTCGGCGGTGGGCCGGGCCCCGAGATGCGATTCGCATGAGAGTGTGCAGCCGTCTACGCCGTCGGCCGTTGCCCGGCGAGGAAAGGATTCACCGCCTCCACAATCCCGTAGACGCGGCCATGAGCCAAATCTTCGGTGTACAGAGTGCGGCAGCCGGCTCGCTCCGCCGCCGCGACGATCAGACTGTTCGAGTGACTCAGTCCGGCTTGATCGCTCCAATACCAGGACCTCTCGAGCAGACCTGCGGTGATCTCAACTGGCCCCCAGTGCACCAGGGCAGACACCCGCTTTCGGGCGGAGATTGGATCGAGGCCCAACTTCCCTGTGGCGTTGACGTAGAACTCATTCAACACCTGCCAACTCAGGCGGCCCCGCTTTTCCTGCCGGCATTGCTCGTTCAAGCGGGCGGCGATTGCCTGCTTGATGGGATCGGCCGTTGCCACGGTGGACCTCGCCACGGTCGGGCTGGAGACGGGCATGTTCCGCTCGGCGGCTTCCCGCTGCGTCATCTTCCCGTCCCGCGCCCGCATCAACCAATCCAGCCAGCCTCGCTCCCTGTTGGCACATCTCGATTCGTTCCCTTTCTCAGCTCAATAGCTGTCAATCGGAACTTTCTACTTTGGCCATTTAGGAACTTCTCACTTTGGCGCGACAAGATAGGCAGTGACGCTTGTAACCGTCCGAGCGCTGATATATTATGCAGCCACTCACCCACTATGCTCGATATCTCCTCACATGACATCGTCCTGATTGGCGGCGGAGGAGCCGGCCTCCGAGCGGCCATTGCAATCTCCGAAGCGAATCCGAAACTAAGCGTGGCAGTTGTATCGAAGGTGTACCCGATGCGCAGTCACACGGTTGCGGCGGAAGGCGGCGCTGCCGGGGTTCATCTCCCGGATGACACTTTAGATGAGCACGCCTACGACACGATCTCCGGTGGCGATTGGTTGTGCGATCAGGATGCGGTGGAAGCCTTTGTGAAGGAAGCGCCGCTGGAGCTGATGCGGCTTGAGCATTGGGGATGCCCGTGGAGCCGCGAGCCTGATGGGCGTGTGGCCGTTCGCCCGTTTGGAGGAATGAAGAAAACGCGTACGTGGTTCGCGGCCGACAAGACCGGCTTCCACATGCTGCATACGCTGTTCCAGACGTCGCTGAAGTACGACGCCGTGGTGCGGTACGACGAATTTTACGCCACGCGGCTGCTGGTGGACGACGGCCGGGTTCAGGGCGTTGTGGCATTGGAATTGACCACGGGAAAAGTGCAAGCCATTACCGCCAAAGCTGTGATTTTGTGTACGGGCGGCTGCGGCCGGATCTTCCGGTTTACAACCAATGCAGCGATCAAGACTGGCGATGGCATGGCGCTGGCGTATCGGGCCGGCGCTCCTTTGAAGGACATGGAGTTCGTGCAGTATCACCCCACCGGTCTTCCCTTTACCGGGATTCTGATCACGGAGGCGGCGCGGGCCGAAGGCGGGCACTTACTGAATAAAGATGGCTACCGGTATCTGCAGGATTATAACCTCGGGACCCCGGAACCTAAGCCTGTACTGCGCACGATGGAGTTGGGACCGCGCGATCGTCTGTCCCAGGCCTTTGTTCAGGAACAGGAAAAAGGGCGGACGGTGGAGGGCCCTTATGGCCCGGTGGTAAATCTCGACCTGCGCCATTTGGGCGGGGAGGTCATCAACACGAAGCTCCCCTTCGTGCGCGAACTCTGCCTGAAATATGAGGGTATCGATCCGATCGATCAGTTGATTCCGGTTCGCCCGGTGATTCACTACATGATGGGCGGAGTAAGTACCGATATCAATGGCGCCACCCCGTTGCCGGGGCTCTACGCCGCCGGCGAAGTGGCCTGTGTCAGTATCAACGGCGCTAACCGGCTTGGATCGAATTCGCTTCCGGAGTTGCTTGTTTTCGGGGCAAGGGCCGGCCGCGCCGCCGCCGCTTATGCGGAGGAGCAGCCCGCTCCGGGGCGGGCGTTGCTGGCGCAGGCGTTGGATGAGGAGGCGCGACTGCAGGAACAGTTTCTGCGGAAAACGGGAGGACGAGAGCCGATTGCCGGTCTGCGAGAGGAGATGCAGAAGATCATGGAGCAGTGCGCCGGCATTTACCGCACGCACGAATCTCTGGCGGGGGCCGCCGGCAAACTGCAGGAACTGCAGGAGCGGTTTTTGGACATCCGGCTCGACGACCGCGGCCACCTGTTCAATACCGAACTGATTTCGGCCCTGGAACTGTCGTGCATGCTGGAGGTGGCGGAGACGATGGCGGAGTGCGCTTTGCAGCGTACCGAGTCCCGGGGCGCCCACCAGCGAACGGACTTCCCGGCGAGGAACGATGAGAAGTTTTTGGCGCACTCGGTTGTCCATCGGGACGCCGACGGACGCCCGCGTGTTGCGTACGCGCCCGTTACAATCACTCGCTGGCCTCCGGCCGAGCGGGTATATGGAAGGTGATAGGGATGCCGAACCGAATTACTCTCGAAGTCACTCGTTTTGATCCGGCGCGCGATGAGAAGCCGGGACTGGATTCTTACGAGGTTCCTCTTCGCAAGGAGTGGGTTGTCCTGGACGCCCTGAACTACATCAAGGACCATCTGGACGGCTCGCTTACGTTTCGCTGGTCCTGCCGGATGGGGGTCTGCGGGAGCTGCGGAATGACGGTTAATGGCGTACCCAAGCTGACCTGCGCCACGTTTCTCTCCGACTACGCTCCCGGTCCGGTGCGCGTGGAACCGATGAAAAACTTTCCCGTGCTGCGGGATCTGGTGGTCGATACTTCCGATTTCCTGATCAAGCTGGAGAAGTCAAAGCCATGGATCATCCGGAAGGTGGAAAAGCCGCTGGATGAGGAATACCTGCAGACGCCGGAGCAATTGGAGGCGTATAAACAATACAGCATGTGCATTAATTGCCTGCTGTGTTACTCGGCATGTCCGGTGTACGGATTGGATCCTTTGTTCAGCGGACCGGCGGCGATTGCCCTGGCGCAGCGGTACAACATGGACTCGCGGGACGAAGGGGCCGATGCCCGGATGGATATCCTCTCGCAGCACGATGGAATTTGGGGCTGTACGTTCGTCGGCGAATGCACGCAGGTGTGTCCCAAGCATGTCGATCCTGCCGGCGCAATCCAACAGTACAAGCTAACGGCCGCCAAGGAATGGGTGAAGGCTTTGGTGCTGCCGCGAGGTGCGGAGTAGTAAATGATAAATCCAACCGAGTATCTACCCAAGTCGTATCATCCCCGCGTTTCGACTTATTGGTGGTTGAACCGTTGGGTGTATTTGAAATTCATCCTGCGCGAAGCCAGCAGCGTGTTTGTGGCCTGGACGGTGATCCTAACATTGCTCCAAATCCGGGCGCTGACGCTTGGTCCCGGCGCGTATGCGGAGTTTCAAAATTGGCTGCGCGGTCCGGTCGTGCTGGTGTTGAGCGCCATCAGTCTTCTGTTCGTTGTATTTCACGCGGTCACCTGGTTTAATCTGGCGCCGAAAGCGATGGTGGTCCGGATGGGCGGTAAACGGCTTCCCGATGCGGCAATATCGGGGCCGAACTTTGCGGCATGGGTGATGGTCTCGGCGGCAATCGTGTGGATTCTGAAGCGGTGATCAATGAGCAAACGATCAAACGAACCATTTTTGTGGCTGCTCTTTAGCGCGGGCGGAGTGATTTCGGCGCTGCTGATGCCGATTCATTTGTTCCTTTTCGGGCTGGCCTTTCCGCTGGGGTGGATTGAGGGTCCGGAGTACGAAAGACTGCTGACGTTGTTCCGGCATCCGGTCACGCGGATCTACCTGCTGGTCTTTTGCTCCCTGCCGTTGTTTCACTGGGCGCACCGGTTCCGATTCACCCTCTACGACGGATTGCAGATCAAGCATTTGGGTGAATTCATTAATATTTTCTGCTACGGTGGAGCGACTCTGGGGACGGCCGTGGCAGCTTACCTGCTGTGGCGGATATAGCCGCATTTTTAGAAAGGAGAAGGGATGCCGAAATACGTCATCGAACGTCAGATGGCTGGAGCCGGCTCATTGTCGCGGGACGATTTGTTAGCGATAGCGGACAAATCAGTCCGTGCATTGGAAGAGATCGGGTCGCAAATCCAGTGGGTGGAAAGTTTCGTAACAGCGGACAAGGTTTACAGTATCTACATTGCCCGCGACGAGCGGTTGATTCGCGAGCATGCCTACATCAGCGGACTTCCGGCGGATACGATTTGCGAGGTGAAGTCCGTGATCGACCCGTCCACCGCGCGCGAGGCTCGTTGGGCGTTAGAACACGATGTGGCAAAGGAGTCGGGCATTTATTGAGAGGCGGGAGGTTGACGCGCGATTGAACAGCTTGGCGCGGGACGTGCGATGAAGCCACGCGGCAGTACAAGAGCCGAAGGGACGATCGTCCAGGCCGGCTCTTGTACCGCGCACTGGATTAATACAGGAAGACCATACCTGACGGAGCTCCCATACCCGTGTAGTCCCCAGTGAAATTCAGGGAGCCATTTCCGCGGTTGACACTGAAAGTGGTGACGTTGTCGGCGAACTGATTCCCAGCCACCATGAATCGTCCGGACGGATCAATGGTGAAGATTCTTGGATAGTCGCCCCGCGTCGAGTCGCTGTCGACCAGCCTGAGCGTTCCGTCGTGACCGACCTTGAACACGGTGATGGTGTCGTTCAGGCGGTTTGCTCCGTAGACGAAGTCGCCGTCCTCGGAAACGCGGATTTCCGACGTGAAGTTCGTACCAGCGAATCCCGAAGGCAGACTGGAAACCTGCTGTTCATTCACAAGAGCCCCTGTGGCGCGATTGAAGCGCCAGAAGATTATGGTGGAGCCTTCTTCTTGAATGGAGTACATCCAGTTTCCGTTGGGATGGAACGCGAAGTGCCGAGGCCCATCGCCCGGAGGCGTGTTCACGAAGGCCTGTGGCGCGGCCGGAGAGAGGGGAGGTGTAGCTCCCGGGGTCAATTTCCATACGTAAATTCGGTCTTGCCCCGCATCGCTCCCGATGACCCAATTGTTCGAGGGATCCGCTTCCATCTGGTGCGGGTGTCCATTGGGCCCCTCATGAGCGCTGAACGCGAAACTCCCTGGAGGCGCGCTGGTGGCGGGCTTGCTCGTGAACGAAGTGTCAACGTTGCCTAGAGTCTGGAACTGAAACACGCGATTCCCGATCGAGCCGTTTGCCAATATCTCGTAGACTTCGAACCAAGCGCCAGAGTATTCGGCCGAAAACAGGTATTTCCCTTTATGGTCAACACTGACGTGAGCGGGAGCCCCCTGGGTAGGTACCGCGTTTAAAAGAGTAAGATCGCCCGTTTGCCGATTGATCGAATAGGCGCTGACGGCTCCGGGCGGCCCGTATTCATTTCCGGCATAAAGGAACGACCGCGTCGGATCAAGAGCAATCGTAGAGGGACTCGATGTCCCTTGTACCGTTCCGGCGACGGGCACTGCCGGAGCGACCAGCTTTACAACAGTCAACTTGCCCGAGTGAAGATCGAGCGAGCACAAATAAATCCCCTTTCCGTTTCGGCCGCGAGGTCCGGGGACTTGTACGGGGGGTTGTACGAGGTTCACCGTGTAGGTGCTGATGTAAAGCCAAACCGTTCCGAACCGAGCGCCGGTTGGCGGTTGACCAAGAGCTACTGGCATACTCGCCGCACCGGTAAGTGCGGTGGCGCCCTTCAGTAAGTTGCGGCGCGAGAACATGCTTTGCGCTCCGCCGAGTTTTGTATCAATCCTTGATACCATGAGCTTCCTCCTTGCAGGCAAACTTGAGCCTGGCTTCAGGTGGCTGGTTTGCGGATCTATGAACAGCATCCGCGGGATTAAGCAACCGGGTGGCTGAGCACCGCCCGGATTTGTCATCAGGTGGCAGTTTACACCACTTTTATGGCAATATCCATGCGGGCCGACCCGCTCGCACATCCAGCCTGCGCCGGGAAATACGCTTAGACCGCGGGACGGCGGTAGGCGTGCTGGTACATCACAACGCCGTGAACATCGCGGTGTTCAAAAACCAAGTTTGCCGCCGCATCGCCGGGATTCAACTGCACGGTAATGAAGCCTCCCTTAACCCGCAGGAACCGGTGATATTGCTTTTCTTCGCCGCGGCTCGGCGGGACGGCATGTTCATCGCTGGCTGGGCCGCAACTCCACTCGTGAAGGCCGGTGCCGGGATCCACGGAATGATACTGCCAGTGCCGGTCGCCGTTCATGACGATGACACGGCCCGCGACGTTGTCCTTCAGCCATTGCCTGAACTCGCGGCCTTCGGTGGCGAAAGCCGGATTGGAGTGGTTGTCGTTCTTACGGGCGTGGTCAGGCCCAACAATTGGGTTGGGATTCACCATGATCTTCCAGGCGGCGGTGGAATTCGTGATCGATTGCTTCAGCCAATTTTTCTGTTCCGCACCCCAGATCGATTTTTCCGGGCTATCGGGCGCATCGTTCGGGGAGCGGTAGTCGCGGGAATCCGGCAGCCATATCTCCAGATCGCGGCCCCAGCGGAAGGTGCGAAACATCGGCTTGCCGATCGCGGGAGATGGCACCTGTTGGCGGAAGATCGTTTGTCCGTTTTCGAACGTAAACGGACCGTGCTTAGGCTCTACACGACCCGGCCAGCCGTCATCCGTGTACACATCGTGATCGTCTTTCTGCCAGTAACCCGGCACTTCCCGCAGGCAATCAACCAACGTGGGCAGGCTGTACATGCGCTGCCAGTGATACCGGGCGGCGGCGATGCTGTTCACCACGGGATCTTCGGAGTCGTAATAAACATTGTCGCCGCAGGAGAGGAGAAAGTGCGGTGCAAATTTCTGAATCGACGGGTAAATGTGATAGCCATCGGGGCGATCGGTGCGGCAATAGATTTGGCAGCTCGACAGGGCAAACCGCACCATCGCCGATTTGCCGGACTCGGGTGCGGTGCGAAAACTTCCTGCGAGGGCACCTTCTTCAGGTTTGCCGCGCGATGCCCGTGTTTCGACGGAGAGCCGGTAGGCCGATTCGGGCTGCAGACCCTGCAGTCGAAAAGCGTGTGCGAAATCCGTTTGCGGACCCACCTCTACCCAACCGGTTCGCATGCGCTTTCCGCGTCCAGACACAGGCTCAGCCGAAACCCGGATGAGGCCCGGGCCGCCGGGACATGCCCCTTCAAAGGTGTCCACATTCTCGCCGGGCTTTACCGGAGTGGCATTCGGCGCATGGCCCTTTCGCCGGATACCGGCGTCCAACCTTGCGATCGCTTGCGAACGGCGCGTCCAGATAACCGCGGAGGTTGGCGTAATTTCGCCGATCTTCAGGCCAGTGGCCTGGCGCAAGCCGTCCGATTCTTTGCCCCATAAATTCGCGCTTGCAAACGTGGCGGCAAGCATGTCGCGGCGGCTTAGCCGTGCGATCCGATCACGGGCCTGCGCGTGCGAATCCATAAGTGCCCTTCAGTATACATTCCGCCGGCGCCGATCCCACCGGTTTCAGGTGCGGCTATGAGGAGCCGGACATACCATTTAGAACTGGTCCTAAGAAAAATTTCTGCATCGCGTCAAATCAATCTGTAGAAATCGGGTACCGTCATTCGTCGTTATATTGAAGGCGGGGCAACTAGCCCGGCTGAAGAACAATTTAGGAGACGACATGCCGCAATATTTGGTTGCTGGTTACCTCCCCGACGACTTCGATCCGTCCCAAATGGACGAAGCGGTCGGGCACGCGATTCACGCGCTTAACAAAGAGATGATTGCCGCCGGCGTCAGGAAATTCGCTTGCGGCCTTGGGTCTGCGAAGTCGCTGCGAACGCAGGCCGATGGCGGAGTTCTAATCACCGACGGGCCGTACCTTGAGGCGAAGGAACATATCGGCGGTTTTTGGATATTGGAATGCGCTGATATGGACGAGGCGGTTGCATGGGCGCGCAAAGGCGTCGCCGCCACTCGCGGGCAAGTCGAGATCCGAGAGATTTTCTTTAACCCGGCTCCCGATTAGGGCTGAGCGGACACTATAGAATCGCTTCCGGCATCTCCGGCGCATGTAAATCATGGACGTATCCGCCTGACTACTAAGATGGAGTCAGGCGAGCATGAGCGATGTCCACAGGGCAATCGAGGCGGTCTGGAAAGTCGAGTCTACGCGGCTGATCGCCGCGATTGCCTGCGTCACCCGCGATATCGGCATTGCGGAGGAACTAGCGCAGGACGCGCTGGTTGCGGCGCTTGAGCGGTGGCCGGAAGAAGGTATTCCGGAAAATCCCGCTCCGTGGCTGATGACGGCGGCCAAGCGGCGCGCCATCGATGGTTTGCGCCGCGGGCAGATGCTTGTCCAAAAACACGAGGAAATCGCCCGCGAGCTGGAAGGGCAACAGGAGCGGTTCGGAGCGGCTATGGACCGGGCGCTGGATGAGGTGATCGACGATGACGTGCTGCGCCTCGTTTTTACCGCGTGCCATCCGGTGCTTGCGATGGAAGGGCGCGTCGCGCTTACGTTGCGATTGATCGGCGGCTTGACTACCGCGGAGATCGCCCGCGCGTTTCTTGTGTCCGAGAAGACGATGGGACAGCGGATCTTTCGCGCCAAGAAGACGCTCGCTGAAGCTAAATTGACTTTTGAGACGCCACGCGGGGAGGAGTTGAAGCGCAGGGTGACGTCAGTGCTTGCCGTGATCTACTTGATCTTCAACGAGGGGTATACCGCGACATCGGGAGAGGAGTGGATGCGTGCCGCGCTCTGCGACGAGGCGCTACGGCTCGGACGCATGCTGGTGCAGCTTCTTCCCGGCGAGTCTGAAGTATATGCCCTACTGGCGCTGATGGAATTCAGTGCGTCGCGCACCGCGGCCCGCCGGGGAAGCAAGGGCGAGGCGGTCCTGCTGCCGGATCAGGATCGCACTTTGTGGGAGAGCACACGGATTCAGCAGGGAATGGATTCGCTCGAACAAGCGCAAAGATTGGGCGGGGAAGGCAAATACTATGCTTTGCAGGCAGCGATTGCCGCCTGCCACATGCGAGCTTTTAGAGCCGCTGAAACGGACTGGGAGCGGATTGTTGTTCTCTACGACGCCCTGATGCAGATCGCGCCGTCTCCCATCGTGGCGCTGAATCGCGCAGTGGCCGTGGGTATGGCGCAGGGCGCGGCCGCCGGGCTTGCCGCACTCGATGCTATGGCTACTCCCTCCGGCGACTCCGCGCTGGCTGGCAATCATCTGCTACCAAGTGTTCGTGGAGACCTGCTGATGAAAATGGGCAAGTTCCCTGAGGCGCGCCAGGAGATTCAGCGCGCGATCGGGATTACGCAGAACGTGCGAGAACGGGAGTTGCTGACCGAGAGGCTGAAGCAGATCGAGAACAGCCAGTGAATTCTGTGTGCGGGAGAGGGCATGAACGGCGTTGGGCCTTCCAGCCCCAGAATGGTACCCGTCAGCAGCAAGCCGCTTTAGGGCTTGCAGGCGGTAAGCAAGCGCGAGGGATACCTGTTCTGGTGTACGGTGCAGTCACCCGTAATCCCGAAGTTCAGGCTCTGCAGGATGCCGGGAATTCTTTCAGCTACCTGCCGCCCCCACAATGCCGGCGCCGCCTTGCCCAGCGCCTCATATAGCAGATTAAATAGTCCTGTGTGCTCGCCCACCAGTATCAGTGTGAGGCGCCCGCCCGGCCGCAGAACGCGGCGAACCTCCAGCAGTGCCTGCACGATGTCCTCCGTCGACAAGAGTTCCAGAAGATAGCAGCACACGGCAACATCAAACGTCTCTGCGCGGAACGGCATGAAGCGCGCGTCCACGGCCTCGCAGAGTACCGACGCTTCCGGGAAATGCCGGCGGGCCGACTTCTGAGCCCGCGCAGCCATCTTCGGCGAAAGATCACAGCCAATTGTCTGCCCGTTCGGATTCGCCTGTACCAGGCGGCGAAACATCTCACCGGATCCGGTCGCCACCTCGAGTACTCGCATGTCGTCGTGAACCCGGGACAACCTAAGTGCCTCCCGGTGAGCTCGTGAATGGAAGAAAAGCGCCGATGCCGAATAGACGCCGCTGAGGACGTCGTAAATCCGCCGGGTACCGTGTTCCCGCGTGGAGTGGGGATCCCGGAACGCGGGGTCCGTCCTCGTCATCGCTCTTTGGTTCCCGGCAAAGCTGAACCGAAGACTCATCGGGCGTGCCTCTCGATGATTAGTAGATCCGTGCTTTGCATTGCGCGGTGCACGGCGTACTGCGAAGCAATTATACTTCCATTGGGTCACCGGGAAACGATACTGGCTTGTGTAATCTTTAGCTGCCCGAATAGCCTCATCAACGATTTGTAGCGCTACCGGCCACGAGGAGCGGCTTAAGAAAGGTATTGACAGGTCAAGGATTCACCGATTCGTCGAAAGGGGCAGTTTCAGGCGAATCAGCCGGATGTCTTCCATGTTCTCGGAGTGGATGACGTAGAGATAGCCGTTGTGCTCGAGTAGCTGAGGGTAGTGGTAGCCGGCGTAGCCGAGGTCCTTTCCCTGGTAACGGTAGATGGTTTCGGCGGAGCGGAGGTCGCCTACGCGGTGGAAGTGGATACCGTCGTCGGAGATGGACAATGACATCGGTATGCGTTTACCGTTCTCGTTGGGGTTGTGGGCCATGGCGTAGCGGCCATCGGAAACGCGGACGACGTTGAATTTGGCCTCGGCGTCGGGGAAATCGGTGCGGAGGGGCTGGCTCCATGTTTTGCCCTCGTCGGTGCTGAAGGCGCGGTAAAGACGGTGGCTCTTGGAGCCGTCGCGGAAGGCGGCGACCAGGGCTCCGCTGGCTGCCCGCCACCAGACGGGTTCGTCGAGTTTCGCTCCATTTTCGGCAGCTGGAATGGCGGCGGTTTCCCAAATCCCCTTGTCACCCAGGAGCATGCTGGACGTCATTTTGTGATCGCGGCGGGCCATCATCCATTGACCTGTGGTTAGGCGCTCGGGCGGGAAGTTATTGATGGTGTCCGCGGCTATCTGTTCGGGCTTGGCGAAGTCGGAACCCGTCCACTGATAGCCGCGGAGTTCGAGCCCCGGGCCGAATAACGGTCTGACGGCTTCATCGCGCGCGGCTAGTGCGATTAGCCGGCCGTCGCGGACCCAGAAGCCGCGGGCGAAGTAGCGGTATCCGTTTTCGCCGGGCATGATTGGCTGTGATGGACTCCAGCGAACTCCATCCTGGCTGGTGGCGAAACGGACGTATTGGCCGGATTGCAGGTCGCGGATTCGATTGCAGCTCCACATGGCCCAGAATTTGCCGTCGAACCAGGTGACGTAGGGGTGCATGTTGAAGCCGGTGGTTCCTTCTTCGGCGCGGTAGATGGTGACCAGTTCGCCGGGGAGGTCATTGGCGGGGCTCGCGCCAATTAGCATGCTGCGTTCCTGCCGGTCGATGAAGGCGGCGGTGGCGGTGGCTACTTCGACGGGGCGTTGGATGAGTAGCGAATGAGTGCTGCCCGCCATCCAAGCGATTTCGAGGTTCGGCCGATCAGGGAGGCGGAGGAGTTGGCGGGACGGGCGGGGATGTCCGCGGTCGCCCCAGATCGATAAAAAGGGGACCAGGGTCGTGGCGAGGATGCTTGTGCCGTCCCACTGGCGCCAGACGGCGCCGAACTCTTTGCGCTTTTCCTCAGTGAATTGGCGCATGCCGCGCTCGCGGGCGGCCAGGCGCTCCTTTTCCTCGCCGGGTGTAAGGGGCGGGGCGGGTCTCCCTCCGAAGGCCTCCTTTTCGACGAGATGATAGGTCCAGCCTTCCATGGGGATGGCGCCGGCGACTTGCCGCGGGCGGGCTCCGGCGATGGAGATAGTTAGCATGCCGCCGAGGGAGTGGCCGCCGACGTAGTAGCGCTTGAGATCGAGTGTGTCGATGACAGCCAGGGCGTCGTCGCGGAGTTTTTCCATCGACGGTTGGTCGAAGGCGGGCCTGCTGTCGCCGTGTCCACGGAACTCGGTGATGACGATGCGGAGATAGATGGGCGGGGAGGTGTTCGACGTAGCGGTCAAAGACGCGATGGTCGCCCCAAGTTCCGGGCATGAGGAAGAGCGTGGGACCGGCGCCGTCGCGGATGTAATAGGCGATGCGGGCGCCATCGGGGCGGTTGACGAAGCCTTGACGATAGACGGGCGGGGCGGCGGTTGCCACCAACGCGATGAGGAGGAGCCAAACCCACATTTTCCGGAGTATACATGGCTGGCACAGGGGCCGTCGAAGGAGAAGTAACCGTTGATGTGGCCTCGATTCAGATTGGCGAATCAGGGAAGTGGAGCTCTCGGTGCGATACGAGTAGCGGGAAGGTGGATACGGTCGATTACCCTACTGGTTACGTAATCGGAGCGAACGAACCATCGCACGCGAAATGCGGCGGACGTGGCGAAGCGACCTACTGACCGAACGCGATCCGGGAATCGGAACGCCGATTTCCCGGACCTTGGTCTGTACTCAGTTTGCTACCAATTGAAACGCGCCGAAAGCTGCATGACGCGTGCTTCCTGGAAACTGGTCCAGGTTTCGATAATGCCGGACGAGTTGGGCAAGGGGTTTCCAGGCACATTGAAGACATTGAAGAAGTCGGCGGTGAAGCGTAGGTACATGCCCTCGCGCATGACGAAGTTCTTTACGAGTGACGCATCGGTGTTCCACTGGTTGTTGCCGCGGACCGCCTGGTTGATCCAGGGGTGGAGCGGGCTACCGGAGGTGTTACCGTTTAGGGTGATACGGTGCTGGGTGCCGTTGTTCAGGGGCAGCCAGACGAAGTTTGTGCCGTAGTTGCCGAAGTTGGGATCGTTCTGTGCGTTGAGCGACGCGTAGTTGGCCGGGTAGGGCCAGATGGGCGATTCGGCGGGCTTGTAGTCGTTGGGAACGCCCATAACTCCATTGGGACGGCCCTGGGCATCGCGGCTGTTGATCTGGTGCGCGGGGATGTAGGCGTTCCATGCGAGGAAGCCGGGACGACAGGTGCCGCTGCGGCAGTCTTCGATCGGCACGCTTTCGCCGTTCCACTTGATGGGTTCGCCGGTGGGCCAGTTGGTGGTGGGAAGCGTGAACCAACGGCTGCGCCAGCGGCCGAGACCGGCAATCTGCCAGCCTCCGATGATCTGGTTGACCCAGCCGCGGGCGCCGCCGGCGATGGGTTTGCCGGCGCCGAAGGGAAGGTCGGCGATCCAGTTCCAGCGGATTTCGTGTTGCGGGATGTTCTGGTCGCGGCGATAGAGAAGCAGGCGCATGCGCTCGTTGTCATCGGCCGGCACAGTGCCGGGGAGGAAGTTCGACGCAGGCGCGAGGGGGACTTCCCAGCCGGCGGCGGCGGCTCGGGTCACGTTCATCAGGACGTAGAAGGCCTGAAAGGCGAAGCCTTTGGCGTAGCGACGCTGGAATTCGAACTGGGCGCCGTTAGACCAGCCATAGCCGTCCTTGCGCCACTCCTGCAGGTTGCCGTAGGGCAACGTTGGGTTGGGGCGGAGGGCGGTGTTGGCATTGATGCCGGCGGGCGGTACGGTGCCGGTTTTGGTTACCCAAACGTACTCCGGCATGGCAGCGTTCCAATCAAGATAGCTCTCCTGACGGGTTCCGCGGTTGCCGACGTAGGCGACACGGACGAGAGTGTCGGAGAAGACCTCTTTTTCCACGGTCAGGTTCCAATCGTGGACGCGCGAGGTGGGCTGGTTCGGGTTGAAGTAGGCCACCTGGAAGGATTCGGAACCGGGGGTAATGCCCTGGGGCTTGGCGAATGTGACGGCGTCAGAGCTGTTGAGGCCGGCAACGATGGTGGGTTTGTTGACAAGGCCCCACTGGGACGTGAGATCCGGGGATTGATCGCTGGCGGTCAGGGCATAGTTCTGATAGAAGCCGGCGAATGGGGCGTTGAGCCGCATACGATCGTTCCAGGTGTAGAGCGGGATGGTGTTGTAGTTCAGCGCGTAGCCGCCTCGGATCACCATGCTCTTCCGGCCCTCGAAGGCGCGGTAGGCGAAGCCGACATGGGGACCGATGTCGAACCAGTTGTTATTCACCATTTTCTTGGGCAAGTTGGCCTGCTCGGGGCTAATGAACTTAGCGCCGTAGCCTTGGAGGGTGTTGATCAGCTCCGGGGTGGTGGCGCCCATCGTGTACATGAAGTCGAGCGGTTGACCGAGAACGATGGACATTGACTTCTGGTCGAAGCCGGAGATGAGGTTGTACTTGTCGTAGGCGTAGGGGGTGAACTGCCAGCGGACGCCGAGGTTGAGAGTGAGGCGGTTCGTTACGCGCCAACGGTCCTGGAGGTAGAGAGCGTCCTCATTCTGGCGGATATAGTACATGCCCTTTGCTTTTCGGACTTCGTAATTCGCGTAGCCGAGGTAGAAAGCCGCGCCGATGTCGCCGGTGTTCTGGATGGGCCGGCGGACACAAGTGGCCGGGTTAGCCTGGCAGGCGGCCATGGAGGAGCTGTTGGCGGGGTCGAACTGCGCGGTGGTGTTGGCGACGAAGGTCTCCGCACCGGCCGTGCGCTGCTGTTGGGGCATGTAGTTCAACTGGTCGTGCCGGTAGTGCCCACCGAATTGGAACTCGTGTTTGCCGACGATCTTGGTGGCGTTGTGGTCAAGGATGAAGTAGTTGAAATAGGAGATGTTCCAGTTGATGGGCTGGAAGTAGTTGCCCGCGCCGGCGCCGACGCCGATGTTGTTAATGACGGGGTACCCGGCGGTGTTGTTCGGGTTGGGGAGACCGAGTTCGTTGGTGTACATGCGGCCGGGTTCGCCGGAGGTAAAGGAGTCTTGTCGGCGGCTGGCGCTGGCTGTGACTTGGTTGTAGAAAGTCGGCGAAAAGGTGTGAGTCCAATCGACGGTGATGCTTTTGTTGGGATAGAGGTTCGTGCGGGAATTGCCGAAGCCGTCGAGAGTGGGCACGCCGCCTGACGCCGGAAGGTGCTGCCGGGCGTCGGATACGGTGAAGCGTCCGAAGATCATGTCCTTGTCGTTGAAGCGGTGGTCAATGCGGGCACCCCAGGTGGTTTGGTCCTGAATGTTAGGGGCGGCGGCGATGAGGTTGGGTCCGAGCAGGGGGTTGACGCCGGCGACGTTAGGGAGGGGGAGGACGCTGTAGATATATTTGGCGAAGGGGCTGATGCGGGCGGGATCGATGCGGTTGAGTTGGCCCTGGTATTGGAGACGCTGGCGGAGGCCGGTGGCGGGATCCGTGGTCATGGGGTCGTAAAGAGCGATGGGAGCATTGGCGGTGGTGACGACTTCGGAGAAGTCACCGTTGCGCATCTTTTCGGTTGGGACGCGGTAGGAGTTGATGGCTTCGCTGCGCTGTTTGAAGCCTTCGTAATTGAAGAACCAAAATGAGCGGTTCTTACCGTTATAGAGTTTGGGGACGAGGACGGGACCGCCGACGGTGCCGCCGTACTCGTTGCGGTTGAGCTTGGCGGGTTTGGTCCAGGTGCTTTGACGCTGGCGGGCGACGCCGTAGCCGCTGTTGCGGTTGGTTTCGAATAGAGACCCGTGGAGGTTGTTGGTGCCGCTACGGGTGGTCATGATGATGGTCGATTGGCGGGCGTAGCGCGCGGAAGTGGCGTTGACCTCGACATGGAACTCCTGGATGCTGTCGAGGCTGGGGGGGCGGGCGATGGCGCCGCCGTAGAGCGCATCGGTGAGAGCGGCGCCATCGACAAGGATGTCGTGTGTACCGGCGCGAGCGCCGCCGACGCGAATGCCGTTGTCCTGATTGATTCCGGGGACCGTTTGCAGGAGATTGGTGACGAAGCGGCCGTTGATAGGAAGCTGTTCGATGCGGGCGCGTTCGAGCGTGTGGGCCATCGTTTGGGTGTCGGTTTTAAGGACGGGGGTGGCGTCGGCGACGGTGACGGTAGTGGCGGTGCCGACGGGCGATAGGTGGATGTCGATCGTGGAGGAGTTCGCGGTCTGGACGGTGAGGGTGGCTTCGAACTTGGCCATGCCGGTGGATTGGGCCTCAATCTTGTAGGCGCCGGGAATGACCGAGGGGAAGACGTAAATGCCCGCGTCGTTGCTTTGGGTTTGGAGAGGGACGCCCGTGGCGGTGTTCGTGAGGGTAATAGGGACATTGGGGACGACAGCGCCGCTGGAGTCCAGGACGGTGCCGCGGACGCTTCCGACTGCGGACTGGGCGCAGACGTCCAATGCGGAGAAGATGGCCATCAGACAGGCCAAAGCGAGTGTAATGCCCGATCGAGCAATCATGGGAACCTCCTATTGGTGAAAGAACGGAACCGAAACAGGGGTTTAGGTTATCGGAGAATTAGCAATTTGACGGCCAACGTGGGATGAAGCCTGGGTGGCTCCGGGCTGCACGGCATGTTAGGATCTGAAGGCTTGCGGAGCCTCTTAATGCGCCGACTGCGGTTTACTTTTCGGGCTTTTGATGCAATTTCGTTCGCGCCGAGCTCAGCAGTAGATACGATTCGCGGCGCGATAGGAAATATTCTCCGCAGTATCGCATGGAAACCGCCTGTGTGGGGGGCGTGGAATTACCATTTTTAGCGGCCGGAAACATGGACGGGGGTTGGTCGCCATAAAGCTTGCGGAAATGGGGAAATTCACATCGAATTTTTGAATTCTTAGATTGCACGTATTCCAACTCTCGGTTAGACTCTGTGGAGATGGCCGACCAGCCACCCCGCATACTGACTATACGCGCGCCACAGATGGATGCCTTAGGCCTCGGCCGGAAACGGAGCTGGGAGGACCAGGTGGTGGCTTATATTGCCAACGATTATCCGTTCCGCTACGAAGAAATGGGCGAGGCGGGGGCGCGGAAATTGATACAAACGGCAGTGAAGGCGGGGGCGGTGGTGGGCATTGAGAGCGAGAGTAGCGTGGCGGGGCTGGTGGAACTGATGGTGGCTTTCGGAGAGGACTTCGAACGGTCTCCGGACGGGGCGTGGGCGAAGCGAATGATGAAGAATGAAATGGCGCCAGGGGAGCTGCGGGTACATCTTATGCGGGACCGGATGATGACGAGGACGCAGGGGCGGGCGATTGTGGCGTTTAAGCCGGAAGCGCCGAAGGGTTGATCCGCCATGGAATGCAAGATTTGCCATACGGAGATGGATAAGACGACCGCGGAGGTTGTTACCTACAAGTGTAAGAACGACCATGGGGGAACGCCGCCGAAGATTGGAGCGGCGGTGCTGGCGTGTCCGTTGGCCAAAGGCGCGATTTGGCTGCATGTCATCGATGACGACGGAGAAGATGTTAAGCAGGAAGAGATTCCCGCATCGGTTTTGGACGTGAATAAGACGACGAAGGCGGCGTTTGCGTCGTGGGACCCGCTGGACGAAAAGCCGCACGATGTGAAGATCGGGACACTCCCGCCGGAGTTCTGGCCGCTGCTGGATTCGACAGCGGAGAATGTACCGGTGCGACGGGGTGAAATCACCTCGGTTCAGTTTGTTTTGGAACGGGTGGCGCAGATGAACGTGATCGTACGGGAGGGGGAAAATACGGAGTCGCTGGCGGATATCAAGGTGGAGGTTGCACGGGTATTGCCGAAGGAGACGGTGCCCCCGGTGACGACGCTGGCTGGGAGCGGGGCGAAATTTCCGAAACTCCATAAGGGCGATCACCGGGTGAAGATCTCGCTCACCACGAAGGAACAGCAGGAGAAGTACTGGATAGACGGAGATTCGGAGAAGGGCTGGGACGTAAAACTACACGATCTGAATAAGGTTGTGTTTACGCTGCGGTTAGTTATTTGGGTAGAAGTTATCTTCCGGGTAAAACTGGTGAAAGAAGGGAAGGAGACGGAGTTAGAAAAGGCAAAGGTTAAGTTGAAGGATCCGGCAGAGGAGAAAGAAGCGGTGTTGGAAGAAGAAAAGGCGGTGGCGAAGTTCAAAGCCAAGCAGGCGGGGCGTGAGGCGAAGGGGCCCGTGGAAGTTCTGTCGCTGACTCCGGACGCGACGGACGCGTTATTTGAAGTGGTGGAGATTGTCACGGAATGAGTATCGCCTACAAGCCGCGAAAAGACGCGACGAAGTTGACGGTGGAAAAGGGAAAGACGCTGGCCGAGGTGCTTGCGGCCGGGGGACTGACGGGGCAGTTGGACCTGGTTGCACAGTATAACTGGGGGACTAAAGAACCGGCGGAGATCAACCGGGCGTTGATCGAACTGGTGGGATGCGAGAAGTTTGACGCCGATCCGCTGAAAACAGTGTTGGACCCGACGCGGGGAACGGGTGGGGTGATTTGCAAGCCGGAGCCGTGGACGCAGGGGGAGTTTGCTTACGGCAAGACGCATACGGTGAAGGTGAAGAAGCGGCTGCCGGCGACCGGCGCGGCGATTGATAAGTTGCCGTATTTTTTTAATCCGGAGAAGGGGGAGAAGTGTCCCTTTGAGTATTTGCTGGAAGGGGACCCGGAGCGTGTCAAAACCGCCGATCTGGAGGTGCACGTCGCGAGCTATTGGGGAGTTACGGGCCGATCGTCGCCTACTGTTCCCAAGCCCGATGTAGAGGAGTACGTCACCAGCTACTACGACGAAGTGAAGGCTGAGGATGTCCGCCAAGGTGACGAATACGTCGAAAAACCCACCGGTACGTTCACGAAAGGCAACGTCAAGGAAACTCACATCCTGAAAAAAAGCGAGGACAAGCCACGGGGACTCTTGACGTTCGAGTGGGACGGAAAGAGCAAAGCGACGGAGGGGGTGCTTAAGGCGGACGCCCTGGCCAGCTCTCGTTGTGCGCCGTATCTTGTCTCAGTTCGCTACTACAAGAATGCGGTCGACAAGACCGCTATTCTGCGCCTGAAGCCGTTCTACCCCCAATGGAAACTGACCGGCAAGAAGAAATGGGACCTGATCGAAGATTCGCTGATCGTCCACTGGAGGATCGAGGGCGAGGAGACGTCCAAAGCCAAGCTTACGAACGGACAGATCCGGCTGTACGATAAAGCCGGTCTCGTTTTCTTCGCGCCGTTGACCGCGGATCAGATCAAGAACGGCAAGTACGACCTGTTGCAGGAAGCCATCAAGTGGGACAAGTCCAAGGTGGAAATGGACAACCTCCCCTACCGCGTCCAGATACAGGTTCATTCCAACGATGAAGAAGAGAACGGCTTGGCGTTGGCCGTCGAGCCCACGCAGGTGCCGCCGTATAACTACGAAAAGGTGCAGTTGATTAGCTACGACGCGCGCAACGATACGGATGCAACGAACACCGACTATTTAGGTGACGGCGACGATGACACGGATATTGATTTCCGAGTTGCCGCGATGATTGAGGCCATCCAAAAAGCGAGGCCCGTGGAAACGGACCGCAAGACTCTCAAGGTCTTCGTCGCACCGGAATTTTACTTCCGCGGCAAGAAAGGGGCATACGCGTTCGAGAAGATTTCCACGATTGTTCCCAAACTGCGCAAGGAAACGGATAAATACGAATACCTCGACTGGTGGTTTGTATTCGGCACCGCTCTTGGTTCCTACAGCCATGAAGCGACAGGCAGCGCCACGGAACATGGAAACGCGATCCATCTCCTTACGATCGATGGAATCATTGACGGAACGGAGATCACCGCCACGGTCTGGTCCGCTCCCAAGCAGGGCTGGGAGCTGCACACAAAGGCTGGGCAGAAGAAAACGATCACTGGCCCCCCCGTCTGGCCCGTTACTTCGGACAAGCTGAAGTTTCCCTCCACGGTGAAACTTACGCTCAGCGATACGTTGAACCTCGCCCCGACCACGGATAAGATCGATGCCTGGGTGATTGAACCGGTAATGACCATCCTGGATACGGTTCCAACCAACATCTCCCAGGCGAAGGAGATCATTGTAGCGTCTGCGATATGCAGCCAAATGGCCGTGGACTCGAAAACTAACAAGGTCATCACCGTGGGCGGCACGCATTGGGAGGCCGAAAGCGGGGGCGTTGTAAAGCGAATTACGCATTCCACGTTCGACAAATCTCTAAAGCAATTCAAGTTGACACTTGAATCGGATGCGGCGTTTCAGAGCGGAAAGCCACTTATATTGAGGGAACCGAAAACCGTCGAGATTTTTAACGTTGCGCTTATGCAAAAGGGCTGGAATGCCCCTCATATGGGGGACGGCAGCCTACGGGAGGTGATCACCTACAAAGAGGACATGTCCCACATCGACTATATTAAGGACATTGGCATTACAGATGGCCAATTCTATGACAAGGGCGGCGATTTCCGCAAAATCCGGATGAATTACTTAAACGATGTTCCTTTTCTGCCGACAGCGGGGGCAAAGGACATTGGCGGAGCGAGTCCGAACGTCGAACGGAAATCCGCGAGTAACGTCGGTTCAGAAATTAACGAGTCTGGCCTGGGGGGCGGCTGCGTGATCATGGTCGATCGAGTTACGTTTGGAGTCGAAGTCTGCCGTGACCACTGCGTGTACCGCCTCTTTCGCTTCTACACTGGTTCCACAGTGCGTGCCGGCGACCCGTTAGTGCAAGTCCAACTTATCCCTTCGTGGGGCATGTCAATCGGTTGTGTAGAAGACCACGGGAAAGAGGTCGCCGCCCTGCGCAACGCACTGGTATTTAACGTGGACGGGCCGCGCATGGACGCCGTCGCGCGGGTTTGGGACACGACTTACTCTTGTGACGAACACGTAACGGTTTCAGAGGCTGATTTGGGCGACTGCAGCGTCTGCAATTTGCCGCTGCAACAAATGGGCACGTCGGTGACTGCGGGCACATCTATCGACGTTCCTAAGTCGGACGACCCAAAGTATTTCGCCGGCATGGGAATAGTGCGAGTCTTTCCAGCCAAAACCCTGCCCGACGCGGATGTTGCAACGTCACCGCCTATTCTGCAAAGCATTATCAACGCAACCGAGGAGCAGGGCTTTACTATCAAGGTGACTTTAAAGGGTTCGAACCTCTCCGATGCCCGGTGGGTGAATATCGATGGAGAGGGGGTATCCCTTAAGCGCCTCCAGATTGTCTCCGACGCCGAGGTAAAAGCAACGCTCGCCATAGCTCACGATGCCGCGGTGGGTACTCGCAAACTGACCGTTAGCAACCTAAGCGGACCGTCGGCCGCTTCCGTGGACTTCAACGTCGCGCTGCGCCCAGCCCCGGCCATTGATTCCGTGTCCCCTCCAGAGGGGTTTGTTTTCAACCAATACAACGTTACGCTGACAGGTAGAAACTTGCTCACCTGCAGGAGCATTAACTACAGCTCTTCCGGAGTTTTTACTGACGGAAAGCCTGCATATTTCGATGACCATATCGACCTCAAAATCTGGCTCAATGACACCGCCGTGATAGGACCGTGTACGATCACCGTAAAGACGGCCGGCGGCAGCGCAACGGGCGTTTTTACGGTGAAGGACCGTACGCTACCCATCGTGGACTCGGTTACACCCGCCGTCTACGATCATGGCCGCCGCTACTATGGCGTCGTTGTTACCGGTACCAACCTGAACCTTGCCCAGGATCTTACACTGGGCGATGGGGTGGTCCTGAGCAGTAAGGCCATAGTAAGTAGTACGGAAATTAGGATGGATGTCGAGGTTGGAAGAGATGCTGCCGTTGGGCCGCGTGACCTGATTGTGATCCCGCGTTCCGGCACGCGGGCGCCAGTTGCCGTAACCATCACTACACCCTCAATTCCTTCACTGTACAGAGCTTCACCGGATAACCTGGACCAGGGTCTAAGCTCGACGAGGGTTCTCTATGGGAATCACTTGTTAACCACCAATAAGGTAACAGTCAGCGGAGCCGGGGTTTCCGTGGGAAGCTTCAGCAACGTGACCGCAAGCGGCTTGGAAGTGGTGTTGGGTGCAGATGAAGCCGCAATACCGGGAGTGCGTGACATTACAGTAACCACATTGGGCGGGGTCTCGAACTCTGTTCCGTTCACGGTCAATCAGCGGCCGGCGCCGACGCTGGCGAGGGTGACTCCGAATTACGGCGCAGCGGGCGAAACCGTTCAGGTCAAGATACAAGGACAGGACCTGTGGAGTCACAAGGATCTCAAGATTAGCGGGGGTGGGATCACCGTCGACTCGATCGATAAGGATGAGAACAGAGAACTCGTTGCCACGCTGACCATCGACCCGGGCGCTAGTCTCGGCGACCGGAATTTGACGGTTACGAACCACGGCGGTGTTTCTAACGCGTTGACCTTCAAAGTCACGTCTCTGGTTCCGGAATTGGACTCAGTCTCGCCAGTGAACGGTGAAGTTTTCTACGGTCACGTTATTACACTGATGGGCCGGAACCTGAACGGGTATACAACAATCAACATCTCTGGCACCGGCGTCACGAAGGAGCCCGCCACGGTAGAAGAGGATGACGAGATTCAGTTGAAGATTATTCTCGCCATCGGCGCCGATCAGACGGAAAGAGATATCACTGTGACTACTCCCGAGGGGACTTCGAACGCGGTGAAATTCAGGGTCGATCCGCGCAAAGCTCCGACAGTGAGCCGTATGGCGCCAAACCTCGTAGGGCGGAATACCGGTGGCGGGTGTTCCCTTGTTGGGAACGATCTGGTGGAGAGCGGAACGATAACCTGTAGCACAGATAAAATTACCGTAACCGGTGTGGCCAGGCATAACAGTAATCAAGTTAAATTCAACATTGCGGTTGCCGCCGACGCACCCATTGGCATCCATACCATTACCTATACCAACCGGTTTGGGTCCGCAACGACGAATCTGACAGTAACGGCCTAACCCCGTGTTAGCGGGCGCTGGTCTGGGGAACCGGGGCGCGGTTGAAACTGGACGCGTCGACGTTGATCCGGCCGGCTTGATAGTCGATGCATCTCTGTTGGGGCGGCGTGAGTTTCCACGTGAGCGGCTCTTCGGCGCAGAGGGCATTCTCATCGTCCGCCTTCGGGTCGTCATAAGCGATGGCGATGGGATTAATGCGAGCTTTGTTTGCCCACTTTTCGCGGATGATTCGTACGGCGGCGGAGCCGCCCTGCCATTGGGCGTAAGTTCGCATGGCAAGGAACGCCGACAGCGGGGCGGTGGATTGATCGCCGAAATTCCAGACCTTCTTCGGCATTTCGCTATTCACGTTGTGGATCATTACGCCGTTTTCGTAGCTGACCGGGCTTTCGGGGACTTTTCCGCGAATTACGAGAATGGTGATGATACCCAGATTGTTGCGTTCGGCATCGGTCATGTCTTCCAGGCCGTCGTCGAGCCATTGCAGAAGACTTACTAATCCGTAGTTGTCATAGTAGCCGCCGTCAACGAAGTGGTAGTTGCAAACCGCGGCGTCGCCCTTGGGCCGCGCGGCGGGGCTGACATACGGGAAAGTTGCGGAAAGGCGGGCGGCGGTCGCGACGCGGAGGTCCTGTACGGAGTAAGCGGGACAGTAATTGGCGAAGAAGCGCCGTTGGGATAAAGACACATGGCCCGGGGACGGGGAATTCGGATGATTCCGAACGAAGTTGTCGCTCGGGAACTCGCCGGTGGCAAACGCGACGGGGCCGCCGGTTTCGACCACGGTGGCGTTGAAAAGGAAGACGGGGAAGTTTTTACCGGCTGCCGCCGTCCAATGCGCCAGCATATTGCCACCGGGGACGTAAGAGCCGGCACGGCGGTCGATGTCGTGTTCAAGAGCGTAGCCCCGGTCCCAATCGCCGAAACTGGTGCCGGAAACGATTGGACGGAACAGGTCGAGGCCGACGGTAGCCCAGGCGACACGGCCGAGGCTGGTGATGCGCGCTTTTCCTTGGGCAATTTCCCAATTGTCGTTCCAATGGCTGCCGAGAAGGAATGCGCCGACGCTGCCTCCGGAGACGCCGCTGATCAAAGCGACGCGATCCCGGAAATTGCCGTTCGTCTTTTGATTGAGCGTCTGCATGACCGTGGTGAGCCAGGCGGAGGCTTGGATACCACCCCCAGATGCCGCGATGAGAATAGGGTTAGGATGACTGAGCAGCATTTCGCGGGGAGTTATGGCCGTTCTGGCGGCGACGCCTTCGGTTTTGAACCAGTGGTCGGTGTCCGGAAGGAAGCCGAAAATCACCCGGACGGCGAGCGCGGCGGCCAGGACGGGGATATGAAAGCGGTCAAAGATAAATGTCAGGCTGCTCATGAGCCAGCCGAGGAAGAGAAGCAGGAGAAGGATGGAACCCAGCGTATTCATTGAATTAGAGTTGGGAACGCTGATCATAACGGTAATGGTGAATAGAACGCCGGAGAGGATGAGAATCCAAATGGCGCTGGCAATGTCCGCGTAAGCGGCCCCTTTGCCTTCTTCTTTGCCGAAACCTACGGGGTGGAAGAAGCGGATGAGGTTGGGAACGACATTCAGGAACTTGCTCTCGCGGCTGAGTCTCCCGGGTGTATGGCCCTTCGCGTTGTCGAGTGCGTTGTTCCAAAGGTTCGTCAGAAATCCGTCGCGCGGAAGAATGAGAAAGCTTCCGGCGATTCGTTCCGGTTCCATCGGATCGGTGAAATGGTTGCGGAGCCAATCGGCGCAGAAAACTACGAACAAGGCGAGACCGCCGCCGAGCGCCCAGGCCGGGACGAGAAGGCAGACCCACCAGTTTTCTCCCCAGTTTGTGGCGGCGGAGTAGACGGAGACGGAACCCATCAGCAAGCTGGCCGCGATCAGGGCGCTGTGTTGGAAGGTAAAGCGGAGGGCGCGGCAGCCGGTGTGGCCGTAGTCATGAGCATTGAAGCGTTCGGGACCACGTTCGAGGATGATTGCAATTTGGGAGGCGGAAGCGACGGCGACGAGATAGGCGGCAAATGCGGTCAGGAAGAACTGCCAAAGTCCGACCAGGTTGGGTTCATAGAAGAGCGTTGCTTCGAGAAACGGGCGCGCCGGACCGAGGGCGACGGGCGCGATGAGCCCGAGCAGGAAGGCGGAAATCAGAGGGACACGGAGGAAAAAGGCCATTTGGAGTGCTTCTCGTATCTGGTCTTTGATGAGCCAGACCGGCTTCTTCTCCATGCCACGGCGCCAGAGGACGATCAGAAAACAGCCGGCGATTATCAGGGAGATCCATTTCACCGCCCAGGCGATTCGGAAGAGCCAGACGGCCCACATGGGCCACGATCCCCGGGACATTTGAGTAAGGACATAGAGGGCGGAGGCGGAGGCGGCGATGCCGCTCCAAAGGAAACTGTTAATGGCGCGGTGGGTCCAGGAATTGATCTCGGTTTCCTCGCCGATTTTGCTGCGGAAGAACTCCTCGCCGGTATGGAGGAACTGTCCGGCGGCGGAGAGTAGGAGCAGGTGGAGGGCGAGGAAACCAAACAACTCCCCGTAGAGTTCGAGATTGGATGGGAAGGAGACGACGCGCTTGGCGGATTCGAGCGAGGAGGCGAAGGGGAGGAGGTTTGTGATGCTGAATCCCTCTTTAAACAGGAAAAAGAGAGCGAGGAAAAGCGTAAGGCAGAGAATGCCTCGAACAACGAGCAGGAGCGGGCGGGGATCATAGTCCGCTTTGCTTAGTACTTCCGGCTCGGCCGGCGTTGCGGCGGCGATGGCGGTATTCTCCGTGTTCATCTCGATCACCTCTCGATAGAAAATGCGGAATTGACGAGCATTTACCGCCAATTTATCCGGCGGGAATCGAGGAGAAATATACCACCAATGCCGGCCGCATAGGCGATCAGATCGAGGATACTGAACCCGACCCCCATCAGGCGGGCGCAGGCGCGAACGATCCATTGATCGCTGGCAAGGAAGCTGGCGGGAATGAGGGTGAGTTGGAAGAGTTCGATAGCGGTCATTACCGCCATGGCGCTCAGGGCCGCGAGCGTTTCCCGGATAAAGATGCGGAGGATCGCGTAGATCATGGCGGCGTACAGGGCGTCACCGAGGTACTTATCGAATAGGATGTAGCCGGTATGGACAGTTCGAGAGAGGAGACCGGCGGCGATGATGGCGGCGGTAACCGCGATCCAGAAGGACGAGGACCGGCGGGGAGGCATGGCTACCAGTATGGGATGGAATGGCCAGGGAATTGCTGTGACTAGTGTGGGATACGATGTCAGACTCTCACTACTACCTACGCCCAGTGACGCTCCCGGCAAACGATTACTTCGCCGGGACCAGGGAACGTCTGTTGGAATTTGTAGTGTCGCTACCGTGGCGGCAAATTCTACGGACTGCGGGAATTGCAGTGGTGGTTTTGGCGGCTATTGGCGGTTATTTTACATGGCAACTGTTGTGTAAAGGGGAAAAGACGATCGCTGAGAAGGATGCCGCGAATGGGGTGTTATTCCCACTTGTGTTGGAGCACGGACCACGATCGGAGCCGCTGTTTGCCGGGAGTCTGGAGGGGCTGCGGTCGCGGTCGTCAAATCTGCATCTGGCAGAGATTCCGGCTCACATGAAAAACGCGGTGTTGGCAATAGAGGATCACCGCTTTTATCGACACTCCGGCATCGATTGGATACGGACGGCGGGCGCCGCGTGGGAAGGCTTGACGACGCTGGAACGGCCCCGCGGGACATCGAGTATTTCGCAGCAGCTTGCGCGCAATGTGTATCTGGACCGGCGTGAGTTATGGGGCCGTAAGCTGAACGAAGCCGCGATTGCAGTTCTGCTTGAGCGGCGCATGAGCAAGGACGAAATTTTGGAGCGGTACCTGAATTTTGTGCCGATGGGGCATCATGCCTCGTTCGATATCGCCGGCATTGGAATGGGTTCGCGCGTTTACTTTGGCAAAGAGGCGTCCCAACTGACTTTAGCCGAGGCGGCGATGCTGGCGGGCATGATACAAGCCCCGAGCCGGCTTCAACCCAAGCTTCGGCCGGTACAGGCGAAGCGGCGACGGCATCAGGTGCTGGCGTCGATGCATCGGCATGGGTTTATCAGCAGAACGGAATATGAAAAAGCGGATCGGGCGGAACTGACGACCGGCGCGGCATCGGTGCCGGAATCGGGCGAATTTTTCGTAGATGCGGTGGGTCGGGAGTTGAAGGCGGCCGGCATTGACGCGAATCGCGGCGCCCGTGTCCAAACGACGGTTGACGTTCGGCTACAAAAGATTGTAGACAAGGCAGCGGCCAACTGGGGAGCGCGGCTGGAGAAACGTTATAAGAAGGCCGGGGCGGCGCCGCAGATCGCGATCGTAGCATTGGACCCGGAGACAGGCGCCGTGCGCGCGGTGGCCGGCGGAAAGTCTTTTGAGGAAAGCCAGTTGAATCACGCCTTCGCCAAAAGGGCGCCGGGATCGCTGTTCAAGGCATTTGTCTATGCGGCGGCTATGCAGGCGAGCATGTTGAACGGCGACGCACGGTATTCTCCGGATGCGCTAGTTGACGACAGTCCGGTGGAGATGCCGTGGAACGGAGAGCTCTATACTCCGGGGAATTTCCACGATACTTACCGGGGGGTGATCACGCTGCAGGAGGCGCTGAATGTGTCGGCGAATGCCGCGGCGGTGCGGCTGGCTGGGGAGGTGGGTTATAAGATGGTTGCGCGGCTGGCACGGACTGCGGGGTTGAAAAGTACGGAGGCTACGCCGGCGGCGGCGTTAGGGTCCTACGATGCGACGCCGATGGACGTCGCGGCGGCATATGCCGTTTTCGCCAATGGCGGATTTGCGGTCGAACCGCATACGGTGGCGCAGGTTACCTCGGGCACGGGGATGGTGGTACATAAGGCGCCGGCGGGGAAGACGCACTTGCTAGATCCACGAGCGGCTTACATTACGGCCCGAATGTTGCAAGGAGTCGTGACGTCCGGCACCGCGGCGCGGGCGCGGAGTCTGGGAGTGTTGCAGCCGGCGGGAGGCAAGACAGGAACAACGCGCGATAGCTGGTTTGCCGGTTTTACGTCGAACCTGGTTTGTGTGGTTTGGGTGGGATTTGACGACTACCGCGATGCGGGATTGACGGGTGCCGATGGGGCGCTACCGATTTGGGCCGATGTAATGAAGCAAGCGTCGACACTGCAGCCGTATGCGGCAGCCAAGGATTTCAAGAAGCCGTATGGAGTGGATGTCTATCTGGAGGCGGCACGGCTGCGACAGGAATCCGATGCGGCGGCCGCGGTTGTCCCTGCCGTTGAGATTCGCTAATTGCTGCGGCCGAGTACGATTTCGAGGTCGTTGGCGATGGTTTGCGCGAGCTTACGCGTAGACTCGGGCGTATCCAGATCCAACGCGTAGAAGTCCTCAGCCCAACGCTTGAGCCCCGTGTAGGGTTCGACCAGGAATACGGTGACGCGGGCGCGATCCCCCGTACTTCGAACGGACACGGCCATTACCAAGGATGCGCCGGTTTCCTTGGCGAGTTCCATGCTGGGCTTGGGTTTCGTGCGGAAGGGGAGGATGGACGGCCAGCCGATGACAGGAATCTTGCCGCGATTGGCTACTTGCGCTGTTATGGCTTCGGCCAGGGTTTCATCAGCGGCGTTGAGTCCGGCGGGATCGAGGAAAGTCCAGCGGGCGGGGACGATGGCGAGAGCGTTGGCGGGAGTGGAGTTTCGTTTGTAGAGGTAAATGCCGGCGGCAACGGCGATGACGGCCAGCGCGACGATTAGCCAGCGGCGATTGGCTGGAGACTTCGTAGTTTCGGGTGAGGTGATGGCGGCGGCGTAACTGCCTTTGGGATAGTCGATGCGGATCTTATCCTCGCGGCCCGGGCCGGCGTAATATTCGGCGAGGCGTTGGCGGAGGCGCCGGGCCTCCACGCGGACGATAGGGTCGAGGCGGGGATCGTAGTCGTCGGGGCGGTCGAAGACTTCGCGGCCGAGAACATATTCTTTGATCTGGTCCGACTCTCCTTTGATTTGGGCTTCGACGGTGAACTCGAGAAAACGGCGGAGGCGATCGGCGTTGACGAATCCGGGACTGGCGGCGATCTTGCGGACCTGGTCGCGGAGGAGGGTGGGATCGCTCATTTTCACCAGTTTGGCACCGCCGCCGGAGAAATTGGGGCGGTTTTACCGTAAGATTACCTCGTTCCACTGACGTTTTCCGGTAGATTAGGGCGACGTTAGGGGCAGGAGGTTCGAAAGAACATGAAGCTTTTACTTGTTGGACTGATGTTGGCGGCGGTGGCTTTTGGCGGGCCGCCGTTGATTTGTGAGCGGATTTCGATCGGGACGGCGAAATCGCTGCCGTGGCAGGCGGAAGTGAATGGGTGGGCGGGAACGCTTCCCGGGTATGACAGGAAGAATTTGACGGAGGATACTTTGGCTTTGTTAGTGCCGGGGACGCCGTTGCCCGTTCGAATGGAGACGATGCGACGGGCGGCGATATATGCGGCTCAGGATCCGCGGAAGGCGGAAGAGATCGCTTTGCGGTTGACCGCGCGGGTGTTGGACGGTGGCGGGGCGGATTCGTTGGCGTGGTTCGACGCCGGGTACTTTGTAGAGACGGTGCGACAGGCGGCGCTGATCTATAAGTTTGATATGTTGAGCGCGAAGGAGAAGGAAAACTGGAAGGTACGGAGCGGCATTGCAGGATTGGACGGAAAGAAATGGGTGGAGCGCGCGATGGCTATGGGCGGTAAGGGGATGAATTCGGCGCTGGCGCGAATGGGGGATTAGCGTTCGAAGCCATCGATAATGACACCGTGCGGTCCGGCCTGGAGGCGGAGGCCGAGCTCGTGCGGTTCATTGGACAGGTCCGATTCGAGATAGTAGTTCAGGAACCAGGACGGGTGGACGGCGACGGAGCGCCAGGGTTGGCCGTCGATTTGATATTCGAGCGACACGGGAGTGCGGTCGAGGCGGAAGAGAACCGCGGCGAGAGGTCCGTGGATGCGGAAGCGCCATTCTGATAATCCGGGCGGGGCTTTGAGGGCGGCGCCGGAGTTCTTGAAGAATGTCAGGGGAACGGTTTCGGCGGGACCGGAGAGGCGGAGTTGGGCTGCGGGTTGAAATTGGGCATTGGGAAGGGGAGGGGGACGGGCCGGCGGTGCGGGCTTGTCGGGAAACGTAGTGGTTTTCAGAATGGCGGCGGCGATCTCGGCGTGGCCGAGGTTTGAAGGGTGGCAGCCGTCGGGGAGGGTTTCGGGATTGACGGTGGCAACAGGGACACCGTATAGAGACCCGAGGGTCAGGATCGTTTGGCGGGAATTCTCGGTGGAACAACGGGCGGAACGGGCAAGGAAGACGGAAGGGATTCGGGCGGTGACGAGTTCATGGAAAATTTGCTCGATGGCGGGTTTGGAAAGGGGGGGTTCGAAGCCGTCGAGGGCACCGGTTTCGACGATGACAAGGTCCGGGGTCCAGGGGATGGCGATGTGTTTAAGGAGGAGGAGAGTGGTGTAGGAGTGGGCGCCGCCGAAGCAGAGGTTGTAGGAGACAACTTTTCTTTGCAGGCGGGATTCGAGACCAGCCACCACCTTTGGGGGGAATGTTTCGTTGGCGCCGAGCCCGCAGGTAATGGAGGTTCCCAGGAAGGCGACGCGGATGGGGGGCTGCGCGGGAACGAGGGCGATTGCGCCGATAAAGCACAACCAAACGCCGGTGCTTTGCACTTTGATGGCCAGTTCTGCTATTCTAACAAGTGCGTTTCCACCCGGAGACGCATATCTTGGGAGGCGCACCCGAAGCATTGGGGCGCCGTTAGGACCAACCTACAATATGGCAAGAAAATCAGGCAAGAAGTACCATGCCGCTGCGAAGCTTGTGGAAAGCAAGTTGTACCACGTCTCCGAAGCGGTTTCGCTAATACAAAAGATCAAATTCACCAAATTCGACGAGACGCTGGAAGTACATATGCGTCTGGGAGTCGATCCGAAGCACGCCGACCAAATGGTCCGCGGCACGGTGGTATTACCGAATGGTTTAGGCAAGACCAAGCGGGTTTTGGTGATCGCCTCGGGCGATAAGATCAAAGAAGCGCTCGACGCGGGTGCGGATTTCGCCGGCGGCGAAGAAATGGTGACGAAGATTCAGTCGGAAAACTGGCTGGACTACGACGCCGTTATCGCTACGCCGGATATGATGCGTTCGGTCGGCAAACTGGGTAAAGTGCTGGGTCCGCGCGGCTTGATGCCGAATCCGAAGACCGGCACGGTGACCAATGATGTGAAGACGGCTATCAACGAGACCAAGGCCGGTAAAGTGGAGTTCCGCGTCGACAAGACGGGTGTGATTCACGCGCCGCTCGGGAAGTTGAGTTTCGATCACCAGAAATTGGTGGAGAATGCGGCGTCATTGATTGGAGCGGTCTTGAAGGCTAAGCCCGCGGCAGCGAAGGGTAAATATGTGAAGAGCGCGACGATCTGCTCTACCATGAGTCCCGGAGTGCCGCTGGATACGACCGAAATGAACGCCGCGAAAGTGGCGGTTTAAACCTCTCGATCAGGTCACCTAAAAGGTATACGGAGACACGCAATGAAGAAGCGTTCAGATAAAGAAAAAGATCTCGCGTTCCTGCGCGGCGAGTTCGAAGCGGTAAACAACATCTTCCTGGCGGGCTTCGCCAAGATGAAAGTCAGCCAGGACTACCAGTTGCGCAAGACGGTAAAGGAAGCCGGCGGCGAGTACAAGGTAGTGAAGAACAACCTGGCGCAGAAGGCGAGCGAGGGCCTGAGTTCAGAGCCGTTGTTCGACAAAGTGGCCGGAATGACCTCGATCGCCTATACGAAGGGCGACGTGGTGGCGCTGGCGAAGGCGTTGAGCGCCTATGCGAAAGCGAATCCGGTATTTGAGTTCAAGGCCGGGTTGGTGGAAGGCCGGGTCATCAACGCTAAAGCCATTGGTGAACTGGCGACGATGCCGTCGAAGGAAGAAATCTACGCCAAGCTCCTGTATGTGATTCAGGCGCCGGCGCAGCAGTTGGTGTCGGTGATGAACGCGGTGGGCCGCAATTTGGCCGTCGTGGTGGATCAAGGCGTCAAAGAGAACAAGTTCCAGGGCTGATTCCCCCGAATCGGACCCATTGCACAAGTTTCGCTGTCCGTAAGGGGCAGTCAATTTTAAGCGAAAACAGATTACCAATCAGGAGTTACCACAATCATGGCCGACATCAACGCAATTGCCGAACAGATTCAAGGATTGACGCTGCTTGAAGCGTCGCAGCTCGTGAAGCTGCTGGAAGAGAAGCTGGGCGTTTCTGCCGCGGCTGCCGCCGTAGCGGTTGCTCCGGCTGGCGGCGGCGCTGCCGCCGCTCCGGCCGCTGAAGAGAAGACCGAGTTCACGGTTGTTCTCACGGCTGCCGGCGCGAACAAGATCAACGTTATCAAGGTTGTTCGCGAAATCACCAGCCTGGGGCTGAAGGAAGCCAAGGACCTGGTGGACGGCGCGCCGAAGCCGATCAAGGAAGGCGTGTCGAAGGACGAAGCCGAAGCGATGAAGAAGAAGTTCGTCGAAGCGGGCGCGTCCGTCGAAGTGAAGTAACGCTTGCCTTACCGCAAGCGAACAATCCTTAATTCTTAGTGCCGGGCTGCATACGGGTTGACCGCATGCAGCCTAGCTCCGTTTGACGCGGGCGTAATTTCTTTGTTACGATGAGGATTGCCCGGAGCCGGACCGGAATTCTGCCAGTGACCCTTTCTTTCAGTCTTCCCTTAGTCAGTACGCACCTGGCGGAGGGGGAGGGAACTCCCTGCCTCTACGAGTCCGGATCCTCGATCACCGCAAAAATCCATTTGATTCCTTCTTTCCAACGCACTTTCAGTATCCACAACGCTGTTCGCCGGAAGCGATTCGGTTTTAGCCCGACGCAGGCTGAGCAGAAGCGTTGATGCTGCCACGATTTTCATCCTCACGGGGAAATCACCGCGATCCTACCCCCGATCGCCGCCTCATTGAGGCCACAAGCCCGCCAATACCCGCAATTATTACTGACGCGGGTGCTGTTCAACCTAGGAGTGGAACATGAGCAATGCTGCCAACGCTTTGGTTCGAGAACGCCTGGACTTCTCGAAAATCAAGACGTCCGTACCGATTCCCAACCTGATTGAAGTCCAAAAGCAGAGCTACGAACGGTTTCTGCAGATGGATATGCTGCCGCAGGAGCGCGACGACGCCGGTTTGCAGTCCGTCTTCACCAGCGTCTTCCCGATCACCGATTTCCGTGGATTGGCGCAACTGGACTTCGTCGATTACTCAATCGGGTACTGGGAGTGCAAGTGCGGCAATCTGAAGGGGTTGCACAATCTTCGCTCGACCTGCCGCCATTGCGGCGCGATGATCAAGACCGATCCGTTCCATCCCGGCGACATTCTCTGCGGCAAGTGCGGCACGTTTAACAAGAACGTTGTCACCTTTTGCAACCGCTGCGGCGACCCGGTGGGCCTGCAACTGAAGTACGACGTACCGGAGTGCGAAGAGCGGGGCATGACCTATGCGGCTCCGTTGAAGGTAACGATCCGGCTGACGGTCTACGATAAGGACCCGGATACGGGCACTAAGACCGTCCGCGACATCAAAGAGCAGGAAGTCTTCTTTGGCGAAGTGCCGCTGATGACCCAGAACGGCACGTTTATCATAAACGGCACCGAGCGCGTGATCGTCAGCCAGTTGCACCGTTCGCCGGGCGTGTTCTTTGAGAAAGTGGCCTCGCAAGGTTACTTCCTTGGCAAGATCATCCCCTACCGCGGTTCGTGGGTGGAGTTCGAATACGACGCCAAGAACCTGCTCTATGTGCGTATCGACCGCAAGCGCAAGTTCTATGGCACGGTGTTCTTGCGCGCGATGGGCCTGAAGAGCGATGAGCAGATCCTGCGCACGTTCTACACCGATACGCTGACGCGTATTTCGCTCTCCAAGGACAAGAAAATCTTCTGGAACATCGCCCAGCAGAACGGCCCGGGCAAGGGCGCGCTGCGCGATATCAAGCTGACCCAGGCCATCCAAACGAAGGCCGGGGAAGTGGTGGTCGCTTCCGGCAAGAAGATCACTTCGCGGCTGATGAACGAAATCTACAAGTCGAAAATCGAGCGATTTGAGATCGCGGCCAACGACTTGGAAGGGTCGGCCGCAATCGCCGACGTCATCGATATGGAGACCGGCGAAATCCTGCTCGAAGCCAACCGGGAAGTTACGCCGGCGGCGCTGGGCCGATTCTTCGACGCCGGGATCGAGAACGTGGATGTGTTCTTCCCCGAGCGCGACGAAGCCGGCAACGTGCTTTCGAAGACGCTCGACAAGGACAGCGTGAAGTCGCAGGACGAGGCGCTGCTGGAGATTTACCGCAAGTTGCGGCCGGGCGACCCGCCCACCCGCGACACCGCCACTCAGTTGTTCCAGGGCATGTTCTTCGACGCCCGGAAGTACGACTTCTCGCGCGTCGGGCGCATGAAGTTCAACATCAAGATTCACGACAAGGCCGATGCCACACCGCTCGATAAGCGGACGCTGGATGAACGCGATTTCGTGAACACGATCCTGTACTTGCTACGCCTGCGCCGCGGTATCGGCGCCGTTGACGATATCGATCACCTGGGCAACCGCCGCGTCCGCGCCGTCGGCGAACTGCTGGAGAATCAGTTCCGCATCGGCCTGGTCCGCATGGAGCGGGCGATAAAGGAAAAGATGTCGGTGAGCCAGGAGATTTCGACGGCAATGCCGCACGACCTGGTAAACGCCAAGCCCGTGATGGCGGCCATTCGTGAGTTCTTCGGTTCCTCGCAGTTGTCGCAGTTCATGGACCAGACCAATCCGCTGTCGGAAATTACGCATAAACGGCGTTTGTCGGCTCTTGGACCGGGTGGTCTGTCGCGCGAACGCGCGGGCTTCGAAGTCCGCGACGTGCACACGACGCACTATGGCCGTATCTGCCCGATTGAAACGCCGGAAGGCCCGAACATCGGTCTGATTTCGTCGCTGTCGTGCTTTGCGCGGATCAATGAGTTTGGATTTATCGAGAGCCCGTACCGCCGGGTCGTGGACGGCGTGGTGATCGACGAAGTAAGAATTTTGAACCCGGGTAGCACCGATTATAAAGTCGGAGATGTGGTGCTTCGCTCCGATTACGATAAGTCCATTAAGGCGCTGGGTTCGGGCAAGCAGCCGGCCGAAATTGAAGCCCACAGCGACTATCTCTCGGCTTGGGAAGAAGATAAGTACGTCGTTGCGCAGGCGAACATCGTACTCGATGCCAAGGGCGCCATTGTCGATGACCTGGTGAACGCGCGCCAGGCGGGGAACTTCTCGCTGACGCAGCGTGCCGAAGTGCAGTACATGGACGTGAGTCCGAAGCAGTTGGTCTCGGTGGCCGCATCGCTGATCCCGTTCCTTGAGAACGATGACGCGAACCGCGCCCTGATGGGTTCGAACATGCAACGGCAGGCGGTTCCGCTGCTGCGCGCCGAGGCTCCCTATGTCGGAACCGGCATGGAGCGGGTTACGGCCCGCGATTCGGGCGCGGTGGTTATCTGTAAGCGGTCCGGCATCGTGGACTCGGTTGACTCCGAACGGATAATCGTTCGCGTGGACGGCTCGGGCGCACACGAAGGGCAGATGTCGCGCGAAGTCGGCGCCGACATTTACACACTTACAAAGTTCAAGCGGTCGAACCAGAATACCTGTATCACGCAGAAGCCGATCGTGAAGGTTGGCCTGCGGGTGAAGAAGGGCGACGTGCTGGCTGACGGTCCTTGCACGGACCAGGGCGAACTGGCCCTGGGCCGAAACGTGCTGGTGGCGTTCATGCCCTGGCGCGGTTATAACTTCGAAGACGCGATCATCATCAGCGAAAAGCTGGTGAAGGAAGACTATTACACCTCGGTACACATCGAGGAGTTTGAAGTTGAAGCGCGGGATACCAAGCTGGGACCGGAGGAAATCACTCGCGATATTCCGAACGTGCCGGAAGGCGCGCTGCGGAACCTGGACGAGTCGGGCGTTATCCGCATCGGCGCGACCGTGAAGCCGGGCGACATTCTCATCGGCAAGGTAACGCCGAAGGGCGAAACGCAATTGACGCCGGAAGAGAAGCTGCTTCGGGCCATCTTCGGCGAAAAGGCCGGCGACGTGAAGGATGCCAGCTTCTACTGCCCGCCGGGTATCGAAGGCGTGGTAGTGGATTGTAAGATCTTCTCGCGCAAGGGCACCGAGCTCGACGAGCGATCCAAGCAGATTCTGGAAGAGAACATCCAGCGCCTGCACCGCAACCTGGATGACGAAAAGCGCATCCTGGGCGATGAACGCGCCAAGCGGCTTTCGAAGCTGCTGGACGGCCAGTTGGTACTGGCCGACCTGCACGACGAAAAGACCAACAAAAAGCTGGTTGCCAAAGACACCACGCTAACCCGCGACATCCTGGAAAAGATGCGCTCGCGTGACCTGAAGCGCATGCGGCTGAAGGATCGCGATCCGCACTTGAACGAGCTTATCGACGAGATCGAGGAGATGACCTCGCGGCAGATCGCGGTTCTCGAGAAGATCACCGAAGAGAAGATCGCCAAGCTCAAAAAGGGCGATGAACTGCCTCCGGGCGTCATCAAGACCGTGAAGTGTTATGTGGCGATGAAGCGCAAGCTGTCGGTGGGCGACAAGATGGCCGGGCGCCACGGGAATAAGGGTGTCATCTCCCGCATCGTTCCGGAAGAGGATCTGCCGTACCTGCCCGATGGCACGCCGGTCGAGATCATCCTGAATCCGCTGGGCGTTCCGAGCCGTATGAACGTCGGACAGATTCTGGAAACGCACTTGGGCTGGGCCGGCATGAAACTGCACCGGCACTTTGCGACGCCGGTATTTGATGGCGCGCATGAGGCCGATATCAAGGCGCAGTTAAAGGAAGCCGGATTGCCGAACTCGGGTAAGGTTGAGTTACTCGACGGCATGACCGGGAATAAGTTTGAACAGCCGGTGACGGTGGGCTGCATTTACATGTTGAAGCTCTCGCACCTGGTTGACGATAAGATCCACGCGCGTTCCATTGGACCGTATTCGCTGATAACGCAGCAGCCGCTGGGCGGCAAGGCGCAGTTCGGCGGACAGCGGTTCGGAGAAATGGAAGTGTGGGCACTGGAAGCCTACGGGGCCGCTTATACGCTGCAGGAACTGCTGACCGCCAAGTCCGACGACGTCTATGGCCGCGCGAAGATCTACGAGGCCATTGTCAAGGGTGAGGCTGCGGCCGAGCCGGGCGTGCCCGAATCGTTTAACGTTTTGATCCGTGAACTGCAGGCGCTGTGTCTGGACGTGGAACTGCTGAAATCGCAGGTCGATCTGGTCCCGGAAACCGCAGCCGCCGCTGACTGATTCAGAAAAGGAGAATATCGCCAATGTACCGCTCTTCCCCCTACGAACGTGCGAATCTGATTGCGGATTTCGATTCCATACGTATCAGCCTGGCATCTCCGAATAAGATCAGGAACTGGTCCCACGGAGAAGTAACCAAGCCCGAAACGATTAATTACCGTACCTTTAAGCCGGAGCGCGATGGGTTGTTCTGCGCCCGCATCTTTGGACCGATCGCCGATTGGGAGTGCCTGTGCGGCAAGTATAAGCGCATGAAGCACCGCGGCGTCATCTGCGATAAGTGCGGCGTGGAAGTTACGCTGTCGCGTGTGCGGCGCGAACGGCTGGGTCATATCGAACTGGCCAGCCCGTGCTCGCATGTTTGGTTCTTCAAGGGCCTGCCCTCGCGTATCGGCTATCTGCTCGATATCACGCTGCGCGAACTCGAACGCGTTCTGTATTTTGAAGCGTTCGTCATCGTTGATCCGGGCGAAGTGGAAGGCCTGAAGGCCGGCGACGTGATCACCGATGAGCGCAAGCGGCAACTTGACCAGGAAGCCGCGGGCAAGTTCGTCGCCATGATGGGCGCCGAGGGCATCAAGGAACTTCTCAAGAAGATCGAAACCGAAAAACTCTCGGTGGAGATTCGCGAGAAGATGAAGACTGAGGTCTCGCAGCAGAAGAAGCTGAAGTTTGCCAAGCGTCTGCGCGTTGTGGAGAGCTTCCGCAAGTCGGCCAACAAGCCGGAGTGGATGATTCTCGATGTGATCCCGGTCATTCCGCCGGAGCTTCGGCCGCTGGTACCGCTCGATGGCGGCCGGTTTGCGACCTCGGATTTGAACGATCTGTATCGCCGCGTGATCAACCGCAACAACCGGCTGAAGAAGCTGATGGAACTGCACGCGCCCGACGTTATCGTCCGCAATGAAAAGCGCATGCTGCAGGAAGCCGTCGACGCTCTGTTCGACAACGGACGCCGCGGCCGCGTGCTGCGCGGAGCCAACAATCGTCCCCTCAAGTCGCTCTCCGACGCGCTCAAGGGCAAGCAGGGCCGCTTCCGTCAGAACCTGCTCGGCAAACGCGTTGACTATTCGGGCCGTTCGGTTATCGTCGTGGGTCCGGAACTGAAACTGCACCAATGCGGTCTTCCCAAGAAGATGGCTCTGGAGCTGTTCAAGCCGTTTATCTATCACCGTCTGGAACAACGCGGGCACTGCACGACCATCAAGCAGGCCAAGGAACTCGTTGAACAGCAGGATCCGGTGGTTTGGGACATCCTCGAGGAAGTTATTCGCGATCATCCGATCCTTCTGAACCGCGCTCCCACGCTGCACCGCCTGGGTATTCAGGCCTTTGAGCCGGTGCTGGTGGAAGGCAAGGCGATCAAGCTGCACCCGCTGGTTTGTACGGCATTCAACGCCGACTTCGACGGCGACCAGATGGCGGTTCACATCCCGCTGTCGCCCGAGTCGCAGATCGAAGCGACGACGTTGATGCTAGCTTCGAACAACATTCTGTCCCCCGCGCACGGAGCGCCGATCGCGATTCCGTCGCAGGACATGGTGCTGGGCCTTTACTACCTCACGAAATCCCGCGTCGGTTCGAAGGGCGAAGGCAAGAAGTTCGCCTCGATGGACGACGTGCTGATCGCGCTCGAAATGGGTGAAGTGGAGACGCTGACCCCCATCAAGCTGCGCTACACGGGCAAGGTGCTGGATCTGACGACGTCGAAAGACGGGCAGAACCTGATGCACACGGAACCCGTGCCGTTCAACAAGCAGGACATGGACACGACGGTTGGCCGCGTCATTCTGAACGACGTGCTGCCCGATGAGATGCCGTTCGTCAATGGCCTGTTGAAGAAGAAAGGCCTCACGCAACTGGTGCAGTACTGCTACTTGAAGTTCGGCATGCACACCACGGTAAAGATGCTCGACGATATCAAGGCGCTGGGCTTTATGTACGCCACGCGCGCCGGTATCTCCATCGGCATCGACGACATGGTGGTGCCGGAGCAGAAGCAGCAGATGGTGAAGGACGCCGAGAAGGCCGTTATCGAAGTCCAGAGCCAGTACCAGTCGGGCGCCATTACGCAGGGCGAACGCTACAACAAGATCATCGAAATCTGGACGCGCGTTACCGAAGAAGTATCCGACCGGATGTTCAAGAAGATGGAAGAGGACGACCGCAGCGGCCGCTACCTCAACCCGATCTATATCATGGCCGATTCGGGCGCCCGCGGTTCGAAACAGCAGATTCGCCAGTTGTCCGGTATGCGCGGATTGATGGCCAAGCCCTCGGGCGAGATCATCGAAACGCCGATCACGGCGAACTTCCGTGAAGGCTTGAACGTGTTGCAGTACTTCATTTCGACGCACGGCGCCCGTAAGGGATTGGCCGATACGGCGTTGAAGACAGCCGACTCGGGTTACCTGACCCGCCGTCTGGTCGACGTGGCGCAAGACGTGATCATCAGCGAGCACGATTGCGGCACCTCCGAAGGCATCTTCGTGGAGCCGATTGTCGAAGCCGGCGAAGTGATTGAGCCGTTGCGCGACCGCATCGTGGGCCGCGTGGTTCTCGAGAACCAGTTGGACTTCGAGGGCGTGCGGATTGTCGGCGTTAACCAAATGATCACCGAAGATCTGGCGACCGGCATTCAGGCGGCCGGTATCGAGCGGGTGAAGATCCGTTCGGTGCTGACGTGCGAGAGCCGCCGCGGCGTTTGCCAGCTCTGCTACGGACGAAATCTGGCCACGGGCCGGATGGTGGAACGCGGCGAGGCGGTCGGCGTTATTGCGGCCCAGTCGATCGGCGAACCCGGAACCCAGTTGACGATGCGTACATTCCACATCGGCGGCGCGGCGACGCGCGCGTCGGAACAGAACACGCAAGAGTCCAAGGGCGCCGGTCTCATCAAGTACATCGGGATCAATACCGTTAAGAATGCGGCGGGCGAGAACATCGTCATGAACCGCAACGGTATTATCGCGATCGTCGATGAGAAGGGCCGTGAGAAGGAACGCTACCAGGTGGTCTACGGCGCCAAGCTGAAGTATCTGGATGGCCAGCCGATCGGCGCGGGCGACGTCATGGTGGAATGGGATCCGTACTCGTTCTCGATTCTCACCGAAGTCAGCGGCAAGGTCCACTTCAAGGACATTGACGAAGGCATCACGGTGCAGGAACAGGTGGACGAGGTTTCGGGCCTGTCTCAGTTGGTCATCAGCGACTCGCTGGACGGCAAGAAGGTCCCGACGATAATCATCCGGCCCGAGGGCGGAACCAAACACGACGAACGGCGATACTTGATGCCGACCCACGCTCACCTGATGGTGCGCGACGGCGACATCGTGCATGCGGCCGACGTGGTTGCAAAGATTCCGCGCGCGACTTCGAAGACCAAAGACATCACCGGCGGTCTGCCGCGCGTCGTGGAACTCTTCGAAGCCCGCAAGCCGCGTGATCCAGCGCAGATTGCCGAGATCAATGGCGTGGTTCGGTTCGGCGAAATCACCAAGACGAGCCGGAAGATCTACGTGACCGGCGACGACGGGCAGGAGCGCGAGTATGCGATCCCTCGCGGCGCCCACATCAATGTGCAGGAAGGCGAACGTGTGGAGGCGGGCGACCAGTTGATGGACGGCCCGATCGACCCACACGACATCCTGAAGGTTCGGGGCGAGAAGGAACTGCAGAAGTACCTCGTCAACGAAGTGCAGGAAGTCTACCGGCTACAGGGTGTGAACATCAACGACAAGCATTTGGAAGTGATCGTGCGCCAGATGCTGCGATGGTTGAAGATCGAGGACATCGGCGACACCGACTTCCTGCCGGAAGAGATTGTCGACCGCTTCAAGTTCAAGGAAGAGAACGAAAAAACCAACGACAAGGGCGGGCGCCGCAGCCATGCGCGACCGATTCTGTTGGGTATCACGAAGGCTTCGCTTTCCACCGATTCGTTCATTTCCGCCGCCAGCTTCCAGGAGACGACACGCGTGCTGACCGAAGCCGCCATCAACTCCAAGAAGGACGGCCTGCGCGGCTTGAAGGAAAACGTCATCATGGGCCGCCTGATCCCGGCCGGCACAGGCATGGATTACTACCGTGGCGTGCGGATTGCGGGAGAGGGTGTGCCGGAAGAAGAGCCGCAGCCCGAAGTCGAGATTTCGTTCAACGACTCGATGTCCGATTACGAGGATACGGCGCGGACGTTCTACGCCGGTGGACTTTCGGAATCCGAGGGTGCACCGGACGAGACGATCGTCGAGTAGTTCTTCGTCACAGTTAGAGCAAAGCGGCCGGCGGAAACGCCGGCCCTTACATTTTGCGCGACGAGCGAACAGCGCAGAAGTCCGCAGACTCAGGTGTTCTTCGGGAACAGATCTAGGAATTGCCATAGTACCTGAGTAAAAGTAGGGCCACAAGTCAGGTTGCTTGCGTATTAATCCGTGGCCAGCGGAGGAGCATACTTGAATTGCTCCCAACAACTTACTATCTGGAGAAGAAGCCATGAAAAAAGCTATCTTTGCCGCGCTGGTATTACTCGGCGTGGCTGCAATCAGTCTCGTCGCTGGACGAGGAAATGTCGTCTACCATGTTGATCCACGGACAGGCGCGACAGATATCATACTTTCGTCGGCAGGCAATTGTCGCCACCATCTGACCGCTCACCCAGATGACAGGGTGGCGACGGCTGACCCTAAAGCACCGTCTGACAATCCCAACGACTGCCACTGACAGGACCTACGGGCTCGTGCCGCACCGCGCGGCGTGTTAGCATCGATTTGAAACGGACTGGGTTGGCCCAGCGTATATGGCGCAATCGCACCTTGATACACTGGGCCCTGTGGATCCTTCACTCACCTCCCTTGCCCAAAATGCCCGGGTGTATGACCTCGCACAACCGTATTTTGTCGGGATGCCCCATCATCCTTCCCACCCACCCTACCTGTTCTCACTGACCAAGAAACACGGCGACATGCATACGCCGGGGGGCAACAGCTCGGCGGCCGACGCCATTGCATTGGGCAGCCATGTCGGAACGCACATCGACGGCCTTGGACATTTTTCCTGCGGCGGGAAGTTACACGGCGGCCATATCGCGGATGAATTACAGAGTTACTCAACCGGGCTCTCCGTACATACGGCCGAACATATCGCGCCGATTATCCGCCGTGGCGTATTGTTGGATGCCGCCGGTCCGAATGGTGTGCTCCCAGAGGATGCGATCCTCACCGCCAGGGTGCTGGAACGCATCGCTACCGATTACCGGGTCACCATTCAGAAGGGGGATGTGGTGCTGATCCGGACCGGATGGGCGCAATATTGGGACGACGCAACCCGGTACATCAACTCCGTTCATGGAACGCCGTCGGGGCCGGGTCCGGACCTGAGCGGTGCCCATTGGCTGAGTGCGCACGGGGTCTTCGCTGCGGGATCCGATACCGTGGCATTTGAAAGGGTCCCTTCGGCGGACATGGCGGTTCATATTCACTTACTTTTTGAATCCGGAATCCATATCATTGAAGCGCTCGACTTAGAAGCTTTGGCGCGGGACAAAGTGTATGAATTTCTGTTTGTCGCGGCGCCATTGAAGTTGCGCGGCGGGACCGGCGCGCCGCTGCGGCCGTTGGCTCTGGCATAGAATAGTCAATACCTCATATGGCAAATGGAATTACCGGAAAAACAGCGGTCGTAACGGGCGCATCGCGCGGGATTGGCGCGGCTACGTGCCGCATGCTGGCCCGGGAAGGCGCGACGCGTATCGTGGTCCACTATCACTCCTATCGCACAGGCGCGGAAGAGTTGGCGGGCGAATTGGAAGCGTTGGGTGCGCAGCCTATTCTGATCGGAGCCGACCTTGGTTCGCAGGAAGGCATCGCCGGGTTCATACTGGACCTCCATGTAAAGGCTCCGAATGCATCCATTCTGATCAACAACGCCGGCCACCTCGTGAAGCGCGCGAAGCTCGCCGAGTACACCAGCGACCTTTGGGACGAGGTCATGAACCTAAACGCCAAGAGCGTCTATTTCATTTCGCAGGCTGTTGCTCCTGCGATGGCTGCGGCCGGTGGGGGCGTGATCATCAATTTGAGCTCCATTGCGGCGCGCAATGGCGGCGGACCGGGCGCGACAATCTATGCCGCTTCGAAGGCTGCCGTGGCCTGCATTACGAAAGGCATGGCGAAGGAGTTGGCGCCATCGGGAATTCGTGTCAACGCCGTCAGCCCGGGGACAGTGGACAACTACTTTCACGAGAAGTACTCATCGCGGCAGATGCTGGAAAGCGTAATCGCGCAGACGCCGGCGGGCAAACTGGGAACCAATGAGGAAATCGCCGATACGATCCAATTCCTTCTCTCCGATAGCGCCGCCTACATCATCGGCCAGACCATCGAGATCAACGGCGGAATGTATATGGTCTGAAGGCCACCTGCCATTCTTCTACTGCGTGGCTAAGGTTGTTTTCGCCCGCTCCTGAGCCATTAACCTGATTGGAGCGTTTCCTTGGTTTCGGTACCTTATTGCTAAAGCAACGATTTCAAGGAGTTATCAGATGGCCCAAAAGCTATCCAAGCAGCGTGGCTATGTGCTCTTGAGTGTAGGCGCGGCCGCGATCGTGCTGATCGGGGCAGTGGGACTCTCGATTGATCTGGGCAGAATGTATATCACAAAAGGCGAATCCCAGACCTTCGCGGATTCGGCCGCGCTTGCGGCGGTACTGGAATTGGATGCAACATCGGCGGGGATTGACCGGGCTCGCAGCGCCGCGACAAATAATCCCAATAAGAACGCTTTCGGGACAACCGCGTTCACCGGGACGGTCGTGGAATTCGCGCAAAGTTCAGCCGGGCCCTGGTCGACAAATCCGAGCAGTGCCGTCGGATATGCCTTCGTGCGGGTGGTTGCCAGCGTCAACGTGCCGCTTTACTTTTTGGGTATTGCGGCGAATGCGACGCAGACGCCCGTTAAGGCATCGGCGATAGCGGGCCAGGTACCGAAAACGTCTTTCAGTCAAGGCTTGTTCCCATTTTCTCCATTCGCTCCACAACCGAATAGCGCACCGGATTTCGGCTTTGTTACCGGCAGGATGTACACACTTCGTTGGCCCGCAAATCCCTCGGTCGGGAATGCCCAAAATGGCAACGGCTCGAACATGTGTCCGGGTGACAGGAACGGAGCAATGCTTAATGTGGCTACGGCGGCTGGCGGATCGGAACGCGGATTTATCGAAGACACGAGCGCCGCCCTGATCGCGTCCACGATCATTGACGACTATCAATCCATCTTTCGGACTGTCGGTGATCTATTAGCTATGACGGGGGGGGCAAAGCAAAGCCAACTTGACAGCCTCAACACCCGAATCGGCCAGGATTCCGACACGACGTCAATGTCGTATTCCAGTTACAACGGGAACGGCCGTCGCATCATCGCCGCGCCGATTAACGATGGGGGAACGCCGCTAGGTTCAAACAACAGAATGGTCGGCATTGGAGGCTTTCTTCTGATGCCGGGCTCACAGTATGGCGTCGGCGGTAATCAGGCTTGGTGTGCCGAGTATATTGGCTGCTTCCTGCTAGGGAGTTCGCATCGGTGCGCAGTGGGCGGCGGTTCGAACGCGGCGGGAGCGTATGTGGCGAGGTTGGTCCTATGAGGCGTGAAGTTTCCTGTTGCCGACGACGCCAAGGTGGTAACGCTCTCATTGAATTTGCGCTGGCGTTTGGCTTTCTCTTTCCGATTTTGACCGGTACATTCCAGTTCGGTTACGCGTTCTTCATTTATAACGAATTGCAAAATGCGGTGCGCAATGGTGCGCGGCACGCCGCCTTCAAAACCTACGATTCCGGATCGGCGACACCATCGTCAGCATTTCTGAACTCCGTGAGGAACACAGTCGTGTATGGCGATCCTGACGGCGGGACAGTACCCGTTGTACCGTCGCTGACAACCAGTAACGTCAATTTGACCGTGACATTGGCCGGAGGCGTGCCCGACATGATGACGGTTTCCATTCAGAATTACAGTCTGAATGCCTTCTTTAAGACATTCACGATCAACCGGCCGTCTGCGAGCTTTTCCTATGTGGGGGTTTATGCGCCATAAGATTTCAGCATCCCGGCAGCGGAAGCAAAAGGGCAGCGCGATGGTCGAAGGCGGACTGACACTCATCGCGTTCGTATCTTTGTTTATGGGCGCGATCGATGTTGCGCAAATCTTGCTGATCCATCAGTCGATCGTCGAGAGAGTGCGTTTTGCCGCGCGCAGTTCTGCCGTAAGTTGTTGCGATGTCACCTCGGTCCAAAATCTGGTGTTATACGGGAGTACGACAAACCCCGGACAGACCACCGGATATTGGGGACTCACCTCAGCCAATGTGACGGTGACATTTGCAGGTCAGAACACAACGGATCAACGCGTCACGATCCGTGTCTCCGGGTTGCCTTATAAGGCATACACGCCAATGATGGCAGGAACGTTCAGCAACATTCCGGTGCGAGTGACAATTCCGCTGGAAACCCCTTAGTCTATCGCTGCCGCGGGGCTGCCTATTTCCCGGCCGGAAATACTGCAGCGCCGCGATAGGCTGCGGTACACTCGAAGGGATAAGGAGTTTTCCATTGGCAAAGCAAGTGGCAGAGCAGGTTCCGGCCGATCTTTACAAGGCTGATTACATCGGCAGCGGCACATTTATCATCAAGAAGCCGAAGCGCAGCGCGAAAAAGCGCCGTCAGTCGCAATTGAAGGGACCGAACCCCGGCATGCGGAAGTAGTTCGATCAATCCTCCCGTTCCCTTTTTCCCTCTCCCGTGAAGATCAAAAAGCTGAAACTCCACCCCATCGCGGTGGCCGACGGCCCCCTGCGGTCGTCATATGGACTGCACGCTCCGTACGCCCTGCGAACGATTGTTGAGGTGGAAACTACCGACGGCATCACGGGCATCAGCGAAACGTACGGCGGCGATGGGCCGGTGGCGGCGCTGGAAAGCGTACGCAGTCGCGTGGAGGGCATGGACCCGTTTCAGTTAATGGGTTTCCGGCAGTATGTGGATGCGCAGGCGGCTCACGCGGCGAAAGAGTCCGAGGGTGGACGGTCACAGACCTGGCTGGTGCCGGGCGAGAACCCGCTCGATACCCACGCGCGAACGTTCGCGGCGATTGAGGTCGCGTGTCTGGATGCGATCGGCAAGGCACTCGGCCGGCCGTTATGCGATCTGGTGGGCGGCAAATGCCGCGACCGCGTCCCGTTTTCGGCATATTTGTTCTATAAGCACGCTGGCGGCGGCGGCATGGGCGCCGATGTCCGTGAGGACGAGTACGGGGAGATTCTCACCCCGGAAGCGGTTGTCCGTTCCTGCAAGCAGATGATGCAGAAGTATGGGTTCGAGGAGATAAAGCTGAAAGGCGGCGTGCTGCCGCCGGACGACGAGATCGCCGCTATTCGCGCCTTGCGAGTGGAGTTCGGGCCGAAGCATCCGCTGCGGATCGATCCCAACTGCGCATGGAGCATCGATACGTCGGTGTACGTGGGCGAGTCGCTGCGAGAAGAATTGACCGATGGCGGGTACCTGGAAGATCCGTGCGCGACGATTGAAGGCATGGCCGAAGTGCGCCGGCGGCTATTGGCACAAGGCATCGACACGCCCCTGGCTTCTAACGTGGCAACGACGTGCTTCGCGCATGTCCCCATCGCCAAGCAGACCGATGGTGTGCAAGTGATCCTGAGCGACCCGCACTACTGGGGCGGCATTCGCGCGCAGCAAAAGCTTTCCGATCTCTGCGAAACGCTCGGTCTGGGCATGTCGATGCACTCGAATAATCATCTGGGCGTGAGCCTGATGACGATGGCCCATGCGGCGGCGGTATGCCCCGCGCTGACCTATGCCTGCGACACGCACTATCCCTGGCAGACTGAGATCGACGAAGTGGTGATCGGCGGCCGCGTGAAGTTTGAAAAGGGCTGCGTGGTGATTCCGGACAAGCCGGGCTTGGGCGTCGAACTCGATTATGATCAAGTGGCGCGCGGCGAGGAGCGCTATCGCAACCTGCCGTTCCGCAAACGCGATGACGAGGCCGAGATGCGTAAGCATGTCGACCCGAACTGGAAACGCATTCTTCCCCGTTGGTAAAGGACATTTATGCTCGATCCGAAAAAGGCATTTCATGGCGTATTCGGTTTCCCCGTAACGCCGTTTCAAAAAGATCTCTCGCTGGACCTTGCGGGGCTCGAACGCAACTGTGACTGGATGGCCGGCTTTCCATTCTGTTCCCAGGTGATCGCGGGCGGCACGGGCGAAGTCTACTCGATGACACCGCAGGAATCGATCGAATGCGTCCGCGTAGCGGTGAAGGCAATCAACGGCCGCATGCCGGTGGTAGCTGGAGTGGCATATAACGCGACGATGGCTTGCGAAATGGCCCGTGGGATGGAGAAGGCCGGTGCCGAGGCGCTGCTGGTGATGCCGCCCTACTACATCAACGCGCCGGAAGAGGGGTTGTTTCAGTACTTCGAAGCCATCGCCAATAGCTGCGGCCTGCCGCTATCGTTCTACACGCGCGATTGGGCGGCGTTCACGCCCTCGCAGGTTCATCGCCTGCTGGACCGGGTTCCATCGCTCAAGCTGTGGAAGGACGGCCAGGGAGATATGCGTAAGTATCAGCGCATCATCTGCGAAGTGGGTGACCGCATCGCCTGGGTGGGCGGTATCGGCGATGACTGCGCGCCGGGTTACTTTGCCGTCGGCTGTCAGGCGTATACGTCGAGCATCTCCAACATCGCGCCGAAGCTTTCGCTGCTGATTGCGGAGAAGGGACTGTCGGGCGATTTCGCCGGCCTGGCTGCATTGATGAAGAAATACGTCCATCCGCTCTATGAGCTGCGCGACCGCCGCAAGGGTTATGAAGTGTCGATCATGAAGTCGGCGATGGAGATTCTGGGTCATCCGGCCGGGCCGGTTCGTCCGCCGCTGGTGGACATCACCTCCAGTGAAATGGCGGAAGTTCGAAAGCTGATGGAAGTCTACGCCGACATGCTGTGATGGCTGGCCAGACTCACTCGGCTGACGCCCGCATTCTAAACGAAAGAACGCTGGCTAAGAATCATAGGCGCCTGGCTGAAGTACTTCGGCCGGGCGCTTCCGTTTTGGATATCGGTTGCGGCACCGGCGCCATCACCGCGGGTATTGCGCGGGTGGCCGGGCGCGTGCTCGGCGTGGACCGGGATCCCGCGCTCATCGAGCTGGCGCGGAAGTCTTACGCGGCGCCGAACCTTTCGTTCCTAGAGGCCGATGTGACTCGCCTGGAAATCAGCGAACGGTTCGACATTGTAAATGCCGCGCGGGTACTGCAGTGGGTCGACAATCCCGGCGCCGGCGTGCGCCGGATGGCCGCGACGACCGTCGTGGGAGGGATGGTCGTAGTGCTCGACTACAACCACGCCGACAATCGCCTTGACCCCGAACCGCCCCCGGAGTTCGCCCGGTTTTACCAGGCGTTTCTCGACTGGCGCACGAGCCACGGCTGGGACAACCGAATGGGAGACCATCTGCCTGCCCTGTTCGAAGCGGCGGGGCTGACGGAGGTCTCTTCGACGGTTGAGGACGAAGTAACATCTACGTCACTGTGGCCCCATGTTCTGGAGACGTTAGGGCCGCAGATGGTGGTGGAGGGTGCATTAAGCGAGGCGGAGCGGGTGGAGGCGTTGGCGGCATTGACCGGCTATTGCGCGACAGCGCTGCGCGCGCAGACACTGGTTTTGCGGTCGGTTACTGGCCGCCGCTGACGGTCGAACCCGAATGGTACACTCGCTAGAATCCTCATGGAATACACGCTTGACGAAAAGAACAGCGAGCGTCAATATCTACTCGCGAAGGTTCTAAATCCACTGACGCGTCCGGTTCTGGAGCGGGCTGGGGTACCTGCGGGCGCACGTTGCCTCGATCTTGGTTGTGGCCAAGGCAATACAACCCGGCTGCTGTGGGAGGTGTTCAATCCGGCGGAGTGCGTCGGGTTGGAGTATGACGCCGCGCTGGTTGCGCAGGCGGCGGCGCATCCGGAAAATCCGGCAGGCATTCGATTCCAGCAAGGAGATGCGACGAACCTGGAGTTCGCCGATGGGTCGTTCGACGTCGTGTTCTGCCGTTACCTGCTGGTCCACTTGCCGGACCCCGTGGCGGTAATCCGGGAGATGCTGCGAGTGGCCGGGAGGAACGGTAAAGTGATCGCGTTCGAGCCTGATTGCGCGACGCAAATCGCATATCCGCCGAGCTGGGCGATCGATAGGATGGCCGGCATTTGGGACGGGTTATTCGCCGACGCGCGCATTGGGCGCAAGCTGGTCTCGCACTTTCGAGCCGCCGGGGCATCGCAAACAGAAAGCGGCGCCGCGCAGCACCTCGAATATCGGGACGCGGATTGCCGGCGGATTTATCGGTTGTCGATGTTCTCGGCCGAAGTTCCGATAAAGGCCCGCGGGTTGTTAGGAGAGAATGAATTCGATGAGCTGGTGCGTGAACTTGAACGGTTGGAGGCGGATCCATACGCAGTAGTCTTGAAGATGCCCGATATCTGGGTTGTCGCCTCGCAATAAATTTGGCCTCGGAGTTCTGGTTGGTACAATCAGAATTACCACGTGAGCCTCCGTAGCGACAGCGTTATCGCCATCTATCCCGGGTCCTTCGATCCGCTGACCAATGGGCATCTTGATCTCATCCACCGTGGACGGCGGCTGGTCGGCCGGTTGATTATCTCAGTGCTTAACAACGAAACCAAGCACCCTCTCTTTAGCGTGGAAGAGCGAAAGGCGATGCTGCGGGAGGCCGTTGGCGGTTTGGATAATGTCGAGATCGACAGCTTCGACGGGCTGCTCGCCGATTACGCCGCCCGGCGCGGTGCCGGCGTCATCATGCGCGGCATCCGCGCTATCTCCGACTACGAATACGAACTGCAGATGGCGTTAATGAACCGGCGTCTGCGGCCCGATATCGAGACCATGTTTCTGCTCGCCGGTGAAGGGAATTCGTTCCTGAGCTCCCGGCTGGTTAAGGAAGTTGCACGGCTTGGGGGAAATGTTTCCGGGCTTGTGCCGGCGGCGGTGGAGCGGCGATTGGCCGCACGATTCAGCGAAAGTAAGGTGTAATAAAAGTATGAGTTCTCCTGTCCAAGCTACACAACTCACTGTAGCCGAAAGAATGTCGACGATCAGCGTTTCGTCGACGATGAAGGTCGCCGCCGACGCCGACAAAATGCGGCGGGATGGAATCGACGTGGTCGATTTCGGCGCGGGTGAACCGGACTTTCCGACGCCCGACAACATCAAGCAGGCGGCCCACGACGCAATCAAGAACAATTTCACCAAGTACACGCCGGCCGGCGGCACGCAAGAACTGAAAGTGGCCATCTGCGAGCGGCATAAGGCCGACTACGGGACCAGCTACACGCCCGCCGAAACCGTAATCAGCGTGGGCGGCAAGCATGTGATCTTCAACGCCATGCAGGCCGTCATCAACCCCGGCGACGAAGTGATCATCCCCGTCCCCTACTGGGTCACTTACAAGGACGTGGTGAACTTCGCTTACGGCAAGTGCGTCTTCGTGGAAACCGATGAGACCAATGGATTCAACCTGACGGCTGCGATGATCGAAAAGGCCATCACGCCGAAGACGAAGATGGTGATCATCAACTCACCGTCCAATCCGTCGGGCGCGGTGTTGCCGAATGACGAGTTCATCAAGATCTTCCAGCTCACCTCCTCGCGCGGGATCTGGTTGTTAACCGACGAATGCTACTGCCGTTTCCTCTATGACAGCGAGCCCTTCTCCATCGCCGCGCAGCCTGGCGCCAAGGAGTCGGTCATCGTCGCCGGGTCGCTTTCGAAGACCTACGCCATGACCGGCTGGCGCATCGGCTTTGCGCTCGCCCCGGCGGCCGTCGCCGGCGCCATGATGAAGCTGCAGAGCCACTCGACGTCGAATCCGACATCGATCGCGCAGAAGGCCGCCCTCGAAGCCGTGAAGGGGCCGCAGGAAGGCGTCGGTGTGATGCTCGCTGAGTATCGCAAGCGCCGCGACTTCGTCATTGAACGCATCCGCCAGATCCCCGGCGTGACGCTCCAGGTTCCGCAGGGGGCCTTCTATGTTTATCCGGACATTAGCGTGACGTTCGGCAAGGGGGGTATCAATAACACGATGGATTTCTGCGAGAAGCTGCTTTCCCAGGCCCACGTCGCCGCCGTTCCCGGTGAAGCGTTCGGGACCGAAAAGCACATCCGCATTAGCTATGCGACGTCGATGCATGAGCTGGAACGAGGGCTGGACCGTCTGCACAACTTCATCACCGGATTGGCATGAGGCCGGTTCGCTTAGAACCTAAATTCGTAGAACGCGTTTGGGGGACCACGGAGCTTGCTCCCTGGTTCCCCAACTCGTCTGTGAAGATTGGGGAAGTGTGGTTTACTTCCGACGATAACCGGACGTCGGAAGGGTTGACGCTCCGCGCACTGATGGAGCGCGATGGCGCCTCGCTTCTCGGCACCGCCGTTCAGCCCGCGTTCGGCGGACGCTTCCCGATTCTGGTGAAGTTCCTGCTGACAAAAGAGAAGCTCTCCGTGCAGGTTCATCCGGACGACGCCTACGGGGAAGAGTACGAGTGTTCGCCCGGCAAAACGGAGATGTGGTACGTGCTGCGGGCCGACTCGGGAGCAGCTATTGCTGCAGGATTTCAGCAGACATTACGGCCGGAGCAGTTGCGGCAAGCGGTTTACGAAGGCACCGTTGAAGAGAAACTGCAATGGTGGCCGGCAGCGCCGGGAGAGACATATTTTGTCCCCGCCAAAACGGTGCACGCTGTCGGCGCCGGGTTGGTGATCTGTGAAATTCAGCAGAACTCCGACATCACCTACCGCCTGTGGGACTACGGGCGGCCCCGCGAACTGCACGTCGAGAGTTCGCTCGCTGTAGCCGACCTCGGACCCTATCCGGGCCCGGCGACACCGGAACCGTTTGGCGGCGGCGAACTGCTTGCATCCTGCCCGTACTTTGCCGTTGAGCGCATGGATCTGAACGATCCCGTCGAGTGGCACTCCGACGTCGAGCGTTTCCACCTGCTAGTAGCCACCCGCGGCAGTGGGCTATTGACCATGGGGGGAGAAAAATGGCGCATGCGGCAGGGCGAATGCTGGTTGATCCCCGCCGTCTGCGGCAGTTACGAAATCGACGGCGCGAATCTCGAAATTTTGCGTGTCTTCGTGCCGGCGTAAGGTAAAATCAAAAGTGCTCTGGCGCGGCCGGTAGTTAGGCGCATGCGCTTCTTTTCTGTACTTATTCTGTTACTGTTTGCCGCGCTGGCGGTAACGTCCTGCTCGGACGGGCCTGAACCCGCGTCCGCAATCGGCGAGGCTTACGCCGGTCCGATGACGCTTAATATCCGCCAGGAGTTGAGCCTGAAATCGCCGGTTGTGGCGACGCTGAAACATGGCGATCAGTTGGAGGTTCTCTCGGTGCGGCGCCGCTTTATGCGGGTGCGAACGGCATCGGGCGCCGAGGGTTGGTGCGACAGCGAAAAGCTGCTGACCACCGAACAAATGGCGCGTTTGCGGGCCGTTGCGGAAGCTGCTTCGAAGCTGCCGGCACAAGCCGAAGCGACGGTCTTCGACGCGCGCAACGTCCACACGGAGCCGCACCGCCTGGCGCCGAGTTTCCTGCAATTGAAGGAAGAGGAGCGCTTCTACGTGCTGGCGCACCGGCTTGTCGCGCGTGGGCCTTACGAGTCCGAGGTGACAAGGAAGATCGAGAAGGCCAGCGCGCCGCCGCCGCGAAAGAAATCGGCGCGCACCGCCAAGTCCAAGGACCGCCGAAAGAAGGACGACGACATCGAGCTGCCCCCTATGCCCGCGCCGCCGCCCGTGCCCGCCAACTGGCGCGAAATCTCCTTCCGCGCCCCTTCCCTGGACGCGCCGCCGGCTGTGAAGAAGGAGGAGCGCTCGGCGCTCGCCATGCTTATTCGCCAGCCGCAGGAACCGCCCAAGTTCGAAGATTGGAGCCTGATTCGTACCAAAGAAGGCCGCGCCGGCTGGATCCTTACGCGCACGATGACCATGACCATCCCCGATGACGTTTCCCGCTACGCCGAGGGGCATCGCATCACATCGTGGTTCGACCTTGGCGATGTCCAGGATGGCGAAATCGTCAAGAAGCACTATCTTTGGACGACCATCGTGAAGGGTGGCGAGCCCTACGAATTCGACGGCTTTCGCATCTTCGTCTACAACGCCCGGCGGCACCGGTACGAGACCGGCTACCGCGAAAAGAACGTCCGCGGTTATTTCCCCAGCGCACTCCATCCGGTGGAAGTCACCGAGGGCCGCAAGACCCGCAAAGCGCAGGGCTTCTCCCTGGTCGTGGAGGAGGACGGAGCGCTGGTTCGCAAGACCTACTCGTTCGAGGGTTATCGTGTGCGGCTCCTATCCACTTCCCCATGGACCAAGCTCGAAGACCCGCTCGACCTGAAGGCTCTGGCCATTACCCAGCCCGCAAACCAGAAGCCTGAGGAGGGGCCCGGTATCTGGGAGAAAGTGAAGAAGAAACTTCCTTGGAACAAAAAGTCGTAACGCGAAATCTGGGACAATCCAAGCTATATGTGGCGACGGGCGTTCTTGACAGCGATGGCGGCTTCCTGGGCTCCGGCGGTGAAGGGCGCGGCCAAACTGGTTAAACCAAAGGTCCTCAAACGCGGCGATACCGTGGGCTTCGTCACGCCGTCCACCTATGTTTCCTCGCCCGACGAGATCGCCACCGCGATGCGCACTGCCGATTATTTCGGCTTGAAAGTAAAGATGGGGCCGAATGTCCGCAAACGCGCGGGCTACCTGGGCGGGTCGATTGCGGAACGCGCCGCCGACGTCAATGCCATGTTCGCCGACCCGGAAGTGAAAGCGATCTTTGCCATTCGCGGCGGATACGGCAGCGCGCAGATTCTGCCGTCGCTGGACTACGAAATGATCGCCCGCAATCCGAAAATTTTTCAGGGTTACAGCGACATCACCGCCATGCATCTGGCCATTCACCAGAAGACGGGGTTGGTGACTTTTCACGGGCCCGTGATGCTCTCCGGCTTCACGCCTTATACCATTGATCATTTCAAGCGGGCTATCTTCCAAACGGCGCCCATCGGAGCGGTTACGAATCCGACGGAAGCCAATCCGCTGCGGCCCAATCATACGCTGCGCACCGTGAGGGGCGGCAAAGCGCGCGGTCCCCTCGTTGCCGGCAATCTCACCCTGATCTCGACCACCATGGGCACGCCCTATGAAATCGACACGCGCGGGAAGATCCTCTGCATCGAAGACGTCGGCGAGGAGCCGTACTCCATGGACCGCATGCTTACGCAGCTTCGGCTTTCGGGAAAATTGGAAGCCGCGGCGGGTATCGTCCTTGGCGAGTGCTCCCGCTGCACGCCGCGCGAGTACCGCCCCGGGTTCGATTCGAATTTTTCACTGGGCGAGATCGTGGACGATATTCTCGGCGGGCTCCGAATTCCCGTGCTGGCCGGACTCACCTTCGGCCACACCGCGGATCAGCTCACCCTTCCGCTGGGCTGCATGGCTTCTCTTGACGCCGACAAGGGCACACTCACGATCGAAGAATCGGGTGTGGCGGACTGACCATGACGTACGACGCAATCATCATCGGCGGGGGGCATAACGGGTTGGTGACGGCATTTTACCTTGCCCGCGCAGGACGTAAAGTGCTGGTGCTGGAGCGGCGCGAAATGGTCGGCGGCTGCGCGGTTACCGAGGCGCTGTGGCCCGGCTACAAAGTGTCGACGGCTAGTTATCTAGTCAGCCTGCTGCAGCAAAAGGTGGTCGACGACATGCAGCTAGCCAAGCACGGCTACCATGTCGAGCCCAAGGACCCCGCCTTCTTCTCCCCCTTTCCCGACGGCCGATACTTCTTCACGTGGCAGGACGGCGCGAAAACGCTCGCCGAGGTGGCCAAATTTTCGAAGCGCGATGCGGCCCGGATGCCCGCCTTCGACGAGCAGTTGGAGCGGCTGGCGAAGCTGGTCGAGTCGTTGCTGCTCGTCGGTCCGCCGCCCTTTCCGCCGCAGGGAATCGGCGAAATTATTGAGTATTTGAAGCTCGCCGGGCGCTTGCGCGGGCTATCGGCGAAGGACATGGTCGCTTTGGTGAAGGTGTTCACCATGAGCGCCGCCGACTATCTGGACGAGTGGTTCGAATCGCCGGAGGTGAAAGTCACGCTCGCCACCGACGGCGTGATCGGCGCGAACGGCGGTCCACGCTCGCCGGGGACGGCTTATATTCTGCTGCACCACTGCATGGGCGGCGTGGGGGGCAAGCGCGGACTGTGGGGGTTCGTGCGCGGCGGCATGGGGGCGGTGTCGGAAGCGATGGCGAGCGCCGCGCGCGCGGCCGGCGCCGAGATCCGCTGCGGCGCTCCGGTCACGCGCATTACCGTTAAGGAGAACCGCGCCGTCGGCGTGACGCTGAAGAACGGCGATGAGCTGGAAGCCAGGCAGGTGGCATCCAACGTCGATCCGAAGCGCACATTCCTGAAGCTCCTGGACCCCGATCTTCTCCCGCCGGAGTTCGCCACTACTATCCGCAATTTTCGATGCGAGGGTACCAGCGCGAAGATTAACCTCGGCGTCAAGGCATTGCCGAACTTCAAGGCGCTGCCCGGCGCTCCGGCGCCGCATCATAAGGCCACCATGCACATCTGCCCGTCCATGGACTACGTGGAAAAGGCCTGGGATGACGCCAAGTACGGAAAGCCCAGCGAACGGCCGATGCTGGAGCTCACCTGCCCTTCGCTCTACGATCCGTCGCTGGCGCCCGAGGGCCGGCACATCATTGGAATCTTCCTGCAGTATGCTCCCTACACGCTCCGCAACGGCACATGGGATGATCTCCGCGACCCCTTCTACAAGCGCGTCCTGAAGATCATCGACGAGTACGCCCCCGGCTTTTCCAGCACCATTGAGCATGCCGAATTCCTAACGCCCCTCGATCTGGAACGGCGCTACGGCATCACTGGCGGCAACATCTTCCACGGCGAAATGGCCATCGATCAGATGTTCTCTCTCCGCCCGGCCGCCCGTTACGCCAACTACAAAACGCCTATCGAAAATCTCTTCCTTTGCGGCAGCGGTACACATCCAGGGGGCGGCGTGATGGGCGCGCCCGGGCACAACGCCGCACGGGCGATGCTGAAGCGCTAATTCCGCCGAGCCGTCCGCGTCCACACAACCTGGAAGTCGGGCTTGTTGCCGAAAGTCAGGCCGCTCGACGCAGATCCCGCCGGCCCTGGCGTGCGTGTCGCACCCGCCGTCGGCCGCGCGGCGTCCTTATCCACCGGGTTATTGTGCACCGTGTTCTCCCGCACGACCCGCGACCCGGTCTGCTTCGGCCGGGCTTCAATTTTTTCGATCTGTTCTTTAGGGATCGAAACCTGCTCCGTTTTCGTAGCTATGACGATGCTCTCCTCGGTCGCTTCATCGAACTTGGCAAGAATCGGAGTCCGCGACCCGGTCTTTGTTATCCGCACCTCCGCGCCGCTTTCCAACGCCTTGACCTTCGACCAGGCCTCATCAGCGGCGAACGCCGCGGACAGGGCGACAACGGTAATGAGAATCAGTCGATACCACATGAAAATAATTTACTCCTTCCCAACACGCCCAGGGGCCGCGTCGTCTAATGGGTCGAAAGCGGGAGAGATACTTTGGCTGGTGAGGTTCTGACGCTGCCCCTCGACATCCCGGCAAGGACAAGCCCGGAGTGGTCCGCCTTCGAAGAGGTGTTTCGCGTTCACGAGGTCCGAATGAAATCCATCGCGTACAATTTGCTGGGCAATGAGCAGGACGCCGAGGATGCGCTGCAAGAAGCCTTTCTGAAAGCCTGCCGCGCCCGGAGCGGATTCCACGGCGGCGCCGCCCTTCACACCTGGGTCTATCGGATTCTCATTAATCTCTGCCTGGATGAAACACGCCGCCGCCAGCGGCGGCCCGCGTCGACTTCCGCACATGAAGCCGCCTCATCGCAGTCCGGCGCCGATCTGCGCTTCGCTCTCCAGCAAGCTGTTGGCCAACTTGCCGCCCGCCCGCGCGCCGTGTTCCTGATGGCCGCCGTCGAAGGATTGCCTCATGCCGAAATCGCCGCCATTCTCGAGATTTCCGAAACGAACTCAAGGACGCTGCTGTTTGAAGCTCGCCGCCAACTGCAGAATGCATTAAGCCTATGAAACCGGAAGAATTTGACGAACTCGCTCGCAGCCTCCATCACGAATGGGAGTCGCCCGGGCTATGGGGCCGCATTTCGCGCCAGCGCCAATGGCCCCGGCTGGCCGCGCTGGCTGCGCTGGCCGCCGCGCTGCTGGTCGGCATTTACTTTGCGATTCCCCCACGGCGCATCGCCATGGAGTCTCCGCTGCTTACCGAACAGGCCATGGCGGAGGTGGAAAAGGCCGAAGCAGCCTACCGCCAGTCCATCGACCGTCTGGGCCGGGTCGCCGCTCCGAAGCTCGAGCAGCCCGCGACGCCGCTGATGAAGGCCTACGCCGAGAAATTAGTCCTGCTCGACGGCGCCATCGCCAACCTTCGCGCCGAAGTGGATCGCAACGGCTTCAACGCCCATTTGCATGTACAGATGGCCGCCATCTATCGCGACAAACAAAAGACATTGGAAGAGGTTCTTCGTCATGAATAAGCTGCTGCTGTTGTTGACCGCTGCCGGGTTGGCCGCCGCCCCCGCGCGTGAGGAAGTTTCAAAAGAATTTGCGAAAAGGTTCACTCTCAACGGCGGCCAGCGCGTCAGTGTCGAGAACAAGAACGGCGATACCGTTGTCCGAGGCTCCACCGGCAATGAGGCGTCGGTCCGCGCCTTTATTCGCGTCTCCGCCAATGACCGCAGCGTCGCCGAACAGTTCGCCAACGCCATTGTTATTGATGTCACCAACGGGGCCGCCGAATTGCGCGTGCAGGTCCGGTATCCCGAGCGAACCAACTCCGCACGAGGCTTCCTCGAGCGAATCTTCGGCGGCCAGGATATGGGCTACTCGGTTCGTCTGGAGGTGTCGCTGCCGGAGGCGTCTCCGCTGAACGTGCGCAGCGCCTTTGGAGGCGTGGAAGTGGACGACATGAAGGCCGGCGCCACCGTCGTCAACTCGAACGGCCACGTCGTCATCCGCCGCGCTCGCGGCGCCCACCGCGTGGAGACCCAGTTTGGCCGCATGCAACTCGACCGTGTTGCGGGCGATGTCACTCTTACGAACAACAACGGCGACATTCAAATCTCCGAAATTACCGGGAACGTCGTTTCCCGCGGCAAGTTCGGAACCATGGAGATTTCGCGCGTTTCCGGCACCGTTGAGGCGCAGAACGATAATCAAAACGTCACCGCTAGCGATATCGGCGGGCGTACCGTTATCGGCAGCACGTTTGGAGCGATCTCGGTCGTGCGTGTGAAATCCGACGTTGTGCTGCGGAACGATAACGGCAACATCGACGTTAGCGAAATCGCAGGAAGCGCCGACATCTCTACCAAATTCGGCAAAGTCAAATTTTTCAACATCGGCCGCTCGCTGCTGGTGCGCAATAACAACGGCGACGTGAACGGCTACAAGACCGGCGGCGGGGCCACCGTAACCTCCTCGTACGGACATATCAACATCTCCGACATAGCAGGCGACGCCGTGCTGCAGAACGACAACGGCACCGTCGTGTTGAAAGGCGCTACAGGCACTGCCCAGTTGAAGTCGAAGTTCGGAAATATCGAAGCCAGCGGTGTTCAGAGGGCCGTCACGGCATTCAATGAAAACGGCGCGATCACAATCACCGACGCGCAAGCCGGTGTCACGGCGTCGACAAAGTTCGCTAACATCAAGCTCGACCGCGTTGCCGGACCTATCGATGCTACCAATGACAACGGCGCCATCACCGTCTCCGGCCGCAAGCGCAGCACGGTCTGCGAACCCATTCGATTGTTGTCGAAGTTCGGCAATATCAAAGTCGAACTGCCGGAAAGCAGCGATTATGACCTGAACGCCCGCACGCGCTTCGGGAAGATCCACACCAGCGTATCGGTTGCCATGCAGGGCCAGATCAACACGGAAAACATGAGCGGCAAGATCGGCCGCGGCGGGTGCGAACTGCGGATCTTCAACGATAACGGCGGTATCGACATCACCTCCGTACGAAACTAATGCCCTGGGCGCGGCCGACGCTCACTTGAAATCCGCTGCCGTCGCTGGCGGGCTTGATCTCAAATCCGCCCGCGCGGTACAGACCATCGCCCGCCGGGGTAACGGCCAGCTCCGGTCCGTCAGATTGCATCCATAGCTTCCCATCGCGAATGGCAAACTGCCAGACGCTGAAGAGCTCTTCGCTCCAATAGCTCCCCACCAATTTCGCCTGTTCGCCGCTCTTCCATGCGGCAGTCGCCGGTGCCCGTGGCGCGATCGGATCCCGCTCCGCCAATGGCTCGCCCGTATAGACTGCCGCCACCTGCTGCGACAATCGCTCTACCGATGCGGCGCCAATATTGCACAAGCACACCACCGTCACTTGATGCTTGGGAACGCGCAGTAGGAAAGTACTGTACCCTGACGCTCCGCCGCTATGAAAATACATGCCGTCTCGTTCAATCATTCCCAGCGCATAGCCGCCCGGTGTCCGTTGGCCATCGACAAGCTTCCCCGGAGTCTGCAGCGTCTTCAATAGTTCTCCGCCCACTGCCGGTTTCTCGTAATTCCGCTCCCACCGCATCATGTCTTCGATGTTCGAATACATCCCGCCGCTGCCGATCACATCGAACCCCACATCGGAGGTTTTCCAAACGCCATCCTCTCGCCTGTAGCCGTGCGCACGATCGGGAATCGGCACTGAGTGATCGGCCTGAAAATTGGACGACAGCATCTCCAGCGGCCTGTAGAGCTTCTCCTGCGCATACTCAGCCAGAGGCTTTCCCGTCGCCCGCTGCAGCGCCACCGCAGCCAGCAGATAACCGCTATTGCTGTAGTTGTAGCTCGTCCCGGGTGGAAAATTCAGTGCCTTCTGCCGGGTAATCAAGGCCAGCGACGCGCCTTCCCGCAGCACGCTCTCATTGCTATATCCGCGCAACGCCCACAACGATAAATAATCGCGAAAGCCCGCCGTATGGTCCAGGAGCCGGCGTATCGGAATCCCGTCGGCGTAGGCTGGCAGCTCCGGCACGTACTTCCGAATACTGTCATCCAGACTCAACTTCCCGTCCTTCTCGGCCAACAACAGTGACATCGATGTGAACTGCTTTGACACGGAGGCCATGTAGAGGCGCGACCGGGGCGTCAGCGCGATGTTGTGCTCCAAATCGCCATACCCATAGCCCTTCGCCAGTACCGTCACGCCACTCTTCAACACACCCACCGCGCATCCCGGCGAGCCCGGCTTGGCATATCGCGCAAAGATCGAGTCTACCCGTTGCTCCTCATCGCCCGCCAAAAGCCCGCCCGCAAACAAGACAGCCAAATAAATCCAGCGCATTGCCGATTGTAGATTTATTTTTGCCACCATGTCGAAAAGGTGCGAAGCCATTCGTTACCGGTGTAGAAAAGGAGTAACACCATGAACGATTTTTTACTCATCCTGCACGACAGTGCCGTCGACAGCCCCTTCTCCAAGTTGAGCCCGGAGGGCATGCAATCCGTCATCGCCCGCTACGGCCAATGGGCCGGCCAGATGGCTAGCCAAGGCAAGCTGAAGGGTGGCCATAAGCTCGAAGACGGCACCGCCCGCCATATGGTGGGCGCCAGCGTCACCGACGGCCCATTCCCGGAAACCAAGGAGGTCGTCGGCGGCTACTTCGTCATCTCCGCCGCCAGCTATGAGGAAGCCGTTTCCCTCGCCTCTACCTGTCCCCACATCGACTTCGGCCGCATCGAAGTGCGCCGCATCCAAGTTATGTCGTGACCGCAGTCAACCACCTCATCGACCACTTGTTCCGTCACGAGTCGGGCCGCATCACCGCGGCCCTCACTCGTTCGCTCGGCGCCCGAAACCTGGAACTGGCCGAAGAGGCGACGCAGGAAGCGCTTATCCGCGCCATGCAGACCTGGTCTTTCCGCGGCATTCCCGCCGACCCTACCGCATGGCTCCATACGGCGGCCCGCAACTACGCCCGTGACCAACTCCGCCGCCAGTCCAACTGGAGCGTCAAGGAGCCGGCCCTTCAGCAGTTCCTCGAATCCCAAGGAACTGGCGCATTCGAGACACCCGCCATGGACGACACTCTGGCCATGATGCTGCTCTGCTGCCATCCCGCCATCTCCGCCGATGCCCAAATTGCCCTGACCCTCAAGATCGTTTCCGGTTTCAGTACCCGCGAAATCGCCGCCGCGTTCCTCACCGCCGAAGAGACCATCGCGCAGCGCATTGTCCGTGCCAAGCGTGTAATCCGCGATTCCGGCCTGCAAATAGAAATGCCCGAAGGCGCGGATCTCACCGCCCGCCTTGACTCAGTCTGCAACGTCCTCTACGTGCTCTTCAACGAAGGCTACTTCGCCTCTCAAGGGATCACAGCGCTTCGCCGCGACCTCTGCGATGAAGCATTGCGCCTGCTCGGCTGCGTTCTGGCCACCGGCAACGCGACCCCCGAACGCTGGGCGCTGGCCGGACTCTTCCACTTGCATCTCGCCCGCTTCAACGCTCGGCTTGGGCCGAACGGCGAGCTCCGCGAGTTTGATCAGATTCAATCCGCCGCCTATGACGCAGAACATATCAGGCGTGCAGACGAGGCTCTCGCCCATGCCATGCGAACCGAGGAACTTAGCGCTTGGCATACCGAGGCCGCCATCGCCGCCGCGCATTGCGAACCCGTTCGCGATTGGCCCCACATTGTCACTCTCTACGACGCGCTGCTGGTTCTGAAGCCATCGCCGCTGATCCGCTTGAACCGCGCGGTCGCCCTATTTCGTGCCGGACGTCGCGGCGAAGCGTTCGACGAATTGACCGCGCTTGAATTAGAAAAAGGCCTGCGTGGGTATTCGCTTCTCCCAGCCACGCAGGCCCGCCTCCATCAGGAAGCTGGAAACACAATAGAAGCCCGGCATGCCTATCGCCGCTCGCTGGCTTGCGCCATGAACGTCCCGGCGCGCGAGCTGCTCGAACGCCGGAACGCTCAGGTTAGCGACTAAGCAGTTTTCTTCGCGCCGCGCTTAGCCTTCGCCTTCTCAATATGCTTGGCCAGCTTCGCGCGGTCCTCTTCCTTCAGGTTCGGACTCTTCGTTATGTCGGCCAGGTCCTGCAGCGCTTGCCGCGCCGCCTTCCGGTCCACGGTTCCGTCCTTCCGAGCTTGCTTTTGCGCGCTTAACGTCTGCAGAGCGGCCTCGTACTTCGATTTCTCTTCGGCGGTCAGGGAGCCGTTGCTCACCGCGGCGGCCAGATCCTGACGAAACGCTTTCATGTTGTCCACGCGGGCGCGCTGTGCAAACATAGGCATTGCCAGCAGACTGAGTACCAAAATCCACTGTTTCATGCCTATAAGAACCCGGCTATTCGCCCGAGGTTGCTACCAAATAAAATCTTTAGCTTCGTCTCGCCGCGCGTGGGAATCCAGGATATGCACCACCCGCAGCCGCTTCAACTTCTCCGAGCTCAACGTCCCGATCGGCAGGTAGATGATCGTACGATTCAGTCGCGCGGCCATGCTTCGGAATACGCTTCTCGGCGGCTTCTTCGCCACGTAGACAACATGCTTCTCAATCGAGTAGTCCAGCGCCGCCATCAATAGCGTCTCCGGTTTTGACTCCGCGAAGGCATAATCCGGATCGGACCACACATACGCCATCCGGCGAGGCGGGAGCGTCATCAGGAAGCCCCCATATTCGGCGCGGCCAATGCCCGGACCCACCACATGCGCCGATGGGTCCGTGGCATAAAACGCCATATCGGACTCGTTCTGATGCTCGCCCTGCCATGTCGCCAGATACGTGTACCGGTCCTCGCGATCATCATCGTCAAAGATCACCACCAGCGCGCCCACCGCGCCGGCGATTTTATTCGCTTCCCGGACATAGATCTTCCCCCGATACCAGTTGCGAAGCGTCTCCCGCAGGTCGATGCCGTCTAGCAGCGACGTGGTGAACGGTTGCACCCGCAGCCGTTCCTCCCCCAGAAGGCTCTGCGCCTTCTGCTTCAGAAAGCGCCCGTAATTCTCAATGTGGATGTCCTCCGGCGGATAGCTGCAAATCGAGTCGCCATTTAACTCGTGCTGCCACTCGCCTTTGGTCTTCTCTTTCTTGCGCGCCTTTAATCCGCGCGGCATAAGCCGCTGTTTCGGGCGCGGCAGGCGCCGGCGCAGGCGGATTTTTCGCGTGTCCATCCACACCCATTCGCCGGAGATCTTAACCGTCTGCATATCCGGTGCAATCTGTTGGTGCGGGTAGCGGTTGGCCAGTTCCCACACCTCCCATCCAAAGTTGTCGTCGACGATCCCGCGCGCCGCTACCGTTAGATCAAAAAGCCCGGCTACCAGGTCGCCCTGAATACGCGCCAGGTTGCGCGTGTACCGCGCCATCAGCCGCCGCTGCCAGTGGTTGATCGTATCGCCGGTGTTCTTGTTGTAGAAAGCCTCGGCCTCGCGCAGCAGATCCAAATTAGCCCGCTGGCGGTCGATCAATATCTCTTCGGTACGGTCAATCCGCCATTGCTCATATCGGGACTGTAAGTAGGGCGTCTCGCTGCAGATCTCGGCCAGGCACTCCGGGTCGGGGTTAACGACTTGCACCAGATTCGCGCTAAGCTTCGGCCGCCGTTCGTCCTGCGGAATCTGCATTGCATCCAGCAGTGGGTGCAGCACGTTTAACGAAACCACCACCGTCGTGGCGGCGAACGGGTCGGCGCCCTGCAGCCGCCATGCCATCGTCGCGGCGTGCTGCTCCAGGTCCTCATTCCTCGGCTGCGCCTGCAGTCGATACGCATCGACGTAGGACTCCAAGCCGAGCCGGTGTACCGAGTACGTGTCCGGATACGCTCCCGCAACATGCGGTCGGTCGCCCAGGCTCGGCTCGATAAATACGACTTCAGCCCCGATCTCACGTGCCGTCCGTACGGCTTCCACAAAAGGGTCGCACGGCTCAATCGGCACATAGAGCATTTGGTAGGTAGAATCGTCTTCCTCTTCGCCCTCGTTCTCCCCCGGTTCCTGCTGATGCGGATACATCAGCGCCGAGATCTGGGGCAGGCGATCGACGGCGCGCAGTACGCCTTGCTCGCACTCCGACGGCAGTTCGACTGCCACCACTTTCGGCCGGTCCGCCAGAAGCGCCTCCCGTACCGCAACGGCAAACTCCATTCGTCCTGGCACAACCGGAAAGTAGCGCCATTCGCCGCGCCTTAGACTCGCCGGATCGTCGGGAACACCGGACATCAGGTCCGCCGCGGCGCGTAGCGCATGGCCTCTTCGCCAATGGTTTCGAGAATCGAAATCCGCAGCGCCTCGGCCTGTTGCACCCGGTCCTTCGCAAGATGCTGCAGTTTCAGCGCGAAGCGGGCGATGTTGATACCGTCGCGGGCCGAGTAGCGTTCATCGGCCGCATGCGCGTGTTGAAGGAACTCCGTCACGTACTCCAGAATTTCGTCATCGGCGAAGGGCAGGTTCTCTTTCAGAATCGCCAGTTCCTCGTCGTAGCCGGGGAAGTCGATCAGAATCTGCGGCTGCAACCGCGAGTGGATGTATTCGGGCAGATCGAAGGTGGAACTGTCGTCGTTCATGGTCGAAACCAACCGGAACAGCGGGCTTGCCTTGATCTTAATTCCGGCCACGATCGATTCCACATACCGCCGATTATCGAGCAGCGGCGCCAGCGACGCCCAGCTCTTCTCGCTCATCCGGTTTCCCTCGTCCAGGATCACAATCCCGCCGCGGATCATCGCCGTCACCAGCGGCGATGCTACATACTTCAACATTCCCTCGCCTTCGATCACCGGCGTCACCAGCAGGTCCTCGGGCCGCGTATCGGAGGTGGCTTGCATGATGTAAACCTCGCGCCCAAGCCGCTGCGCCGCCGCATAGGCCAGCGTGGTTTTCCCGACACCGGGCTTGCCCACCAGACGCGGGTTCATCGGCAGGTCGCGCTCGTCAATCACCAGCCATGCGGCCAGCAACTGCCGCATCACATCGTCCTGCCCCACCCACTGCACCTTCAGCTCATCGGGATGAGCCAAGTGCAGAAGCACACCATCAATCTCAACGATCATAGCTCACATTTTCCCGCAAATCTGTTTGGAAAAGCATGGTTTTTTCGCGTTTCACGGAATAATGCGGAAGCTATGACGAACCCCGCCGGCCTCTAAACACGACCGCAGCGCGGTAATCGGTGTCCCAGTCTGCGCCAGGAACGCCTTAAGCAACGCCGTAACCATTCCCGGCACCTCGGCCGCCGGAATTGTCAACTCGTACTCCAAATCCTCGCGCCCGTAACTCTCCATCGGCGCCGCGCCGCAATCGAATCCGGCGATAGTCAAGGACCCATCCGCTTTGCGAACCGCGTCCAGCAGAACCGTAGTTGCGCCGCGTTGTTCATAAATCCGAGTCGTCTGTTCCATCCTCATCCCCGTGTCAGAATCGGCTTGATGACGTTGCCATGCACATCGGTAAGCCGGAAATCGCGTCCGCCGAAGCGGAAGGTTAGCCGCTCATGGTCGATCCCCAGCAAATGCAAAACCGTCGCGTGCAAATCGTGAATGGTGAGTACGTTTTCAATGGCCCGATACCCATATTCATCGGTCTGGCCGAACGTCATTCCGCCGCGAACACCGCCTCCGGCGAGCCATAGGCTAAACCCATAAGGGTTGTGATCCCGGCCATCCGTTCCCTGTACAAACGGAGCCCGCCCGAACTCGCCCGACCAGATGACCAGTGTCCGGTCCAGCAGTCCCCGCGCCTTCAAATCCTTCACCAGCGCCGCAATCGGCTGATCCACATGCACGGCGTTCGCCGCATGATGCTCCCGCAACTTCCCATGCTGATCCCAGGCATTTCCCCCGCCTGTCCCAGGCGCGGGAACGATGGTCAGTTCAATGAACCGCACGCCGCGCTCCACCAGCCGCCGCGCCAGCAGGCATTGCCGCGCGTACGCCGCCTTACCAGGGTTCGGATCGTCAAGCCCATACAGCTTCTTCGTAGCTTCGGTCTCCCTGGAGATGTCGACCAGTTCCGGTACCGACGACTGCATCCGGTAGGCCGTCTCGTAGTTCTGAATTGCCGCTTCCACCTGCGGATGGGAGCCCGTCCCGGCAAGAAATCCCCGGTCCATGTCGGCAATAAATCGCAGCCGTTTCTTCTGGAGCGAGTCGGACTCCTTCGGCGTAATATCCTGGAGCGGCTCGCCCCGGTCCGGATGCAGGAACGACGCCTGATTCGCCGCCGGTAGAAACCCGCTGCCATACACATTGATCCCGCCCAGCGGAATCTCCCCACTCGCCAAAACCACAAATCCCGGCAGGTCTTTCGACTCGCTGCCCAACCCGTACGTCGTCCATGCCCCCATGCTCGGAAACCCGGTGAAAGGCTGGCCGCAGTGAAAGTAGAAGTTCCCTTGCGCGTGCTCCATGAACTTCACGGTCATCGACCGGATGACGCAAATATCATCGGCAATCCCGCCCATCTGCGGGAACAGATCGCTTACCGCCAGGCCGCTCTTCCCGTACTGCCGGAACGCCCACGGGCTCGGCATGATGTTGCCGTTCTGATTGAACATGGTCCGCTCAATCGGGAATGGCATCGGCTGCCCGGCCTCTTTGTCCAGCCGCGGCTTGGGATCGAAGGAATCGATGTGCGACACCCCGCCCGACATGTAACAGAAGATGACGCTATCGACTTGGGCCGGAAAGTGCGGCTTACCCAAGGCCTGATCGGCAAACGCCAGCATGCCGAATCCGGTGGAACTCCGCGCCAGCATCTCTCGCCGCGATAGCAGTCGCCGTCTCATGGAATGTAGAGGAACTCCTTCAGATTGAATAGCGACTGCGCCATGTCCTGCCATACCTTTTTTTCATCGCCGCCCGAATTTTCGGCCAGTAACTCCTGGCGCAAACTCCGCATCCTCTCCAACTCAATGGCCGACGGCGCCCGTCCTAATGCCGCCTCAAACATGCGCGACATCCGCGCATCGCCTGTCTCTTCCATCTTCCGCACCGCATCCGCCCAATGCCCCGCCTGCTCAATCACAAACGGACTGTTCAACAGCGCCAGCGACTGCGCCGGCACATTGGTCCAGTCCCGCTCCCCGCGGGTCGTCGATGGCACCGGAAAATCGAAAACCTCCAACAGAGGGTTGGTCGCATTCCGCCGCACTTCCAGATAAATACTTCGCCGCCCCGCGCCATCGGCCGGACCCTTCGGCCGGTCCCCCTTCGTCTTGCCGGTTTCATGCAGATAGTAGACCGGCACCGATGGCCCATACATCTCCGTTTTCAGCCGCCCGCTCAACGCCAGCATCGTGTCCCGAATCGCCTCAGCCTCCAGCCGCTTCACAGGCATATGCTGCAACAATCGGTTGGCCGGATCCTTCTGTCGGGCGGCCTCGCTCGCCTGGCTCGAACGCTGATATGCCTCCGACATCACCATCCGCCGGATCGCGCGCTTGATCGACCAGCCGTCGTTGATGAACGCGCGAGCCAGCCAATCGAGCAACTCCGGATGGCTCGGCTCGGCGCCCAGCCTCCCGAAGTTATCTACCGTCGCCACTAAGCCCTTGCCGAACAGCTTCGCCCACAGGCGGTTCACCATCACGCGGCTCGTCAACGGATTCTCCGGGCTCGCGACCTCTTCCGCTAGCCGCAGCCGCGCCTCACTGGCGCTCGGATAATCCGTACTGCCCAGCGCTGTCAGATACCGGCGCGGAACAATCTCGCCCGGGTTTTTGATCCCGCCGCGAATCAACAGTCGCTGCGCTTCGCCGGCCTCCTCGAATACTCCAGGCGCCCGGCGCGCGACCGGAATATCCGCTTCCAGTGCCCTATATTCGGCCTGTAACTGGGGCAGGGAAGCGGGCAGCATGCCTGCGTTGAGTAGCCCGTTCAACCATGCCGCCTGCTCCTCGCTTGCCTCTCCCTTTGCCCACCGCTCAATCGCTTCCCTTGTAATCGCCGCGGCTTTTTCCTTCGACGGTGGAGCATCCCCGGCAAACAGGAGCGCACCGGGCAGCACTTCATCCTTCGGCGGTTCTTTCGAATTGTGGAACACTACCGCCTGGACCCCAAACCACGATCTCCCGTTATCCACCGGCTTCGGCCGCGGCCGCTTCACATGATCGGCATCGCTTACTGTTAAATGAGTCGACTCATCCTTCGTTACTAACTCCACATACGCCGAAAAGCCCTTCCAGAACTCGGTTTTAATCGTGACCCATCGCATGTCCGGATCGCTCGGCGATTGTCGCAATTGATAGATTCCGCCCCGGCCAACCGCGTAGTTCTCCACTATGATCTGCGCAAACGAATAGTTGTTCCCGGCCAGCCGCACGCTGATGTAATCGCTATCGATCGTGAACCGCGGCGAAGAAAACACAGCGCCGTGCTTATCGGAAATGCCATGGGAATAAACCCCGCCGGGAAGCAGCGTAGACACAATCCGCGGACCATCCAACTGCACCGCAAACTCCCCGGGCGTCGCAGGTGCTGCCGGCACTCCCACACCGTGCCCGATCCATTTCCCGAACTCCGCCCCGCGCACGTCCCACATATGCCGGAACTGCGCGTTGAATGCTTTGCGCTCCGCCGCTTCTTTCCGCCAGCGTTCGGCATCCGGTTCCGCAACGGCCGCCTGCGGCGACCATGACGGCCCGGCCTTCCACTCCATGTTCGGAACTGCCCGAAGCCACTCCTCGGCCAACCGCGCGCGGATCTCCGACTTCACCGTTTGCAGCGCCGGCAAGTTCCTTGCTAAATCCACAGGCGAATCAATCGCCCTCTGCGTCGGCCGGCAGTTACTGAAAATTCCAAATAGAGCATAGTAGTCCTTTTGACTGATGGCATCGAACTTGTGGTCGTGACACCGTGCGCAAGAGATGGTCAACCCTTGAAACGCTTTCGAAAAGACGTCCACCTGGTTATCTACCCACTTCACCCGGTCCTCCCAAGGATCCACCGGCTGAAACCCGTGCTCCACCATCCGCAAATGCGCCGTCGCCAGCACGGACTCGTTCGTCTTCGTCGCCGCATCGATCCGCGGCGAAGGCAGCAGATCGCCGGCCAGATGCTCCCGAACCAACTGATCGTAAGGCACATCGGCGTTGAACGACCGAATCAAGTAATCCCGATACCGCCATGCCTGCGGGACGTCCGGGTCGCCCTCGCTCCCGTGGCTCTCGCTATAACGCATCAGATCCATCCAATGGCGCGCCCATCGTTCCCCAAACCGCGGACTCGCCAGCAGCGCATCGACCAGCCGCTCATAGGCGCCCTCGGACCCATCCGCTAGATACCGCTCCCGCAAACCCGGGTCCGGGGGCAACCCGGTCAAATCAAACGCCAATCGCCGCGCCAGAGCTGCCTTCCCAGCCTTCGCCGCCGGTTCCAATCCCCCCTGCCGTAGCGACGCATTCAGAAACCCGTCGATATTCGGTGCGCCGCCGGGCGAAGGCCGCAGCGCCTGCCACGCCCAATGCGAAGCCCGTCGTTGCTGTAAATCGAAGCCGGGCGCATTCACCGGCGCCTTCGCCGAGTCGTTGGAGACGTGCGCTCCACTCGCAATCCACTCCTCCAGTACCTTCAACGCCGCCGCGGGCAACCGTCCCGACGGCGGCATCGGCGTTGTTAACTCGCCGCGTAGCGCCTTCATCAACCGACTCCCCGCCGCATCGCTCGGCACTACTACCTTCGCCAAACCCTCGCGCGTATCCAGCACTACGCCGCCAAACTTGATCTTCGCTGCCGCGCCGTGACATCCTCCACAATGTTCGGTCAGCAGCGGACGCACTTGCCGCTCATAAAAATCTGGCGCTTGCCCGAACAACGGCAGTCCCGCCAGCAGCACTTTCACAAGGCATCGCATGCGCTGCCTTGCATTCTACGCTACGCCAGAACGCCCGGCAGCCCGCCCGTCGAATCGGCGAATCGCTCCACCGGCGTTCCAAACGCGTCGAGCATCGAAACGTACAGATTCGCCAGTGGCGTGTCCTTCTCGTACGTCAGATGCTGCCCCGTCGCCAGCCGCCCGCCGGCTTTCCCCGCCACCACCACCGGCAGATTGTGGGGATCGTGCTTGTTGCCATCTCGGATTCCAGCGCCAAACAGGATCATCGAGTTATCCAGCACACTGGACTCACCCTCTTTCATATCCCGCAGCTTGCGCAACAAGTATCCATACTGCTCGATGTGCCAAAGGTTGATCAGTTGATACTGCCGCAGGTTTTCCGCCTTGTTCTCGTGATGGGACAGCGAATGATGCGCGCCCGTCACGCCATCAACAAACGAAAAGTTCTGATTGCTCACCTCGTTCCCAAACAGGAACGTGGCCACGCGCGTCGAATCGCTCTGGAACGCCAGCGCGATAATATCGAACATCAGACGCACATGCTCGGCATAATCCTTGGGTGTCGCGGTCGGCTTGGCCGCCGGATCTACCGCCGCCCTGGGCTTCCACTTCGACTTCTCTGGGCTCGCCGCCCGCTGCAGACGGTCTTCCAGCGACCGTACAACCGACAAATACTCGTCCAATCGCTGCTTGTCCGCCCCGCCCAGCTTCGTTCGCAATTGGCGCGCATCTTCCAGCACGCGGTCCAGTAGCAGTACATCATCCTTCCGCCCATCGCCCTGCCCATTGCCCGCACGGAACAACCGGTCGAACGCCAACTGCGGATTTAGTTCCCGGGCCAACGGCGCCGACGGTCCCGCCCAGGCAATATGCGAACCATACACCCGCGTATAGCCCACGTTCCGGTCCACGCCAGTCGTTACCGGCGAAATGCCCAACTCGAGCGACGAAATCGGCGTTTGCTTGCCCGACTTTTGCACCGCCACTTGATCCATCGAGATCCCGTTGCAGCTCACATCAACGCCCAGCGTCTTTGTCACTGTCGTGCACGTCAGCCAGCCCGAAATCTTCACATAGTGCCCATCGCCGCCCACGCTTCCCGGATTCCACAAGTTGGTCAGCACCAGCAACTGATCCTGCAAATCGGCCAGCGGCTTTAAAGTCGGCGAAAGCTCAAATTCGCGCTTCTCGCCCGTGGGCGTCCACATGTCCTCGCGCACGCCATTGGGCATGTACATCGCCGCCATGCGCACCGGCGGCTTCTCCGGTCCCTTGGGCGCCGCCATTGCCTCCATCCACGGCAATCCGATCGCGGCCCCGACACCACGCAGAAGCGTCCTGCGGGCCATGGATTTATCGGACATCGGCTCTCCTCTCGTCCAATTTGGCGGTGGGCGGAATCACCGGAACGTTCAATTGCGTTCCCGGCTGGTAGCGGAATGGAACGCTCCGTACTATCTCCAGTATAAGGGTCTGCGTGCTGTAGTTCTCCTTCTTTACCGCTTCCACAATCCGGTCCACCGAACAATGGTCCTCCAGCGTCAACCCCCGTCCCAGCGCGTACCCCAGCATCTTCACCGTCAGGTTGCGGATTAACTGATCCTTTTGCTTCATCAGAATCTGCTTCATCTCCGCCGGTCCGTCAAACCGCGCGCCGTCGGGCAATTCGCCCTTGGCATCTATCGGCTTCCCCGCGTCCTCGGTTCGCCACAGCCCCAGTACGTCATAGTTCTCCAGCCCGAATCCCAGCGGATCAATCCGGTTATGGCACACCGCGCACGCCGGGTTCGAACGGTGCTGCGTTAAACGCTCCCGAAGGGTCTGCGGCGCATCGGCGGCATGTTCGGGCAACTGTGGAACGTTTGGCGGCGGCGGCGGTGGCGGCGTTCCCAAAAGCGCTTCCAAAATCCACTTCCCCCGCAGCACCGGGCTCGTCCGGTTCGGATACGACGACACCGCCAGCACCGCCGCCATTCCCAATACTCCGCCGCGATGCGAGTCCGGCGGCAGTTCCACCACCACCGGTTGTTGCCGCAAGGGCTTGGCCGGCTTAATCCCGTAGTGCCGTGCCAGCTTATTGCTCATCACGGTAAACGAGGAATCGATGATATTCAGCAGCGACAGATTCGCGGTCACCAATTCCTGGAAAAACAGAATCGGTTCATAGCGGATGCCTGACTGGATCTCCGCGTCGTAATAAGCCGGAAACAGTTTCGCATCGGGCTTAATATCCCGCCCCAGCTCCCGCGTATTCAGCCACTGCTCCACAAACTGCTCGGCAAACTCGCGCGTACGAACATCCTTCATCATCCGCACCGTCTGTTCGGTCCACACCGCCTCTTCTCGCAGTTTCCCGGCTGCTGCAATCTTGAATAGAGCCTCGTCCGGCATCGTCCCCCACAGGAAGTAGGAGAGCCGCGTTGCCAACGCATAATCGTCCAGCATCCGCGGCCCCGTGCCGGTATTCGGATCCTCAACGCGAAACAGGAATTGCGGTGAAATTAATACGCCCTGCAATGCGAACACAATCGAGGGCTCATAACTCTGCGTGCGCTTCAAAGCGCCGGCAAATAACGCAAAATACTGCTCTAGCTCCGCAGCCGTCGCCGGTCTTCGGAACGCCCGTGGCAGAAACGCCTCCAGCACCTTCCGTCCGGCCTCCTCGGCCGTCATCTTGTCGCTAGGGTCCGCGATCAAGAACTTTGACCGCGACCGGGGATCCTTTACCCCATATTCCAGCGCTTCTCGCGCCGCATCCAGATACTTCTCCGCATGCATCGGCGACAGAAACAGCGTCTCGGCTGCATTATCAAAACCCTCGCCGCCTGCTCCATCGGCCGGCAATCCACGTCCGGCATTGATGTGAATGTTCAACAGATCTCGAACGGTCGACGAATACTCCGCCCGGTTCAACCGCCGCAGCAGCGCCGGACGCGGCGAAATCCCATCGGAGCAGGCCGCCGTCTTCATCGTCTCTTCCACATACGCTGCGAACGCCTCACGCTTTTCGAGCGCCGGGCCGGGCGCGCCTTTCGGCGGCATCTCGTTGTCCCGCACGCGCGCCAGCATCCGGCCCCACTTCCGCGGCTCGTCCAGCATAGTCTGCACCGTGCTTAGCTTCGCGGCGTTAAATCCGCCCGATGGCTTGGCCCCCTGATGACACGACACGCAATAGCTCTTCAAGAAACTCTGCGACTGCGCGAACGTCATCGGCGGCGCGGGCGCCCCGCTAACCGCCATGGAAACGGCCGCAATCAGTACCGGAATGCGCATCTAAAGGTGAGCATATCAGGATACGATTGAACGCAGATGCCAATAGTCGAGATCCTCCGCAACGGCCAGGCCCAGCGCATCCTCACCTATCTCGAACCACAAGAAATTGAAGTCCTCGACGGCATCCCCCCGCAAGCCGTTGTCGGCGTAATTACCAGCGAAGAAATCCTCCAAATCAACGCAATATTCCGCGAGTTCCTCCACGAAACCATCGGCCTGTCCGCTCCTCTAGACCCCGACCTCCAAGCCGCCGCCCAGTCCCACCACTCCGGTCGCCTGGTCTACGTCGATTCCCGCGTTCCCGAGGACATCCAACCCGTCCCCGACGAAGACATACTCGGCTGGTTCCACGTCCAGGCCGGCCAAATCGTTCCTGGCTCCTACCTGCCCAACCCCGCCCATCGCATCGACGGTGTCCATGGGCTCACGGCCGCCCTCGGCGGCATGCGCGAGTATATGGTCCGCAGTCTAAATCTCCGCCATTCCATCCAGGCTCCGCCATAGATACCAACTCGCCACACTGGCATACGGCCGCCACGGCACCGCGATAAGTTCCATCTCCTTCGGCAGCGGAGGTGTCTCAAGCTGATATGCCTTCCAAATCGCATTCCGCACGCCCAGATCCCCCGTCGGCAGCACATCATGCCGCTGCAGCGCGAACATCAGGAACATCTGAGCCGTCCACACGCCGATGCCCTTAACCTGCGTCAATCGCGTAATCACTTCCTCGTTCTCCAAATCCCTCAGCCGCTCAAACTCGATCGCCTTGCTCAGCGTAAGTTCGCTTAAGTTCATTAAGTAACTCGCCTTCTGCCGCGAAATGCCGCACGGACGCATCCCCTCCGCGCCCAGCGCCAATATCTTCTTCGGCAGCAGCTTCTCCTTCCGCCCCGCCGCCGCCGTCAACCGCCCTAGCATCGTTGCCGCCGCCGCGCCGCTAACCTGCTGATAGACAATCGACCGCGCCAGTGTCGTAAAGTCCGGTTCTCGGTATACGATCTTGTAAGGACCTATTGCATGGATCAGCCGTGCCATCACCGGGTCCGCGCTTTTCAAATGGGAAATAGCTTTTCTCATGGAACGTGATTGAAGAAGGGGCCATCTATGAGGATAGTGAATCGCAGAAATGTTTTCTCCACGCTCTGCGGCGGCGCGCTTGCGGCAGGGTCAGTCCTCCACGCCCAGAAGGCAAAAACCGCCCCCGAACCGCAGGACGACCTCCCCACCATTAAAGTCGACGTCGACCTGGTCAACGTCATGTTCTCCGTCCGCAATAAGAACGGCGCCCTCGTTCCCAACCTCACCAAGGATGACCTCGCCATCTTCGAAGACGGCAAGCCCCAAACCACCAAACACTTCACCCGCGAAACCAATCTGCCCCTAACGCTTGGCCTTCTCGTCGACGTCAGCGGCAGCCAGGAAACTCTCATCCCTCAGGAGAAGATAGCCGCCGGCCAGTTTTTCGATGCGGTCCTCAAGCCCAAAGATATGGCTTTCCTGATCAGCTTCGGCGCCGACGCCGAACTTCTCCAGGACTCTACCAGTTCCACGAAGCTTCTCAAGCGCGGCCTCGAAGGCCTGCGCCTCTCGACCAGCGTTGGCGGACTTCACCCCGGTCCGGTCCCCACCGCTCACAAGCCCAAAGGCACCATTCTCTACGACGCCGTCTACCTGGCCGCCAACGAAAAGCTCAAGAATGAAGTCGGCCGCAAAGCCATTGTCCTTATCACCGACGGCATGGACTTCGGCTCCAGCTACAAGCTCAAGGACGCCATTGAAATGGCCCACAAAGCCGACACGATGATTTACAGCATCTATTATGTCGACCAGCGGGGCTATTACAATCAGGGTTTCGGCGCCAGCGACGGCGATCTGAAGAAAATGTCTGATGAGACGGGCGGCCGCCTCTTCCACGTCGGCCGCAAGAACACGCTCGACGAAATCTTCCGCCAGATCCAGGAAGAGATGCGCAGCCAGTACGCCCTCGCTTACTCCCCCACCAACGAAGCCCGCGACGGCGCCTTCCGCAAACTCGAAATTCGGCCCAATGACAAGACCCTCAAAGTGCAGGCCCGCAAAGGCTACTACGCGTCGAAGTAATTCAACGCCACTTCGCTCGTTCTGTCATATACGCCGCCAGCGCCGCATCCAATGAGGGCATCGGCGCCAACCCACAAGCCGCCAACCGCGCATTAGCCAGCGCCGAGAATTTCGGCCTCCGCGCCGCCGTGCGATACTCCCGCTCATTGGTCGGCCGCAATTCGGGCGAAATCCCCGCCGCCGCGAATATCTTCTGAGCAAATGCAAACCAACTGATCGCCTCGCCGCCGCCCGCATGGAAGACACCGCGATGCGGACTTTCAAGCAACTCCGCCGTCACCGTCGCCAGCGCCGGCGCATATGTGGGCGAGGCCACATGGTCCTCGACCACGCGAATCGGCTGCCCGCCTTGCGCCAGCCGCAGCATCAGCTCGACAAAGTTTCCTCGCGCCGTTCGCAACCCGCCCGGCCCGAACACGCCCGACGTGCGAATGATTAGCGGGTTCTCCAGATACGCCTGCGCATACAACTCCCCCGCAAGCTTGGACACCGCATACGCCCCCAGCGGATGCGTCGTGTCCTCTTCTACGTACGCGCGGCCCAACCTTCCGTCGAACACGTAGTCCGTCGAAAAATGCACCAGCAACGCATCCATCTGCCGGCAGGCCAACGCCAGATTCCGCACGCCCAACCCATTGGCCGCATAGGCCGCCTGCGGCTCCTGCTCGGCTACATCCACCTGATTGTAAGCGGCCGCGTTGATCACCGCGCTCGGGTCCAGCGGCCCTAACGCCTGCTCCAGCACCGCTGGATTCGTAATATCTACCGAGGCTCTATTGAACGGATAAACGGTGTAGCCTCTCTCCTTCAGCACCCGGACCAATTCAACGCCGAGTTGTCCAGCGGCGCCGAACACAACAACATTTTTTGACATTCAGACGCAGAATACCATGGGCTACCGTCTCTGCAGCAGCTCCGCTGCCGGTTCCGGACGTAGTGCGTGAATCAGATGCTGCAAGCTCGCCAACCCGGTCAAGCACTCCCGCAAATGGATCCCCAGATAAAAATTCCCGTCTTCCGCCGCCGGCGCGCAGTAGCAAACTTCTCCCAGAAACATCGCCTCCGCAACCTCTACCGTTACCGCCCGCCCGCTACTCATCGCCACCTTGGTCTGCAACCGAATGCCCCCGTCGCTTGAGTCCACCACCGTTGCCCGTACCGGCACACCATTTTTATCCGATGACTCACCCAACGCTTGCAGCCGGGCTTCTGCCTGAACCTTCAAACGGGGCGTGGCTCGTTGCTCCCTCATATGGACACTCATCGACTGCTAAAACGAATCTTTTAAATGCATTTCGCTCTTCAAAAACGAGTCGATCTTCGTCACCAACGCGTCATGTGTCCGCCCTTCGGCCGCCGGGAACAGCACCCATGTCGAACTCAGCGGCAACAGGATTTCCCGCCCATGATGCTGGAGCGCCAATTCCACCTTCGCCGAAGCAAAACGTGACAAATCTGCTCGCACCGAATCCTGCGATTGCGTGCGTTCCACCAGCGCCAAAAACGCATTCGAACTCCATCGAAATAACTGATCCTTCGGCTGCAAGTGGCCCTGCAGGTAATTGGCAAAATGCTTCACAACCACGTCCGTAGAGCTTGATCCAAACCGGCTGTTCACCAGTGCCAATCGATCTACCGGCAGCACCGCCGCAAACATGTTCTTCCGGCCCCGCGCCTGCACCAGCGCGTCTTCGGCGTCGGCCCGCCCCGGCAAATCCGTCACCGCGTCTCTCAACAACGGAACCTTCACCGGCGGCGACTCGGCCGCACTCGCCTCGGCCATCCGCTGCTGGCTATCGGAAACCCCGCGTTGCAAGGAGTGAATCGTCACCGCGTTCTGTTCCCTCTGCCGAAACGCCTCCTCCCGCACCATCGCCAGGCAATCGGCCAACTCTACTTTCAGTTTCGGTAGGTCGCTCGCATAACGGATCTGCTCGATCCGTTTCTCCACCTTGCTCAGTTGCTCCACAGCCGTCCGGCTCGCCGCTGAGATGCTCGTCACCGTCGATGTCAACATCCCCATCATCGACGCCAATTCACCGCTCTGCACCTGCAAATACCGGTTCGTATGGTGACAGTAGTCCTCAAACGTTCTGGCCGCTTCTCCGGCCAGCATCAGCACCGCCGAAGCCTCGCCCGCTGCCCCTAACCGGCCCTCCAACTCGAGCACACTGCTCTGGAACCGCCGCACCTCCACTTCTTCCCCGCGCACGACATGCAGCCGTATTGCACGCAGTAGAACCTGCGACAACTGCAACAGCGCCGCTGTCAACTCCGGTGGAGACCCGTCTATGTGCTTCTTCAGCGAAAGGAACATCTACTCCCCATATCGGAGAGGTAGGGCAAAATTTGAGAAATTCCTAGCGCGAAGCGAACATCAGCGCGTAAAATCCCGCACCCAGCGCCGCCGGGATCGCGAACGCCACCAACCCGCGCACCCACCGGTTGCGTAGCCACTCCGGCAGCCGCGTCCGCACCGCCGCTCTCGCCTCGCTGCGAAGTCGCCGGCGCATATTGCTCGACGCCCCGCGCAGCGCTGACTCTTCCCCGCGCAGCAGCTTCAATATCTCATCGCGGCCCCGTTGGTCGGCGATCAATATCGTCGCCGACATCGACGAGTTCAGCGTCTGCTGCAGCGAGCGGCGCAACGCCGGTTTCATCTCTGAACGGGATTTATATAGCCGCGTCTTGCCATCGGTGGCTATCAGAATGGTCGATGTCCGAAAAGTCTTAATTTCCAATCAACACCTGCTACGTGATGACGGATGTTGCCTCGGCCGGGTTACGGCTTGCCGAATACACGCCCGCTTGATCCAGAATAACCTGAATGAAGCCTAGGGCCGCCTTAGACAGGGCCTTATCTTTCCGGTAAATTAACCCCAACCGCCGCACCAAGGGCTCCGGCGCCAGCGGAATCGCCTTCAACTTGCCTTGCCTCACTTCATCCGCGCAATTCGACGCCGCCAGAAACGCCACACCCAGGCCCGCCATCACAAATCGCTTCATCATCTCGGTGGAGTCCAACTCCATCGAAATGTTCAGGTTATCCTCGCTCGGCTCCATCCATGCATTCAGCCGCGCTCGCGTTGTCCCGGACCGCGGCAGCAGTAGCGGATGGGCCACGATATCCTCGCACGCAATAGACCGCGCCCCGGCCAGCGGATGGTTCGGCGGGACAATACACTTCATCTCATCGGTGTGGATCAGGACCACTTGCAGCTTTTTCTCTTGAATCGGCAACTGACAGATCCCGAAATCCGCCAGATTGTCGATCACCGCTTCCACGACGCGCGCCCCAAACGACCGGTCTACCTGCAACTGCACGTTTGGAAATAGCTCCTTATAGCGCGAGAACACCTCCGGCAGCACATAAATGCAGGTTGCCTCGTTCGCCGCAATCACAAGTTCCCCGCGCGGCACCCGTTCCAACTCGTTGATCGTGTCCTGCGCTTGTTTCCGCAGGTTCAAAATCTGTTCCGAGTACTCGGCAAAAATTTTACCTGCCATGGTCAAAGAAATTCGAGTCCCCAGGCGCTCAAACAGCGTCGTATTCAATTCTTGTTCCAGTTGACGCACCTGCGCCGATATCGCGGGCTGCGTACGGAAACAGGTCTGCGCGGCCTTAGAAAAGCTTTTAAGGCGGACAATTTCCAGGAACGTGTGGAGTTGATCCAGATCCATGGCGTAGTGCGAAAAAGGGAGACTCCCTCGAATTGTAACGTACCGCAGTACTCCTGGTCACCCCGTCTATTTCCGGGCTGGTTTCCCGAACCAATAAGTGGGAAGCTGAACACTGTGCGATATTTGGCGGCATTTTGGCTTCTGGCTGGCAATGCCTCCACCCCGCCCGCGTTTGTCGATGCCACGGCGGCGTCGAAGATCGGATTCGTGTTTGAATCGGGAAAGTCGCCGGCCAAATTTCTGATTGAGGCGATGGGCGGTGGCGTTGCCATGTTCGATGCCGATGGCGATGGAAAGCTCGATCTCTATTTCGTGAACGGCACGGCCAGGAAAACCAACTCCCGGTATTGGAATCGTCTGTATCGGAATCTCGGCGACGGGACCTTCGCTGACATCACCGAACGCGCTGGGCTGCAGGGCCGCGATCATGGCCAGGGAGTCGCCGTTGGAGACTGCGACAACGACGGCCGGCCCGAGCTGTTCGTGACCTCTTTCGGCGGCAATACTTTGTACCGGAATCAAGGCGGTGAAAAATTCACGGATCAAACGGCGGCGGCCGGATTGGCCGGAGGCGGATGGTCCACCAGCGCCGGATTCATCGACTTCGACCGCGATGGAAATCTCGACCTCTTCGTCGCCCGCTATCTGGATTGGGACTTCGCGAAAAGTAAGCGCTGCGGCGGGGAAGGGCCATTGCAGGCCTACTGCCATCCCAACGAATTCGGTCCGGTGACCCACCTGCTGTACCGCAATCTCGGAGGCTGCCGGTTTCGGGATGTGAGCGCCGCTTCCGGCATCGCGAAATCGCCGGGGAAGGGGCTTGGCGTCGCTTTCCAGGACGTTGACCGCGACGGCTGGCCCGACATATTCGTCGCCAACGACAGCTTTCCGCAGCAGATATTCCGCAACCGCCGAAACGGGACCTTTGAGGAAATCGCGCTAGCGGCGGGTTCGGCATACGATGAAGACGGAAAGGCTTTTGCCGGCATGGGCGCGGACGTCGCCGACTACGACAACGATGGACTGCCCGACCTGTTCGTGAACGCGCTGGCGAATCAGGGTTATGCGTTGTTCCGCAACGCCAAGGGGAATTTCGAATATTCAAGCGGACTGGCGGGCCTCACAAAGCTGCACTCGGGATGGGGTGCCCGTTTTCTGGACTATGACAACGACGGCTGGAAAGACCTGTTCGTCGCGCAGGGGCATGTGATGGACAACATTGAATTGACTCAGCCCGGCATCAAGTACCGTGAAGCACCGCTGTTGCTAAAGAACACCGCCGGTAAGTATTCGGACGTGTCCGCGAATGCCGGGCCTCTGTTCTCGACCGCAATGGCAGGGCGCGGAGCGGCATTCGGCGACTGGAACAACGACGGCGCCGTGGACGTCGTCGTGTCCACAGTTGACGGAGCGCCGCGCCTCTTTCGCAATAGCGGAACGGAGAATGGCTGGCTGCTGATCGATACCATTGGTTCCAAAAGCAATCGGGACGGGATCGGCGCGTCGATTCGAATCATAATGCCGTCCGGGCGCCAGCAGTACGGCTTCGTTTCCACCGCGGGCAGCTACTTGTCCGCCCACGACAAACGGGTTCACTTCGGGCTGGGACGGGAGCGGGAAGTGAAACTGCTGGAGATCACCTGGCCGAGCGGCCTGGTGCAAACCTGGAAGAATCTGGCGGCAAATCAGATCTTCGTCGCCAGGGAGGCGGCGCCGTGAAAGGACTGCTGCTGGCCGCGCTTGCCGCCGGGCCGTTCTTCGTCGATGAAGCCGTTCGTGCCGGGCTGACCGGCATTTTCGTCTGCGGCGACGAACAGCAGAAGAACTACATCGTCGAGACGCTCGGAACCGGCGTAGCGTTTTTGGACTTCGACAACGACGGTTTACTCGATATTTTCGCGGTGACAGCGTCAAGGCTCGATGGCTTCCCCCCGGGTACCGAACCGGTCAACCGGCTGTATCGCAACAAAGGCGATCGGACGTTTGAGGACGTCAGCAAAAAGGCCGGATTGGCGAAAGCCGGATGGGGGCAGGGGGTCTGCGCCGGCGACATCGACAACGATGGTTTCGTCGACCTCTACGTCACGTACTGGGGCGCCGACGTAATGTATCGCAATCGCGGCGACGGGACATTTGTAGATGTAACTCCGCAAGGAATGGGCTCGCGCTGGGGCACGGGCTGCGCGTTTGTCGACTACGACCGCGATGGCAAGCTGGATCTGATGGTCGCCAACTATGTCGATTTCGATCTGAAGAATACGCCCCGGCCCGATGGGCCGAAAGCTTGCGAGTGGAAATCGGAGAAGGTGATGTGCGGACCGCAGGGTTTGAAGCCCGGCCTGAACCGCCTTTGGCACAACGAATCCGAGCCGGGAAAAATTCGCTTCGTCGATGTGTCCAACAATGCCGGCATCCAACGGCCCGGACCGCGATACAGTCTCTCGGTGACCACTCTCGACTACGATCGCGACGGCTGGCCCGATATCTACGTGGCCGTCGATTCCCAGGCGAGCCTGCTCTATCACAATAAGAAAGACGGCACCTTTGAGGACACGGCGCTCGAGAGCGGCGTTGCGTTGAGTGAAGACGGCCGCGAGCAAGCCGGCATGGGGACTGCGGTGGCCGATTATGATGGCGACGGTTGGCCGGACTTGGTCAAGACGAATTTCATCGACGATCTGCCAAATCTGTATCGCAACAACCGTGACGGCAGTTTTTCCGAAAGTACGGTGGTCGCCGGGCTTGGGAAATCCACGCAGTTCCTCGGCTGGGGAGCGGGATTTATCGACTACGATAACGATACTTGGCCGGACATTTTCATGGTGAACGGGCATGTCTATCCCGGCGTGAAGTCCGGAGAGTACCGGCAACGGCGAATCCTGTATCGAAACGGCGGCGCGGGGAAGTTCATCGAAGTGTCGACCGAAGCAGGGCCTGCCGTAATGGCCAAGAGTTCCGCGAGAGGCTTGGCGATCGGCGACTTCGACAACGATGGGCGCGCCGACCTCCTGATCAGCAACATGAACGAACGGCTGAGCCTGCTGCGAAACACCGCCGCAATGGGGCCGTCGCTCACACTGCGGCTCGTGGGCCAGAAATCGAATCGCTCGGCCATCGGCGCCGTCGCGCGCGTCATCGCGGGGAATCGCACAATGACAGGGGAAGTGAGATCCGGTTCTACATTCATGTCTCAGAGTGATTTCCGTCTTCACTTCGGGCTTGGCGGCGACTCCGCAGCGTCCGCGGTGGAAGTACAATGGCCGGGCGGAGCCTTAGAGAAACTCGGCAACATTACAGGCGGCGGAGTGGTGACGATTACCGAAGGGAGGGGCGTCACCGGACGGACGCCATACCGGTAATGATCCCGCTATTACTGGCCCTTGCCCTGGCGCCGCCCGATTGTGGGAAGTTGATTTCCGACGGCCTCGCCCTCTACCGCCGCAAGGAGTTGAGCCAGGCATTGATTTCATTCCGCTCCGCCGTGCAGTGCGATCCCAAACTGGTTGCCGGTCATTTGGCCATCGCCAATATTTACGCCGAGCGGGCCAATGGCGGCGAAGCGCTGGCCGCGTTGCTGGAAGCACTGCGGATCGAACCGCAAAACGTGCTGGCCTTGCGCGCGGCGTCGAACCTTTATCTGGCCAATGGGCTCCATAATAAGGCGCTGCCGCTTCTTGAAACGCTCGTCCTGGCTGCGCCGGATTCCGCCGACGCGCATGCAGACCTGGCCTCCGTTCACGCGGCTGGTGGAGAGCGCGAAGTAGCCGAGAGGGAGTTCCGGCGGGCGCTGGCCATCAACAAGGATTTCTTCCCGGCCGTAGCCGGGCTCGGCAACCTGCTCGCGCGGGCAGGCGATAGTGACGCAGCCCTGCCTCTTCTCCGCCGCGCCGTCGAATTGCAGCCGAAGTCTTACGAAGGCCACTTCCTGCTCGGCTCGGCATTGAACCGGTTGAATCAGTTTGAGGAGTCTCGCAAGGAGTTGGAGCAAGCCGCGACACTAGGCGGCGAAAATGAGCCTCAGGTCTACTATCAACTGGCCCGTGCCTGGGGAGGACTCGGTAAGCCGGACGAGCGTAAGGCGGCGTTAGCGAAATTCTCGGAATTGACGAAGAGGGAAAAGGAAAACACGGAGTTGCAGCGAGTGGCGGCGGTACGCATCGATGAGGCGCGCACGCTGTTGCAGGCAGGGAACCTGGAGCAGGCGGCCGCGGCGCTGGAGCAGGCCCGCGAAGCCAGACCTGGAGACCCGACCCTCTTGTTTCGGCTGGCCGGCCTGCACTTTGACATGCAGCACTACGACACTGCCCGGGAGTACGCGCAAGCCGCCATCAGCATTAGCCCGGCCACATGGCTTTACCACTATCTGCTCGGGTTAGTGGAGCAAAGCGCAAACCGCCTGTCCGATGCGCGGGCGAGCCTGGAGGTGGCCGCGAAACTGCAGCCCACTGAAGCGCCGGTGTTCAATGCTTTGGGCCAGGTGTTGCAGGCCCAAGGAGACGCCAAAGCCGCGGCGGCGGCTTTTGAAACCGCGGCGAAACTTCAATCCGCCAAGCCTAAGCAATAATCTGTTCGATCGGCCCGTGGCCGTCCTCTATCAACTTGAACGTCCGTCCCAGCGCGCGATACTGCATCTTCTTATGATCAAGACCCATCTGTTTGAGAATCGTCGCGTGCAAATCGCTGTAGTAATGCGGATTCTCGATAGCCTTATAACCGTACTCGTCCGTGGCGCCGTGAACCGTTCCGCCTTTGATTCCGCCTCCAGCAAACCACGACATGTAGCCTTTCGGATTATGATCCCGACCGGTCGTATTTTGCGACCACGGGCTGCGGCCGAATTCGCTCGTGAACACAACCAGCGTCCGTTCCAGCATGCCGCGCTGCTTCAAGTCCTGAATCAACCCGGCAATGGGCTTATCCACGGCTCGGCATAACGGTTCGTGGGTCTTCATGTCGCCGTGGGCGTCCCAACTTCCGTTGCCGCCGCCGGCGTGGCAGAGTTGGACGAAGCGGACCCCGTTTTCCACCAGGCGCCGCGCCATCAGCAACTGCTTGCCGAAATCGTCGGTGGGCTTGGTCCCTACGCCATATAAGTCCAAAACATGCTGCGGTTCCTTGGACAGATCCACGATCCCGGGAGCGCTCAACTGCATGCGGGCAGCCAGTTCATACGACTCCACCCGCGCGGCGATATCCGTATTCAACTCGTGGCGTTCGCGGAATTCGCGGTTCAGCCGCGCAAGCGCCTCCATCTGCTGGTCGCGCTCGGCGGCGTTGCTGCTCGCCGGCGGCTTCAAGTTCGGAATGGGCACCGGCCCCGCCTGAAACGGCGTGGCGGCATAGGTCGCTCCCAAATAGCCGCCCGTCAACTGCACCGGCGACGAGGCGCGGCCCACATTGACGTAAGTTGGCAGATTCTTGTTTCCCGAACCGAGCGCGTACGAAACCCATCCACCGAACGAAGGGTTATCGAATGCCCGCCCGCGATGCCCCGTTTGCGTTTCGATCACCGCCGGAAAATGGTTCCCTTCATGGCACCACATGGAACGCACCACGGCGATATCATCGATCACTCCGCCGACGTTCGGAAACCAATCGGAAACCGGAATGCCGGACTTACCGTAGTTCGTGAAGGTACGAAGGCAGGGAATAATCGGCCGTTTCATTTCCGCGACATTGTCGCCAAAGCCGATCGCGTCGATCAGCTTGCCCACATGCTTGTTGCCCTTAGGGTCGAAGGTATCGATGTGGCTGACGCCCCCACACATGAAGAGGAAAATGACGGCGTCGGCTTTTTTTCCGCCCGGCAGATTGGCATCCAACTTGCCGTCCTCGGCCCACAGTGTGCCGACCGCTCCGCCCAACAGCGCTCCAATCGACTGTTGGAATAGATGACGGCGGGAGATTTGACCGCAGGGATAGAGATTCTGTTCAGCCATGATTTATTGAACGCCGGTCTTATTGAACATAGATAAACTCGTCGAGGTTAAACAGCAGCCACGCCAGGTTCTTCAGGCGATTGGCATCCGCGCCCACATACGACAGCGCACTATCCTTTTCACCCGGCGAAGGCGGACGGCTGAGCGCGATCCGGTAGCCGAGGTCGACAGCCTTATTCAAATCGCCTGCCGATTCCTTCTTCAAACGCTCGGCAAACATCGTGCTCGCCTTTTCGATTTCCGGGCTGTTCATCATGAACAATCCCTGCGGCGCCGTCACCGTTTGTGTGCGCACCGGGCACGGCGCTCGGCCGTCGTCAACGTCAAAAGATTGCAGGAAGTTCGGGACCACTTCGCGGCTGGTGGAGAAGCCGCGGATGATATAGGCCCCGCGCCGGTTCATCTTGCCCGCCGCCGGGGCCGGACCGCGCCGGCCGCCGCCTCCGCCCATTGGGCCGCGGCTTTCGATATCGAAGGATGGTCCCCCCAGCGTGGTGTCGAGATTACCCGCCGCAGTGAGGATCGAATCCCAAATCGGCTCGGCTTCCAGGCGCTGCAGCCGGAAACTCCAGAGGTAGCGGGCGGAGGGATCGGACGCCAGGTTTCTCTTCGTCAGCTCTTTGTCACCCGAACTAGCCAGACGATAAGTATTCGAAGTGAGCATCAGCTTATGCATCGCCTTCTGGCTGTAGCCTCGGGAAATGAATTCCGACGCCAGCCAATCGAGCAGGGGCTGGCTCGCCGGCCGGCCGCCGATCAGGCCGAAGTCGCTCGATGACTTATGAAGGCCTTCGCCGAAATGCCATTGCCACAATCGGTTCACTGCAACGCGGGCAAACAGCGGATTATCTTTCGCCGTCAGCCAGTCGGAAAACGCCTCCACGCGCCCTTCCCGGAAGTCCATTTCGCCGCTGTAAAAAGGCCAGCCGGGTTCTACGGGGTTGTTCTTCTCGGGCCGCTCCGGGTCACCGCTGGTTAGGATATAGCTCTTCTCCCGCTCCAGGCCGCGATCAACCTCCACGGTCCAGAACGCAGGAAGATCCTTGACCATCGTCCGCCGGGTTCCTCCCGTCACCTGGTTGAGCTTGTTCCGGAGTTCCCGATACGTCTTCTTGTCCTCGGCGGACATCACCTCTTCGATCTTGTCGGAGTCGATGCGGAGCACCGGGAAGTAATCGTCGGCGATCTTCTGTTCAGCCGGAGTGCGTGCCTTCTCGTTCTTGTTGATGATGGCCTGCACATCGGGCGGCAGCATCGCTACCCGATCGGCGTAGAGCTTGGCGCGATACGGCTCGATCAGCGCATTGACGGGCGCCTCGGCTTCGGCGCGTATCTTCTCGTAGTCGCCGAGCTGTTTGCCATAAACCACGAGTTCCGCCGGGGTCGCCAGGATCTGCTTCTTGATCACCAGCGGATCGAAGAGCGCCTTCATAGCGTAAAAATCTTTTTGCCGGATCGGGTCGAACATATGGTCGTGGCACTTCGCGCAACCAACGGTCATCCCCAGGAATGCGGTGGAGACCGTTTCGACGGCCGATATCTGGAGCTCGCCCAGATCCTTACTGTCGCGGTTGACGGCTCCCCGAGCCAGAAAACCGAGAGCGAACAGATCGTCCGGACGCCGTTCGAGCGGCGAGCGGCGTCCAACGGCAGCCATCGTCGTGCGATCCGTGGTTCGATACCCGGTCAGTTGTGCACGGACGAACTCATCGTAGGGGACGTCGGCATTGATGGCGTTGATCACCCAGTCCCGCCAATAATGGATGCCGGGCGCTGCGTACATGCGCTCCTCGGCGTCCGCGTACCGCAGGACATCCAGCCAATGGCGGCCGTAGCGAACCCCGTACTGCTCGCTCGCAAGCAGGCGGTCGATCAGCTTCTCGTAAGCATCGGGCGATTGATCGTTCAGGTATTGGTCCTGCTCGGCTGGCGTCGGCGGGATGCCGATCAAATCCATGTAGACGCGCCGGAGAAGCGTCCGCTGGTCGGCCGGACCGAGGGGCGCAACGTTCCTGGCCTTGTACATCGCTTGCACAAAAGCATCGATGGGATTCGTACCCGGCGCCGCGGCCGGAACCGCCGGGCGGACCAGCGGTTGAAGCGACCAAAGCTTGGGGCGCTTGTCCATCGCGGGGACGACGGGCATTTTGTGCTTGGCGGCCGTGGAATCCGCCGCCGGCTTCGCGGTTGCCGTTTTTGCCGGCTGTTTCTTGGACCGATCGGCCGGCTGCGCAAGTAAACTCGCCGCCGCCAGCGCGAGGACCAGGGCTCGGGGATTAAATTGCAACAATCTGGACTCCAAATTAAATGATGCCAGCAAGCGCCGAAAAATTACAGCGCCCTAGTCAATTACCGCGGCGGCCACCATTTCGAGTACCCGGCGCAACCCGTCGTCGGTGCCGATCGGGCCATCGCTGAACTGACTGCGCGGCGAGGGCTTCCAGCCGTCTCGCGATCCATCGTACGAATAGTCCTGTTTCAACCCTGTGCGCGCCGGATTGTACTGGCTGTCGTCGCCGGACATCTTGAAAATCACCATATCGAGCGATGGAACGACGACAACGCCATGGCCCCCGCCGCCGGACTTAAAGAATGCGTCCCGGGGAGCGCCCGCGACATGGCCGTCGGCATTGATCTCCCACATCAGGCTCATCGGCGCGTGGGTGTTCCATTTGGTCGGTTTGCCGCAGAGTTCGATGTAGTCGGCCGGAATCACCTGTTCCTTGCCCCAACGCCCTTTCTTCAAAATGGCGTACAGGAACCGCAGATGGTCCGTGGACCGGAGGGCGATATCACCGCCGCCGGGCGTGTGCGGCAACACATTCTCCCCGCGGCGCATGGCCCACGCCCACTGGCCCCAGCCGAGGGGCTTGGCCAGCCGCAAATCGATATATTCATGCATCTCCATCCCGGTCAACTTGCGCAGCACCATGGACGCGACGTGCGGAGAAGCGGATGCGTAGGAGTAGCCCGCCCCCGGCTTGGTCCACAACGGTGTGCGCAGCGCGGAGAGGTCCTGCCCCAGCGGTGTGGCGGGCCGCGGAACCGGCGTGAGCTTCACCGAAGGAACCCCGTTGACGAAGCCGGGATTGCTGCCTTCTCCGTGAAGCCCCGCGGACATGGAGAGCAATTGGCCAAGCGTAATATCCGCCTTCGCCGGGTCGTCGAGCGGCAGCGCTTCCGGAAGATAAGTTTCGTTAAAGACCTTGGTGTCCAGGCCGTCCGGAATCTGGGCCTTCTTCTCCGCCAGCATGATGCCGGAGGCAATACTCGTGTAGGCTTTCCCCACCGACGCAGTAGCGGGAATCGCTTCTCGATGCCCGCGGCCGTAATAGCGCTCATACACCAGGTAACCGTGCCGCACCACCAGCAAACCGCCGTGCTGGCTGCTGCGGGAGGCATACTCGAACGCCTGATCTAGCTTCTTCAAATCCATCCCCGCGGTCTTCCGGATCGCGGTCGATTCCTTAAGCGTTCGCCATCCCCCGGCGCTGTCCGGCTTGGGGAAGTAGTCCTCCCCAAACGCGCACGCGGCCGCCAGAAATGCCGGAACCAGAACCCGCATGTTAGAAGCTCACGCGCAGGCTGAACTGCAGATTGCGCGGCAGGTTGGACTGCGGATTGGAGAATGTGCCGAAGTTCGCATTATTAATCGCCGTGTTCAGACCGCCAAGCAAATGGCGATTGCCGACGTTGAACGCCGAGGCGCGGAACTCGATGATGTTCTTTTCGCTGCCGCCGAAGTTGAAGTTCTTGCTCGCCGCCAGATCCTCATTGAGTTGTGATGGCTGACGAATTTGCGAGATCGTCGCCGGCACATCGCCGAATGTAAAGTTGGGCGGTTGCACGAAGGCGCCCCGGTTCAGGTAGGCGCTGTTTGGGTCGTCCGGATTCCAGTTCGGATTCATCAGCGCCTGTCCGGCCACGTAGCTGCAGCGGGCTGCGCCGCCGCCCGCCATTGTCTGAGCGCAGCCGCCGACGCCGAAGGATGTGCCGCTCTGGTAGCGGTGGACACCCGAAACGTTCCAGCCGCCGAGGATACCGTTAAGTACCGGATTCATGTTGGACCCGTAAGCACGGCCCTTCCCGAACGGAAGGTCGTAGACATAGCCGAGGGTAAAGATATGGGGGCGGTTGTCGCCGCTCACAACCTTCTCCGTTGTGCGGTTGTAGTAGTTCTGACCGCCTGTGCTCACCAGCGTCTTGGAGAACGTGTACGACGTCATCAGCCACAGTCCCTTGGAGTACCGCTTCTGGAAGCTTGTTTCCAGTCCGTTGTACGTGCTGTGACCGTTCTGCGTCGTCACCGAGCCGAAGCCGCTGTACTGCGGGAAGGGCCGCAGCGCCTGGGACAGCGTCAGGTTCGTCGGAAAGCTGGGATAGGGCAGCTTAAAGCCGTTATTGATCAGGATCGGGTTGTTGATCACCGAACTAACCGGGCTGGAGAGCAGGTTCCCGTATATGGCGAAGTACTTCGGATCGAGCTGATTGAAATCGAATCCGCTCTGCAGTTTCACGCCGTAGTTGGCATGGAAACTGGTGCGCAGCAGTGTAGACGGCGTGAAGCTATGCTCGACCGTGAAGTTGTAATCGATGTAGTAGCCCGGTTTCCCTGACTCGCCGGTCTTGTAAGTTGGGCTGCCATTAACCACCAGGCCCGGGTTTTTCTGTGGCGGGCGCTGCGCTTCCACGAACGCGCGGAATCCGGGAGAATCCAGCCCCTGTCGCTGTGTAAAGGCAATGCCGTTGGAAAGGCTGTTGGCGATGGACCCGAATCCCCCGCCGAAGCCCTGGATTCCGTTATCCGCATTGCCGTCCTCGCGGATGATGTCCCACATAATGGCGCCGCCGCCGCGGACCACTGTCTTCGAACTCACCTGATACGCGAAACCCACCCGCGGCGCCCAGGCGTTCTTCCGTGTGTCGAGCAGAATCTTCCGATCTTCCGTTGCAAACTCCAATGCGCCCAGAATCCCGTTGGCCGCCGGGTTCGGAATCGTCGGGTTGAAGTTGCTGTTCTGAAGCCGCGCTTCCCGCCGCGGAACACTGTAGTCGTAGCGCAGCCCTAAGTTGAGAGTCAGCTTTTTGTTGAGCTTGAAGTCATCCTGAACGTAACCGGCCCAGTACTTGTATCGGTAGTCGATATCGGCGCCGAAGTTGAATGAGCCGCCGCTCGGCAGCCCCAGCAGGAACGCGGCGTAGGCGATGCCGTTTTGTCCGCTGACGCTTGGATTTCCGGTCGCCGCCGCGCTGTAGCTGATCGAACCGGCGCAATTGTTGCAATCGACCCGGCGATAGCTCAGAGCCATGTAAGTGCCGCCGAACTTGATATTGTGGCGTCCCTTGAGCAGCGAAAGATTATCAGTAATGTTGAGCGTATTGCTTGGCGACTTGGTGTCCACGCTGCCGCCGTAGTTGCCGAACTCGGTGTTGTACTTCGTGTAGGCGCCGGTTTTTTCCGCACCCGAACCCGTTAGTCCCGGCAGCAGAGTGGCCGCGCGGTAGGATTCCGGCAGGCCCAGGTTTGGCCCCTCTCCCAACTCGCGCCGGTTGATACCCAGCGTGAAGTGATTCAGCAGGTTGTTGGTGATCGTGTAATCGCTGCCGAAGCGCCAATACTTGATGTGTCCGAACTCCTGAAAGGCTTCCGCAAGCGGGCCAGGGATAGGTCCGATCAACGGATAGCTGTCGAAATATTGCTTGCTGAACATGCCGCTCACGCGGAACTTGCTGGTGACGTAGTGGTCGCCCTTGATCGAGTAAACGCCCTGCCACGCGCCGGGAGTGCGGGAACCGTTGTTGCGGTTGAAAGTATTGTTGAAAACGACGCCCGGGTTATCGGGCATCGGGAGATGTTTGAATATTTCCCTCGCCACAGGGCTGATGCGTTCCGGGCAGATTACGTTCGCCACGCCATTGCACTGCATGGGCCGGCGATCATTGGCGTTTGGAATTACGTTTCCGGCGGCATCCAGCGGATCGTAGAGCGGTACCATCGCGCCGCTGGCGTTGGTATACCGGCGGAAATCGCCGTTGCGGAAGTCCGCGATGGGAAGGCTGTTCAGGCCGCTCGTGCTGTAGTTCTTGGCCCGTGAACGCTCACCGGCAAAGAAGAAGAAGCTCTTATTGCGGCCGTCATAAAGTTTCGGAATGAACACCGGGCCGCCGATATTGGCGGCCTCCACGTGCTGGCGGCGAACGTTTTCGCCGCGCGCCGTAGTGCCCCAGAAGAAGCCCTGCGCGTTCAGCTTTTCGTGACGCAATTGGAACAGCCCCGAACCGTGCAAATGATTGGTGCCGGATTTGGTGGTGTAGTTCAGCACGCCATTCGAAGCGCGGCCGAACTCAGCCGAATAAGCCGACGTCTGCACCTTGAACTCTTCCACGGCTTCGGCGCTGACGACCCGCATCTGCGGGTCGTTGCGGCGCTCGCTCATCGACTCCGCGCCGTCCACCAGCAGGCTCGCGCCGTTGGCTTGTCCCCCGGCAATCCGAGGTGCCCCGCCGGTGGTATCGGGGTCGCTGGTCAGGTTCATGACAACACCCGGCGCCAAACTGGTAAAGGCTAGATTACTCCGCAACCCGCCGTTGATGAAAAGCGGTAACTGTTGAATGGCCTTATTGTCGACAACGGTGCCTAAGTCGCTTTTGTCTGTCTGGAGCAGGGGAGTGGTGGATTCCACTTGAATCGCCTCCTGCACCGCGCCAAGCTGCATTTGAATATCGAGACGCGACGTCGTGTTGACCTGAACCAACACGTTCGGCGCTTCGGCTTTGCGGAATCCATCCTTCTCCGCAGTCACGCTGTAGCGCCCCGCGCTTAACGACAGGAACGTGTACGCGCCCTCCGCGTTTGTCTCTATCGTGGACTTAATCCCCGTTGCGGGATTGGTCAACGTCACTCTCGCGCCCGGTACCGTGGCGCCCGAACTATCCACGACCGATCCAGTGATCGTGCCGCGATCCTGGGCATGCGCTAACGCGCTCGCCATTACCAAACCTGCCATCAAACGACAAACCCTGCTAAAAGTCATCCTGGACCTCCGCACCTAGTATGTTTGCACTATATGCGAACCCGGATCGCCCGTCAACGCTTCCGTACCAGAATTGACCCCGCCGTAACCAGAATCCCGCTCAACGCCGCCTTCCGTCCGCTGCACGCGTCCATCACCAATACTCCCCATGCGTCCAGGAAGTCCGGTAGCGCGTCGCTAGCCACATCGGCCAACGCATCTTTCAGCCTCCTCCTCCGCTTGTTGAATTCCTCGTCGTCCTTCAACTCCTCCGCCTTCAATCCAGTCAAATCGATGAACGCTTTCATCTCCTCCACCGCCTTGGCCGCCTTGGTCATCGATTCGGTCCACCATTTCACCACCACATAATCGTGCCGCAAAATCGCCAACTGCGGCCCGCCGTTGAGCGGCGCCGCGAGCACCGTATGCAGGCTCGCCGGCCCCGCCGCCGACATCCTCTTCCACAGACCATTGGACCCCGCATCATTTGTCCGCATCGGCAGCCGCCGGAAGTCGTTCTCATCCCCCGGCTGGATCAATGCGCCAATCGCCGCGCGGCCAATCTCCTCATAAAATCCCGCTGCCCGCCGCTTCCCCGCCGCGTCGAAAAACATCGCCCGCATATCAGAGTCCCCAAACGAAGCCTCCAGAAACACGCTCGCCCGTCCGGAGAACGTATTAACCAGGAACGCCGTCTTCTCCTCCTCCGTCGCCAGCCCCGTCCCCGTCAGGTTATCCAAGTAGTCGGAAATCGTCTGCCTCCGCGCGTTCGACGTCTGTTCGAAATAGCTCATCGACCCGCTCAAACTTCCCGCCACCGGCTGCGATTCCGATGCCCGGTAAGCCGCCGTCAGAATCAGCGACTGCATCAGCACCTTATGCAGCTTCCGGCCGTCGGCCTCCAGCGGCCGTGTCTCCACCCGCAGCTTCTTCGCGGTCGCCGAATCGGTTACCACCAGCTCCCCGGTCTCGGCGTTGAACAACGTATTCCCGCTCCGGACCAGTTCCCGAACCGTTAGTACATTCACAACTCCCAGCAAATTGATCTTCCACGCCACATTCCGCGACTTCACTTCATCCAGCTCGCTCACCACCATCCGCACTCCCTGTGGAAGTGCCGTCGAAGCCCGCGAGGTCAGTGCCGATAGATCCCCTTGCAGCGCACCATTCACCGCCGCAACCCCGTCCGTCTCCAGCCGGTCCAGCTCAATCTCGTACTCAAACATCCTCGTCCGCGTGTCCCTCGCCGCAAAAGTCCCCGCCAGCGACACCGCAATCGAACGGCTCAAGCTCTTCTCCACGACATCTTTCAACGTTGCAATCTGGGCATCGTTCAATCCCGCCTCTTCCAACGTCGCGCCATCGGCTTCCGGATCCCCCAACATCCCTAACAATCTCTGCAAAACCTCCGTCTTCCAAGCCGTAACCGAAATACCCGCCGAGGCCGTCACGTTGAACTCCATCTGGCTCGACGCCATCTTGAAATAACCGAGCCGTACCTTGGATCCCGCCAGCTTCTGCACGCGAACCTGGTAGCTGCCCTTCACCTCTACGCTCGCTCCCACCTGCAGCGAAAGGCCCGCCTTCACCGCCACTTTGCCCACATTTGGCACGGGCAGCGACGGCGAGGCCGCCGGGTTCACAACCTGCGCCACATCGAACGACGCCGACAACTTCAAATTCCCCGACCCGCTAACCGACGCGATATCCTGCGCCGCCATCGCCTTGAGGTCCTCCACATCGGCCGGTACGGCGCTGCTCGACAGTAGCGACGCGATCGCTGTACTCAGCGCGGGCCCGTTTCCGCCCGTCAAATCGAAGGCGCGCCCGGTACGAAACGCCACTGAACCCCCGGCGGAGAATCCGAACTGCAAACCGGCCGCGCCCGTACTCATTCCCGCCGCCAGCGTTGGCGTGAACGTGACATCGACGATCGTCTGGCCCTCGCGGACCGTAATCGGATGGCCAAAGACGTTATCGCCCGGTAGCGCGCTCCCGCTTTGGGTAGCCCGCACCAGGACATTCGCGCCCGCCGAAAACTTCCAGTTCACGCCCGAAGTGCCAAAGCCGCCGTCTGCGGCAAAGCTCATCCCCATCCCCAGCGGATCGGAGCCCAGCGATCCGACAGGTCTGGCCAACGCCGCCCCCAACTCCGCCGAAGCGATAAACGCCGCCGTGTCCCCTTTGAAGTACTTCGTAAATCCCGATAACGGCCCGGCCGGCGCGTTAATCAGGTCAACTCCCAGGCGATCGCTAACTTTTATATTCGGCATAGACGTCTGGTGAAATCATATGCGAATTCCCGCAAAGGAAAGTCCCCAGAATTCGCAGTTGTTGCGACCCTACGCCTCAATCAACTTCCGCAGCCGGTCCTTTTTCATCATCATCGCCGGTCCGCCGACCGTCGACGGCTGAAGCCATTTCCGCACTCGATCCAAACTGACCGTGTGTTCGACCACCTTTCGCTCGACATACACCTTGAATTCCGTTCCGGCTCCAATACTGGTCGACTCCAACTCATCCGTCCTGGCGATCCCGACGGCAAGCGCCACGGCCTCATAAAGCGATTCGGCGTCCACCGCGATACTATGCTTGACCCCTTCCAGATCGGTGAATTGAACCCGGCAGTGTGAAATTGCCATGGGAGTAGAATAGCAAAGATGTTCGCCATTTGTTCGCCTGATAGCTCAAAACCGAAAACTCCGAAAGCCGCCCCGTGAAGGAAGGTGCTTGGCATCGCGCACCACTGAGCCCAGCTTTCTTGCGTCACCGGGCAGATAGGGATCGATAAAGGAAATTTCCGCATTACATGAGACTCAGCGAACTGAAACGGCCCGGGGACCGCCGATGTATCGTCTTACTCGCATCTCCTACAATGGAAACCGTGCCCAAAATTTGGATTTTTGCCTTCGCCTTACCATTAGCGACGGTGGGCCAAACCGTATCTGTCGCTCCTGTCGAAGACGATGTCGTACTTGGAAGACTGAAGCGGATCGAGAAGGATAACAACGCGCGGCGGCAAACCCTGGAAGCGATCTTCCGGGAAGCCGACTGCGGAGATCCCGCGCTCATTTCTCACAATGTCCGCGGCACCTCCGCGCCGAATCTCATCTGCGAGCTAAAGGGCGAAGCCACGGAGGAAATCATCGTCGTCTCGGCTCATTTCGACAAGGTTCGCGCCGGCGCCGGAGCAGTCGATAACTGGAGCGGCGCGTCGTTGCTCCCGTCGCTGTTTGAAGCCCTTTCCAAGCGAAAAACGGCGAAGTATACGTTCCTGTTCATAGGTTTTACAGACGAAGAGGCGGGCCTTGTCGGATCGCGTGCCTGGGTGAAAGATCACAAAAAAACCATGCTCAAGAATGTGCGGGCGGTAATCAACATTGACTCAGTGGCTGTGGGTCCGCTATACGTTTGGCATAGCCAGGCGAACCCGGAGTTGGAACAGTACGCCCTGCGTGTGGCCAGGGCGCTCAAGATGTCGTTGACGGCGATGAGCGCCGATCAGGTCGGGGCGAGCGACACGCTGCCGTTTCGCGAAAACAAGGTGCCCATCATTGACTTCCACGCACTCGACAATAAGACCTTTCCCATTCTCCATACGATCGACGACCAGCTCTCCGTAATCAAGCTGGACGAGTACAAGTCCACTTACAGGTTTCTTACTCTCTATCTCGCGTTTCTCGATCAGACGCTCCTGCCGAAGGCTTCCGCTGAACCGAAGACGGAACCGCCCCGCTAAGGGAGGCGACCCCGCTGCCCCAGGCCCTTGCTCGACCCCGCGGAAGCCTTTGGCGGGTCGCATCCTATCCGGAGTCAAAAAAATAGAACTTCCGGGCGGACGCCCGCATCACGTCACAGCCGTTCCGTGACACTGGCCTCTGCGGGAGAGGAACGCTATTGCACCTGGTCGGCAAAGGGCAATGAGTCAACTTTTTACCGGAATTCCCTTGCTGCTGCTAGCCCTATCGCTGGGCGCGCAGACACGGGAGCAAGCCGTTGCCGCCGCGCGCGAGGGCCGTTTAGACGAGGGTATCGCCGCCTTGCGTACATTGATGGCCGCCGGCGACACGTCACTTGAAACTGCATTCGACCTCGCGGTGGTTCTCGTCTGGGCGAAACGCCCTCGGGAAGCGACGGACCTGTTCGAGCAGCCACGCTCCGCCGAGGCCCCCGAGTATGTGCTGCTGGCGATGACCGGCGCATACCGCGACCAGCGGCGCTACGACGAGGCTGTGCGCTTGGCGGCCAGCGGTCTGCAGAGATTTCCCAATAAAGTCGCATGGGTCAAATTGAGCGCCCTTATCTCGGGCGAGGCCGCCGAACAATCGGGAGATATGTTGACCGCTCTGCGGCAGTATGAAGAGGGGCGGCGGCTTCTTCCCGAAGATTCGGACCTGAAGTCGGCCTCCGCCGGAGTGCTGGCGCGCCTCGGGGCTCCGCACGCGGCCGCATCGGCGCTCGGTAAGCCGGATTTGGGCATCGAGGCCCGAAAAGCCGGCCTGATGGTGGGATGGGGAACCAACGGCGTGCGCCCCGCCGATCCGGCGCGACGGTACGATGAAACCGACGCTTCCCTGGCGCGCCTGGACGCACTCATCGCCGAAGCCGCCGCGGCCCGGGAGCCGGACGCCGGACTGCTGACGCGGCTAAGGCGGGACCGCGTCGTGGCTCTCCGCGATCGTCGGCGCTGGACCGAAGCCGCGCGGCAGGCCGAAGAATTGCGGCGCGGCGGCGATCGCCTGCCGGCTTACGTCAGGCAAGCGGAAGCCGACGCGCTCCTCGCCTTGCGCAAACCGGCCGAGGCCCTGCAAGCTTACGAGGAAGTGATCACGGCCGAGCCGCGGAACGGCGACGCGCGGGTGGGCCGGTTCTATTCCGAAATCGAAGTCGAGGATTTCCGGGCCGCGTTTGCGACCATTGATGATCTGGCCGCGCGTTCGGGCGAATTCCAATATCGCATCGCCGCGGGCCAGGCCCGCAACTACGCCGAGATGAACGCCGAGGCCTGGCGGCGCCTCCTTCCGCTCTCCCGGATGGCGCCCGCCCTGGCCTATCTGCACGGCGCGTTAGGAGACGTGGCGGCGGCCCGCGGCTGGCCGCGCCGGGCGAATGAGGAGGTGGAGATCGCCGCCAGCCTCTCGCCTCAGGATTGGGGCACCCGGGTGGCCCTGGCCCAGTCGGCGCTTCGGTTGCGGCGCTATGCGGAGGCTCGCCGTCGCGCGGCTGCCCTGATGGATGTCTATGGCAGCGAGGCTGCCGTGAAGCGCCTCGCCGATGAGATCCATCGCTTCGATCAATCCGAACTGCGAACGAGTTTTCAAAGCTACAAAGAGAAAAATTCCTCGCCCACCTCGCCCGGCACGGGGTTTGACGCGGCCACCCGCATTTATTCTCCCCCGCTCGCGGAGCGATGGCGAATCTTAGGAGGATTTGAGTTGTCTACGGCGCACACGATCGAGGGCTGGTCCAAACGGTATCGCACCGGCGGCGGGGTGGAGTGGCGTCTGCCTGGATTGACCGTGGAAGCCACGGGATGGTCCAATACCGGGACGCTTGACCGCGGGAGTGCGCAACTAAGCCTGAATTGGAGTATCACGGATCACTGGAACATCGGCGCCGAGGCGCAGCTCTTCTCGACCGGCGTTCCGCTACGCGCGCTGCACTACGGAATTACCGGCAACTCGGCCGGCTTCAGCACCGGCTATGACTGGCACGAGTCCAGGGGATGGGCGGCCAACACGCAGTTGATGAATTTCTCCGACGGCAACCGGCGCCGCGCCGGCGGGTTCCGGTTTGTGCAGCGGGTTGCCGACAGGCCTCATTTCAAGGCCATGCTCCGGCCCGAGGTCTATCTCTCCACCAATAGCCGTCAAGATGTTCCGTATTTCAATCCGTCGCGGGATTTCTCGGCTGCGCTCGGGGTGGAGGTGAACCACATCTTGTGGCGCCGCTATGAGCGCAGTTTCCGCCAGCGGTTCAGCGGAAACGGGGGAACTTACTGGCAGCGTGGCTATCAGACGGGCGTGTTAGCCACCGCCACCTACGAGCACGCTTACCACTTCACTCCGGCGATGGCGCTGAATTATGGCGCAACTTTTGCCCGCCGCGTCTACGATGGCCAGCCGGTCCCGTCTTTGACGCTGTCGATCGGGTTAGTGGGGAGTTTCTGAATGACGGCAATACGATTTTCTCTATTTGCATCCGTCCTTGGGGCCTTCTGCCTCGCTGCGCAGCCTGGCCGTGCTCCTGTCCCGCGATATGTATCTGTAGCGTTCCACGACGTCGCCGACCAACCGGGCGAGTACACCGTTACCACGGGCGACCTTGTAGCGTTCTTCGAATGGCTGCACGGCCACGGCTGGACGGCGATCACTCTCGACGACATCGCGCGCGCGAAATCGGGAGAGCGCCCGCTGCCGGAACGCGCCATCCTGGTCACATTCGACGATGGATACCGCAGCCTCTATACCCGTGTCTACCCGCTCTTAATGGCGTACAAAGTGCCGGTCGTGGCTTCGCTGATTTGCGGCTTCCTCGATGCTCCGGCAGGCGGGCAATTTTTTGGTCAGCTCGAGGGCGCCGTGAGCGGTACGCAGTTGCAGCGCTCGAACTTCATCACCTGGGCGGAGGCGCGGGAAATGTCTCGCTCGGGCCTGGTGGAGTTTGCGTCGCATAGTTACGATCTGCACCGCGATGAGGCGGCCAATCCGCTGGGGAGCCGCTTCCCGGCGGCCGCGGCGCGCCGCTGGAGCCAGGCCGAAGGCTATGAAACCGGGGAGGCATTCCGAAAACGGATCCGTGCGGACCTCGAGCGCTCCCGTTCGGCCATGCGGCGGGAACTAGGGATATACCCGCGTGCTCTGGCGTGGCCGTACGGACGTTACACGCGGGCGGGCGAAGAGGAGGCTCTGGCCGCGAAATTCGAATTCCTGCTGACTCTGGCTCCGCGTTCCGGGGCGCCGGAGGATCTCCCCGGAATACCACGCGTTCTCGCTGGCAGGCGGGAGAATGTCGTGGTGACGGTAACCAACATGCTGATCGAAAACCAGGTACAGGCGGCAACCAGGCTGGTCCGGTTCGATCCGGCTCTTTTGCCCTGGCGGGATCCCCCCGCGTTCGAGAAAGCACTGGGAGCCGCCGTCGAACGCGTAAGGGCGCTGGGTGTCAACCGGGTAGTCGTGGACGCCGCCGTGCGCGGGCCGTCCGGTTCCCTCGAAGCAGTCTGGTTTCCGAGCCGCCTATTGCCGGTGAAAGCGGACTTGCTCTCGCGTATCGTCTGGCAAATCCGCACCCGGGCCGGCGCAGTGGTGGCGGTCTCTCTTCCTGTCGATGCGGCGCGTGCGGCACTGGGCGGCGACGCGGCGGTGGAAACCCTTTACCAGGACCTGGGAGCCAGCGTGCCGGCGGACGCGGTGCTGCTGGAACGCGTGCCTGCGTTAGCCGCGATTCGGCTCGAGCACTCGCACCAGGAACCGGCGCGGGCCATCCAGCGCCGCCGCAATGAAATGGACCTGTCGCACCTTCCGCCGCTCGATTCCCTCGCGATGCGCTGTTTCTTTTCGTTCGATCGGGAACGGCCCGGCAGCAGCCTCTATCTTCTGGCCGAATCCCCCGGCCCTACGCCCAGTGCGATTGCCGAACTGACGCTGATCCAAGCGCCGGCTGCGGCGAAGCCTTTCCGGGATCTTGTAAGCCGGCTGAGTGCCGCGGGCTGGTTGGCGCCGCCGTTCCGTGACCGTTCCGGCGTTTGGATCCGCGATGCGCAACCGCCTTCCGCGGCCGCGCTGTCGTCCGCGGTACGCCTCTTCCAGCGCCGTGGCGGCGTCGCCCTCGGCTGGGAACCCGACGACCCCATTGCCGACCAGCCGTCTGCTTCGGCGGCTGCTCCCGCGGTCTCCACCGTAGCCGCCCCGAGAAGGTAGGATGTCATGACCTCTGCTGAAGTTCGCTACGCGCTCGCAACCTTTTGCTTCGGCTATCCGTTCGTGATGGCGTGGTACTGGATGGCGGGCGGCCTGCTCTACAGATGGTTCCGCGAGCGGCATGAGCCGATGCCGGACGACCCTCCCGCATTGCCTGAATATCCCTTGGTGTCGATCCTCGTGCCGTGTCACAACGAACAGGATCAGGCATTGGAGACGTTCGCGGCGCTGGCGCACATCGAGTACCCGGAATACGAAATCCTTGCCATTAACGACGGCTCGCGCGACCGCACGGCGGAGATTCTCGATGGGCTCGCGGCGCGGATCCCGCAACTTAGGGTGGTCCATTTGAAACGGAATCAGGGCAAGGCAAAAGCGCTCAACGTCGGGGCGATGCTCGCGCGCGGCGAATTCCTGGTGTGCATCGACGGCGATGCGCTATTGGACCCGTTCGCTTTGACCTGGTTTGTCCGCCGTATGCTGTCGGACGGACGCCTCGGCGGAATTACGGGAAATCCCCGCATCCGCAACCGTTCGAGCTTGCTGGGCTTGCTCCAGGTCGGGGAGTTCTCATCCATTGTCGGTTTGATCAAGCGCTCGCAGACAGTTCTCGGCTGGCTGTTCACCGTCTCCGGCGTGATCTGTTGTTTCCGCAAGCGCGCTTTGCAGGAAGCGGGTTGGTGGTCGGCTGAAACCCTGACCGATGATGTGGAATTAACGTGGCGCGTGCAGCTCTCCGGCTGGCACGTTGCCTATGAACCAAAGGCAATCTGCTGGATTCTGATGCCCGAGACCCTTCGCGGGTTGTGGAACCAGCGCGTGCGATGGTCGGAGGGAGGCACGCAGGCGGTTCTGAGGTCGACTCGGAAACTTTTTGTGGCCGGTCGTCCCCGGGCGTTCTTCATCTGGTGCAACTATCTGCTCAGCGTTACCTGGGCGTATCTGGTCATGGCGGGTTTGCTGGCGTCGTTCCTAACGAGAATCGGAGTGCCTGTACCGCCCTTTCTCCCCGTGCTTGGGCTGATACCGCAATGGGGCGGGGCGATATTGGCGTTGACATACCTGGCGCAGGCGGTGGTGAGCGTTTCGCTGGATAATCGTTTTGAGCAGCGCGTCGGGCGCGAGTTGTTCTGGGTGGTCTGGTATCCGCTGCTGTTCTGGTTCCTGCAGATGGGGACTGCGGTTTTCGGCTTACCGCGCGCCTTCTGGCGCATGCGCTTCCCGAAAGGCACCTGGACCAGTCCGGATCGGGGTGTCGCATGAGCGCGCCGGGTCCGCCGCCTGCTCCCGCACCATGGCCTCCCCTGCGCGTCAAACGTATTGGTTGGTTGACCAAACTCCGTGACGTCCTGCTGACTCTCCTGGCGTGGGCGGCATTGGCGTGGATCCTGAGGGGCCTGATCTACCTGACAACCGATTTCCTGAGCGATCCGATATTTGAACTCACCACTGCCCGGCCGCCCGAGCTGGACAAACTCTGGGAGCGTCTGGGGGTATTGGTCGTGCTCTCGTTCGTGTTCGCCGCGGCCCTGTCCCTGTGGGCCGTGAAAGAGCGTTATCGCCTGCGCGCCGAGGAGCGCTTTCCCGCGCCGCCCTCGCTCGCCATCGCCGATCAGGCGAGGTGGTTCGGGTTGGACGCGGCCGAGGTCACCAAAGCGCGGAGCTTCAAAGTGACGAATGTCCAGTTTCGGGAGGATGGAAGCATCGCCGCCTTCGAAAACCCTGAGCTGGGCGAGGCGCCGCGTCCCCCAACGACTCGTCCATAACGCAAAACTGTCGGCGGAAATAAAATACGGGCAGGTGTCGTTAAAACGTTTCTGGATTTGTCTTATGGGTTGGAGATCTCTATTCGAACCCTCACATGGCCTCTCCTATCGGTCAAAATACCTCGGTACTCGATATGCTCGCGTGGAGCCGAGCCGTAGTGCCCGATTTGAACGCGAAGGTCGAAGAACTATTCTTTCAACGGCGTGAGGAGATCTACGCCTACCTCGTTTCGCTGGGGGCACCCCCCGAAGACGCCCAGGACTTGACGCAGGAATCGTTCCTGAAGCTCTACGTTGCGTTGCGGGAGGGGCAGCAAATCGACAATCCGCGGGCGTGGCTATATACCGTCGCTCATAATCTGGCCCTGAATGCGCGGCTCCGGGACGCAAGGGTGTTCGAGATTTCGGAGGTTGGATCGGAAAACCCGGAATCGCTGGTGCTCGCGAGCGAGCGTATGGAACAACTTCGGCTCGCTATTGGAAGCCTTTCGCCGCAGCAGCGATCCTGCCTGCACTTGCGCGCCGAGGGATTTCGTTACCGGGAGATCGCCGGAATTTTAGGAATCAACCCGTCCACTGTAGGGGAATTTTTGCAGCGCGCGGTGAAGCGCTTACGAAAGGTGCTTTATGAATAGTCCGACTCCGCAGCACCCGGATGAAGCCGAATTGATGCGGTTTCTCGACGGTGAGTTGTCCGATCGGGAGGCGCGGGCGCTTCGCCGCCATACCGATTCCTGCTGGCAATGCCGCCGCGACTTGAATGAGATGCAGACTACGATCGACTCGTATTTGCGGATCCGGGAGTCCTTACCTTATCCACCAACGCCGCGGGAGTGGCGGCCGTTGCAATTTCCCGTCATTGAAGAACCCCGGCGAGTATGGCCGCTGTGGCGGTTGGCGTTGGCTGCTGGTGTAGTGTTCGCTGGAGTGATTTACTTGCGGCCTGCAATTCCGGTGGCCGTGGAAAGGACTGTGCCGGAAGCTCCAATCGTGGTTCCGGCTCCGTCTCCAGCTCCGGTGCATCGAGCCGTAGCACCACCGGCCCCGGTCAAAACGGCTGCCGGTTCGTTGGTTTCCCTGGAGGTAAAGGTGCTCGCCGGGCTGCACCGTGTTGGTGCGGACCTGGGGGAAGCCGTCGAGGTGCTTGTGGAAAAGGATGGAATTCTCGTCCGGGGCACCGCCCTTGATCCAAGACGCGCCGATGTCATTCGAGAAGCGGTGGCCGGCGCTCGACTGGAGCTGATTGAGCCGAAAGCCATCGTGCCGGAGGGCGGTACGGCTACCACTGTCGTGCCACGGCCCACCGTGTTTGGAGTCCGCGATGACGCGGCGAACGAGGTAATCGATAAGAGCGATGCCATCATTGCGCGTGCCCATGCTCTCGCCCGCCTGGCGGCGCGCTTCCAAGGCGTCACGCTCTCCGGGGAAGACGCGCGGACGATTCGCGAGATCGAGTTCAACCATCGCGCGTCGCTGCGCCGGCACGCCGGAGAATTGCGAAAACTTCTCGCTGAACTGCGTGCGCCGGAGGCGGCGGAAGAGGATTTACGGCCCATGGCCGACCTGGCTCGGGACCTCGACGAACTGGTAAGCGCAGGCTTTGCCGGCGCCCAGAGTCCGCTATCCGATGACGAGATCGTACGGCGATTGCAGCGGATACTCCGGGGGCTGGCCCGGTGAGAATGCTCTTGCTTTTATTGGGCTGCTCAACGGCTTTCGCTCAGGAGGCGCAGGTCTCCGGGCTCGTTCGCGATGGGTCGGACGCGGTAATGCCGCAGGTGCAGATTGCAATCGTCAATCAGGACACGGGAATGCGGCGGTCGGCCCAGACAAATTCGGCGGGCCTCTATGCGGTGTCGGGGATCAAGCCGGGCGTCTATAAAGTCACGGCCCGGCGAGTCGGATTTCAGACGGTGACACGCACAAACGTCAAGCTCGACGTCGCCCAATCCGCCCGCGTCGACTTCATTCTCCCCATCTCCGTCCTCGGCGAGTCCGTCTCCGTCTCCGATGGCAGCACTGTTCTCGCCCGCGTCGATGCCACGGTCAGCACGGTGATCAACCGCCAATTCGTCGAAAACCTGCCGATGAACGGCCGCAGCCTGCAATCGCTCATCGCTCTCACACCGGGCGTCGTAATGACCAAAGCGACTTTTGGCGAACAGGGCCAGTTCTCCGTCAATGGCCAACGCGCCAACGCGAACTACTTCACGCTCGATGGAGTCAGCGCCAACATTGGCGTCAGCGCTGGTTTGACGCTGGTGCAGTCCTCGTCGGGGTCCCTGCCGGGCCTCGGCGCCACCGGTGGAACCAATACGCTGGTTTCCGTCGAAGCGTTGGAAGAGTTTCGCGTGCAGACTTCCAGCTACCCGGCCGAGTATGGCCGCATGCCCGGCGCGCAGGTCACCATGCTGACACGCAGCGGATCCAATCGGCTCCACGGCGTCCTGTTCGACTACTTCCGCAACGACGTGCTCGATGCCAACGACTGGTTCGCCAATGCTGAGCGCCTGCCCAAACCGGCCCTGCGCCAGAATGACTTCGGCGGCGTACTCGGCGGCCCTATTCGTAGGGATCGCACGTTCTTCTTCGGCTCCTATGAAGGTCTTCGTCTACGCCAGCCGCAAGTCCAATCGACCGACGTTCCCACCCTCGATTCCCGCAACCGCGCCGGCCGTTCCACCAAGAAATTCCTGGACGCCTTCCCGATCCCCAACCGCCCCGACGGCCGCCTGGGCTTCGCGCCCTTTGTCGCCAGCTATACCGATAGCTCTTCGCTCGACGCATCGAGCCTGCGCCTGGATCACCTCTTCGGCACCCGCTTCACGCTCTTCGGACGCTATAACCACGCGCCGTCCAACACCGTGGCGCGCCTGCTGTCTTTGAACAACCCGACCACCACCGTGGCCAACACCGACACGCTGACGCTTGGCACAACCTGGATGCTCAGCCCGCGATTGACCAACGAACTCCGCTTAAATCAGAGCTACACCACCGGCGAAAGTTTCAGCCGGCTGGACGATTTCGGCGGCGCCCGGCCGTTAGCGCCCGAGGAGTTCTTCCCCGCCACTGTCGATGTCGCCAATGCCTTTGGCGGCTACACGCTCAGCGGCGGCATTAACAGCGGCTGGTACATAGGAAGAAACGTGGCCAACTCGCAACGCCAGTGGAACATCGTAAACAATATTTCGTTCGCACAGGGCACCCATCAGTGGAAGTTTGGCGTGGACAGCCGCGCCCTTTCGACACGCAACAATCCTCGCGCCTACGATCAGTTCTTCACCTTTGTCGGGACGTTCGGCGCCGTCTTCGGGCAGACCGCGCAGACCGCCATCGGCGCACAGGAAGACATCACGGTCCATGTCCGCAACTGGTCGTTCTTTGCGCAGGACACCTGGAAGGTACATCCGCGCTTCACGCTGAGCTACGGGCTTCGTTGGGAGGTGAACCCGGCGCCCACCGGATCCCAACCGCTGTACACCTATGTGGTTCCCGCGGACCGACGCCAGATCCAACCCGCCGCGCCCGGCACGCCCCTCTATGAGACGGACTTCCGCGGCCTCGCGCCGCGTATCGGCGCCGTGTGGCAGATCGATCCTACCGCTGGCCGCGAGACCACTATCCGCGCGGGTTGGGGCCTGTTTCACGATCTCGGCGCGGGCATCATCGGCCAGGCCGCGGCGGGTTACCCGTATTTCCGGCAGCGAATCTACGTGCAGGGCACTTCGTTCCCTTTACCCGCGGAGCTGGCCAAGCCACCGGAGTTCTCATTGGACCCGCCCATCGCCTCCATCTACGGAGCCGAGCGCCAACTGCGCCTGCCGGTCACCTACCAGTGGAATGTGACCGTGGAGCGGGCGCTGGGCCGCAGCCGCGTAGCCTCGCTCGGCTACGTGGGCGCCGCGGGCCGGCGGTTGTTGCGCCAGGAGTATTGGGTGAATCCCAACGATGACATCACCTACGCCTATCTGCTGCGAAACCGCGCATTTTCCGATTTCCATTCCTTGCAGGCCCAGTTTCAGCAGCGCCTAGCCAACAGCGTACAAGGCCTGGTCAGCTACACTTGGGGCAAGTCGCTGGACACAAATTCCAATGACTCGACGTCGAACCTGATCGCCCTCCAAATCGACCCACAGCGCGACCGCGGCCCCTCGGACTTCGACATCCGCCATACGCTCTCCGCCGCCTGGAGTTGGGAACTGCCCGGCTGGCTGAAAGGCTTTGGCCTCGATGGCGTCGTGAGCATGCGGACGGCTACGCCGGTTGATGTTACCTTCTACCGCGACTTGGGTTTCGGCATTTACAACTTAAGGCCCGACGTGGTGCCCGGCCAGCCGTTAATTATCGAGGATGCGAATGTGGCGGGCGGGAGGCGGTTTAACTACGATGCGTTTGAGATTCCGCAAGAGTTTCCGGGGCGGCTGGGGACGCTGGGGCGGAATGTGTTGCGTGGGTTTGGGCTGGCGTAACTGAACCTGACGGTGCGTCGGGAGTTTCCCATCTGGGAATCGGTGAAGTTGCAGGTGCGCGCGGAGATGTTCAATGCGTTGAACCAACCGGCCTTTGCCGATCCGGCCGGGACGCTGCTCAGCCCGCAATTCGGCTATTCAACGAGGATGCTGGGGCGGAGTCTCGGCCGCGGGGGCGTGAATGGCGGGTTAAATCCGCTGTATCAGATCGGCGGGCCAAGGTCGGTGCAGTTGGCGATGCGGTTGGTGTTTTGAGAGGGTTATTCGGGGATGAGAGTTTCGAACGATTCGAGGGCGGCGACTTGGGCGAGGATGCGATCGGCGGTGACGAAGAAGTCGATGCCGGTGCGCTCGCGGCGGCGCAGAGCGGAGGCGAGTTGAAGGGCGTCGAGGGTTCGAAGGCGGTGCTGGCGGGCATGGCGCGTCAAGAGAGATTGTGCGCGAATGTAATCCACGTCCAGGACTCTTTGGGAGACGAAGAGTCGCGAATCGGTATCGGCGCGCACGGTATGGAGAAACTTGTCGGCGCGGTCCGGGGTCATCGTTCCAGTCCGCACTCTGATAGCCGCTGCCGAGGTAAGTTCCACCAGTGCCAAGCGCGAAGTGAAGATGCGGTTTCCGCGGCCCGAAAAAATCTCCTCGACCATTTCCCAGCCCGGCTCCGAGTGAAATCGTTTGGTGAGCGCACTCGAGTCGAAGAAATAGAGCACTCGCTAGTATTCTCCGCGTTCTTGAATAATCAAATCCGCCCAGGAACTCTTGTCGTCTTTCAACAGTTCGCGGAGCTCCTCGGCGGTGAGAGCCGGCTTACTGCTCTTCGCGACCTCCGCCTGGCACTGCGCCAGATACTCGTGGTCAATATCGTCATCGTGCGGCTCGATCGTCAGCGTGACACGTTCCGCATTGTAGAGCGGTACCTGCTCGATGGGCCGCAGGACGCCGTCTTCGAATATGGCTTCCACTCGAATCGTCATGCCTCTAGTTTAGGACATCAAGGAACAATGAAATGAAAGTCGCATTCCTGCTTCTAACGGCGCTGGCGGCGTTTTCGAACCATACGGCACAGCCGCGCCTCGCGCCATCGGCGTCCGTCTGGTTCGAGCCGAATCATGGCCAGGTAAAGGGCCGAACCCAGTTCGTCGGCCGGACGCCCGGCGCCTTCCTGTACCTCACCGGCTCCGCCGTAATCTACGCGCTGCCGCCGGCGAAAATTGAGCACAAGCAAAAGATGCGCCAGGTGACGATGACCTTCGTCGGCGCACTTCCGGAGAACGCGGCGGCGGGGGAGCAGGCGACCGGTGGCTACTCGAACTACTTCACTGGGAAGACGGAAAAGGATTGGCATACCGGCGTTCCGCACTACGGGCGGGTGCGGTTCAGCGATGTGTATCCGGGTGTCGATGTGGTTTATTACGGTGTCGAGGGGCGGGCCGAATTCGACCTGGAATTGCAGCCGGGCGCGGACCATTCGCAAGTCGGCATGGTTTTCAACGGGGCGGATTCGGTTCGGTTGAATGGCGAAGGGGATCTGCTGGTGGCGATTGGCGGAGCGGAGATCCGTCAGCACAAGCCGCGCGTTTTTCAAAGCGGCGCGGAACTCGAAAGCTGGTACGAGTTGGAGGAAGATATCGTTCGCATTCGCGTCCCCCAGGCGATTTCGACAGAAAAGCTGACCATCGACCCCATCGTCGACTTTTCCACCTATCTGGGTGGGCCGGGCGCGGAGGGAAGCGGCGGCAGAATGGCAATGGCCCCGGATGGGAACCTGGTGCTCGGCTCATGCACGCAATCCCCGGCCAGTCCGGTCCTCGATCCGTTCACGCAGCCCAGCGTAGTATCCCTGGCCCCGATCATTATGAAGGCGGCTTCCGATGGCAAGCGGATCCTGTTCTACACGATTCTGGGACGAAACGGATGGGATTGCATCGGCGCCCTTGCACTCGGTAAGGACGCATCGATCACGGTCGGCGGAACAACGCGTTCCGGCGAGTTTCCGGTGAAGAATGCATTCCAGACGCAGTTCAAGGCCATCTGGGATAACGCCTTTGTGACGCGGCTTTCGGCCGATAGCAGGACACTTATTTACTCGAGCTACATGGGCGGTTCGAACTACGAACTGATGGCCAACATGACTCTGGATGACCGGGGGGACGCCTACTTCGTAGGGAACACCGCGAGCAACGACTACCCTGTCCTAGGCGCCCTTCAGCCGAAGGCGGCTAGCGGATTGGATGCATTCCTCACTCGAATCACGCCGGACGGCAAAATCGTCTTCTCGACCTACTTCGGCGGGTCAGGGCTGGAGGGTTTCTGGGATGTGAAATGGAGAAGTGACGGCGTACTTATCCTCACCGGGGGCACCGCAAGTGCGGACTTCCCCCTGAAGGATCCGATTGAGAGTGCCGGCACTCCGAGGACCGGGTATAACAATCCTTTCTTGGTCTTTATCTCGGATGACGGGGCGAAATTGATCTATTCGACGTTCTTCGGGGGACGGGCAGTCGGCAATGGTAATCGGCTGGCGCTCGGTCCGGACGGTCGGATCTATGTCGCGGGGTGGATTAACGATCGAGGGTATCCGCTAAAAAATCCGCTTTTCGGCGATTCGGGCGGCGACAAGGGTTTTGTAACGATCTTTGATCGCACGGGCAGGGATCGGCTGTATTCCACCCTCTTGCCCGGCACAGGCGTCTCTGCGATGGCGTTGGACGAGGATGGGAGCATTGTGGTGGGCGGCTCTGCGAGATCGAGTGACTTTCCCGTCAAAGATTCCTTTCAGGACTACAAAGGCGGCGGCGTAATCGGGGCCGACGCGGCCCTGATGAAGTTGACACCGGACGGCCAGGCGCTGCGGTTCGCGACAATCATGGGCGGCACAGATGGCGAGTGGTTCAATTCGGTTGTAATTGGAAAGAATCAGTCGATCTATGTTTTTGGGCATGCGATCTCCACCAATTTTCCTGTAATCAACGCCTATCAGCCGCAGGCCGGAGGCGGCAACGATGCCATCTTCCTCCGCTTCACTGACAATTCAACGGTACCCACCACTCCCTCCGCGTTCAGCGTATCTCCAGGCCGGCTAAGCTTTCGCTTCACGCAAGGAGAGGCAACACCGCCGCCAGCCTCCCTGGCAATCAGCAACCTGAACGGACAGGTCTTCGCGACGCCCGCGGTCCCATGGCTGCGCGTCACGCCGGCCGGCCTGGGCGTGTCGGGCAGTATGGCCGTAACCGTGAATCCGGACGGACTCGCGCCGGGCGTCCATGCCGGAAGTATCAAATTAGCGCCGAGCACAGGCGAGCCGGTAACGATCGATGTCGGACTGACGGTTCTCGCCGCCGCGCCATTGCTGCGGCAGGTGGAACCGGCGCTGGTGCCTGTTGGCTCGGACGATACGGTGATAACTCTGCGGGGAAGCGGCTTCACAAACCGCACCGCCGTTCAGATTCAAACGATTCCCTGGGTGCTATCGCCCGTCACGGTCATCGATGCGAACACGCTCCGCTTCCAGCTCCCCAAATCGTATTTCGCCGGCGAGGCGAACTACTCCATCACCGTCTCCAATCCCGACTCGGCGATTTCGATCCCTGTCTCGCTATCGACGGGCCGGCCTGCGCCAGCGATCGCGAATGGCGGAATCGTAAACGCCGCCAGCTACGCCGCCGGGGCCATCTCACCGGGCGAAATCATCACGATCTTCGGAGCAAACTTTGAACAGGGGATGAAGGTCAACTTCGACGGGATCGTCGCCGTGCCGTTCTCCGTGACTGCGAGTCAAATGAGCGTCGTGGTCCCCGATGGCCTCAGCGGCGCTCGCGACACGTCGGTGGTCATCGAGCAGACGCTGGAACGGCGTTCCATCCCCCAGCGAGTTCCTGTTGTTCCGGCCCATCCGGGGCTGTTCACTTCGAATGCCACGGGGAAAGGTTTCGCGGCGGCGCTCAACCAGGACGGCTCCATCAACTCCCCCGCCAACCCAGCCAGGAAAGGCGAAATAGCAGTTCTCTGGGGAACCGGCGGCGGAGTCGAAAATCTAACCCAAAAAGTCTTCATCGACGGCATCGAAAGCGAAATCCTCTACGCCGCCGGCAAAGACGGCCTCTGGCAGCTCAACGTCCGAATCCCCGAATTCGCCGGCAAAGGCGAAGTCGTCTGGCGCGCCGGCGAACGCGAGAGCTTGGAAGGCGTATTTGTCGCAATCCGAGAGTAATCGGTATATGGTAGAAGAAAGTATGCCTGCCGTTGTCGAAAGCCATCCCGCACAACTTCCGCCCGGGGCCCGGCGACGGCTAACGCGCGTGGATTGCCAGGCATTGGAAACGGCCGGACTGCTCGAATGGGAGCGCTTCGAACTCATCGACGGGGAGTTGATTCGAAAGATGCCAAAATCTCCACTTCATTCGTTTGCCCTGCTTTTGTTGATTGAATGGCTACGCGAAGTATTTGGAGCAAGACACGTCCTGCAGGAAGTCTCCATCGAACTCGGCGCGCTTTTGAGCCCCACGAACGAGCCGGAACCAGACGCCAGCGTTTTGCGCCGCTCAGCCCTGGAATTTCGCACAGCAAGTCCAGGCCCGCCAGACTTGCTTCTGGTGGCCGAAGTCTCCGCAACCACCCAGGATTACGACCTCGGAGCCAAGGCGGCGCTCTACGCCAGCGCAGGTATCGCCGAGTACTGGGTTCTGGATTTACAGGACATGCGCATCGTTGTGCACCGGAATCCGGTTGGCGAGAGATACGACTCAATCATTGCCTATGCGGCGGACGAAGCGGTTGCGCCCCTGGCGGCGCCCGCCCATTCGATTCGGCTTCAAGATTTGGTGCAGTAAGCCGGTAACGAAAACAAAATTTCCCGGGGTGTGGCTAAAACGGCCAGTTTTCTGTCTTATCGGGTATGAAGACGATCTTGCTCTCGCTCGCGCTCGCCGGGTTGGCCATCGCGGCGCGCCTGGAGCCCACCCGCCTCGCCCCCGAAGCCAGCGTCTGGTTCGAGCCCAACCGTGGCCAAGTCGGCGGCCAGACCGATTGGACCGCCCGTGCAGCCGGAGCCTGGCTGTTCCTGACTTCAAACGAAGTCGTCTACGCCCTGCCGCCGGAGACCCACTTCGACCCCAAGAAAACACCCGGCGTGCCAACCGCGAAGACCACAAATGTGCACATGAAAATAGTGGGTGGCCGCCGCGCAACCGGCGTCGGCGAAAAGCCCCTGAGCAGCTATTCCAACTACTTTCTCGGCAAGCACGAAAACGAGTGGTTCACCGGTGTGCCGCACTTCGGCCAGGTACGCTACCCGGAAGTCTATCCGGGAATCGACGTAGTGTTCTACACCACGGGGCGGAATGTGGAATACGACTTCATCGTCAAGCCCGGCGCGGATCCGTCGGTGATTGAACTGAAGTTCGATGGAACCGTGCGCGTCGACGACAAGGGGGACTTGTCCATTTCCGCCGAAGGAAAATCCTTCCGCCAGCACCGCCCCCGAGTGTTTCAGGGTTCCAGCGAAATTGAAGCCGCCTACCGAATCACCGAACAAGGAACAGTGAAAGTAGACGTGGCAGACTTCGACCCGCTAGTTTCGCTCCGCGTCGACCCCATCCTCGATTTCGCCACCTATTTGGGCGGGCCAGGGTCAGATGGCTTTAGCAATGTCGCGGTAGCCGCGGATGGAAACCTGATTCTTTTCGGAAGCACGCAATCCCCAGCGGCGCCGGTGCTGGACCCATTCCAGCAACCATCGATCGTGTTCCTGGCGCCGATCGTCCTGAAGATGAGCGCGGATGGCCGCCGCATCCTGTTCTATACCATTCTGGGGCGGAATGGATGGGATGTTGGCAGGGCGATGAAGTTGGCCAGCGATGGCTCGATCGTGTTGGGCGGAACGACCCGTTCCAGCGAATTTCCCATGAAGAATCCGTTTCAAGGCGAATTTAAGTCGGACATTCAAATGGCATATGTCGCCAGGTTGACCGGCGATGGCCGCTCCTTGGTGTACTCCAGTTATTTGGGCGGGGCCCACTATGAAGATCTCCGGGATGTAGCGGTCGACGACAAAGGGAATGCCTATTTCGTGGGAGCGACAGATGGGCGAGGTTTTCCGACGGTGCAGCCGCTACAGGCGAAGGAGGCGAACAACCAGGACTCCTACATAGCGAAGCTATCCCCGGAAGGCAAGATTCTGTTCTCTACCAGGGCTGTCCAAATTAGGTCAGGTAGATTGACGGTTGTTTGAAAACAAAGGAGTTTGCGTTGGAGAACCGCTAATCCGGAATTGAGGTTGGGGTATTGTCCTTTGTAGAGGGCGGTAAGTGCTATC
>Ga0315912_10000241_pt1 | contig 116391 bp, 75 predicted proteins | sample VfabasoilMG_FD_204469 | JGI IMG/M metagenome (GOLD analysis project Ga0315912, IMG submission 204469) | Garden soil microbial communities collected in Santa Monica, California, United States - V. faba soil | ecosystem: Environmental > Terrestrial > Soil > Garden | place: USA: California... | reverse complement strand
CGGTGGAACGCATTGTTGGCCTGTTCGATGGTAGCACGCAGCGCCAGGTGATCATGCAATTGGCGAATTCTTTGCAGGGCATCATCGTGCAGCAACTGATGCCGGCGGTGAATCGCACGCGGCAGGTGCTGGCGTATGAACTGGTTATTGCCACGGGAGCGGTGCGCAACATCATTCGCGAAAATCAGGTTCATCAACTTGAGAACATTCTGCAAATGGGCCGCAAGGAAGGCATGGTGCTCATGGATAACTGCCTGCACGACCTTTACTGTAAGGCAATGATCACTTACGACACCGCGCTGAGCCGGGCGCGCAATCCAGATCGAATCGTAAAACGCAACGGATGAAACCCACTGCAATCACGATGAAACTGGCGTGGGCCCTGTCGCTGGCTGCGGCTGGGGTTTCCGCGCCGGCGCAAACCAGCGGGACAGCAACAGCTAATGTCCAAACCAACGTGTCGCGGGAAGCTGCCGCGCGACCGCTTTATTCGGCAAGCCAACTGCGGGTTCACGATCCATCCACCATTGTCCGATGCGGCGATGAGTATTGGTTCTTCTCCACCGGCACGGGTGTGCTCTCGCGACGTTCCAAGGATTTGAAAAGCTGGACTGCCGGGCCGGCGGTTTTCTCCGAAGACCCGAAATGGTTTCAGGATTTCGTCCCGGGCCATCGCGGTCACCTCTGGGCGCCGGACGTGATGTTCGTGGGCGGGCGCTATCTGCTTTACTACTCCATCTCAGCCTGGGGCAAGAACACGTCGGCTATTGCGCTCATGACCACTCCGACGCTCGATCCTGCCGATTCGAAGTTTGGGTGGAAGGACGAAGGCGTGGTCATTCGCTCCGTCTCCACGAACAATTACAATTGCATTGATCCGGCACTGTTTCGCGACCGCGATGGCAAACTATGGATGCCGTTTGGCTCGTATTGGTCCGGCCTTAAAATGATTGAACTCGACCCGAAGACCGGCAAACGCATTGCGCCGGACTCGCCGCTGTATTCACTGGCTTGGAACAATTCGATTGAAGCGGCGGGCCTCGTCCGGCATGGGGATGATTATTTTCTGTTTGTGAATTGGGGACAATGTTGCCGCGGCACGAATAGCACGTACGAGATTCGCATGGGCCGCAGCGCCAAGGTCACCGGGCCGTATCTGGATCGCGACGGGAAGGATTTGATGCAAGCCGGCGGTAGTGTGTTCCTGCAATCGTCCGGCCGCTTCATCGGTCCCGGCCACGCGTCTGTGCTCAATCAAGGGACCAAATCCTACGTCAGCATCCATTACTACGACGGCGAGCGCCGGGGCGCGCAGTCGCTCGCCATCCGTGAACTGGAATGGGACGACTCCGGCTGGCCACGCGCGGGTAAATTCGTTTACCCGTGACCCGCCCCAGCCCGGCGTGCCGGCATCTTCTGTAAAGGATTCGGCGCTTTTTGGATTACGACGGCGCGGATATTCGGTTACAACATTCGCGCCGTACATGGAACGAATCTTCGCGACCTACCTGATTGAGACGCCGCTGCCGGTGGAGCAAGCCGCCGCCGCGCTCGCGGGCGAACAATCGTCCGGCACGTTCGTCGCCGTGCCGGGCGAAACCGAGGAACTCAAACAACGCTTCGCCGCCCGCGTGGAAAGAATCACGCCACTCGAAATGGTCACTACGCCGAGCCTGCCGGGAGCAAAGTCTGCAACGGGCAATTTTCAGCGGGCTGAGGTCCTTGTCTCGTGGTCGCTGGAAAACATGGGCTACAACCTGCCTACGCTCGTCTCGACGGTGCAGGGCAACCTTTACGAGATTACCGCGTTCACCGGCTTGAAGTTGATGGATCTGGAGCTACCATCGTCCTTTGCGAACCATTTTCGGGGACCGGCGTTTGGTATCGCGGGCTGTCGTAAGTTGACGAAGGTCGAAGGCCGGCCGCTCATCGGGACAATTATCAAGCCAAGCATTGGGATGTCGCCTGGGCAGACTGCCGAGTTGGTGAAAGTTCTTTGCGAGGCCGGAATTGATTTCATCAAGGACGACGAACTGATGGCGAACCCGCCGCACTCGCCGTTCGACGAACGCGTGGATGCCATCATGCGTGTTATCAATACACACGCCGATCGCACCGGCAAGAAGGTGATGTATGCCTTCAACGTGAGCGACGAACTCGACGCCATGCAGCGGCATTACGAAAAGGTCGTGAAGTCCGGCGGCACCTGCGCGATGATTTCGCTGAACAGCGTCGGCTTGAGCGGCGCGAAGAAGATTTGCGACCACGGCGCGCTCGCCATTCACGGTCATCGCAATGGGTGGGGCATGTTGAATCGACATCCGCTGCTGGGCATCGAATTTCCCGCGTATCAAAAACTCTGGCGGCTTGTGGGCGTGGACCAGATCCATGTCAACGGTATCGCGAACAAGTTTTGGGAAAGCGATGATTCCGTGGTGCGTTCGATCGAGGCGTGTTTGAAGCCGTTGTTTGAATTGGCAGTAGGGCAGGCTTTCCCGCCTGCCGGTTTTGGCGACTTTCCAGTCGCCAGTTCGGAACACCGGGCTGGAAAGCCCGGTGAGCCGGCAAGCGGGAAAGCCTGCCCTACAACAGCGGGAGCATCCGCTCCCATTCTCCCCGTCGTTTCCTCCGGCCAGTGGGGCGGGCAGGCGTGCGACACATATCGCTTCACGAAGACCGTTGATCTGCTTTACATGGCTGGCGGCGGGATCATGGCGCATCCCGACGGCCCGACCGCTGGCGTTCATTCGCTGCAAAAATGGTGGGAAGCTGCCGTCGAAGGACTGACGCTCGAACAAGCGGCGGCAACATATCCCGAATTGAAAAAGTCTGTTGAGAAGTTTGGAGGCGCGAAGTTGTGAGCGGCGCGGTTCACATCGTAGCGCAGGTTGGTGACCTGCTGTATCGCCGACTGCCAGTCGGCGGATGCCCAGCACTTGCTCATGCCTGCGGATTACCAATGCGCGACACAGCAGACTGTCAGTCTGCGCTACAACACGGATGAGCAAGCTGCTTCTCACATTCTACGGCGACGATTTCACCGGCTCGACGGATGCGTTGGAGCAGCTCACGCTTTCAGGAATCCGGACGATGCTATTCATTCACCCGCCCACTCCGGCAGAGTTGAAAAAATTTCCCGGGTTGCAAGCCATTGGTGTTGCGGGGAACACTCGCTCCCTTGCGCCGGATGCGATGGAACGCGAACTGAAGCCGGCGTTGCTCGCGCTCAAGAAACTGGGCGCGCGGCATGTGCACTACAAAGTCTGCTCCACGTTCGATTCCGCGCCGCACGTCGGCAGCATTGGCCGGGTGATGGATATGGCAGCAAAGATTTTTCCCACGCCATTCATCCCGTTGCTGGTGGCCGCGCCGGCGCTCGGGCGCTACACAGTTTTCGGCCAGCACTTCGCGCGTTACGGCATCGGCAGCAGCGGCGCGATTCATCGATTGGATAGGCATCCGTCCATCAGCAGGCATCCAATCACGCCGATGACGGAGGCGGATTTGCGACTGCATCTCGCGAAGCAAACCAAGAAGGACATCCGACTCGTTGATATTCTGAAGTTTGATTTGCCGGAGGCCGAGGCGCGGGTCGCTCTCAACAAAATTCTTCGAGGCGCGAAGGTCGTATTGTTCGACGCGCTGACCAACGACCATCTGCGACGCATCGGTTTGCTCCTGGATCGGTTCGCCAGTAACCGGCGGCCATTGTTTTCCGTCGGCTCGTCGGGCATCGAAGCGGCGCTGGCGGCGGCATGGAATCGCAAGCGGCTCGCGAGGGCGCTTGCCCCACCAGTCGGACGGGTACTTGTGGTCTCGGGAAGTTGTTCCCCGGTTACCGGCGGGCAGATTGCGTGGGCGGTGAAGCACGGCTTTGCGGAAGTCCCATTTGATTTGACCGCGGTGGCCGCTGACTCCACCGGCGAAATCAACCGCGTCATCCGGGCCGCGAGCGGCTTTCTGCAAAGCAACCGTAGCGTAGTGGTGCACACCACGAAAAGGGGCGCGGCCAGGAAGCTTCCGCGCCAGCTCAAGGGCAAGACTGCCAGCTGGCTGGGCGTGGCGCTGGGCGTGGTGGCCCATTTCGCGTTAAAGAAGAAACTGGTCAACCGGGTCTGCGTCGCCGGTGGTGACACGGCGAGCTACGCCGCGTTGGCGATGGGCATCCAGGCGCTGGAGATGATCGCGCCGCTGACGCCGGGCGCGCCATTGTGTCGGGCCCACACGAATCATCCGCTAGTCGATGGCTGTGAAGTCGTCTTCAAAGGCGGGCAGGTTGGCGCGGAGAATTATTTTGAAACTGTGAAGCGTGGCAAACCGTGAAACTTCAGGTCGTCCTCGTTCTCGTCGTCGTCCTCAAATCGGTTTTTGCGAGTACGAGGAGGAGGACGAGGACGATTGAATTATGAAACGCAAGAAACTCGGATTGGTTCACACGTCGGCCACGCTCGTGCCGGTGTTCGCTCAGTTGTGCAAAGACAAGCTGCCGAACGTGGACGTGTTCAACATTGCCGATGACTCACTCGTGAAAGGAATCCGCGAAGCCGGCTCGCTGACGGCGACAATTGCACGGCGCGTAGCGAACTATCTGGAATCCGCCGAGCTGGCGGGCGCGGATTACATCATGGTCACGTGCTCGTCCATTGGGCCGGCGGTGGAGGCGGGCGCGAAGCTGAGGGGCGTGCCGGTGTTGCGCGTGGATCAACCGATGGCCGACAAAGCCGTCGCGACAGGCAAACGCATCGGCGTCATCGCCACGCTTTCCACGACGCTGGAGCCGACGGCAGATTTGATTCAACGCCGCGCGGCGGTGGCTGGGAAGAAAATCGAACTCACCTCGCGGCTGGTGGATGGCGCGTTCGAGGCGTTGATGGCCGGCGATGGCGCGACGCATGACGCGATGGTGGCGGCGGCGTTGAAGGAGTTGTCGCAGCAGGTGGACGTCATCGTGCTGGCGCAGGCTTCGATGGCGCGCGTGGTGGATGCGCTTTCGCCCGCTGACAAGCGCGTCCCGATTCTCGCGAGTCCGGGAATTGCGATCGAATACTTGGCTGCCATCCTGTGAATCAGACCACTCGTCCTGATTGTTGGGCGCTCTCTCCCTCACCCCGGCCCTCTCCCGCTGGGAGAGGAAGAATCATTCGCCGTCTTACCGCAAAAGCAGGCGCGGGGCTTGCAACGCTGACATGCGAAAAATCAAGCCGCGTCATTTGCTGTTCCCTCTCCCAGCCGGAGAGGGTCAGGGTGAGGGAGAACCTTTCAGCCCGGCTGCGACTGGTGCGGCGCACACAGTCGCGCTCCAATTTATGAACCTCTGGCAACCCTTTGCCGTACTTCTCACTGTCGCGCTCGCCATTGGCTTGCGCTTCTCGCCCAAGCTGCGCAGCTATCAGTTCACGGCCTGGATCATCGCGGCGGTGACAGCGGGAATGATTTATCCCCACGCTTTCAAAGCCTGGGGCGGAATCAAGTTGCGCGACCCGTGGCTCATCCTGCTGATCGTGCAGGCGGTGATGTTCGGCATGGGTACGCAAATGAAGCTGGCCGACTTCAGGGGCGTGGCGAAGATGCCGTTCGCGGTGTTCATCGGTGTGTTCGGGCAATTCACCATCATGCCGCTGGTCGGCTGGGGGCTGACAAAGATATTCGATTTCGAGCCGGAGATCGCGGCGGGCATCATTCTCATCGGTTCGTGTTCGGCGGGGCTGGCGTCGAATGTCATGGCCTACATCGCCAAGGCGAATCTGGCGCTTTCCATCACAATGACCTCGGTGACGACCGCGCTCGCGCCGATCATGACGCCTTTGTGGATGCGGATTCTGGCGGGCGAACTGGTGGAGGTGAAACCGTTCCACATGATGATGGAGATCATCAAGATGGTGATCGTGCCCATCGGCGCGGCGTTGCTGCATGATTACCTGACGTTCGGCAAAGCGCGCGGGCGGCGCATCGTTTATGGGACGGCGGTGGTGGGCGCGGTGTGGCTCGCGTTCATTTCGCTCGGGGGCTGGGCATGGCTAAAAGGACAGCTTTCCGCCAACCTGTTGCCGTGGATTGGCGTCGTGGGATTCGGTTTTGGCGCCGTGGTGGCCGGCGTCATTTACCATCACGCGACGCAATGGCTGCCGCATCTGACCAAGCTCATGCCCATCGCCTCGATGTTTGGCATCATTTATTTCACGACCGTGACGACCGCGGCGGGGCGGGACAATTTGCTGCACGTGGGCGGCCTGTTGTTTCTCGCGGCGGCGTTGCACAACACGTTTGGCTACGTGTTTGCCTACTGGCTGGCGCGGTTGTGTCGGTTGGACATCGCGTCGTGTCGCACAGTGGCCTTCGAAGTAGGCTTGCAGAACGGTGGCATGGCGTCGGGCATCGCGGGCTCGCTGGGTAAACTCGGCACGATGGGGCTGGCGGCGGCGATCTTCAGTCCGTGGATGAATATCAGCGGCTCGATTCTGGCGAACTACTGGCGGAAACGACCGGTGGAGCCGGAGCAGACTTCCAACAGGAACCGAGGAAGGGAGCGGGATTTGAACAGGATTTAGCGAAGGAAATCTTATTCCAAACAACCGGAAACGATCGGTGAAGGTGGATTAACCACAGAAGCACTGAGGTGGTTTGCGCCGTCTCCTATTCCGCGCTCTCCGGTGGCAGCCTTTTGCCGCGGCCGTGATCCAGATTGACGAACTGATGCGTTGCGGCGATGTGACCGACGACGTTGAACTTGCCGATGGCTTCATGCCGCGCGAACTGATATGCGGCGGCCGAGGCTGGGAAGCGTCTTCCGTCGCAAGGGTTCTTCGTCCACTTCCCGGCATCGGTCAGGTATTCGAGCGAGTCGGCGTTTTCAATGAGAATGTACATGGCGGTTTGGTTTAAAGGCGGTTACCGATCAAGGCTAGGCGGGCCATCAGGAAGCCGCCGGAAAAAGTTCCCACCGCAAGGGGCCACAGCAGGATGATGGTTTTGCGGCGTTGTTCCCAAGGGACTAGATGGCGGAAGAAAAGTCTTCCCAACTGGCTGATCGGAGAAAAGTGCGGATTGATACAGACTCAGCATGAGGCCGAATCCGGGAATGTCCACCATTAATAACGGTCGTTCAGCCGTTGAACATTTTTCTCGCCTTCACCTTCAAGGCTTCCAGCTCTCCAATCAGGCCGTCAATCTGGCAGCAGCATTCGTCCACATTCGTGGCTACGGTGGTGATCAAATCAATTCCATCCGGCGGCAGCACCGATGAGTCGCTCCGGTAAGTATCAACCAAGCAGACATAGGCGACCTGGGTGCCTGCAAAGACGTAGTGCTCAGTGGTAGGAAAGAAAAGGTCAAAATGCATGCCAGATTCAGTTTAACCAACCGATTGGGCCGTCCAAGCCTCAAATGGGAACCGCTCCCGGAGAAATGTATCGGTCGGTTTGGCCGTGAAATTTTTAGCTGTGAAGCTGTAAATGTGCGCTCGCAAAAATAAATCAAGTTAAAGGTATCTATTGTCCGCTGGCGACGTAAGGTGGCTCCCATGAATAACACTCCCTTCATCGCTGTCGCCCTCGCCCCACCGCTGATCATCAAAGCCACTTTGCTCCTGGCCGAGCTTTGCCCAGGCAAAACACCCGCTTTGCAAAACGACTTCACGCCTCAGGCCTTCGCCCAGCGCGCTAGTGTGATTACCTCCGTCCTCAGGGAAATCATCACTTCCCGCGGCTGGGCGCATGGCGGCATCAATGACTGAGCGTGAGCGGACCAACTCATCGCACCGCTGGCAAGCTATTGGGGCCAGAGCCACAGAATGGCAACCCCGGCCAACAGGGTCGCGCCGAACAGCGCCAGAATCATCCGGAGCAATTCGCGTCCGCCCAGCACCGCCACGATGCCGGCTTTGAACGCGAGATTGGACATGGATGCCAGTAGAATGGCGCGCCACGGCGCCCCCGTTTCAGCGGTGCCCCCGCCCGATTGCATAGCCGCCAAGGTCACAGCATCAACGTCTGTCAGTCCGCCGAGAATGGCTACCGCGTAAAGCCCGCGCGCGCCAAAGTGATCCTGTGCGGCGGCGCTGCCGAAGCGGATCATGGCATACAATGCGCCGAGGATGAGCGCGGTTTTCAATTCGGCCGGATTGTTCGGTTGCGATATTTTCATGGAAGCGTTCCGCGTCCACAGGACTGCCGCTCCGGTGATAACGACGCAGGCCGCCAACATCGTTCCCAGGGGCAATGCCACGTGCGGCAGTCCACCGGGCGCGGCGATGCCAATGAGCACCAGCAGCCGCGCGTAGAGCACTGAGGACGCAATCATGATGATCAGTCCGGCGGCCCGCGTGGCGCCCGGGACTTCCTTGGAACGCCGGGCGTAACTGACCGTGGTCGCGGTGCTCGAGACAATCCCTCCCAGCACGCCACCCAACCACGTACCGGCCTTGGCGCCGACAAATTTGAACATTACGTAACCGCCCAGGCTCATGCCCACCACCAGAATGACGAACAACCAGATCTTGAACGGATTCAGCACCGAGTACGGGCCATAGGTCTTGTTCGGCAGCACCGGCAGAATCACCAGCGTCACCAGCACAAATTGCATGATGGCCTTGATATCTTTTTCCCCCATGGCCGACACGAAACGGTGCAGCGGCTGCTTGAGTTGCAGAAGCACGGCCACCATGCCGCCCACTGCCACCGCCACCGCCATCGGGCCGACGACAATGCAGGTGCCCACGCCGAATAAAACTAGTACGGCGATTTCCGTCGTCAATCCTGGGTCAACGTCGCCCGCCTTCAGGCGCATGAGATTAGCGGCGAACAACAGGGCCGCCAACGCGACCAGGCCCGCCGCAATCACCCAGCCGCCAAACGCCTGCGCCAGCAGGCCGCAGAGCGTGCCCAGCACAGTGATGAGCGGAAACGTGCGGATGCCCGCGACGGCATTGTCGGTGCGCTGCCGCTGCAGCCCGACCAGCAGGCCCAGCAGAATCGAAACCCCGAGTTGAACGAAGACATTGGATTCCATGATGCTTGGGGAAACCCCCGAGAGGTTCGCCGAAGACAGGCCAAAGTTCAACCGGCTGAGGCAAGAATCGAAATTGATTGGCCCGGCGTTGTGGTGAATTAAGAGGAGCGGTAAAGACCGATTTGGGGTTTTCCCCCCATTTGATTAATTGTGAAAGCACGTGAATGGTTTCCGATGTGAAACACCTAGCTGGACACACGCAATGCGGAGGCATGGCAGTGCTGGCTCGCACGGACTGCTGAATCCAGCAAGTAAAAATTGCCAGCGCCGCAGAAGGAGCGATGGTGCATTGAACTGAAAGGCAAGATATGAAGACCGATCTCGGCTCGATTGATACCGACTTTGTGCCCGCCTACATCGGCTGGGAAAACGACTTCGATGAACTTTGCCGCCGCAAAAATAGAATCACCGTCAAACTTCGCTCGCCCGATGTGCCGGCGGGTGTGGAAAAAGAAATTCAAGACCGCGCTGTCAAAAATGATTTTCAACTGATGCCGCGTCCCGCTGGGAACCCACCTGACATTTTGGTGTTCACGAAATCGGATGTGATCCGGTAGGTGTGGGCACGGGGTTTGAATAGGAGCGAATGGAGAGAACGGAGCATTTTGTTTCAAACCGCAGAACACCTGCCCTCTCCCCGGCCTTCTCTTTGCGGAGAATGAGAATTAGCTCCAGTTGAATTACCCCCGTTAAGAGATTCTGTCTGGTCAAACCTTATTCCTTCTTCGCGCCCAGCTTGTCGATCGCTACCGCCACGAGGATGACGAAGCCTTTGATGACTTGCTGCCAGAAGGGCGAGACTTCCAACAGCACGAGACCGTTGTTTAGCACGCCGATGATGAGGCAGCCGAGCACTGTGCCGAGGATCGAGCCGCGCCCGCCGCTCAACGACGTGCCACCGATGACGACGGCCGCGATGGAGTCAAGTTCGTAGCCGAGGCCGGCCTTGGGATCGGCGGCGTCGAGTCGCGCGGTCAAGATCAAGCCCGCCACCGCCGCCAATCCACCGCCGAGCGTGTAAACCCAGACTTTGATGTGGTCCACGTGCAGGCCGGCGAAGGAAGAGGCTTTCTCGCTCCCACCCACCGCGTAAATGTAACGGCCCAGGGTGGTGTGGATGGAGACGAGGTAGAACAGCACGATGAGTGCGGCGGAAATCCACACGGCCATCGGCACGCCGAGCCAGAAACCCGCGCCGATGAAGCCGAACGTCGGGCCGAGCGCGGTGACGGGAAAGCCGTTGGTCCACAGCATCGTGAGGCCGCGGCCGATGCTCAACATGCCGAGCGTGGCGACAAACGGTGGCAGTCGAAAGCGGGTGATGGCCATGCCGTTGAACCAGCCGCAAGCCAGGCCAACTATGATGCCGGCAACGATTGCGCCGAAAGTGGTGAACTGAAGCTGAACGCCGGCGAATTTCAGCGCCAGTCCGTTTTTCAATAATCCCGCTGCTACCGCGCCGGCCAGCCCGAGAATTGCGCCCACGGATAGATCAATCCCGCCGGTGAGAATGATAAGCGTCATGCCGATGGAGAGGCAGAGATTGACGGAGATTTGGAGCAGAATGTTCCGCAGATTCGGCACGGTGAGGAATTGCTCCGACGCAAGACTCAGCGCCACGACCATCACAACCAGCGCGAGGAGGGACTGGAAGCGTTTGACATTATCGGATTGGAACATGGGGTTCATGCGAAGCTCGCCAGTTCCGTCAAATGCTCGTCCTTGAAGCTGAATCCCCAGCCGTCGCCGTCATTCGGGAACGCGAAGCCTTCACGCATACGGATCGGATGCGTGATGAGGTCGTCCACCCAATCGAATGACTCCGCGCCGTACGCGTTCGGGACGGTGAGCAGCAATGGCACGTCGTATTCCTTGTAGTAGTGCGGCAACACGGGAATGTGATGCGCCTGGGCGAGCGCCGCGGAAGCACGCCACGCTTCCACGCTGCCGAGCCGCAATAAGTCCGGCTGCCACAAATCAATCGCGTCCCGCCGGATCAACTCGCGCAAGGTGACCATGTCGAACTCCCGCTCACCGGTGGCGATGGACATGCCCGCATGCCGGCGGAGTTGTGCGTAGCCGTCGTAATCCGTGCGCGCGAGCGGCTCTTCAAACCACGTGATGCTCAGGGGCTGCGCCGCGCGGGCGAGTTCGAGCGCGGCGGGGAGAATGCACCCTTGGTTCGCGTCCATCATGATGTTGATGTGCGAACCGACGGCCTCGCGGACTTTCGTGAGCCGCTCGATGTCACGCTGGATTTCGGGCGAACCGACTTTGACTTTGACGGAGCGAAACCCGCGCTTCACGTAGCGGCGAACTTCGTCGAGCAGTTCCTCCATTGAGTACGAAAGCCAGCCGCCACTGCCGTAGAGCGGGACGCGGTCGTGGTGCGTGCCGAATAATTTCCAAATGGGGGTCCGCAACGATTTTGCCCACGCATCCCACATGGCGACGTTGATCGAGCCGGCGGCCCAGCGATGCAGGCCGACGTTGCCGAAGTATTCGCTCTCGCGTTCGTGCTTGGTGAGGAATCGTCCGGTGTCACTCACGTCCATGCGCAGCGCCAAGGGCGCGGCGTCGCGCAACGCGCCGAGAATCGCCTGCGGTGAATAATGGAACGCGAGCAGATGGCCGTCGCCAGTGATGCCGTTGTCCAGTTCGAGGCGCGTGACGATGAAAGCAATCTCGGGAATCTGGTGCGTGCTGTCGGCGATGGCTTGCGATCGCGGGGAGACTGCCCGGAAAAAGGAGATGTATTTGATCTTGGGCATGACAGGGAGATTTTAGCGCGGAGTTTCGGCTAGCACTGGAACAACCTTCAACGGCTTCAGGTCAGCGGACTCGTCATTCACCTCCGCACACCCTACAAAGCTCAGGATCGCACCGACCGTACCGAGTTCGCGCAGCCTTGGCTGAACGCGTTCTTCGATGACCCGATTCAAGGACTCGGAGATCGCGTTGAAGTCCTGGGAGTTTGGATAATCATTAACACTCAACAGTCCCGTGCCATCGCGAACGGCGTTGCCGAACAGCAGCCCCGCTTGCAGCACAACTTCGGCGTTCGTTGTGCCGGGCGTGATGGCCAGTGAAATCTCGTCGTCGCTCGCCTTCACGACGCGGCCTTGCCCGCGCAGGAAGTAAGTGTAGCTCTCGCTGACGCCGACACTGCGCGAAAACTTCTGCTTAGCGGCGGTCGCGTCCGCCTGAATCAGGGCAATGAGTTCATCCGCCGGCACGGCAGAGTCGAGGGACTTCAGCAGCTTATCGTTCCAGAACCGGGTCGCGAACGAGGCAGGGTCAAATACGGCTGCCTGCTTTTCCTTGGCGGCGCGGTCGAGCGGAACGACGTGAAAAAGCGGGAAGCACCAGCACAGGCCGGCAACGACTGCAATTGCAAGAAGCCAACCAGTCCAGCGCATCGGTCAATTCTTTTTGCCGTAGTCGCCGTATTTGCTGACATTTTCGGGCGTCACGAGTTCCACCTTCACCGGAATCTTCTGCTGAAAGTCACGCTTGCCCTTGAGGTATTCATCGGCGAACTCGGCGGCGTTGCGGGCCATCGTTTTGGGGAACTGCATGCCGGTCGCCGCGATTTTTTTCTCCGCGATCAACTTCACCACGTCATCGGCGCCGTCGAAGCCAAACACTTTTACCTTGTCCGCCCGGCCCGCACTGACGAGCGCCTGATACGCGCCCATCGCCATCGCGTCGTTGCCGCAGAAGACGGCGTTGAGGTCGGGATGCTTTTGAAGAATGGATTCCATCACTTCGAGCCCTTTCGCGCGATCAAAGTCCGCGCTCTGCTGCGCCACCATCTTCAAACCGGGGAAGCGATCCACGACGCTGTGAAAACCCTTCGAGCGATTCCAGGTGTTGTTGTCGCCCACAATGCCCAGCAGTTCCGCATACTTGCCCTCCTTGCCGACGACTTTCACGAAATGCTGCCCGAGCGCGACGCAGCCCGAGTAGTTGTCCGAGAGCATTTGCGCCGTGGCCGCGTTGGTAGAATTGATTTCGCGATCGATGCAGAAGACCGGGATGCCCGCCGTCTTGGCCTTCTGCACGCTGGCCACCGAGCCGTTTGCGTCCGTTGGATTGAACAAGATGGCCTTGTAACCGCCGGCGATGACGTTCTCAAAGTGCGCCGCCTCTTTCGCGGTGTCGTTCTGCGAATCGAAGATCGTCGCGTCGTAGCCGAGTTCAATCGCCCGAGCTTTGGCAGTTTCGCCCAGCACGACGAACCAAGGATTGTTGAGCGTGGAGATCACCACGGCGATCTTCTGTTTGGCCGTAGTCTGAGCGGAGCAGGGGATGGTGACCAGAAGCATTGCCAGCCCTGACAACGCTAGCGCTGGGAGTGTGAGCCAAGGGGTTTTCATGATGGGTTTCAGGTTTGGTGTGTTTCGTGGTTTACAGGATTCGCTGCACAGCAGCAAGCCAGCCGGAATGCAGCCGATCAGCTGCGTCCGAATTCATTCGGGGACGGAAAATGGTTTGCGGCCGCGGAAGCTTCGCCAAGTCTGCAAATGTCTGGCAAACGCCCAAGCCCAGCAATCCATTCATCGCGGCGCCCCAGGCTGAGCTTTCGGCGACGTCGGCGACCTTGATCTCCGTGCGCGTCAGATCGGCGGTGAATTGCATGAGGAACTTGTTCCGGGTCGGACCGCCGTCAGCGTGGAGGCATCGGAGTTTCACCTTTGCATCGGTGCGCATCATGTCGAGCACGTCGCGGACCTGATAGGCGATGGCTTCCTGGGCTGCCCGGACGAGATGGGCTTTGTTGGTGTGCGCGGTCATGCCGACGATGGCTGCGCGCGCCTCGGGCGACCAGTAAGGTGCGCTCAAGCCGGCGAACGCAGGCACGAGATACACGCCGCCGTTGTCCTTCACGCTCAGCGCCAATTCTTCAACTGCCGCGGCGCTCGCGATGATGCCGAGTTGATTCTTTAGCCATTCAATCGTTGCGGCGGAAAAGTTGATCAAGCCTTCAAAGGCATACGTCGGCTTGCCTCGGTAAACCCAAGCGAGCGCGGTGACTGCGCCCGTTTCGGAAACGCGCGGCTGGTCACCGATGTTGAGCAACACGCTCGTCCCGGTGCCGAACGTCGCCTTGGCCGTGCCCGGTTGATAGCAACGCTGCGCGAACAGCGAGGCCTGCGAATCGCCCATCACGCCGACGATCGGCACCCGCTTTGGCAGATTGCCGCTCGCGTCCGTCTCGCCGAACTGCGCGGGGCTCTCGCGCACTTCAGGCAATGCGTTCACCGGCACTTTGAACAATTTGCAGAGCGAGGCATCCCACTGGAGCTTGCCAATGTCGAACAGCAACGTGCGGCTGGCGTTGGTGTAATCGGTGGCGAAAACTTTGCCGCCGGTGAGACGATGCACAAGATACGCGTCTATCGTTCCGATGACGGCGTCGCCGCGCTTTAGCTTGGCCGCGATATCGGGTTTATTGCTGATTAACCAGCGGAGTTTGGACGCGGAGAAATACGTGTCGATCTTCAGGCCGGTCTTGCCCCGCACACTCGGGCCATGCCCCGCTTTCGTCAGCCTGGCGCAGATGGCGTCGCCGCGGCGATCCTGCCACACGAGCGCGTGATGCAACGGTTTGCCAGTACTGCGGTCGAAAATCAGCACGGTTTCGCGCTGGTTGCTGATGCTCAGTGCAGCAAGCTTCACGACCTTGGAGCGATTGCGTTTGGTGATTTCGCTGATGACTGCGAGGACGTTGCGCCAGATTTCTTCGGCGTCGTGTTCCACCCAGCCGGGCTGCGGATAAATCTGGCGATGACCGCGCACGGCTTTGTCCAGAATGTTGCCCTTCGCGTCAAAGAGCACGGCCTTGGTCGCGGACGTGCTTTGGTCGAGAGCGAGGATCAGGCTCATGCTATTTCAGCAACGTGGTTGCGAGCGTGGTCAAGCCTTCCATGCTAATGCCGTAATGACGAAAGATGTCTGCCTGTGCGCCAGGGACGGTTTCCTCATCGGGGATGCCGACGATACGGAACGGTCTGGTGACACCGGCCTGCAACAGCGTGGCCGCCACCGCTTCGCCGAGACCGCCGTGGACCATGTGCTCTTCGACGGTGATGACAGCTTTGCACTCGCGACCGGCTTTGAGAATGGTTCCGGTGTCGAGCGGCTTCACCGTGTGAACGGAAAGCACGCGTGACTGTATGCCACGTTCTGCGAGCTCCGCAGCGGCAAGCACGGCGTGAACGACTGTTTCGCCCGTGGCAATGAACGCTACATCACTGCCCCCGCGCAGCGTGATGGCCTTGCCGGCTTCGAACTGTGTTTCCGGCCCGTGCAACCCATACATCGCCGCTTTGCCAAAGCGGACGAAGACGGGCTTGGTGGCTTTCGCCGCAAACTTGATGGCTTCGCGCGTCTCGAAGTTGTCGGCAGGGACGATGATGGTGATGTTGTTGATCGCACGCAGTACGGCGAGGTCGTGGAGGGAATGGTGCGTAGTGCCCAGCGCGCCATAGCTCGTGCCAGAACTGATGCCGACCAGCACTGCCGGAACATCCGAGTAACAAACGTCATTTTTGATCTGCTCCAGCGAGCGAGCTGTGAGAAAGCATCCGGGCGAAACACCAAACGACTTCTTGCCACAAGCCGCGAGTCCCGCCGTGATGCCAACAAGGTTCTGCTCCGCGATGCCGACTTCGACGATCTGCTTGGGAAATGCCTTGCCGAACGGCGCAAGCTTGCCTGAACCACGTGAATCGCTGGTCACGGCGACGATGTTCGGATTTGCCTTCGCCAGTTCTTCGAGCGTGGCAGCAAATTCTTCGAGATTGGCCCGGCCCATTTTCAGGTTGAGCTTTTCCGCCATCGCCTTGGCGGCGGGCGTGAACATGGAGGGGGCGGGCGCGCTCATGAAATTGGACAGGAGAAAACGGAGAAAACGGAAAGATTGTTCCGGAGCGCGGCTGTGGTCGAAGATCCAGCCGCAGCTGTTTTGTTAGCGCTGCGGCTGGTCCTCCGCACACAGCCGCGCTCCGTTCGAGAGGCGAATATCTTCATTTCTCTGCTCTCTCCGTTTGCTCCTGCAAAAGATTTTCCGCTGCGTCAAGTTCCGCTAGCGCCTGTTTCAATTCCGCTTCGCGTGGAACGCCGTGATGCCACTTGGCGATGTTTTCCATGAAGCTGACGCCCTTGCCTTTCACCGTGTTGGCGATGACAAAGACCGGCTTGCCAGTTTCAGCCGGTTCGGTGAGTGCTTGGGTAAGCGCGGCGTAATCGTGGCCGTTGATGCTGCGGACTTCCCAGCCGAACGCGCGCCATTTTTCGTCGAGCGGCTCATTGCTCATCACATCGCGCGTGTGGCCGGTGATCTGGAGCGTGTTGTGGTCGAGGATGGCGACGAGGTTGTCCAAGCCGTAATGCGCGGCGGCGAGGCCGGCTTCCCAGTTTGAACCTTCGGCCAACTCACCATCACCCAGCAATGTGAACACGCGATACGACGCGTTGTCCATTTTGCCGGCGAGCGCCATGCCGAGGCAGATGGGCAGGCCGTGACCGAGCGCGCCGGTGTTCATCTCGATACCGGAAATGTGTCGCGTGGGATGGCCGACGTAATGCGATTGATAGTGGCAGACCGTGTCCAGGTCCGACGCCGGGAAAAATCCGCGATCCGCGAGCACGGCGTAAAGCGCCTCGACGCAATGACCCTTGCTCTGCACGTAACGGTCGCGCGTCGGGCTGGTGAACGTCTGCGGCGAGACGTTGAGCACGCGGTTGTAGAGAATGTTGAGGATGTCCATGCAGGACAATCCGCCACCCGTGTGGCCTGCGCCGGCATTGTAGATGAGCCGCAACATCGCGCGGCGTAGCGCGACGGCTTTTAATTGGAGTTCGCGATCGGTCATGAAATTCTTAAACTTTAGTCTAATGTCTTCTCGCCAGAGATGAACCACGCCCTGGTTATGCGCTCATTCTGCACTTCGTAAATGGCTACCAACTCAATCCGGCCCGTGCCCTCAGGAAAAGTCTGCGAAACGATCTCCTGATCAATGACAGTATTGCCGCACACGATTCGCTTCACGAGTTGCGCTTGCAGATTAGGTTCTTTGAACCGTACTTCAAAGCGGGCGCGAATTTCTTTCGCGCCGCTCGCCAGCAATTTTGCCGGATGCTCGAACTGTTCTGCGTTCTCCGCATAGGTGGCCAGTAACGCGTCCAGGTTCTTTGCGTTATAGGCGTCGAGTTGGCGTTGAACAAGCTGTTCAGGGCCGAAATTATTTGGCGCACTCATCGTGGTTGTAAACTTCCCAACCAAAATAGTTCCCGAACCCTTCGGCGAGAATCGCCGCCGAGTGCGACTGCGTCATGACGACATGATGCTCGAATCCATTGCGGCAGACGTGTTGCATGAGCTTCTGGAGTTGCGGCACTTTGGCCACGGCGCGGTTGCCGAAAGTCTTGAGTTCGTCGTTTGTGAGCTCGCCTTGGCCGACGTAAGTGCGGATGCGACCGTCCGCATCTGCTGTGGTGATTCGGCCATAGGTGAGTGGTCCTGCCGGCGTGCGGCCGTCGAGCGCGCCATAGGTGTTCTCGACGCCGACCGCCGTGCCGATGATGGGCGCGTTGGCGATTTTGATGTCGGGCAGAAATGACTTCGCCCAGTTGCCGCAGTGGAAGAGGACGCACTTATCGTCGTCGTCCGCGTAATTGTTATTCCAGTCCACGAGCGCGGCGGGTGTGTTGCCGGCGAGTTGCATCGCATACATGGTGAGCACGCCGGTGACGTCCACTTCGCAGGCGCTGGGCATGAACTTCTCGCTCATCATGCTCATCAGCGTGCAGACATTGCAGCCGAAGTTCTGTTGCACCGAGGTCCAGCATTGGATGGCGGTCGCGTCAAGGCTGTTGGCTTCAGACCATTGGGTCAGCACCACGCCCATTTTCGCCATCTGCACCAGCTTGTCCTGCGGCACGCCGGGCGCGGGTGCGTAGCCAGTGATTTCGGCGAGCTTGGCCTTTACCTCGGCCGCGTTGGCGTCGAGCCTGTTGGCCGCGCCGATGATTTCGGACAAATCCACCGTCGTGACGCTGATGCCATGCCGTTCCAAAAGTTTTTCCGAGTAACGCACGGTGTTGAACGCGCCGGGGCGCGCGCCGACGGCGCCAAGGCGAACCCCGCGGAGACCATTCACGACCCGGCAGACGCCGAGGAAGTTTTGCAGGTCGGCCGCAAAGCTCGCCGAACTCGGGTGGCAGACATGCTTTTCCGTCAAGGTGAACTTGATGCCCGCTTGCACAAGATTGTTGCTGACGGAAATCTTTCCGCAGTAAGCATCGCGGCGCCGCGCGACATCCAGCCGGCTCAGATCATCCGGATAGCCTTGGATCAGCACGGGCAGGTTCAGGCCTGAAAGCTTTAGTGTATCGGCGACCCCTTTTTCATCACCAAAATTCGGCAGACAGACGAGCACGCCATCAATCTCGTCGCGATGTTTGCGGAAGAGTTCCGCACATTTGCGGGCATCGTTGTGCGTTTCCACCCCGCCGAGTTTGGTATCAGCCTCACCAAGTTGAATGGCCCTGATATTGAGCGTGGAAAACAGTATTGCTATGTCCGCGCGCGCCTCCGTGACGAGCAGGTCCGGAAAGAAATCACGATTGCCGTAGATGATGCCGAGCGTCGGAGGTTGGTCGCCTGTCGTATTCATGGTCGCGGTTCGCAATGGTTTGGTGATACGTGATCAAGGAAGCGGCTTGGCGCCGGCGGTGGCAAGCGGTTTTTGGACCGGTGACCGCCGGTATCAATTTGAGTAAGGCATTTGGCGCTTTTTAGATGATACATTTGGGTCGGGCGCTATAAGCTATTGTTTATCGCCAAACTGGTATGCAAACACGCAACGCGTTACTGGTAATTTCACGACTCACGGCCATCCTGGCTGCTGGTCTGGTATTGGGCGACAGGCTTGAAGCGCAGACGCCGCTCGACTTGGAGTTCATTGTCGTCAAGGCGCCTGGATTTCAATTGGGCGAGCCTGCCAGCATCCGGGACGGTACGAGGCAATTCGTCCTTTCGCTCGACGGCGCGTCGAAGCAAAAGCTCTTCACGCAGGCGGCGGTCAAACAAGACAGCGCGCCGGCACTGCGGGGACCCAATCCCGGTCGGCCGTATTTTGCCACGCGGTTTGCCCTGCCGATCCCGCCGGACAACAACACGAATCTGGTCGGTGGATTGGTGGGATTGGATGCCGGGGTGTGGGCCCACAATCATTCGCCCGGGTTTGAAGTCCTGCCGAACGGCGATCTGCTGGCAGTTTATTTCAGCGCCCGCATGGCGAACGGCGAAGCGGAAAGCGCGAAGGATACCCGGTTCATTCAGGCGCGGTTGCGACACGGCGCGGAACAATGGGATCTGCCGGAAGTGTTCCTGGATTTTGAAGGCATGAACGATCAATCGGCATTGTTGTGGCGCGATGGGAATTCAGTTCACTTTTTCGGCGGCGGCCGCGGGGCTTCTGCCATGCTGCCGTTCAAGCATGCGGTCTCCACGAACAACGGTGTTTCGTGGACGTTGACGTTGCCACAACTAGACAAGCCGGCGATGGATTACACCGCGCAGCCCATCGTCAACGCATTTCGCGGCGCGGCCGGGGCGCTGTTTGTCGCCATGGACGCTAAGGAGGACGCCAGTTTTCTGTGGCGCAGCGACGATGGCATTCATTGGCGGGATATGGGCGGGCGCACGGGCACGCGCCACTCGACGATCGTGCCGCTCGACGATAAAGGCAATCTGCTATCGATTGGTGGGAAGAACACTCCGATGAACGGTTGGACGCCGATGAATCGTTCCAGTGACTGGGGCGCGACTTGGAGCGAATCCAAACCTGCGCCCTTTCCGGCGCTCGGCAACAACCAACGGCCCAGTTTGATCCGGCTGGCAAACGGGCATCTGTGTTTTGTCACGGACACTTACACGCGCAAAGTTGGGAAGTCACCCGATGGCTGGAAATTGGGTGAAGGCAGCGTGGTGGCCATATCAACGAACAACGGCGTGGATTGGCGCATGAAGCGATTGCCGGTGGAACTGCCGCACGAGAAGCGCGAGTCGAAGAATGGCACGCTGGGCTACGCCACGGTGCGACAAGCTCCGAACGGGGTGATTCACGTGCTGGCGACCATGACGTGGCCGTGCCTGCACTATGAGTTTAATGAAGCCTGGGTCTTTTCCGACGCGGGTGACATCCAGCCCGAGCGCAACGGCGGCATGATTGAAATGTATCGTGAGAATTACGCCGATGGTTCGCCGCGGGTGACGTGGAACGCCAGAATCTGTCCGAACGGTCGTTACCTGCTGGATGGCAAGGAAACCAGTTACCACGCGAACGGCAAACCGGAACACGAAGTGACCTACGCGAGCGGACGGAAGACCGGCGAGGAAACTTTCTGGGCCGCCGATGGGACGAAACTCTGGTGCTGGCTTCACGACATCAAGAAGCACGTCAGCAGCTGGGTGCAATACTGGCCCGATGGTCGCAAGCGGCTTGAATCCACGTGGGACACGAATCCCCGCGCCCAAGACTTGAAGCGGGAGTTTTCCGGTTTCGTCGCGGATGGACCGGCTCGACACTGGGACGCGAGCGGCAAGCTCAAGGAGAGCCACGAGTTTGCCGATGGCGCACTGGTTCGGGAAACGAAGAAGGGATTGAATGCATCTCGTTGATTCAATCATCGTGCTCGTTTATCTCGCGGTAGTGTTTGGAATTGGAATCTATTTCTCCCGCAACCAGAAGACGACGGAGGATTACTTTCTCGCCGGCAAGAACGTTCCGGGCTGGGTGGTGGTTTTTGCCATCGTCGGCACGATGATCAGCAGCACCACATTCGTCGGCCATCCGGGCAACGTCTACGCCAGTGACATGTGGAACCTGCCGTCGTTCCTGATGCTGCCTTTCGTGATGTTGTTCGTCTCGCGGTACGTCGTCGTGTTCTACCGGCGCACGATTAAGATGAGCATTTACGATTATCTGGAGCGGCGCTTCAGCTATTTCGCGCGGGCCTACGGGGCGACGGCGTTTATCGTGAGCCGCGTGGCTGATATGAGCGCCACACTTTACTTCCTGGCGCTGCCGGTCTCCTTCCTGAGCGGTATGGCGATCTGGAAGGTGATTGTGATTGTAGGCCTAGTCACGCTGGTAATGACCGTGGCCGGCGGCATTGCGGCAGTGGTTTATGCCGATGTATTGCAGGGCGTGTTGTTGATCGGTGGCGGACTGGTCTGCCTGGGAATTGCATTGTTTCGTCCGGAGCAAGGCCCGGCAGTGGTGCTGCAAACCGCGTGGAACGGCGGGAAGTTCGCACTCGGCAACACCAGCTTCAGTTGGGTGACGAACAACATCTGGTTCTACATCGTGGTAGGCGGCATCTGGGCCGTGCAACGCTACGCGCTGGATCAACACATCGTGCAGAAGTATCTCGTGGCGCAGACCGACCGGCATGCGAAACTCAGCGCGTTCTTCGGCGCCATCGCCTGTCTGCCCATCTGGCTGCTTTTCCTGACCTTTGGCGCGGTCCTTTGGGCATTCTTTCAACTGACTGGCACAGCGATGCCCGCTGAAGTCTTGGCAACAACCGATAACATCGTGCCGTACTTCATCAAGACACAATTGCCCGTCGGCTTGATTGGACTGGTGGTGGCCGCGCTGATGGCGGCGGCGATGTCGAGTCTCGATTCTGACCTCAACAGCATGGCGACGGTGATTGTGGATGATTTCTATCCGCGGTTACGTCCGAAGGCGACTGACCGGCAACGGCTCCAGGTTGGACGCGCGGCGGTGACCGTGCTGGGGATTCTTTCCATTGTGTTTTCTTTGTCCTGGATTGGTGGCGTCGGTGCGGCGATGGAGTTTGGCGTGCAATTATTCTCAATCGCCACGGCGGGAATGCTTGGCTTGTTCGCGCTTGGAGCATTTACGAAACGGGCAAATGCGAAGGGCGCGCTGGTTGGTATCGTGGCCTGTGCGTTGTTCACCGGCTGGGCGACGCTGACCTCAGTGAAACTGCCGGTGCTCAATCGCGTGCTGCTGGATCTCGGCCCGCTGAACTTCAAATTGCACCCGGTGCTGATCGGCGTCTTCAACCACGTCGTGGTGTTTGTCGTGGGATTGGGTGCGAGCCTGTGGTTTGCGCGTAATGAGTCATTGCAACCAGCAGTGGCACAGTCGGCGGTCGAACCTTGAAAATGAATATCGTCACATTACTCCAACCTCCGCGCATCGTCGTCGGTGACGGCTGTGCGCCGCAGTGCGCCGAGTTTCTCGCGCAACGAGGGGTGAAGCGAGTGCTGCTGGTGTCGAGCACCCCGGTGGTGACGACGCTCGGCGCTGTGCTGGAGGCGTTGAAGAAATCCAGCATCAACGTGGTGCAAGCACCATTGATTGATCGTGAACCGACGCGCGCGATGTTCGAGCAGGCGCTGGTCGTCGCCCGGCGGGAAAGCGTGGAGGCAGTGTTAGGGATTGGCGGGGGTAGCGCGATTGACGTCGCCAAGCTAGTGGCAGCCCTCGCTCACGGCAAGCAAACGGCGGCGGAAGTCTTTGGCATAAACCTGCTCGTCAGCCGGTCGCTCCCGCTCGTGTGTTTGCCTACAACTGCCGGTACCGGGGCGGAGGTTTCGCCCAATGCCATCCTGCTCGATGAAGTGGATGAGCTGAAGAAGGGCGTGGTCAGCCCGCATCTGGTCCCGGACGCCGCGTTCATTGATCCGCTGCTCACGCTGACGGTGCCGCCCGCTGTCACAGCGGCCACCGGACTGGACGCGCTCACGCATTGCATCGAAGCGTTTGCCAACAAATTTTCGCATCCGGCGGTGGATGTGTACGCCCTGCAAGGCATCCGGCTGATTGCCGCGAATCTCGAGCGTGCGGTACGCAACGGCAACGACACGGAGGCTCGCGCGAACCTGGCGCTGGGAAGTTTATACGGCGGCCTTTGTCTCGGACCGGTGAACACTGCGGCGGTGCACGCTCTTTCGTATCCGCTGGGCGGAAGATTTCACATCGCTCACGGAGTTTCGAACGCGGTGCTGCTGCCGCATGTGCTGCGATTCAATCTGCCGGCGGCGGCCGAGCGTTACGCCGAAGTGGCGGTGGCGCTGGGCGTGCCGCGGAATGGTTCGTCTGAATCCACCGCCGAGCTTGGACTCGGGATGCTGACGCAACTTTCGCGGTCGTGCGGCGTTCCTCAGACGCTGACGGCGCTCCGGATTCCGCGGGAAGCAATTCCGGCGCTCGCGAGTTCAGCGATGCAGGTGCAGCGGTTGTTGAAAAACAATCCGCGCCCCGTGACGGAAGCGGACGCGGTGCAAATTTATGAGGCGACCTTTTGAAATGAAGAACGGCAACAGACATCACGGGGTGGTGGTGCCCATGGTCACGCCGGTCACGCAAGCGGGTGGGCTCGATGAAGTCGCCGTGGACCGGCTGGTGGACTATCTGATCGGTGGTGGGGTGAATGGCGTGTTCGTCCTCGGCACGACAGGCGAAGGGGTGGCGGTGCCGCATGATTTGCGGCGGCGACTCGTGGAACGCACGGTGCGGCGCGTACAGGGACGAACGCTGGTTTACGCGGGCATCTCCGGTTTGCAGCCCAACGAGGCGGTATCGGGCAATCAATACTTTCAAGTGGGCGCGGATGCGGTGGTGGCGTGTCCGCCGGTGAGTTTCCCGGTCGAATTGGTGCTGGGTTGGTTCCGGGCGTTGCTGGACGGGCTTAAAGGTCCACTGGTGATGTACAACATCCCGCAGACAACCAAGGTTTCGATCCCGCTGGACGTCATTGCCTCGCTGATCGGCCATCCGCGCTTGATTGGCCTGAAGGATTCCGAAAACAACCCCGACCGGTTGGAGGAGTTGATGCGGCGATTTGCTGGCCGGCCGGAATTCTCAATCTTCGTGGGCGTGGGGGCGCTTATGGCGCGGGGGTTGCGGCTGGGCGCGGATGGGATTGTCCCGAGTGTTGGTAATCTCATCCCTGACATCTGCCATGAGCTTTACACTTGTGCCCGCCGCGAAGACTGGGCGGCCGTGGAGCTGCACGCCGCGCGCATGAATGTGGTGGCCGGACTTTACCAGACGGGGCGTACGCTGGGCGAATCGCTGGCGGCATTGAAGGCGGCGCTGTATTGCCGCGGGATTTGTGAGCCCAACGTCCTGCCGCCGCTGTTGCCCTTGACCGAAGGTGAAACGCAGCAGTTACGCGGGCAGATGAGCCAGTTGAAGCTGCTGAATTCCACCCCATGAGTTCACGGCCAGTGTTAGGACTGACGCTGGGCGATCCTGCGGGCATCGGGCCTGAAATCTGCCTGCGCGCCGTGATGGAGGAGGCCATTCTCGAAAAATGCGTGCCGGTGCTCTTTGGCGACGCCGGAGTGCTGACGCGGGTTGAGGCGGAAATCTCCCGCGGGGCATCGGGAGGGGGTAAAGGAAATTCTCGTAATCCCTTGCGCACTTTGCGGGCGGTGCGCCTGGCGGAGTTCGCCCAACTCAAACGGATTAGCGAGCCCTTGCTGGTGGACTGCGAGGCGATTGATGCGACTGCGATTCGGCCAGGCAAGGTTTCCGCAGCGTGCGGCAAGGCTGGATATTTCTACATTGAGCAGGCGATTCAGGCGGCGCTCGACCGGAAAATTGATGCCGTGGTCACCGCGCCGATTCACAAGGAAGCGCTCCGGCTCGCCGGCGTGTATCACCCCGGGCACACTGAAATCTTCACCGCTCTCACCGGGGCCGAGCGGAGTTGCATGATGCTTTACTCGGATAAACTCACGGTGAGCATGGTGACGACGCACGTCGGTTATCACGAAGTGCCGGGCAGACTTTCAGTGGAGCGCGTGCTGAATGTCATTGAACTCACTGCCGAGGCCATGCGCCGAATGCTCCGACGTGCGCCGCGGATTGGGGTGTGCGGATTGAACCCGCATGCGGGCGAGCACGGTTTGTTCGGGCAGGGCGAAGAGGAGGGGTTTGTTGAACCCGCGGTGAGCGAGGCCCGGCAGCGCGGAATTGACGCCACCGGTCCGCTCGTGCCGGACGCGGCGTTTACGGCCGGTGTGCGGAAAGGGTTCGACGCATTCGTGTGTCTCTATCATGACCAAGGCCACATTCCCTTCAAAATGCTGGCGTTTGACACCGGGGTAAACATCACGCTTGGCCTGCCAATCATCCGGACTTCCGTGGATCACGGCACGGCCTTTGACATCGCGTGGCAGGGCAAGGCTGATCCCACCAGCCTGTTCTCGGCAATGCAAGTAGCGTCCGAACTGGCGGCGGGAAACTTGAAGGGATGAGCTGCCTGCGACGTCGAACCCTTGCGTTCCGAGCCAACAACCACGTCGTGATAACCAACTTGAGGTTTCTGCTTGCCGGGCATTGAACCCGAAGCCGCTTTGCCACAGAATCAAATCATACGATGATAGGAGTGATTGCAGATGACCTGACGGGCGCCGCTGAAATCGGCGCCGTGGGTCTGCGCCATGGATTGCAGGCGGAGATTGTGCTGGCAGGCACGGTGCTCCCGGCAACCGCCGAACCGGCCAAGGCCGACTTGCTGTGCGTGGACACCGACTCCCGTTTGTGCGCTGTTGATGAAGCGGCCCGCCGCGCGGCCGCTGCGGCAGTTTGGTTGCAGGCCATGGGTGCCCGATGGATTTTCAAAAAGGTGGACTCAGTGCTGCGTGGCCAGGTGACGGGTGAGATCGAATCGGTCATGGCCGCGACCCGCAGCCACTCGGCGGTGCTCGTGCCCGCGAATCCGGTGCTTGGCCGGGTGATTCGTGATGGCCGCTATTACGTCCGGGGCAAGCCAGTGCATGAGACTGAATTTGCCTACGACCCGGCGTATCCGCGCACGTCGTCGTTTGTCCTGGAAATGGTTGCCCCGGGCGGCGGACATCCCATGCGCGTCTGCGCGGTGGGCGATGCGTTGCCGGAGGCCGGGATTGTGATTGGCGAGGCCGAGTCCGTGGAGGACCTCGATCACTGGGCGCGCGCGGGTGAAGCCAAAGTCTTGCGGGCCGGGGGAGCGGAGTTTTTTGCCGCCAACCTGCGAGCGGATGGTTGCCAGCCCGTCGCGGAGTCAGCGCGCGTCCGCAAACCCCGAGCCGCCCGCCAGGCGCGGGAACTGTTTGTGTGTGGCAGCAACTCCAGCGCGGCCCACGAGTTTCACGCGTCGGCCGTGGCGGCGGGGGTGACGGTCATTGGCTTGCCAGCGGAAGCGGCAGTGGCGGGAACTTTGACCAATCCGGAACACGACGAATTGGTGCGGCAGGCGGTGAGCGCCTATGAATCGAAATCCCGCGTCGTGCTGCGCGTCGGTTTGGAGCCGGTGGCGGATTCCGCGCGCGCGACGCGGCTCTCCAGTTGTGTGGTGCAGGTGGCGCAGACGATTTTGGGCAAAGTGGCAGTGGATCGCGTGTACGCCGAGGGCGGGGCCACGGCGGTGGAACTGGCCCGAGCGCTGGGCTGGGCCCGCCTGCAGGTGTTGCGCGAATTGGCCCCCGGCATCGCGGCGTTGGGTTTAAAAGGCCGGCGGCCGGCGGAATTGACCATCAAACCCGGCAGTTACGTCTGGCCAACCGACGTGATGACCGGCAGTGAATCAGCTCATGAGCCCGAACCCAGTTAACGCCCGGGAGGCAGTCTCCGGGTCGCCCGCGACGCCGACTTCCACGGCGCACCGCGAGAATCTGATTTTTGTCGAGCCATCGTCGGTGGCGCGGCGCCTGTTGTGGCATGTGTTCTCGATTGGCGCCCGACGCGTGGAACGAGTGGACGAACATCAGTCCTTCGAGAAACCGGGCGCTCATTTTTTCTGGGTGCAATCTGGCGCGGGCGAACTGCTCTACGAAGGCAACCGGTTCACGCTGGCGCGCGGCAAGACGGCCTGGCTGGTGGACATGGTGCGCCCTCGCACCTACATCCCGGCGGCGGGCCGGCACTTGTCCATTGCGGGATTTCGCTTTGGCGGCCCGGGGCTGGAATTCTGGCACGAGGAGATTCGCGCCGGACAGAATTCAGAATTCGAGATCGAGGATTTCGCATTCGTGAAGCAGACGCAGAGCGAATTGCTGCGGCTGGTGCGGCGCCAACCCACCGGCTGGGAATGGCAGGTGCATGTAGCCATCACGAATCTGCTCGGCAAGCTGCTCATGTCGCGCAAGCTGCTGGTCTCGCCGCATGCGGAATTGCCGGCGCCGGTCGTGCGCGTGCTGAATGCCATCTCGGCCAATCCGGCCCGCGACTGGAAGGCGAAGGAGCTGGCGGTGATTGGCAAGGTCAGCTACTCGGGCCTGCGGGCGATGTTCCAGAAAAGCGGGCAGGGGACGGTGCACGAAAACATCCAGCGCGCACGGCTGGATCAAGCGCGGTTGCTGTTGGCCGACACGCGGCTCTCGATCAAGGACGTAGCCGCGCAATTGAATTTTTCCAGTGAGTTTTACTTCAGCCATTTCTTCCGGCACCTGGCCGGAATGAGCCCATCGGAATTTCGCCAGCATCTCAAAAAATGAACGACATGAACCACGCAGGCCGCGGCGCAGACTGGCGGCGAAAGGGGGAAAGGGAGAAAAGGGGAAAAGGAGATCGTCATCCAGTAATCGCACGATGCCGACGCTCACTTTCTCCCTTTCTGCTTTTCCCCCTTTCAATTTGGCTCGTCGCCGTTGTGCTCGGATCGAATCAGGTTGCGGCTGCGGAAATCCCCGTCACGCAGCGCCACTACCTCTCCGGCCGCGGCAAGGAAGACGCCGTGCGCTGGAAGTTTATGTGCACGACGGGCGCTCTCTCGGGTTTCTGGACCAACCTGCCGGTGCCCTCCAACTGGGAGCTGCATGGCTTTGGCCACTTGAATTACAAGAAGGATTCCACGAACGCGCTGACCGAGCGCGGACTTTACGAACGGGAGTTCCTCGCGCCAAAGAAATGGAAAGGCCAGCGGGTGTTTCTGGTGTTCGAGGGGGCAATGACCGATACGAGCGCGAAGCTCAATGGCGAGTCCGTTGGGCCAACCCATCAAGGCGGGTTCTATCGCTTCAAGTATGAAGTCACGCAACTCGTGAAACTGGGTGTCACGAACAAGCTTCAGGTCGAAGTCGCCAAACATTCGGCGAACGAATCTGTGAACAGAGCAGAACGGCTGGCGGATTACTGGGTGTTCGGCGGGATTTACCGGCCGGTGTATCTCGAAATCGTGCCGCCGCAGTTTGTCGAGCGCGTCGCGATTGATGCGCGGGCGGATGGCACGTTTGCGATGGATGTATTTGCTAGCGGTGCAACGGAAGCTGATTCGATTGAAGCGCAAATCGCGACGCTGGCCGGGAAGCGTGTAGGGCAGACATTCCTGTCTGCCGGTTTGGGCGACTTTCCAGTCGCCCGTTCTGGGAATACGGGACTGGAAGGTCCCGTGAACCGGCAGGCTGGAAAGCCTGCCCTACAACTGACAACGCGGGTCGCCTCGCCCAAACTTTGGACCGCCGAGACACCGAATCTATATCGAGTGATTGTGCAGTTGAAACGCGGCAAGAAGGTGCTACACGAGTTCACCCAACGATTCGGTTTCCGCACGTTCGAGGTGCGCGATGGCGACGGACTCTATCTCAACGGGAAGAAGATCATTCTCAAGGGCGTGAATCGTCATTCATTCTGGCCGGAGTCGGGACGTTGCCTCAGCGAGGCGGTGCACCGGCTCGACATCAAAACGATCAAGGACATGAACGGCAACGCGGTGCGCATGTCGCATTATCCGCCCGACGTAGAATTTCTTGATCTTTGCGACGAACTTGGCCTTTACATACTCGACGAGCTTGCCGGCTGGCACAATCACTACGACGATCAGGTCGGAGCGCGGCTCGCCGAAGCCATGGTGACGCGGGATGTGAATCATCCGAGCATTCTGTTCTGGGACAATGGCAACGAAGGCGGATTCAACACGAACATCGACCATGTCTTCCCGAAATTCGATCCGCAGCAACGGCGCGTGCTGCATCCGTGGGCGCCGTTCAGCGGCATCAACACTGCGCATTACCTGGCTTACACCAACGCGCAGATCGCCGCCAGCGGAGCGCCGATGTATTACCGGATGAAGGAGAATGCAGAGTTGGTAAACACCAACCTGCCGGTCGGTTGGATTTACCTGCCCACGGAATTCATGCACGGCCTGTACGACGGCGGCGCCGGCGCGGGGTTGGAGGATTATTGGAACATGATGATGAGTTACTCGAACTGCGCGGGGGGCTTCATCTGGGTGTTCTGCGATGAATCCGTGAAACGTCCCGACACGGGACAACTGGATTCGGCCGGCAATCAGGCGCCCGACGGTATCGTGGGACCGTATCGCGAGCGCGAGGCCAGCTTTTATGCGATTCGTGACATCTGGTCGCCAGGGCCGCTGGTTTCGCTGCAACGCGCGACGGATAAAGGCGGTCCGCGAATGAAGTCTGGTGCGGGCAGGGTGGAGCCTCAGTTCGATGATTACGGTGCCGGCAATCTGTGGTTGAAGCACGGTGATACCCGGGTCTGGATGCAGCCTGACCGGCGTGGAGTGCGCGAGGTGAACAAGGGCGGGCAAAAATATTCGCTGAACTTTGGGCCGCGACTGACGCTGACGAACGCGGAGTTCACCCGCCTCGAGTGGAATTTCCGCACGGACGGATGGTTGCAATGTCATTACGCGTTCACGGCGCGGGGCACCGCGGATGTCATCGGGGTGGTTTTTGATTACCCGGAGCGGTATGTGAAGAGCAAACGCTGGCATGGCGATGGCCCGTTCCGCGTCTGGAAGAACCGGATGCGGGGCGTATCGCTTGGGGTTTGGGAGAATGACTACAACGATACGATCACCGGTTATCGTGACTGGAAGTATCCCGAGTTCAAAGGCTGCTTCGCTGACGTGCGGTGGTTGCAATTGGAAACGACCGAGGGATTGATCACAGTAGTGCCGGAAGGAATCCCTTTCGTGCAAGTGCTTACGCCGCGTCAGCCGCCGGACAATCTGGTCGGCCGGACGAAGGTCAACCTGCCTGAGTGCGGGTTGGGTTTTCTGCATGCCATTCCGCCCATTGGCACCAAGTTCAAGCCGGCAGAGCAGGGCGGGCCACAGGGGCAGCCGAATGTCGCCACGGGGGAATATTCCGGCACGATAAACTTCTATTTTGGCAAGCTGCGCTGACACATTGCTATGGACTTCGCGGCCCGCGGTGCTAGAGTCAAATCGTTATGAAAACCCCGCCGTTTGGTCGTTTCCTTGTTGTTGCTTGCTTGCTGAGCGGAGTCAGCTTGTGGGCACAAGAAAGCACACCGCCATTTAGCGCGACCGAGCGCGAGCAAGTTTACACGACTTCCATCAGCAAAAGAGCCGCGGGGGCACTGGAGGCGCTGGCAATTGCCGATGCAGCCAAGTCCAACAAGGTGCATGAATTGATCATGAGTCAATACCGGGCCCTGCGCGCCAGGGACGAGGCGATGGATGATCTCTTCGTTGCGCTCGGCAAGACCGCTCCGGGCGTGGAAACGAACCGCGCCGCAGTGCTGGCAATCCTTTCGCGGCAGTTGCACCGGCAATTCCTGGACAAGCTCAGCGCGGAACTGACACCGGGGCAGGTGGAGGCGGTGAAAGACAAGATGACCTATAACAAACTGAAGGTCACATTTGATGCCTACTGCCTGATCCTTCCCAGCATGAGCCATGATCAAAAGGACCGGGTCATGGCATTTTTGCGCGACGCGCGGGAGGAAGCGATGGATGGCGGTTCGGCGGATGAGAAATCAGCAATCTTCCAGAAGTACAAGGATCAAATCAACGCGTACCTCGGGCAGCACGGCTACGATGTTGCAAAGGCGACCCAGGAATGGGAGGCAAAACAGGCTTCGGCCGCGCCAACGGGTAATCAGTCCAAGCCACCGAACTGATCAGTTGCGGACCGCGAACTCGTAGTCGCCCGCGCCAACTTCATAAAGCGCCCGGGCGGCCTCGTGGCGCAGGAATCTGACTCCGCTGCTTTCGTCCACCGGCTTGCCGCTCTCAGTCGCTGTCGCGTCGAATCTGGCTGGCAAATAAACCGTGGCCGTGGTGTTTGCCGGGATCGTCACCTTCAGCGTGAAGGCATCTTGCGACCGAGCCCAGTGGCTGGTGATTTTTCCCCGGAGCGAGTGGTAACTGGCGCGGGCCCATGTCAGATCTCCAACCGGCTGCGGCCGGATGATGATGCGCTTGAAACCAGGTTGTTGCGGGTCGCAATCAATGCCCGCCAAGTCCTTGTAAAACCATTCGGTGATGTGGCCCAACATGAAGTGATTGTGCGAGGTGGTCAGGTTGGCATCCCACGCTTCTGTCAGGCTGGTGGCGCCTTGCTTGAGCATGTAGCCGTAGCCAGGTTTTTGGTCCTGGTTGATCATGCGATACACCAGGTCGGATCGATCGCTTTGCGCCAGGGCTTGCAGCAGAAAACGAAAGCCGATGTCACCGGCTGTCATCTGGCCGTTTCGTGTTTCGAGGTCCTGCACCAATGAAGCCACCACGGCGTTGCTGGCCGCCGGCTCAACAATTCCCATGACCAACGCCAGGGCGTTGGCCGCCTGGGAACCGGTCGCGTAAGTTCCTCTCGCCGCATCAAAAAACTGGCCATTGAATTCCGCCCGTATGATCTCGGCCTTCGTGGCGAATTGCTGCGCATCGGCGTCCTCAGCCAGCACCGCGGCGATGCGCGCCAGCAGGGTTGCGTCATGGAAATAAAAGGCCGTCGCGGTTACCGGTGGCGGAGTGTTTTGCGAAGCGCCGGATTTTTTCGGGCCGAGATCGAACCAATCACCGAGGCTGAGATGCAGGATGTGATTGCTCGCGGAGTTTTCCAGATAGCTAAAATAGCGCTTCATGGCCGGGTAGTGCGCGCGAAGCAGGTTGGTGTCAGCGCAGAAGAGAAATTGCTGCCAGGGAACAATAATGAACGCACTGCCCCACTCCGGCGAAGCCCGGAATGCGCCTTTGAATTCGGTGTACTCGGGCGCGATGTTCGGCACGAGTCCCGAGTCGGTCTGCGCGTCAGCCATGTCATTCATGCCTTTGGTGAACATTCGCGCCAGGTCGAATTCGTAACGGATTGCCGGGCCGTTCAGGTGATACTGTTCGAGCCAGCCGAGTTTCTCGCGGTGCGGGCAGTCGGTGAGCACCGATACCATGTTCGCCCGTTGCGCCCAGCGGACGAGGTCGCGGATGCGATTGAGCCGGGGATTCGAACACTCGAAGTCGCCGACCGGGGTGGCGTCGGCGTGGACGACCGCGCCTTCGAGGGATTTGATTGTTAGAGTTTTTTTTGAGCCCGGCGGCGGACTGCAGCGGGCTTCGAGGTAACGACAGCCGACATAGTAGAACTTCGGAAACCAGGTTTCCTCACCATTCGTCGCCTTGGTGTATTGCCACCAGGAAACGCCGCGGTTCGTGCTGCCCATGGTGGAACGCTGGATCGAGCCATCGGGATTGACCACCTCGGCCGGAGTCAGCCGGATGACGCTGCCGCGTGGTCCGGTGACGCGCAGGCGCGGCATGTAACTGGTATTTTGGCCGAAGTCGTAAACCGTCACGTCGGTTCCCGGAGGTGTCGCCGCCCGCACAGGTTTACGGATTTCGATGACGCGGAGCGGATCGCTGGCGACGCCATGCCCGCGCAAGTCGCCTTCAGGACGGACGACGCGAACGGCTGCCAACCACGCGGAATCGTCGAAGCCGGGATTCGCCCAATCGCGTGGCTCCAATCTCGCATCAAAATCTTCGCCGCCAAATATGCTGGCGTATGTAATGCCGCCCGGATGAACGCGCCAGCGCTCGTCTGTGACAACGGTTTCCCGCTGGCCATCCGCGTATTCGAGTTCCAACTGGGCGATGGCCCGGAGCGGTCCAAACGAACCAGTGAACTTGGCAAAGCGATTCCGGCGCTCGACGTGATACATGCCGTTGCCGAGCGTGATGCCAATAGCGTTGCGTCCCGTCCGGAGCAGGGCGGTGACATCGAGCGTGTCGTAAAGAACCGTATCGTTGTAATCTGTCCAGCCAGGAGCGAGCAGTTGATCCGAACCCGGCTGACCGTTGATCTGAAGTTCGTATTGGCCCAACCCGCTGATGTGGATCAACGCGCGCTGTAGATTTGGTCGCACAGCGAATTCTCGGCGAAGCAACAACGATTCGGTCGCGGCCGGGGCGCAAATCCACCTGGCCTGCCAGCCTGGCGGAGGGCCATCACGGTCAACTTCGGCTTCCGGTTTGAGCAAGCCCATGGTCCAGGAAGCAGTTTCACTCCAAGGCGAAACCTCCCCGCGGTCATCCCACAGCCGCACGCGCCAGTAAACTTTTTGAGAAGGAACCAATGGCTTGCCGGCATAGGAGTGGTGAAGCGATTGAGACGTGGGCACTACGCCGGTGTCCCAAAGATCCGGTTCGTTGGCGGCCAGTTTCGTCGGTGAACTGGCCACCACTATTTGGCAGGCAGTTTGACCTGCCGCCCGCTCGGGCCCGCGCACCTGCCAGGATAATCGAGGATGGGCTACGTCGATGCCGTTCGGATTATTGGCGAACTCGCAGAGTAACTCGGCGGGCGCTACTGCTGCCCGATTGGTAAGGGGAAACGCGAGGGCGCTGCACAGTAGCAGCGCGGGCAATATCCGAAGCTGGTAGGCAAACTTGTCCATGTGAATTGTCGGTCGATCGCGGGTGCGAGCTTGTCGCAGCCTCAGCCGGCGGGCGAGGAAAAAGCCGATCTTGAAGCGTCATGACGGCTGTCAGGGAACGCACCTGGCCGCCGGCGGAATCAGCTCACCGACGAAAACTGCCGGGGCAATTTTTGCAAGGCTTTTGCCACTTTTCCGATTACGGACTTTTGTCAGGCGTGGTAGTTGTGTTACAGTTCACATGCGCACCACCGAGACGACATATCGCCGGGCTGTCTTCATTGCCCGAATCGCGGGAAGCGATCACGGTGACATCGCTATCAGCATGAATAACAAGAACCCTCATAACCTCTCAGTATTTCGTCGGAGCGGCTTCACGCTCATCGAGTTGTTGGTCGTCATCGCGATCATCGCCATCCTGGCGGGCATGCTTCTTCCCGCGTTGGCCAAGGCCAAAGGACGGGCCCACGCCATTTCCTGCATGAGCAATACGAAGCAACTCATGCTCGGCTGGATCATGTATTCGACTGATAGCGACGATCGATTGATTCCCAATGGCTCTGGCGGTACTTGGGTGGCGGGCGCGATGGATTGGACGGCGGCTGGCGACAACACGAATGCGGCGAAGCTAATTGACAGTAACGTTTCCGCCATGGCGCTCTACATCAAGTCTCCGGGTGTTTACAAGTGTCCGGCCGACCGCTATCGCTCTCCGGCGAATCCAGGGGATCGCGTTCGCAGCATGTCAATGAATGCGGCCCTCGGCGGCAGCCCGCAGTTGGACAACCAGATGCCAGACCGGACCTACATAGCGGCGAAGAAGCAGTCGAGCCTGGCCGTTCCGGGCCCAGCCACGATTTTCGTCACCTTGGATGAACACCCAGATAGCATCAACGATGGTGTGTTCCACCTGTTGGAAGGTCGGCTGCCGTCCAGTGCCGAGTGGCGGGACCTGCCGGCCAGCTATCATTACGGTGGCGGCGGCAACTTATCCTTTGCCGACGGCCATTCTGAAATCAAGAAATGGAAGGATCCAGATACGAAGAAGCCAGTGAAGTTTGTGGACCTGGCGAACTTCACTGATCGAGATAGTGTGGATTACATCTGGATGAACGACCGCACGCCTTACACCCAGAAATGACGACGCTTCGCCACAGATTAGATCCAAATATCCGATGAAATGGCCTGGCGTATGCCAATTGAGTCAGTGAAAGAAATGCCGCCTGTCAGGCTGGCCAGTACGAGTTTGCCAATCCCAGCTGAAACCCAAATCAGTAATCCATGAAACCGAATCAATCCCCCACCTGTAGTCCGGCGAATGCGCGTGAAGTCTGTTCGCCCAGCATCGTTTCTGCGCCGCGGTCAACGGCATTGCCTGCCACCTATTCCCAGGCCAAGCGTTTGGCGCTGATTGTGTTGAGTTGCGCCATCGGTGTATCCTCATCTGTGGCGCAGGCCATCCGCTTCCAGTCGCCGCAAGTCCGGGTGACTGTGCCGGTCAATTCCACCACTACCACCACCGTCACCAACTCGATCAATCTCGCAGGCGTGAGCAACGCCGTGTTCAATATTTCTGGTCTGCCGGCGGGCGCGGGCGCGTACCTGACAGACACGAACGGCGCAGTTATTACCGCAGTCAATGGCGACACGAATCTCTGGTTGGTGGTAAACACCACTAACATCCCGAACGGGCTTCATACCTTTAGCGTCAACGCAAGCGGTTTCGATACCAATGGCGCGCCAGTGACGAACAACATTTTCCTGATCTTGCAGGCGGCCCATATCTGGAATGGTTCGGCGGGTATCCCTGGAAACAGCAATGCCTGGTCGCAAGCCGGAAGTTGGCTGGGCGGATTGCCGGGCACGGCCAGCGATGTGGTGTTTGGTGAGACTGACGCGCAGACCAACATTTTTGAAGGCGGCTTTGCTTTCACCAACAGTTTTGTTGATGTGGATACCACGGTTGCGTCGTTGCGCTTCGCGCACACAGCCGTAACCAATGCCATCGCCACAAACGCGAATGCCCGGCCGCGGACGCACGGCCTTTACATCAATCCCGGCCGGACGTTGACACTCACGGGCACGAACGGGTTCAGCATGATGCGAGACTACGTGGACGACTTGCAGGGCTTGGGCGTGACGGACGTCAACATTTTCGGCGGGGCCGGTTCTCGGATGGTAATCAGCAATGCCAATGCTAACTTTGCGATGGTCATCGGAAATTCACCCAACACGGATCACCCCACACTGAACGCTTCGAACCTGAACCACTCGACGATTTATGTAAGTCGCATCGGCTTAGGCGAGTTCCAGCTCTTTCCCTTCTATCGGCATTACAATGATGCGCATAATTACGGGAGTCGCCCCGCCCAGTTTTGCATGAACTTTCACATGCCGCGCACAAATATCGTGACGGCACTGTATAAGGATCCAGATGGTTACACTAATGAGTTCACCCGGGCCTACGCGCTGACGTTTATTAACAGCGAAACGCGTGGCGTGGGTAGCGGTCCCAGCTCATTTCTTAATTTGGGCCAGTCCAATGCGTTCTTTCTCGACAGCGTCTGCTTCATCCGGGCAAACCAATCCAGCGGTAACAATGGAGCGGTGCGCTTTAACCCAAACTTCCCGAATGGCTCGGCGATATTCCGGAGTACGAATGGCGGGCGCTTGTCTCTCTTTGCCGTATCTGACGATGGCGGTACGAACTTTGGCGCCGGAAACGTCAAGGCTAATGTTGATTTTGCCTCCAACAACGGACTCTTGGACGTTCTTGCTGACAGGTTGATTATAGCCCGGGACCGGACTCTGGTTGATTCCAATCATACGGTCAACGTTACGGGCGACCTGACTGTGGGGCGCGGCGTTGTGGATGTGAATACGGCCATCCTCGGTTTCCAGGAAGCAGTGTCGAAGACCAACTGGTATGCAATGGATCCCAACCAGGCCGATAACGCCTACCTCGGATTCTGTGTGGGAAACTTGGTCGTGACCAATGGCGGCACGTTCCGAGTCAACCGCACACTGACGCTGGGTTTCACCGCCGACACCAACGACGTTGCTGCGGCGCATCAGTATGAAACCGCGGGGCGACTTACGGTTTACAGCAACAGCACCGTTCAGGTAAGCAACATCCTGGTTGATACGGGGCTTAACTTCTACGACTCCAACGGCCGGCAAAACCGGATTGCAGTCAATCAAGGTGGACTCCTTATCGTAAGCAACACCATTGGCGGAGCGTCGGGCCTGCCACTGGACCGGTTGACTTTGAACGAGGGGACGGTGGTCTTCCACGTGAACCCCAACCGGACCAATGCTATTTTGCGGCAGTTGATTTGTGGTGGCGCCAAGCCGAGCGTTGTCAAGGTCGCCTCACTTGTCGGCGTGACCAGCTATCCGACAAATATTCCGATCATGTCTTATGAGAGCGCCGCGCCGTTCCTCGCGGCGGATATGTCATCTATCGGCGGCGGCATTCAGGGCTACATCATCGACAATCCGGACAACAAGACCATCGACCTCTTCCTCACCACGAATGCGCCGAAGAATCTGGTCTGGCGGGGGAGTGTCGACAATGTCTGGAACCTCACCACCAAGAACTGGCGGCAGGTGGGCAGCAGCGTGGATACTAATTTCTCCATGGGTGACATCGCCAACTTTGATGATTCATCCACGGTCAACAACATCGACATCGCTACGGTCGTTGTCCCGAATCAGACTGCAGGCACCAACGGCGTGATGGTTACTAATAATGTGCGGCACTATACATTTAATGCCGCCGGCGGTGCGATTGCTGGAACGGCACAAATTGTCAAAACCGGTAATGGCATCCTGACGTTTAATGCTGCGGAATCCGGACCGATCACTGTTCTGGCTGGGCAGTTAGACGGCTCGGGCATCTTAGGGACGACAGTCATTGCATCGAATGCAACGCTCAACTTTTCCGGCACCATCAATAACGGCTTGACCTCGACTGGTACGGTCATTTTTGCGAGCGGGGCCACCATGAACGGCGGGGCCCTATTGGTCCGTGGCGGCTACTTTGAGAACTCAGGAATCATCAACACGGTGGTTGGTAATGGCACTGCGATCGTTTCCGGTGGCGCTTTCCTTAGCAATACCGTCACCGGCGAAATCAATATTGATACCGGTGGTAATGGCAACAACTGGGTTTTGCAAAACCGATCCACGCTCGCCAATTTCGGCTTGATCAAGCATCTCCGCGGACGTCTGAACCTGGGGCCGACCGGTTCGCCCTTCGACGGCGGCCGGCTTTATGGCACCGGCACCATTCAAGATCCCGATGGCGGCGCCGTTACCGGTGGTCCGATTGATGGCCGGCTGGCTATCAATCAGAACGCCATTTTCTCGCCAGGCCTGGCGCCGAACAATTCCATCGGCACGTTCTCAGCCGATTGCCGCATAGATCTGAACAACATCCCGGCCAGCGGTTATGGCACGTTGCTCATTGAGGTGGACTTTGGCAATTCACAGGTCAACGACATCGTTGAGTGCGATCGCTGGAATAACATCACCGGCATGTTGCTGATGACGAATATCAACCCCGGTGCCGGTTCGTTTGCGCTCGGTCAGTCATTCCAGATCTTCGCCAACAATAACGGCCTCAGTGTTTCGAACTTCATTGACGTCAACGGTTCCTATCCGCTCATGTGGCCGCCAATTCCAGCCCCGGGATTGCAGTGGGGCCTGGGCGACTTCCGCCGTTTCGGCACGCTTACCGTCACCAACACAGCGTTGGTCTGGAATGGTAATAGCAGCGGGCTTTGGGATACTAATACCGCCAACACCACCTGGCAGGGCGGGCTGGCCTACTCCGACAATGCGGGTGCGATGTTTAACGACAGCGCCGCCGGAACCACCTCCATCACGATCACCCAAGGAGTAGCGCCGGCGGGCTACGCCACGCAAACGAACATCGTTCCGAATGTCAGCACGAATATCACCGCCTTTGGGCCCGCCATGAGCCCAGGCATCGTCATCAGCAACACGGCCAAGAACTACACTTTTGCTGGCAATGGACGCATCAGCGGTATCACGGGGCTTTACAAGGAAGGCTCCGGCACGCTGACCATCCTGACGACGAATGATTTTTCGGGAAACACCTACTTGATGGGTGGAACGACTGCTATCACCAACGTCGCGGGACTTGGTACTGGCGCCAACAACGAAGTGCTCATGGATGGCGCCACCTTGAATTACATCGGCAATATCAACGGCACGCTTCCGCGCGCGATGATTGTCTATCCCAACAACGCGATCATCAACGTGGCCTCAGCGACGAACGAACTTACCCTCGCCGCAATCCATGGGCAGGGTGGGTTTACCAAGACCGGGCCCGGAACGGTGGCGCTTAATTCCACGAGCGATTATGGCGGTACCACGACCGTCAACGAAGGAATTCTGCGCGTCAACAATGGCTCCGATCGGGTGGGCACGAACACAATGATCCTAGCCGGGGGTTCGCTACAATTCTCCGCCGGCGGGTTCAACTTCACCAATGCCATCAGCGTCACGGCCAGTTCGCAAATCATCACCACCAATACCTATGTAGCCACAGGCCCGCTGAGTGGCAGTGGGTCGCTGGCGATCTCCAACAGCTCGACGTTCTCCTGGAGCGGCAGCATGACAGGCTACAGCGGCGGTATCACGCTGGGTACGAACCTTGGCAATTTCCGCTTCAACCACCGGACCAATGAAAATGATTGCGTGGGCAGTGCGACCGCCTCATTCAATTTGGGCACCGGTTTCGGCAGTCTGAGCAACTTCAATGGTGCCGGATTGACCTACCACCTGGGCGCGCTTAGTGGCGGCGCAAATACGATCCTGGCTGGCCGCATGTCCAATTCATCAATCTACGCGGCTACCTCGATCTATTCCATTGGCGCGAATGGGCAGAGCACGGTCTTTAATGGACGCATTATGAATGGCGCTGACACAGTTTCAGTTGTCAAAGTTGGTGCCGGCACGTTGGCCCTGAACGGCGTCAACACCTATACCGGCAGCACCACGGTGAGCAACGGGACTCTCGGTGGTCACGGAACCCTCAGCGGCCCGTTAACCGTTACTGCCGGTGGTACCTTGGCACCCGGCACTTCGGCAGGTCGCCTTACTGTCAATAGCACGGCTACCTTGAGCGGGCTTACGATCATGGAATTGGATCGCGTGAGCGGTGTTACCACCAATGATCAGCTCGCTGCGAATGCCATCACGGCGGGCGGTACCCTGATCGTTACTAACATCGGCCCGACCATCTTCAACGGCTCGGTGTTCAAGCTATTCAGCGTTCCAGTCAGCGGTTTTACCTCCGTGACATTGCCCGCTGGTTACGGCTGGAACAACAAGCTGAATGTGGATGGCTCAATCGAGTTGACGAGCGGCGGGGTGGTGGCTACCAATCCGCCCACCATCACCAGCAGCACGTCCGGTGGCGGCAGCACGTTGACGCTTAACTGGCCGGCGAGTCATATCGGTTGGACGCTACAGGTGCAGACCAACACCCTGTCGGTAGGTATCAGTAACAACTGGTCAGTGGTTGGCGGGTCATCCGCAACGAACACCGCTACCGTCGGCATCAACCCAGCGGCTCCGACGGTGTTCTATCGCTTGGTCTATCCATAAAATTGAAGCCCAAGCAAATGGTTTGAGTCTATTACCGCCGGGGCGTTATGCGCCCCGGCGCTTTTGTTTGCACCTGCCGGGCTTGCTTGCAAGCTTGGGCAGCAATTACTCCGATGAAACGAAGAAATGCCGTATTGGTTGCCACAATGGTTCTGGGGCAAACCGCAACGCTGCTTGCAGCTGAATCTGGTGGCTTGCTTGCCTTTCCCACAGCCGAAGGCTACGGTCGCTTTGCATCAGGGGGCCGGGGCGGACGGGTGATTCACGTGACGAATTTGAACGACTCCGGTCCCGGCAGTCTGCGCGATGCCGTTGAACAGTCGGGCCCGCGCACGGTGGTCTTTGATGTGTCTGGCCTCATCACGCTGGAATCCAAACTTGTCGTTCGGAAGACCAATTCCGATCTAACCATTGCGGGGCAGACTGCCCCCGGCAAAGGCATCTGTCTTCGCAAATACAACTTCGGCATGCTGGGCGCCACCAATGTAATTCTCCGTTACCTCCGCGTCCGACCGGGCAATCTTTCGGGCGTGACGCTTGATGGCATGGGCATGGCCTCGTGCGACAACTGTATCATTGATCACTGCTCGATTAGTTGGACGCTGGATGAATCTTTCAGTTCGCGCGGCGCTAAAAACATCACGCTCCAGCGCACGCTCATTTCCGAAGCCCTGAACGAGGCCGGCCACAAGAAGTACCCACCCGGCACCCAGCACGGTTACGCTGCCAGCATCGGCGGCGACATCGGCAGCTTCCATCACAACTTGCTGGCGCATTGTGCCGGGCGGAATTGGAGTCTTGCGGGCGGCCTGAGCAAACCCAAGAACGAATACGCGGGCCGGCTCGATCTGCGAAACAACGTCGTTTACAACTGGAAGTCCCGCGCCACTGACGGCGGCGCGCACGAGGTAAATTTCGTAAACAATTACTACCAGCCCGGTCCCGCCACCACATTCTTCTTTGCCTTGAACGCGCAATACGGCGGCTTCCCGGGCTCGCAGCGATATTACTTCGACGGCAATGTGATGTCCGGCCAATTCAGCCTCACCAACCAGTCTGCCGGTCGCAAGGCTTCCACCGAACGCGGCGGGAGTCTTCCGAAGGATTACAGCCCGTGGTCCGATACACCATTCTTCGAGTCTTATGTGAAGACCCACACGGCGCAGGAGGCCTATGATAACGTCCTTGCGAATGTCGGCTGCAATTTCCCGGCTTTGGACGAGCATGACACCCGCGTCATTGCCGAGGTCCGGGCCGGCAGCGCCAAGTTCAAAGGCGGCAAGACCGGCCTGCCCGGGTTGCCTGATTCACAGGACGACGTTGGCGGCTGGGACAATTATCCCGAAGTGAAACGCCCGGCAGACTGGGATACCGATCGCGACGGCATGCCCGATGAGTGGGAGAAGCGCGCAGGTTTGAACCCGAAGGACGCCGCCGATGGTGGCACAGATCGTAATGGCGACGGTTACGCGAATCTGGAAGAATACCTCGGCAGCTTGGTGGGGGAATTTCCCAGTCTGAAATAGCAGACTGCGAGCGGTGGCCTCTTAAGTGCAAAACAATCAGGCTTGAGACCAGACCATTCATCGAAGCCATGTCAGCGGTCGCGCTTTGCCGCTTGGCAGGCGGTTCTCGTTCTTGCCACGAGCTTTCTGACCAGCGCCAACGACCAGCCAGTTGTTCGACCTGACATTCTGAGGTCATACATGGAGCGTTTCAACGGGCTGGGGAACGAGTCCGTTACCAACCTGATCCCAGATGCAAAGTCAGCCGGGTGGCTGGACCAAAACATTCCCCTCTTTGCAGGTCCCGATGCGGAGGTGGAGGAGCTTTATTATTTCCGGTGGTGGAGCTTTCGCAAGCACATCAAGCAGACCCCTGACGGTTTCGTCGTGACCGAATTCCTCACGCCAGTCAAGCACGCCGGCGCATTCAACACCATCAGTAGCGCCGCTGGACTCCATCTCGCCGAAGGGCGTTGGCTCCGCGACGACCGTTACCTGAATGATTACACCCGTTTCTGGTTGCGCGGCAACAACGGCAAGCCGCAGCCTCACTTTCATCGCTTCAGCAGTTGGTTCGCAGCAGCGGCATGGGATCGTTACCTCGTCAATGGCGACAAAAAATTCCTCGTGAAGCTGCTGCCCGACCTTGTCGCCGATTACCGCGCTTGGGAATCCGAACGCCAGACCACCAACGGCCTTTTCTGGCAGTACGATGTGGCCGATGCGATGGAGGAATCCATTTCGGGTTCGCGCACGGTGAAAAATCTTCGCCCTCCGATCAACAGCTACATGTTCGCCAACGCCCGCTCCATCGCGAACATTGCATCCCTTGCCGGCAAACCCAGGATCGTGGCGGAGTTCAACGGCAAAGCCGAATCCCTCCAACGCCTCGTGCAGGAAAACCTTTGGGACGCCGAGGCAAAGTTTTACAAGGTGCGCTCACCCGACGGTTCGCTTGCGAATGTCCGTGAAGCCATCGGTTTCATCCCATGGATGTTTCATCTACCGGAAGCGAACCGGGGGTTCGAATCTGCCTGGGCGCAATTTGCCGACGATCATGGCTTCCGCGCCCCGTTCGGCATCACCACCGCGGAACGTCGGCATCCGGAGTTTCGCTCCCATGGCATAGGCACCTGCGAATGGGACGGCGCTGTCTGGCCCTTCGCGACCAGCCAGACGCTCGCCGCGCTGGCCAACGTCTTGCGCGATTACCCGCAAACTTCGGTCACGGCGCGCGATTACTTCGAAGCTTTCCTGACCTATACGCACAGCCAGCATGCAAACGGCAAGCCATACATCGGTGAATACCTTGACGAAGTATCGGGCGACTGGATCAATCGCACCAACCGCAGCGCGCATTACAACCACTCCACCTATGCCGACCAGTTGATCACCGGCGTCATCGGGCTTCGCCCGCGCGCTGACGAAGTTGTGGAAGTCGCGCCACTTTTGCCGGCGGGAACTTGGGACTGGTTCTGCCTCGACGGCGTAAAATACCATGGCCGCATGCTCACCGTGATTTGGGACAAGGATGGCTCGCGCTACGGACGCGGTGCGGGGTTGCGTGTCCTGGCTAATGGCAAACAAATCGCCAGTTCGGAAAAGCTGGAACGCATCACTGGCAGGCTTCCATGAGGCGCGTGCGCAAATATCTTGGATCAGCGTTGGCAGGCATCGCCATTGCCCTGGCCGCCGGATCTGCAATCAGTCAATCAGTCCCGATTGATTTCTCCACTGCGGGCTTTGCCAGCAACGAACGATCTATCCCTGATACGCCTGTTCGCATCGTTGTGTCCCCAGCCAAGGGCGATGAAACCGCGCGCATCCAACAGGCGATCAATTACGTCTCCGGTCTGACTCCTGATGCCAATGGCCTCCGCGGTGCGGTACTCTTGCTCAAGGGGCGCCACGAAGTCCTGGGTGGATTGGTCATCACCAACTCCGGCGTCGTGCTGCGCGGTCAGGGGATAAGCAACACCACTTTGGTCGCCGCTGGCATGGATCGTCGCACCCTGATTCGCGTTATCGGACGAAACGACCAAAAGCTCGGTCAACAGTGGCGAATCGTTGACGATTTGGTTCCGGTCGGCGCAACCAGTGTTCGCATGCCGGACGCTGGCAATCTTAAGGCCGGCGACAGAATCCGCATCACTCGCCTCAGCAATACGAACTGGATTGTGATGCTTGGCGCCACAGAATTCGGTGGTGGCGAAGGTGGGGGTTGGAAGCCAGGCTCACGCGACATCGCCTGGGATCGAACGGTGAGATCTGTTGACGGCGATCTTGTCACGATTAATGCCCCGCTCACTACGGCAATTGAGAAGGAGCTTGGTGGTGGAACAATCTCAACCCGCGACGGGTCCGGGCAAATCACCAACGTCGGCATCGAAAACCTGACCCTCGAATCCACCTTCGACCCCGCGAACCCGAAAGACGAAAACCATTCCTGGTGCGCCATCACCATGGAAAATACCGCCGACAGTTGGGTTCGTCAGGTGACCTTCAAACACTTCGCCGGCTCCGCCGTCGCGCTCTACGAAACTTGCCAACGCATCACCGTTCAAGACTGCGTTTCACTCGCACCCGTTTCTGAAATCGGCGGCTATCGTCGCCACACATTCTTCACGATGGGCCAGCAAGTCCTTTTCCTCCGTTGTTACGCCGAGCAAGGGCGACACGACTTCTCCGTGGGCCACTGCGCCGCTGGTCCAAATGCATTCGTCCAATGCGAAGCCTGTGATGCTCTTGCTGACAGCGGCCCCATCGAAAGCTGGGCCACCGGTGTGCTCTACGACAACGTGAGCATTGACGGCAACGCGCTTACGCTCGGCTATCGCGCCGGCAACAACGCTGGCATCGGCTGGGCGGCGGCCAATTGCGTGCTCTGGAATTGCAGCGCGTCGGTGATCCGTTGCTGGAATCCGCCCGGCGCGACCAATTTGAGCTTCGGCTCCTGGGCCAGTTTCGAAGGCGATGGCGTTTGGAAAAGTTCAAACGACTTCATGAAACCCGACAGCCTCTTTGCCGCGCAGTTAAAAGACCGTCTTGGCGAAGCTGCTGTCGCCCGCCTGCAACTCATGCCCCGCCCGCGTGAAGAATCCAGCAACCCGCCCCTCGACAAAGCCCAGGAACTCGCCGCTGCTTCGCACCAACCACCGCCGCAGTTGAAGGATTACATCCTCACCGCCAGCCAGCGCGACCCGATTCCCAGCGAACCCGGCAACGCCAAGCGCGTTGAAGAAGTAGGAGCGCCGAGCACCGGCTCGGCCAATTCCGCACTCAGCACTCCGCACTCCGCACTTGTCATCACCAACGGCTGGCTCACCCTGAACGGCAAACTTGCCATTGGCAGCACCGCAAATGTCACCTGGTGGCGCGGTAACATCCGCCCAAACGAAGCGAAGGAATTCGGCCTCGGTATCACACGCTTTGTCCCCGGCCGCGTTGGTGCCGGTTTCACCGATGACCTCAATGAAATCGCCGACAAACTCATGGCGAACGGCGACGTTGCTCTCGATCACAACTACGGTCTCTGGTATGACCGTCGTCGCGACGACCACGAACGCGTTCGCCGCATGAACGGTGACGTTCTTCCCCCGTTCTATGAGCAACCCTTTGCCCGTGGCGGCGACGCCTCGTCGCGGCCGCCGACCGCTTGGGACGGCCTCAGCAAATACGATCTCACCAAGTTCAATCCATGGTATTGGTCCCGCCTCCGCGAGTTTGCCGATGGTTGTGAACAGCGTGGCCTTGTGCTGTTCCATCAGAATTATTTCCAACACAACATTCTCGAAGCCGGCGCGCATTGGGCGGATTCGCCATGGCGCTCCGCAAACAACATCAACAACACCGGCTTTCCTGAACCACCGCCGTACGCCGGTGACAAACGTATCTTCCAAGCAGAACTCTTCTACGACGTGACCCATCCCGTGCGCCGTAAACTGCATGAAGGCTACATCCGTCAGTGCCTCGACAACTTCACCAACAACGCGAACGTGATTCAATTCACCAGCGCCGAGTTCACCGGCCCGTTGCACTTCATGCAATTCTGGCTGGATACGATTGCGGCGTGGAAGCGCGAACGCGGGGAGGGCTTGTTGGCGCCATTCACTCCTCGGAGTAACTCCCTGAACCGGAATCGGAATGAGGAAACATACACGTCGCTAATCGCTCTAAGTGCGACCAAGGATGTTCAAGATGCCGTTCTGGCCGACCCGTTGCGCAACCCGTGGGTAGATCTGATTGACTTCCGTTACTGGTGGCGCACCGACAAAGGCGAGTTCGCCCCGCCCGGCGGCAAAAATATTGCACCCCGGCAATTTGAACGTCAATGGCGCGGTGGTCGTCCGAATGACGTGAATCTTGCCGGCATGGCTGCCGAGTATCGCGCTAGTTTCCCAACCAAGCCGCTGATTTGCGATTTCGACACGGCAAGCTGGGCGTGGGTTTGCGCCGGTGGCTCAATGCCGCGTTTGCCGAGGACGACGGATGCGAAGTTGTTGGCGGCCATTCCGCGAATGCAATTGTGGCAAGCCGCAAACATCAAAGAGATTTGGGCCCTGCGCGAACCTGGAAAACAGATGCTTGTTTACAACGATCGCGACGCAGAACTGGATTTGTCCGGGGAAGCGGGGCCGTTCCGCATGAACACCATCAGTGTTCGCACTGGTGAAGTGACGCCGGGCGAAGTAGTGCAGGCTGGGGGCAAAGTGAAATTACCGAACGCCACTGTCATTTGGCTGACAAAGGAATGAAAATTATGAACGAGTGGAACATTTTGGACTGCGGTGGCAAGCGAAGCGCGACACCGCTTTGGCTTCTGACACGCTCGGACTCGCTAAGCAAAAGCGCCGTCGTCGCTGCGCTTTGCCGGCGCAGTCCAAAATGGTTTGGGTTCGCTCTGCTTCTTGTTTTGTCCCTGGGTTTATTTTCTGCCCACGCCGCCGCCACAGTCGAGCAATGGGGCATGTATGAGGTCACGCTCAAAGGTCCGATGAATGGGAATCCGTTCCTCGATGTGCGCTTCGCTGCACGGTTTGCGCGGGGCTACGACTCGATTGAAGTCCCCGGTTTCTATGATGGCGATGGGAATTATCGCGTGCGCTTCAGCCCGGAGAAACAGGGCGCGTGGAGCTATGAAACTTTGAGCAGTGCGAAGGAACTCAACGGCAAGACGGGCGAGTTCGCGGTCACGAAACCATCCGTGAACAACCACGGTCCGGTGCGCGTGGCGAACACGTTTCACTTCGCGTACGCTGACGGTAAACCCTACAAGCAAGTTGGCACGACGTGTTACGTCTGGAACTTGCAGGGTGACGAACTGGAGGAGCTGACGCTCAAGACGCTCGCGGCGTCGCCGTTCAACAAGATTCGGTTCTGCGTTTTCCCGAAGCGTTATCAGTGGAACACCAACGAGCCACCGACGTATCCGTTTGTCGGCACGCCGCGCAATTTCGACACTACCCGCTTCAACCCGGCGTATTTCCAGCATCTCGACCAGCGCGTGCTCGACCTGCAAAAACTCGGCATCGAGGCGGACATCATTTTGTTGCATCCCTACGACGACGGCGCGTGGGGATTCGATCGCATGACCCCGCTGGAGGACGATCGCTATTTGAAATACATCGTCGCGCGGCTCGCGGCCTTCCGCAACGTCTGGTGGTCGCTCGCCAACGAATACGATTTCATGAAGTTCAAGACTGAGGAGGACTGGGAGCGTATCGGCCAGCTTGTGTCGCGCGCCGACCCTTTTCATCGCCTGCTCGGCATCCACAACGGCAAGATTCTTTTCAACCAGACGCGCCCGTGGATCACGCACGCGAGCATCCAGAACGGCGCGGCGGTGGCGGAGTTCGGGCGCGCGGACCTTTACCGCGACGCGTTTCGCAAGCCCATCGTCTATGACGAGGTGAAATACGAGGGCAACATCGAGAGCCGCTGGGGACACATTTCCGCCGAGGAAATGGTTTTCCGTTTCTGGAACGCCACCATCGCCGGCACGTATTGCGGCCACGGCGAAACCTACAAGAGCGACGATCAGATTCTCTGGTGGTCGAAGGGCGGGGTGCTCAAAGGCCAAAGCCCAGCGCGTATCGCTTTTCTCCGCAAGGTGCTTGAAGACTCGCCGGCCGAAGGCATCGAGTTCGTGGATAAATGGCAGGACACGCCCATCGGCGGTCACGCGCCGGACTATTACCTCGTCTATCTCGGCAAGGAAACGCCGACTAGTTGGGAATTCAAACTACCGAAACCGCCGCAGGGCAAAGGTCAGCCGCCCGCCGACGGCATGAAGTTCACCGCCGAAGTCCTCGACACCTGGAACATGACCGTAACGCCCGTGGACGGCGTGTTCACGCTCAAGAAGAAGGACAATTATTATCACTCCGACAAGGACGGCCGCAGCATCACGCTGCCGGGTAAACCTTACATGGCGATTCGGGTTAAGAGGGTGAAGGAATAAGTTGTGATCGTGATGAGCAGCGTAAAGCCAAGCAATGAATTCCTGGAAGCATTAGAGGCTGCGGAGCGGGCAGTCGCCGAGAACGCACGGGCGGACCTCATTTATGGCGTGCGAGCCGGTGCGCCACCATTGTGCGCTTGGCCGCTGACGCCCTGCCCAATCCTTTTCCTCGACTTTGATGGCGTCTTGAATTCTGAAGAAAGCACAGAAAAATTGGGCACATGCTACAAATTTTCCAAACCCAGCGTGACCGCCCTCAATTTCCTTTTGGACAAAACAGACGCCCGAATCGTCATTACCAGCACTTGGCGAGAATACTGGACCTTGACTGAGAACGCTCAATCACTCGAACAGAACGGGGTGCTTCCAAACCGCGTCCTCGGCAAGACGGCCATACTTGGAAAGGAACGTGGACTTGAGATCGATGCGTGGCTCATCAATGTCCCCTTTTCTATCCGGTCCTTCGTTATCCTCGATGATCGCGAGGACATGGCTCACCATCGAAATCGACTGGTGCGAGTCGACCCCAAGGTCGGATTAACTATGGAGCAGGCGCACCGCGCGATCGAGATGTTGGCAACATCCTTTGAAAACCATCCGCCAACTGAGAGCCAATGAACTCATCCCTTGAAAAGGCCGACGTTCCCGGAGCGCGGCTGTGGTCACAGACCCAGCCGCAGCACGTTGGGTTGTTCGGACGCGCTGCGGCTGGTGCTTCGCACACAGCCGCACTCCTTACTCTTCTCGTTGCTCTTGCGACTAGCGGATCAATTAGCGCGCACGGTGAAACCGTTTCCATTGTCATCAACTCCAACGCCTCGCCACGAGTCCTCTTCGCAACTGAAAAGCTAGCTGAAGCCGTCAGATCACTGGAATGGAAACCGATTGTCGTTCAGTCCGGCGGAAAGCTTGAAGGCGTCAGAATCTTTCTGAACCAGCCAAATCAACCTTTTCGCCCCAAAGAGGGTTTCATGATTGATCCGGCGCATAATGGTCCTGGGCTTACTGTCCTCGCCAATAATGACTCCGGAATTCTTTACGCTTCGCTTGAAATCGCGAAGCGAATTCGCAATGACCATAAATTCCCACTTGGCCTGCGCATGACGGACGCACCCGCGATGACGTTGCGCGGCACGTGCGTCGGAATGCAGAAGACTTACATCCTGCCGGGGCGGAAGGTTTACGAGTATCCCTACACGCCGGAGTTGTTCCCGTGGTTCTACGACAAGGCGCTCTGGCGCGAGTATCTCGACTTCCTCGTCGCCAACCGCATGAACACGCTTTACCTCTGGAACGGTCATCCGTTCGCATCGTTGGTGGAGTTGAAGGATTACCCTGAGGCCATCGAAGTCCCGCCCGACGTGTTCGAGAAAAACGTTGAGATGTTCCGCTGGCTCACGACCGAGTGCGACCGGCGCGGCATCTGGCTGGTGCAGATGTTCTACAACATTTTCCTGCCGAAACCGCTGGCCGAAAAACACAGGGTCGAAACTCAGCTCGAAGCGCCCAGCCCGCTGGCCTCCGACTACACGCGCAAGGCCATCGCAGAATTCGTGAAGCAGTATCCGAACGTCGGCTTGATGGTGTGCCTGGGTGAGAAGTTGCAAGGCACCGAGAATCAAATCAACTGGGCGACGAACACGATCCTGCCCGGCGTGCTCGATGGCATGAAGGCTGCCGGACTCAAGGAGCAGCCGCCCGTCGTCATCCGCACCCACGCGATGAATCCCGAAGCAATCATGCCCGCGTGTTTCACCGTCTATTCCAACCTTTTTACCGAAACGAAATACAATGGAGAGTCGCTCACCACTTACGAACCACGCGGCAAGGTGCAACAAACGCATCTCAACATGGCTAAGCTCGGACCGCACCTCGTCAATGTCCACATCCTCTCCAACCTCGAACCATTCCGCTACGGCGCGACAGAGTTCATCCGCAAATCCATTCTGGCGTCGCGAGATCGCTTTGGCGCGACTGGTTTGCACCTTTATCCATTGGCGTATTGGAACTGGCCATACTCAGCAGATAAGACAGAGCAACCGTTAAAACAATGGGAGCGCGATTGGATGTGGTTTGAAGCCTGGGCGCGTTCTGCGTGGAATCCCGACGTGCCCGCCGCTGAAGACCGCGCTTACTGGACTGTCCGCCTCGCCGACTTCTATGGCTGCGACACCAGCGCTGCCGGCAAGATTCTCGACGCTTACAACGATGCAGGCGAAGTCGCGCCGATGTTGGTCCGTCGCTTCGGCATCACCGAAGGAAATCGTCAGACGATGTCGCTGGGCATCACGTTGGACCAGTTGATCAGTCCCACGCGCTACAATGCCGTTCGCGATTTGTGGGAATCCATGGCACCGCCTGGCGAGCGCTTGGACGAATATGCCCGGAACGAGTGGCAGAAGCAGCCGCATGTGGGTGAAACACCCGTGTCAGTCATCACGGACTGCCTGAGATTCGCCAGCAACGCCATCGCTCTGGCCGAAGTTTCTTCATCCAGCGTGAAAAAGAACCGCGACGAATTCAACCGCTCGCTGACCGACTTCAAAGCCCTCCAACTCATCGCGCTGAACTACGCGGATAAGACCAAGGCTGCCGAGCTAGTGTTGCGCTACAACTACAGCAAAGACATCAGCGACATGGAAGCTGCAGAAATGCACATGGCCCGCAGCGTGGAAACTTTCAAGCAACTGGCTGCGCTTACCGTTCCGGCTTATCGCTTCGTAAACTCCATGCAGACGGGCCATCGCAAGATTCCGTTTGGCGGCGCGACGAGCGGTGTTGGTACGAATTTTCACTGGTCGCAGGTCGTGCATCTTTACGAAAAGGAGTTGGCGGACTTCAAATTACAGGTCGCCGAATTGAAGAATCCCAGGGCGAGTGGCACCACAAACATCCCTGCTTGGCCCGCCGCGAAATTCAAACTCATCAGCGCGAACGCTGAGACCTTCGAGGTTAAACTCGGCGCGAGACCGTTCGCAGACCGCAAATACACCATTACCGAACTTGCGCCGGAGTTGAACGGGCTCACCGGCATTCGCTTTTCCCACGAGGAAGCTAAGAATCACCGACATGTTCCGATCGAGTTTGAAGTTTCCGAGCCAGTGCGAGCGTTGATTGGCTATTTCCAAAACGAACGCGACCTCTGGTTGCAAGTGCCGAATCTCGACTTCGCTTCACATGCAGATGAACGCGGTGGCGTTGATCCTGTGCTCCGCAACGCCGCTATGATCGACGAATGTCCGAACGTGAATGTCCACGCCTTCCGCTACGAGCCGGGCCGTTACAAGTTGGAGTTGATTGGCAAAGGCAGCTTTGTCGTTCTGGGGGTCGTGCCACAATCTACCGAACTAAAGAAGCGCGATGCCAAATTGGGAGCGAAATGAGAATCGCGGCCGTCATAGTCTTCAGTTTGCTTCTGGGCCTTCACTGCCCAGCAAATGATTGGTCAAGTCCACACGCCAAGGTTCAGTCACTCAGCCTCGGCGAAGTGCGCTGGACGACCGGCTTCTGGGCAGATCGTTTTGAGCGATGCCGCACGAACACGTTGCCCAGCATGGGGCGGTTGATGGCCGGAACAAACTACACGCATTACTTCGTCAATTTTGAGATCGCCGCAGGAATTGTCGAAGGGCGCTATCGCGGCGCGCCCTTCAACGACGGGGATTTTTACAAACTCATCGAAGCCGCCACGGCTACGCTGGCAATCATTCCCGACAAAAACGTGGAAGGAATCCTCGACCGATATATCGAGGTGATTGCCAAGGCGCAACGCGCCGACGGCTACCTGCATACGCCGGTGCTTGTCAAGCAACGCAACGGGGACACGAACGCCGTTCCATTCAGCGACCGGAATAATTTCGAGATGTACAACATGGGTCATCTGCTGACGACGGCGGTGATCCACTATCGCGTCACGGGAAAGACCAACCTGCTCGGCGTCGCCATCAAGACGGCGAATTTTCTCTACGACACATTCCACGGTGCGTCACCGGAGGTCGCGCGCAGCTCGGTTTGCCCCTCGCACTACATGGGCATGATCGACCTGTATCGCGAAACGCGCGATCCGCGGTATCTGGAACTGGCAAAGAAATTTTTCGAATTGCGCAGCCAGATAAAGGATGGTGGCGATGATAATCAGGACCGGATTCCCTTCGAACGACAGACCAATGCCATGGGCCACGCAGTTCGCGCCAATTATCTCTACGCTGGGGCCGCTGATTTGTTCATGGAAACCGGCGACCCCAATCTCTGGAAGCCGCTTGAACCCATCTGGCATAATCTGACCGCGCAAAAGATGTATATCACCGGTGGCTGCGGAGCGCTTTATGATGGGGCATCACCGTATGGCTCGAAGAATCAGGGTGGCATCACGCGGACTCACCAAGCCTACGGTCATAATTTTGAGCTGCCCAACACCACCGCGCACAATGAAACCTGCGCCAATATCGGCAGTGTGCTGTGGAACTGGCGCATGTTTCTCGCGACGGGTGAGACGCGTTTCATGGACGTTGCCGAACTCGCGCTCTGCAACAGTGTGCTTTCCGGCGTCAGTTTGGATGGGACTAATTACTTTTACACGAACCCGCTGCGCGTGACCGAGCCATTGCCGATGGAGTTGCGCTGGTCGCGACAGCGGGTGCCGTTCATGAGTTCATTTTGTTGCCCGCCAAATCTGCTGCGAACCATTGCCGAGTCGGCCCAATACGCTTACGCCAAGTCCGCTGGTACCATCTGGATGAACCTCTACGGCGCGAGCGAGCTGGAAACTGATTTACCCGGCGTCGGTAAAGTGAAACTCGCGCAAGAAACCGAATATCCGTGGAACGGTCGCATCCGCGTCAAAATTCTCTCTGTGCCGGGAAAGGAATTCACCCTCAAGCTGCGCATCCCCGGCTGGGCGAAGGGTGCAAAAGTGCGTGTTAATCATCGGCCCGTGTCCGTAGGTCAGGCTTTCCCGCCTGCCGGTGCGGGCGACTTTCCAGTCGCCCGTTCCGAACACCGGACTGGAAAGTCCGGTGAACCGGCAGACAAGAATGTCTGCCCTACGGGCTATCACGAAGTTCGCCGCATTTGGAAATCTGGGGACATCGTTGATCTCGACCTGCGCATGGATACTGAACTGATCGAAGCCAATCCGCTGGTGGAGGAAACACTTGGCCAGGTGGCGGTGAAGCGTGGTCCGATTGTCTATTGCCTGGAATCTGTCGATCTTCCAAAGGGCGTGGGGCCGCTCGATGTTTTCCTTGCTCCTGGCATTCAGTTTCGCGCTCGGTACGACCAACGCCTCCTTGGTGGTGTCGGGGTAGTTGAAGGAGCCGCAACGGCGCAAGCGGAGTTGGACTGGAACGGCCAGCTCTATCGCGAACTGCAACCGGCCAGATCCAAACCCATCAAACTCCGCCTGATCCCGTACTCGGTCTGGGCCAATCGCGGCCCGGGCGAAATGAGCGTCTGGCTGCGATTGGCGGCGCAGTGAATCGCGAGCGCACAAATCTCAGATGATTTGCAGAAATTCGAATCCTCGCTTGGCGGCCGGGCGTGATATTCTTGTTTGATGAATCCGCAGATGGTTCGAGTCCTGATGGCAATTGTATTGTCCACCGTTGGCATGTTGGCCCAGGAAGTGAAGGTGGACATCAACAACTCCGGTCGCCAATGGACCGAGGGAAACGAGGTTGGTTTCACGCCGTGGTCAACCAATTTTGCCTGGCTGAGTGGCAGCGCTACCACCAACACCTTCAACGGGGTCACAATTGCCTTCACCCGGGCCGGGCCCAACGGCACTGCATTTAAAGCCGGATATTGGGCGAGTGCGGTGAGGGATTGGAACATTGCCGAACTGGTGTCAGACGGCCTTAAGGTGGACAACGGGGACATCGGTCCGGCGCAGATCGAGATGCGTCTCTCCGGTCTCACTCCCGGGCGTCACTCGCTGCTGACTTATCACAATGACTGGGACAATCATGTCGCATCCGATGTTGCGCCGATCAACATCTTTGTTGATGGCGTCCACGTGGTGACGAATTTGTTCCTGACCGTCCGGGTCAGCAATAATGTGGAGGCGGCAACGGCTTATCTGAACCTCGAAGCCGTGGCCGGCCAGGATGTCGTGGTGCTGTTTGCGACCGAAACCAACACTCCCGCAACAAAGGAAAATGTCTGGATCAACGCGTTCGAAATTGACACGCCCAACTCCAGTCTAAAGGCAGGCAAGCCGGTGCCGGCGAATAGCGACGAGCATGTTAACGCCGACAGCAAGAGCCAGTTGTTGAGTTGGACGGCTGCCGGCACGGCCATTTCCCATGATGTTTATTTCGGAACCGACAGTAATGCGGTGAGGTTCGCTACGCATGCCGCCCCAGAGTTCAGAGGCAATCAAAGCGCTACCAATTTCCTGGTCACGAACCTCAGCAGCTTGGTGACTTACTACTGGCGGATTGACGAGGTGCAGCCGGGCTCGATGGTCACTCCGGGCGACATCTGGACTTTCCGACCGCGGCATCTGGCCTTTCCCGGGGCGGAGGGATATGGACGATTCGCCCGCGGCGGCCGCGGCGGAGTTGTGGTGAAAGTGACAAACCTAAACGACAGCGGCCCCGGCAGTTTCCGCGAGGCGATCGAGGGCAGCCACGGTCCGCGCACCGTGGTCTTCGATGTGAGCGGTCTCATCACGCTGGAATCGGATGTCATCATCAATGGCAGCCGACCCTACATCACCGTCGCGGGCCAGACCGCGCCCGGCAAAGGCATCTGCTTTCGCAAACAGCAGTTCGCCATGAGCGGGCCGCGTGACGTCATCTGTCGTCATGTCCGCGTCCGCGTGGGCGACCTTAGCGGGGAGACGCAGAATGGCTCGGGTATGTCTGGCGCGGATCACACGATCATGGATCACGTTTCCATCAGCTGGGGCATCGACGAGGAACTCAGCACGCGCACCGCGAAGAACTGCACCTTCCAACGCTCGCTGATCTCCGAAGCGCTTAACATCGCCGGGCACGACAATTATGGACCCGGCACCCGCCATGGCTTCGCGGCCACGGTCGACGGTGACATCGCCAGCCTCCATCACAATCTGCTCGCGCACTGCGAAGGCCGGAACTGGAGTCTCGGTGGCGGTCTGGACGGCAGCGGTTATTACGCAGGCAAACTCGATATCTTCAATAACGTCGTTTACAACTGGCGCAGTCGTACCACAGATGGCGGCGCGCACCAGGTCAACTTCGTGAATAACTACTACAAGGCGGGTGCGGCCTCGACCTACTCACGCGCTCTCAACGCGCAATACGGAGGTCATCCTGGCACTCAACAGTATTACTTCGAGGGCAACGTAATGACCCCCGGCGGATCTATTGCGACGGGCTTTGCCACCAACAATCAGGCGGCAGGCAAAACGACTTCCACCGAGAATGGCGGCACGCTGCCGGAAAACTCCAACCCGCCCTACAGCGCTTGGGTAAATGCGCCGTTTTTTCCTTCCTATGCGACGATTGATGAAGTCACCAATGCCTACAAGAGGGTGCTATCCGACGTGGGCTGCAATCAGCCGAAGATTGACGACCACGACGCGCGGGTGATCCAGGAAACTATTGACGGCACCTACACCTACACGGGGCAAGGAGCATTCGGCGGCAGTCCCGGATTACCCAATTCACAGAACGACGTCGGCGGATGGGAAGATTACGGCGCCACCGCGCGGCCCGTGGATTGGGACACAGACAATGATGGTCTGCCCAACTGGTGGGAGCAGATCAAGGGGTTGAACCCAAATTCCGCGCCCGGCAATTTCTCCGACAGCAATGGCGACCCGGACGGCGACGAATTCACAAACCTTGAGGATTACCTCGACTGGCTGGCCGAACCCCACGCGGAGTGCAACGTCGGCTCTTTTGTTGACGTTGACCTGACCGCGCTGACCCGCGGCTTTACGAACAACAGTCCGCTCTACACCTTGCTGTCACAAACCAACGGCAGCGTATCTCTCATCGGCGGAGGCAAGACGGCACGTTTCACCCCGAGTGTCAGCACCAATTCCCTGGGCAGTTTTAGCTTCAAGGTAGTGGATATTCAGGGATACAACATGACCCGGACGGTGAATCTCCGAATCATCGGGGCAGTTGCGCCAGCCGCCCCCATTCTCGGGATACGCAATCAAAGCAATGCGTTGCTGCTCGAACTCACGGGTGAATCGGGGCGCAATCTCACGGTACAAACGAAGACCGCCCTTGGTGATATCTGGCTCAACTGGACCAATGTAACCGGCAGCGGCACGTTGCAATTGCTCCCGCTCAACGCGCTGACGAACCAATCACCACGCTACTTCCGGGCATTTGCGCAGTGATTTACCGCGCGAGGTTGTCCACACTTTCGTAATGACCGCGAAGCTGAGAGTCGCCCTGACATTGCTGGGATTGGCCGCCGGACTGGTTTCGACGCTTGCGCAAGCTACCAATGCTGACGCGCCGGTCTACCTCTTCAGTACCTTCAAGGAAGGTGATCAGGACGGGCTGCGCTTTGCTTTCAGCTATGATGGCTATCATTGGAGCAACGTGCCCGGATTGTTTCTCAAGGCGCGCGTAGGCGAGAAACCGATCATGCGCGACCCCAGCATTGTGCGTGGTCCAGACGGCACGTGGCATCTGGTGTGGACCTCCGCGTGGCGAGGCAACAACGGCTTTGGCTATGCGCATAGCAAGGATTTGGTTCACTGGTCAGAGCAGCAATTCATTCCGGTAATGGCTCACGAGCCAACGGTCTGCAATGTATGGGCGCCGGAACTGTTCTACGACGACAAGGAAAGGCAGTTTGTTATTTGCTGGGCTTCGACGATTCCTGGGCGTTTTCCTGACCACCTCGAAGCCTACACTAACAATCATCGGATGTATTTCACCACCACGCGGGACTTCCGGGCATTCACGCCGACCAAGCTGTTTCTCGATCCCGGCTTTAGCGTGATTGATTGCCAGATCGTGAAAGTAGGGCAGGCTTTCCAGCCTGCCGGTTCTCTGGACTTTCCAGTCCGGAGTTCCAGATCAACTGGCGACTCGAAAGTCGCCAACACCGGCGGACTGGAAAGTCCGCCCTACCCAGACTACGTCCTGATTCTTAAGGACAACACCCGGCCAGAGCGAAACATCCGGGTTGCCTTCGGCGACACGCCGTTTGGCCCGTGGCGGGACATCTCGCCGCCGTTTACCGACAAGCTCACCGAAGGCGCGACTACGCTCAAACTTGGCGACGACTGGCTGATTTATTTCGATTCCTACGGCACGAAAAATTATGGGGCCGTGCGCACGCACGATTTCAAATCGTTCACAAACATCTCGAGCGAGATGAGTTTTCCCGAGGGCTTGAAGCACGGCACCATTTTCAAAGCCACCAAGAAAGATCTCGATTACCTCTGGAAGGTCAGTAACTCGATGGTGTCGGGAGTTGGCCACAAGTTTGTTCCCAAGCTGTTTCCTGCTGAAATCGAGAACCGACTTGCGGCAATCGATGCGGTTGTCAGGCGCGGGCCGTTTCAGCCGGACTGGGATTCCATCACCAATCTGTTCAAAACTCCCGAATGGTATCAGGACGCGAAGTTTGGTCTGTTTGTTCATTGGGGCGCGTACGCGGTGCCGGCGTTTGGCAGCGAGTGGTATCCGCGGAACATGTATGTCACCAATTCGCCTGAATTTACTCATCACGTCGCTACCTACGGCCCGCAATCACAATTCGGCTATAAGGATTTCTTTCAATCGTTCAGGGCGGAGCAGTTTGACGCGACCGCATGGGCCAAGTTGTTTAAGACGGCCGGCGTGAAATACGTCGTGCCTGTGGCCGAGCATCACGACGGCTTTCCAATGTATGACAGTGCCCTGACGGACTGGACTGCCAAGAAACTCGGTCCGCAGCGCGATGTCATCGCCGAGCAGGCCAAGGCCTATCGCAAGGCGGGCATCGCCTTCGGTGCGTCATCGCACCGCGCCGAGCACTGGTTCTTCTTCGACAACGGCATGTATTTCAACTCCGATGTGCGCGACCCGCGCTTCGCAGATCTCTACGGCCCGGCAGTCAATAAGCGCACTTCCGAAGCGCAAGCCGAACCGCCTACGAAGGAGTTCCTCGACGACTGGCTGTTGCGTTCGTGCGAAATCGTGGACAAATATCGGCCGGAAGTTTTCTACTTCGACTGGTGGATCTGCCAGCCGGTGTTTCAACCGTATCTGAAAACCTTCGCGGCGTATTACTACAATCGCGGCGTTGAGTGGAAGAAACAGGTCGCCATCAACTTCAAGGAATGGGAGGGCATTTCTTATCCGCGCGGCTCCGGCGTGTTCGACATGGAACGCGGGGCCGCGGCGGACATTCAACCGGTCTTCTGGCAGACGTGCACCTCCGTGTCGCGCAATTCCTGGGGCTACATCACCAATCACATTTACAAGGAGACGGGCGAAATTGTGGATGAGCTTGTGGATATCGTCAGTAAGAACGGCACGATGCTGCTCAACATCGGCCCGAAAGCCGACGGCACGATTCCCGAGCCCGAGCAACAGATGCTGCGTGAAATCGGGGCGTGGCTGAAGCTGAACGGCGAGGCGATTTACGGCACGCGTCCGTGGTACAAATTTGGCGAAGGACCAACGCAAAAACTCGGCGGCTCATTCTCGGACAAGGAAAAGCCACCCTTCACCGCCGAGGATTTTCGTTTCACCACCAAAGGTAAGACGCTTTACGTCATCGCGCTTGCCTGGCCGGAAAGTGGACAACTGCTCATCAAGTCACTCGCGGGACAGAAACCTAAGCGCGTCGAGCTGCTTGGCTACGATGGCAAACTAACGTGGGAGGAGACAGCTGCGGGCTTGGTGGTTGTGCTTCCGAACAAGCCGCCCTGCGCATTTGCGGTGACGTTGAAGATTCGTGGTGTAGTGGAGCAATAGAACACCGCGCCTGCTTTTACGCGCAATGATTCCAGAGCGCACCGGGCCAGGTCTAGATCCTATGGTTGTGGCCAGAGCAGCATCTTATCCTTCAAATCACGTAACTGGAATTTGGCGGGATCAACCACCACATGCTTGATCCGTTCGCGCTTCCATGTGTAAGTGATATGCACCAGGCCGTCGCTCGTCTGAATGACCGCGGGATACGCAAAACCGTTCGGAGCGTTGGCGTCATCCTCCAGCACCAGCGCGGCGGACCATTCCTTGCCGTCTTTTGAAACAGCCACATTCAGCGGGCTGCGGCCTTTGTTGTTCGAGCCGGTGCGGAGGTTGTGATTGTAAACCAGCAAGTGCCGGCCGTCTTGCAGGGTCACAGCATCGGTTCCGGAATTGGGGTTTGGTACTTCCGTCAATTTCATTTTATCCCAGGACTTGCCCGCGTCGTGTGACCAGACTTCGAAAAGCAAGCCCTGCCGCGTGCGGCCAACGGACTGCAACGTGCGCTTGCCATGAATCAGGATGCTCGGCTGGATCGCGCCGATGGCTTTGCCGTCGTTTACGGGTTCGGTCGCGGTCCACGTCTGGCCCAAATCGGACGAGCGTTCGAAATGCACGCGCCAGCCGCCTTTGCCTTCCGTGCTGGTGGGCGAAAGAATGTCGCCGTTCGCCAGCTGCACCGGCTTGTTTTTGATCGGGCCGAGTATTCCTTCGGGCAAGCGGCGCGGGCCGGACCACGTTTTACCGCCGTCCGCGGAGGTCATCAGCATGCCCCACCACTCGCTAGGACTGGGGCCCACCTTGTAGAACAGCATCAATGGCCCGGTCTTGGGTTGGAAAAGTACCGGATTCCAGGTCGGCAAACGATTCGTCGCAAAACCGACGCCGTTAGCGACCTCCTGCGGCGCTGTCCACTTGCCGTTCTCCAGTCGGGAGACATAGATGCAGACATCGGGATGCCGCTCGTGCGTGCCGCCAAACCACGCCGTAATAAGGCCGCCCTTAGTTTCCTCAATCGTTGACGCGTGGCAGGACGGAAACGGTGCGGATTCATAAATGAATTCAGACGTTACCACGCCGGGTTGTTCGGCGGCAAAGGCGGTAGAGATGGCCAGCAACAACGACATTAAAACTCGGTGCGTACGCAGATGGTGGCCGGTTTTCCGATTGGCTTCTGACACTGAAGTGGTCGGGCGGGATAGGGGCTTCATGGTTTCTTGGTGGTGGAAGTTGCGGGCAATCCGGACACCTCGGCGTCCCGGACGATGAACGGTTCACCCTTCTTGGCCGTGACGCTGACATTCTTAAGTCGCACGCCTTTCGCGTGGCGGAATTCGAGGCCGGTGGTCGCGGCGTCGATGGAGACATTTTCCAGCAGGACATTCTCAATGTGGCTCTCCGGCAGCCCGACGATGACGCCGGCGAATTTCGTACTGGTGGCGGTGAGATTGCGGATGGTGATATTCCGATAGCTTGGCGTGGTGTCAGTCTTCGGCTGCGCGACGTCATTGGTGGGAATCTTCGGGTAATAACTCGTGATAGTGATCGCGCCCACCACGTTGCTCATCGTGATATTTTCGCACAGAACATTCTCAACCGTGCCGCCGCGTTTACGGTCGGACTTGATGCGAATACCGTTCTCCGTGCCTTCAAATTTGCAGTTGCGCACGATCACGTTCTTGACCCCGCCGACCGTTTCGCTGCCGATGCTCATCCCGTGACCGTGTCGGAAGATGCAATCCGTGATGGTCAGATCCTCACAAGCAAACTCGCGGCCATCGAAACGCTTGCCCGACTTCACGGCCACATTGTCGTCACCCACATCAATCAGACATTTAGTGATTGTGACGCGCCGGCTGACGCTCGGGTCAATGGCGTCGGTGTTTGCCGCCGGATCGGGCGCCAGAATCGTCACGTTGGTGATCAGCACATCGTCACACTCAGTGGGCATCAAATGAAACTTTGGCGAATTCTGAATTGTGACGTCCCGGACTACGAGATTTTTGGCGCGCGTGAGGACGATGAGATTTGGACGGGGCAGGGTGTAGCCCGAAACCCGCTGACGCGCCTTTTCCGCTTCTTCCCACCAGACATGGCCGCTGCCTTCGATTATACCCTTACCGGCAATCGTGACGTTCTCCAGATCCTTGCCAGTGAGGAAGGGAACGAAGTCACCATTGCCTTTGGCCTTGAGCCAGTCGCCCGGAACTTTTAGGAAATCATTCTGATTTGTGGACGCCACCAGCATCGCCCCTTCCTCGATCAACAGCGTAGTTCGCGTGCCGATGGTCAGCGGCTTGGAAAGGTATCGACCCTTGGGTAAAACCACTGTGCCGCCAGTCTCGGCGCAGGCATCGAAGGCCTTTTGAATGGCTCCAGTGTCCAACGTGACGCCATCGCCCGTCGCGCCAAGGTCGCGGACGTTGTAAACCTTGGCGGGCTGGGCAACGAGCATACAGGCCGAAATCGCAAAAGCGGCGGTGCTCAGACCTAACTTGGGGTGATTCATCTTTTGTTCCTGAAATTTGACGCCGCCATCCGCGCGTTCTTCATCGCGTCGGGCTGGCTGCAAGTGTGCCTTCGGCGAGCTGGTTCAAATACTCTTCAAGGTTCGTGTAACCATCGCTATCGCGGTCGCCGTTGTTGTCAGCCTTATTTGGATTTAGGCCGTGCGATTTTTCCCATTCATCTGGCACGCCGTCGTTGTCTGCATCGGGCAGGGCGGGGGCCGATTTGAGCTCTGGCCAACCGCCAACGTCGGCAGTCGAATTGATGATGCGCCCGGTTTGTTTGCGGACATTGGCTACGACCCGGGTATCCACGGCGTCACGATTTCCGGGGCGCGCACCTGCATGGTCCAACACACGGGCCAAGCCCGCTTCTGCGGCATCAATTGTGACTGCGGGCGTGGCAAACGGCTGCGGCTCCTTCACCAAATCGCCTTTGAACATGTCCCACCCCGTGTCCACCCCGTCGGCTCGCCCATTACGATTCACGTCAAAATAATTTCCTGCCTGGTAAATTCGCGTATTGAAACCGGAGCTTTCGAAGGCGGCCGCGAATTCTGTCGTGGACGGTCCGGCAATCAGGTAATTGCCGACATAGTTCAGCTCGACGAACTCGTTGGTGAAATTGTCGTAGCCCGCTTTGAAGCCCCAGTCGTAGATGACATTGTTGCGAAAGTCGAGCCGCAGCGTCTTGCCATTGTATGTGCCGGGCCGTGGATTGCGGCTGCTGTGATGCGCATACAGATTGTGGTGGAAGGTGTAGCTCGCATCCCTGCGCGGGCGGATCAGGGAGCCGTAACCGTGATCGCCCTTCGTGTGGACAGATTGGTTCAGCGACTCCGTGATCAAACACCATTGCACCGTGACATGCTGGGCGGCATCGACCACCGAAAGTGTTTCATCCACGGACCAGCTCGCCGAGCAATGGTCTACAATGATGTTGGTGCCGCCACTGACGGTGATGGCGTCTTCAGCGCGGCGGTTCGCCGTCCCTAGCCGCACGCGTAGATGGCGCACGATAACATCGCTGGCGTCAATCGTGAATGCCCCATCCGCGAGGCAGATGCCGTCGCCGGGCGCCGACTGGCCGGCGATGGTGAGGTTCGGGCGCTTGACTGTCAGGCCCTCCTTCAGATGGATGGTACCGGAAACCTTGAAGAGGATGGTGCGCGGCCCTTTCTTCGCCGAATTGATCGCGTCCCGCAGGGAGCCTTTGCCCGAATCCTTCAGTGTCGTCACGTAATAAACATCACCGCCGCGCCCGCCTTTTGCCTTTGCGCCGAAGCCTTCGGCGCCGGGGAAAGCCGTCACCGCGGACGCCTGTGCAAACAAACCAAATTGCAAAGCCGCGATGACTGCACAAAACTTCATGAGTCAGGAGCGGGGATGAAGTTTTACCGGCTCAAACTTCGGCGCCAAAAAGTGATGAATCGCAAAGGTAACGAGGTAGGCGAACGCGCAAATGGAGAATAGAATCGCGTAGCCTGCGGTAACGTTTCCGGCGGCGGTGAATTTGTCGAGCAACTTGCCGCAAAGAATGGGAAACATCATGCCACCGGCTGCGCCCGCCAGTCCGCCAATGCCGACCACTGACGCCACGGCGTGTTTCGGAAACATGTCCGAGACGGTGGTGAACAGATTGGCGGACCATGCTTGATGGGCCGCGCCGGCCAGCGAAATCAACAGCACCGCCGGCCAGATTTCCACCTTGGTGGCGAAAAAGATCGGCAGCACGCAACAGGCAAAGATGAACATGCAGGTCTTGCGTGCGCGGGTTACGGTCCAGCCTTGCTTTGTCAGATAGCCGGTCACCCAGCCGCCGGCGATGCTGAGCACGGTGATGATGGAGTAAATCGTGACCAGGTGGACCCAGCTTTTCTTAATGTCGAGATCGCGTGTCTTCTTGAAGTAATCCGGCAACCAGATCAAAAAGAACCACCACACCGGGTCGGTCATGAATTTGCCCACGATAAAGGACCAGGTTTGCTTGTAACCCAGCAGGCTCAACCAGGTGGGCTTCGCGGCGGAATCACCGGCGACTTCATCCTTGTCACTATGAATGTGGTCATGTTCGGCCTGACTCAGCCGCGCGATTTTGTCCGGCACGTTGTAGAAAGGAAACCACAGCAACAGCCAAAGGAATCCCGCAATGCCCGCAATGATAAACGCCCATTGCCAGCCCCAATTTAGGGCAATGGCCGGTACGATCGCTGGCGCAATGATGGCCCCAACGTTCGTTCCCGAGTTGAAAATCGTTGTGGCCAGCGCCCGTTCACGTTTTGGAAACCACAGGGCGGTCGCCTTGATGGCCGCAGGGAAGTTTCCGCCCTCGCCCAGTCCGAGCGCAATGCGGGCATAGATGAATCCGCCGACGCTGCCCACAGCCGCGTGAGCCATCGCTGCCAGGCTCCACGCCGCGATGGAAACCGCGTAGCCGATCTTCGTGCCGAACTTGTCAATGAACCAGCCGAACGCAACCAAGCCGATACCATACGCGCCTTGGAACGCCGAGTTCACATAGCCGAATTCGGTGTTCGTCCATTTGAGCTGTTCATCGAGGATCGGTTTGATGAGCGACAGAATCTGCCGGTCAATGTAGTTGATGGTGGTGGCAAAAAAGAGCAGGGCACAGATCACCCAGCGGTAATTGCCCACTCCATTGTCGGGGGTCGGGTTGGTTTGGTTCATCACCGGGGGGTTGTTTGCTTGGATTTGGAATCGTCGGCAGTTTTGATGGCATTGAGCGCCGGGAAATTCATGTACCGCTCGGCGTTGCTGTAACAAATGTTGCGGATCATCGGGCCGACGAGCGAATCGTCATCCGGGATCTCGCCGTTCTCCACGTCGCGACCGATGAGATTGCAGAGCGTGCGGCGGAAATACTCGTGCCGCGGATAACTCATGAACGACCGTGAGTCGGTGATCATGCCGACAAAGCGCGAAAGCAGGCCGAGATTCGAGAGCGCATTGAGCTGCCACTCCATGCCCTCCTTCTGGTCGAGAAACCACCAGCCCGAGCCCCACTGGAGTTTGCCGGGAATCGTGCCGTCCTGGAAATTGCCTAGCATCGTCGCAAACGCGCAGTTATCCGCCGGGTTCAGGTTGTAAATGATCGTCTTGGGCAGCGAATTCTCCGAATCCAGCATGTCGAGGTACGCGGCGAGCGCCTGGCATTGCGGATAATCGCCAATGGAATCAAAGCCCGTGTCCGGCCCGAGTTGCTTCATCAGCCGCGTGTTGTTGTTTCGCATCGCGCCGAGGTGCAGCTGCTTCACCCAGCCGCGTTCTGCATCAAGGCGGCCGAACACCAGCATCATGAAGCTGGCAAACTGGCTGTGCTCCGCCGGCGATGCCGCTTTGCCAGCGCGAGCATTCGCAAAAATCTCTGCCGCGACCTGTTCGGTGCAGAAATCCGCGAAGCAGTGATTCATGCCGTGATCTGACAGCCGGCAGCCCATTGAGTGGAAAAACTCGTGGCGCTTTTTCAACGCGTCGAGGAACGAATTGAAATCGCGGATGTCCACGTTGGCGGCGGCGGCGAGTTGATCTACCCACTTGTTGAATCCAGGGGGTTGATTCACCGTAAGCGCCTTGTCGGGACGGAACGCCGGCAACACCCGAGTGGCGAGCCCTGAGGTCGCAATCTGCTGATGCGGCTTAAGATCATCCACCGGGTCATCCGTTGTGCAGACCGTCGTGACTTTGAACTTCTTCAGAATGCCCTGCGTGGAGAGTTCCGGCGTAGCGAGCTGCTCGTTCGCCCGCTTCCAGATGCGGATCGCACTGGCCTCATCGAGCAATTCATCAATGCCGAAGTAACGCAGCAGTTCGATGTGTGTCCAGTGATAGAGCGGATTGCGCAGCGTGTTCGGCACGGTGGCCGCCCATGCCTGGAACTTGGCGAACGGTTCGGCGTCGCCGGTGCAGAACTTTTCCGCCACACCGTTCGAGCGCATTGCGCGCCACTTGTAATGATCGCCCTCAAGCCAGATCTCGAAGAGGTCATTGAACTGGCGGTTGCTGGCAATGTCCTGCGGCGAAAGATGGCAGTGGTAATCGAAAATCGGCTCCGACTCCGCGAACGTGTGATAGAGCCGCCTCGCCGTGCGCGTGCTCAACAGAAAGTCCTCGTGAATGAATTTCATGTGATCGTCAAACAGAGTATGAATAAGCGGTCATCTGGCAACTCGTCCGTCTGTTTAATGGCGGAGTCCGGGCTGCCAGCATAAGCTAGCCATTCCGGCCTCCGGTCGCAGTAAAAACCTGCGGGAGCTTTTTGCAACCTGCGATGAATTTTCGGCACTGCTTGCGAGTGGCTGACAGGGTGCTGCCGACATGGTGTCGGCAGTTCGTTTAGCTGTGACTAGGCTATCCTGCCGACTGCAAGTCGGCAGCACTTTGCATCCCGCTGCAAATCACTTGCTGGCCCGCAGGCTTCGCAACATGCTGGGCGGGTGAAAGCTTCCGCCTGGTTTCTCTCGCTGCTGGTGCTGGTGATTTCAATTCGAGCTGCTGAACAACCCACGCGGGGCGACGCGATGCTGGACAATTATCTGCGCGCCCAGGTGACGCAGGTTTCCGAAGCATGTCTGGCGGAGATCCGCACCGCCGAAGACTGGCAGAACAAACGTGCGGAGTATCGTCGGCAACTTCAGGAAATGCTCGGCCTCTCGCCGTGGCCCGCGCGTGGTGACTTGCACGCCACAGTGACTGGCAAACTGGAGCACGAGGAATTCACCGTTGAGAAGCTTCACTTCCAAGCGTTGCCGCATTTGTATTGCACGGCAAATCTGTATCTCCCGAAAAAGCTGACCAAACCCGCGCCAGCGATCCTCTACGCCTGCGGTCATCTACGCGCCATGACCAATGGCATCAGCCTCGGCAACAAGGCCGCGTATCAGGCGCAGGGCGCATGGTATGCCCGCAACGGTTACGTGTGTCTCGTGCTTGACTCGTTGCTGCTCGGCGAGATTCAAGGTGTCCACACCGGCACGCGTGATCGCGGGCTGTGGTGGTGGAATTCGCGTGGCTACACACCGGCGGGTGTCGAAGCATGGTTTGGAATGCGTGCCCTGGATTATCTCTGCACGCGGCCCGAGGTGGACACGAATCGTTTCGGCATCACCGGTCATTCCGGCGGTGGCGCTTACAGTTGGACCGTCACGGCCCTCGACGACCGCATCAAAGCCGCTGCGCCACTCGCGGGCATGACGGACATCAAGCATCACATCCTCGGCAACCTGATGGACAGCCATTGCGACTGTAATTTCCCCATCAACACCTACCGCTGGGATTTCCCGCAGCTTGCCGCGCTCGCTGCGCCGCGCCCGTTGCTCATTGGCGGCACCGACAACGACGGCATCTTCCCGCTCGATAGCACAATGGCAATTCACGAGCAGGTCCGCCGAATTTACAAACTCCTGAAGGCGGAAAAAAGCCTCGGCTTGGTGATCGCGCCTGGACCGCACGACGAAGTTCCCGAACTGCAGCTTGCGGTGATGCGCTGGTTCAATCGCCACCTGAAGGGTGAGGGAGCGCCCGTGGGAAATGCGGCTAAGAATTACTTTGTGCCGATTCAGCTCAAAGTCTTCGACACGCTGCCAACAGATGCCATCAACACCAACATCGCCGATACCTTCGTGGCGGCAGCCAGCAAACCACCAGAGCCGTTAACGGATTTGCGCGCCGCTCTGCGCAAACATGCTTTTGCCGGCTGGCCGGGTGATGAATTGCCTTTAGAGCCGAAACAAGTTCTCTCAGTCGAGCGCGAAGGACTACGGCTGAACGCGTGGGAGTTTGACAGCCAGCCCGAAGTTCGCCTACGGGTTTACCTGATCGAGGACGCGGCGGCTAAGAGGGCTCAGCCTGTCCAACTTCACGTCCTTGATGAAACCAGTGGTTTAATCTGGCTGCACAATCTTCGCGCCGGTTTTGGCGTGCCGCTTGCCGAAGAACCCGGCGACACTTCCGGCATCGCCAACATCGTCTCGCCACTGGTGAGTTTGAAAGCGCAGGTGAAAGCGATCGGCGGTTCGCTGGCATGGTTCGCCCCGCGTGGTGTCGGCATGACGGCGTTGAGCGGCGACGAAAAGCGGCAAACTAAGATTCGGCGACGCTTTCAACTGCTGGGCCAGACACTCGACGGCATGCGCGTCTGGGACATTCGTCGCGCGATTCAAACGGTTCATTTCATCCGTGAAGGCGACGCCGCGCGTGTGGAGTTGTTGGCGAATGGTCGCATGTCGGCGAACGCGCTTTACGCCACAGCTTTTGAGCCTAACGTGCGCGCGCTGGAAACCCACGCGATGCCGAAATCCCTCGTCGCAGGTCCGGACTATCTCAGTGTGCTGCGCGTGGCCGACATTCCCGACGTGCTGAAACTCCTAGCACCGCAGACCCAAGTGAAGTTGTCTGAATAACCGCGCGGTCAGACGCGGAATGTGTCGGGCTTGTTCGCACTTGCTCTCAACCCTAAAAATGCTATCAAGCGTACGGCTCAGATCCGGTGATTTTGATCCGCAACATGACGCAACCCGGGAAATCCAAGGCTGGCCCTTGAAAACCAGAATCCTCGCCTGTGCCGCGCTCTTGTCGCTTGTCTGTTGCCATGCGGGCGCGCAGACCAACGCCCCTATTCCGTGGGACCAGATCGGTGCGACAGCCGGCGCGAATTATCAGGGCGATGGGCTGACCGTGTCAGTCACCGCCTCCGGCGCGCGACTCCATTGTGTGTTTCAGCGCCTTGATGGCGAAGCCACGCGCGAAGGACTGTGGCTCACCTCCACGGTGCCCGACCAACCCAATGACCGCTTCCGGGTGACGGCGATTGCAGTCGGGCGCGAAAGCATTACGACACGTCCTACCGGATTGCCATCTGATGGCCTGATCTCGCTCGCGGGCCAGACCGTGCGATTCGCCCGGCACGGGTTGATTGAAGAATACTCGGTGAGTATGGATGGGGTTCGGCAGGATTTTGTGGTGCTTGAGAAGCCGGGTGGGGCGAGCGTCCCCGCGAGCCGGCTCGTCGTTGAACTGGCCGTGACCGGCGCGACGGTGGAAAAGACTGTTCACGGCGTGCAACTCGTCCTGGCTCAATCTGGTCGCAGGATCGCGTACGGTCGGCTGCGAGTTACGGATGCTACCGGGCGCGAACTCCCGGCGCGCATGGAAGTGGACGTAGCAGTTGATATTGAAGGAGAAAATGGCGGCGCTCGGCCGAGCCGCCGCTACGTCGCCATGGCCGTGGTGGTGGACGATACCGATGCAATCTATCCTGTCCGCATTGACCCTACCTTCAGCGATGCGAACTGGGTGAGCATGGGCGGTTTGCCGGGAACGGACGGCATCGTTCGCGCCGCAGTGGTGGATGGATTTGGTCATCTCTATATTGGTGGCAGCTTTACTATTGTGGGTGACGTGCTTGCCACGAATATCGCCAAAAGGAACGGCAGTAATTGGAGCAGCGTGGGTGCTGGCATTGGGGGTAGTGGTGCCAATGGTAATCCGTCGGTATATGCACTGACCAGTTCGGGTACCAACCTGTATGTGGGAGGCGATTTCACGACGGCCGGTGGAATTGCGGCCTCCAGCATTGCCAAATGGGACGGGAGCAGTTGGAGCGCTTTGGGTTCGGGGATGGCGAGTGGCACTCACCAAGTCTTCTCTTTGGCGATGTCTGGCAGCCTCCTTTATGCAGGAGGGTTTTTCGGGACCGCGGGCGGCAGCACCGTTAATTACATTGCCAAATGGGACGGCACTAATTGGAGCGCATTGGGCTCAGGGATGAATAACGGTGTGTACGCGCTGGCAGTGTCGGGTAGTAACGTTTATGCGGGGGGCGTGTTTACTTTGGCGGGCGGCAGCACGGTCAATCGGGTCGCTAAATGGGACGGGAACAGTTGGAGTGCGTTGGGTTCGGGATTGAACAACACAGTACATGCATTGGCCGTGTCGGGTAGTAACCTGTACGCGGGGGGAACGTTTACTTGGGACGGCTGCAATTCCATCGCCAGATGGGACGGGAGCAATTGGAACGCGCTAGGTTCAGGGGTGAATGGTGCCGAGCCCCGAGTGCAGGCGCTCGCAGTATCGGGCAGCGACCTTTATGTCGGTGGCACTTTCTCATTGGCGGGCGGCAACGCCGCTGACTACATAGCCAAATGGGACGGGAGTAATTGGAGCGGCTGGGGGTCCGCGGTGAACAACTGGGTGTACGCGCTGGCGGTGTCGGGAAGCGACGTCTATGTGGGGGGCGGATTCATCTGGGCGGGTGGCAACGCCGCTAACAACATCGCCAAATGGGACGGGAACAGTTGGCGTGCCTTGGGGTTGGGAATGGGAGGTGTTAGTCCCTTTGTGAACGCGCTAGAGGTGCTGGGTAGTGACGTCTATGTGGGGGGCAATTTCACAATGAGCAGTGGGAGCGTGGCTAACCGCATCGCCAAATGGGATGGCGGCAGTTGGAGCGCCTTGGGATCGGAGGTGAACAACACGGTAAAAGCGCTGGCTGTTGCGGGCAGCAACCTGTACGCGGGAGGTTTCTTCACGGCAGCCGGTGGAATTCCCGTCAATTACATCGCCAAGTGGGATGGTAGCAGTTGGAGCGCCTTGGGTGCTGGGATGAATGGTGCTGTGTATGCGCTGGCTGTTGCGGGCAGCAACCTGTTTGCAGGGGGCAGTTTTACGAATGCCGGTGGCGACCCGGCCAATCGTATTGCCAAATGGGACGGGAGTAGTTGGAGTACACTGGGGCTCGGGTTAAACAATCCAGTGCGAGTGCTTGCTGTTTCGGGGGGCGACCTGTATGCGGGAGGCGATTTCACAACGGCAACGAACAGCGGGGGGTTAGCAATACAAGTCAACCGCATTGCCAAGTGGAACGGGACCAGTTGGAGCGCGCTCGGTTCAGGGATGAACGATTCGGTGTGGGCTTTGACGGTATCGGGAAGCAACTTGTACGCAGGAGGGCGATTCACTAGGGCGACCAACAGCGGGGTGCTCGCGGTTGTCGTCAACCGCGTTGCTAAGTGGGACGGGAGTAATTGGAGCGGTTTTGGAGCTGGGGTTAACAACTGGGTATATGCGCTGGCGGTATCGCGCAGTGATTTGTACGTGGGAGGAGATTTCATTTGGCCTGGTGGGAGCGAGGCCAAGTACATCGCCAAATGGGATGGGAGCAGTTGGAGTGCGCTGGGTTCGGGGGTAGGTGGTGTTGATCCCCGTGTGGTCGCACTGCTGGTGTCTGGCGACGACCTTTATGCCGGGGGTGGTTTTACGACGGCGGGCGGAAAAGTTTCGGCTCACGTGGCCAAATGGGCGCCGCTAGCGTTCAGAGCCAACGGCGTCAGCGTTTCCAACGGACACTTTCAGGCACTGCTAACCGGCCCGGACACGAACAGTGTGGTTGTGGACTCGTCCGCCGATCTCAACAACTGGACGCCGGTGGTGACGAACACGCTGCCGCCCGGTGGTGCATGGCCAATATCCATCCCCATCGGCACCAACGTCCATCAGATCTATCGCGCGCGCCTGGGCCCGTAGCTGTGGAGCGCGGGCGGTCCCCGTCCGCAGCGGGTAGAAACGAGTGCGACCGTTGGTAGGCGCAAGAGGCCAGTTCCTGCTGTAGCCGCCGACATAAGGAGGCGGATTCACATGAGGAACGCACGACAATCTCCGCCTCGTTACCTCGGCGGCTACTTTCCATCGAAATGCTGCGACCGGGGACCGGTCGTGGTCCACATTTTTCCCAGTTGCAGGTTGCACCGAAGCTCGGAACAATTCGCACGATGACACGATTCCTGATCCCCCTCGTGCTGGCGGGCGCGATTTGCCAATCCAACCTGCTTGCGGCTGAACCTTCCGCTAACTCCCTTACACTCTGGTATCGCCAGCCGGCGAAGCAGTGGGTCGAGGCGTTGCCCGTCGGCAATGGCCGACTCGGTGCGATGGTCTTCGGTGGTTTGAGCGAGGAGCGGGTTCAATTCAACGAGGCGACGCTTTGGACTGGCGAGCCGCGCGATTACTCGCATCCCGGCGCGGCGTTTCATTTGCCCGTTATCCGGCAGTTGCTTTTCGAGGGCAAGCAGAAGGAAGCCGAAGCACTCGCGACAACCAACTTTATGAGCGTGCCGCTGCGGCAGATGGGCTACCAACCCTTCGCCGACGTCCGGCTAAGTTTTCCCGGACACGAGGACGCGACGGATTATCGACGCGAACTCGATCTGGACGAAGCCGTGGCCCGCACGAGTTATCGCGTCGGTAACGTGCGCTTCGAGCGCGAAGTGATCGCAAGCCAGCCGGATCAAGTCGTCGCCACTCGCATCACCGCCAATCAGCCGGGGCAGGTGAGTTTTACCATCCGTTTCGATTGCCCGCACACGAACTCCAGTACTATTGAGCCGAACGAGATGATTCTTACCGGCCGAGTCCGACCGGACTACAACGGTGCGAAGGCCAAGAATCCATTGTCGTTCGCCGCCCGGCTGCGCGTTCGCACCGAGGGCGGCACAGTGGTTTATGAGAAGGACCATCTCAAAGTCTCTGGCGCAAACTCCGTCACCCTCCTGCTGGCGGCGGCGACGAGCTTCAAGAATTTCCAGGATGTCAGCGGCAATCCGCTGCGTGCGACTGAAAAGGTCATCAGCAAGGTCAAACGCACGACGTGGTCTGAGTTGCTTAGCCGTCATCAGCGCGATCATCAGGCGTTGTTCCGCCGCGTCACGCTCCGGCTCGACACGAACGCCAATTCCAGTCTGCCCACGGATGAGCGATTGCAACGCGCTCGCGAAACGGCCGATCCCGCATTTGCCGCATTGGTGTTTCAATACGGTCGTTACCTGCTCATCGCTTGCAGTCGCGACGGCGGACAGGTCGCCAACTTGCAGGGTGTCTGGAACGATCAGGTCAAGCCGCCGTGGGACAGCAAGATGACCTGTAACATCAATACCGAGATGAATTACTGGCCGGCGGAGGTGGCGGACCTCGCGGAGTGTCATGAGCCGCTGTTTGACGCCCTGGAAGATTTGATGATCTCCGGCCGGCGCACGGCACGGAATCATTACGGCGCGCGCGGCTGGGTGGTGCATCACAACTTCGACCTCTGGCGCGGCTCGGCGCCGATCAATGCTTCCAATCACGGCATCTGGGTCACGGGCGGCGCTTGGATGTGCCAACATTTGTGGTGGCATTACGAATTCAGCGGCGACCGCCAGTTCCTCAAGCGCGCGTATCCGCTGATGCGTGGCGCGGCGTTGTTCTTCGTTGATTTCCTGATCGAAGACCCGCGCAATGACAAACGCTGGCTCATCAGCGGCCCGAGCAATTCGCCAGAGCAGGGCGGGCTCGTGATGGGGCCGACGATGGATCATCAGATCATCCGCGACCTGTTCAGTAACGTCATCGAAGCCAGCCGTATTCTCGGTGTGGATGCCAAATTGCGCGAGCAGCTCACCACGCTGCGCGCGCGCATCGCGCCGGATCAGATTGGCAAGCACGGGCAGTTGCAGGAATGGCTCGAAGACAAGGATGACCCGAAGAATACGCACCGCCACGTCTCGCATCTCTGGGGCGTGTTTCCCGGCAGCGAAATCAACTGGCAGACGACGAACTTCTTCAACGCCGCGCGGCAATCGCTCATCTATCGTGGCGACGAGGCCACGGGCTGGAGCATGGGTTGGAAGATCAATCTCTGGGCGCGCTTTCTTGACGGCGACCACGCCTACCTGATTCTGCGCAACCTGTTCACGCCGGTTGGAGTCACGGGCGTTTCGACGCGCGGCGGTGGGTTGTATCCGAACCTGTTCGACGCGCATCCGCCGTTCCAGATTGACGGCAACTTCGGCGCGACCTCGGGCATCGCCGAGATGCTGATGCAAAGCCACCTCAAGACTGACGACGGCGTGCGCATCATTCAACTGCTGCCGGCGTTGCCATCCGTCTGGCCGAATGGCAGCGTGCGCGGTCTGCGTGCGCGCGACGGTTTTGAAGTAGACATCACCTGGCGCGACGGGAAACTGATTTCCGCCGCCATCAAATCCAAACTTGGCGGCAAGTGCGACGTGATGTATGGCGGCAAAGTGTTCCCGATTGAAACGAAGAAGGGCCAGACGTTCGACATCAGCGATCAGCCGCCACGCCAACGCTAGTGAAGGGAATTGAATGTAAGTGGCTCCAACCAAATTCGCGAACAGCTGAACAATGAAAAGCGATATCACAGCCCAGCTCATCGGGGTTTGTCACGGTATCACGGCCGACGGTTGGGTTTCAGCCGAAGAAGTTTACTTTCTAGCCGAATGGCTCAACGGTCATCCGGAGGCTTTGAAAGTTTGGCCAGGCTCGGAATTTGTAAAACCCCTGAACCGCTTTTTCGAGGATGGCAAGGTCGACACCGACGAGCTCAAGGAAGCCATCGAGCTATTGGCACGAATCGAACGTGAGTGGGCAGAGAAGTGCTCTGCGCTTCGAGATCATGCCATCGAAGAAGTCCCTCAAACCAAAAAAGGCAGGAGTCGTAAACCCACCGCACCACCAACGATACCCGAGTTGTTTGATTGGCGGGCGATTGCTTTGCCCTCTCTGAACTGGCAAGGCGAGGTGGCGTCATCGTCGGGCATGGGTTCTTACATTGTTAACTTGCTTGAGCCTTCATGTGATTGCCCAGATTGGTGCACTCGCCGCCAAAATCTTCCAGTCTCTCATCCAGCGAGGGCTTGCAAGCATGTCGTGTCCGCGCTGCACGAAAAAATGTTGGAAAACACAATCGAGGTGCCGTTGCGAATGCAGTGCATCCTCTCTAATGCGGCTGAGTACGGAATCGGGATTTTTCCAGGCGACAGATATGGCAGCTTTGAATTGAAAGGTGCTCGGATAATATTCTCATTTGGCGGCCACCCGTGGATCAATGTCTGGGTACCTGAAGACGATACGTACGGCCGATTCGGATACAATTTTTTGGAAATGAGATGGTCGTATGGCGAGAAGCCCAAGAATTCCGCCACGATCGTCAAAGTTCTCAGCAACGTCCACGCGTCCTAGCATAGAGGCCAAGTATTAAGTGAAGTTCAGAACATCGAGGTCCGGAACAATTTCCACACACCATTCGGCGGTTTTCGGGTGCACGTGCACAGCGCGGGCGATAGGATGTTCGCCAATGAAAATAACCTCCCTGCTCCCGTGCGCGCTGGTGCTCGCGCTTTCCGCCTGCTCATCCACCCAAGAATCCGCCCGGCCGCTCGGGGAGACCACACGCTCTACCGCCTACAAGGAAGGCGTGCCTGGCGGGGTCATTATCGAGACCACGCGCTTGAACGCCACGGTCGCGGCGATTGACGCGGCCAAACGCGAGGTGACGCTCGCCAAGGATGGCCGCCAAAAGGTCATCGGCTGCGGGCCGGAGGTCATTAACTTTGACCAGATTCACGTGGGCGACCGACTGGATGCGGTGATCAAGTCCGAGCTGCTGGTATCACTCGCCGCCGCTGATCCGACGAAGAGTGGCACTGGAGTGGTGGCGGCGTCCTTGGCGCCCAAGGGTGACAAACCCGGCGGCGTCGTGCATGGCGCGCAGGAATACACCGCCACGGTCACCGCCATCAGCCAGCGGCGCCGCGAAGTGACGCTGCAATTGCCCGATGCGACCACGCGCACGATCGTCGTGCGCCCCGATGTTGACTTAACGCAGCGCAAAGTTGGCGATGCGGTGTCGGTCCAGGTTTCGGTTTCGGTGGCCCTTTCGGTGCAAGGCAAGTAGCCGCGCGGCGGTTCACTGGGTTGGACGCTTTCCTCACACCATTCGGCGGCTTTCGGATGCCCGCCCGCGGTGCGGGCGATAATCGAACCTTTGGCCGAAATTCGTCCCGGAGGGACATTGCGAGAATAGCCCGGCATTCAATGCCGGGAAGAATTCCAGATTGCATAAGTCCCGAAGGGACGGCTGAATGAAACGCATGTCCTACGTCAACGCCTATTTCCATTGCGTTTTCAGCACCAAGCAACGTCGCCCTTTCATCACGCCGGCACTCCGCGACCGCCTCTGGCCATTCCTGGGCGGGATCGTACGGCAGAACAAAATGAAGGCTATCGAAATCGGCGGGGTCGAAGACCACGTTCATATCCTTCTTTCGCTGCCGTCGACCATGCCGATTTCCAAAGCCCTTCAACTGATCAAGGGTGGTTCGTCCAAATGGGTGCATGAGACATTCCCCGAACATCGTTTGTTTGCGTGGCAGGAGAAGTATGGCGCGTTCAGCGTAAGTGTGTCGCAATTGGACAAGATTGTTCAGTACTCCAAGAATCAGGAGGAGCATCACCGCAAGCAGACGTTTCAATAGGAATTTTTGATGTTGTTGGAGAAACACCGCATCGAACACGACGAACGATATTTGGGGGATTGAACGTCAGCCGTCCCTTCGGGACTCGCAATCGGATTTGCCCAACCCGGCGTTGAAACGCCGGGCTATTGTCGTTTGTCCCGACGGGACCCAATTGCTCGAGCAGAAAGGCCCGACTGTTAGCGAGAGTCATGGCGATAAATGTTCTTGGCCACCGCGTCCGAGTGTGTCTGGGAAGGAAATCCGCGTTCACACTTTCCACACACCATTCGGCGATTTTCGGATGCACGGGCGCGGCGCGGGCGATAGAATGTTGACCGATGAAAAAAGCCTCCCTGTTCCTTTGCGCGCTGATGCTTGCGCTGCCAGTGATCGCCAGGACAACCGTCGCGGAGCTGCGGTGCGAGAGCTTGGTGAATCCGCTGGGGATTGACGTCACCACGCCGCGCCTGAGCTGGGTGTTGAAGTCGGATACGCGTGGCGAGAAACAAACCGCGTATCAGATTCTCGTCGCCTCGGACGAAGCGCGCCTGAGCGAGGGCAAGGCAGATTTGTGGGACAGCGGGAAGGTTTTCAGCGACGCATCAGTGCTCGTGTCGTATGCGGGCAAACCCTTGGCGTCGCATCTGTCGTGCTTCTGGAAGGTGCGCGTATGGAATGTCGCCGACGAAGCTTCCGCGTGGAGTGACGCGGCGCATTGGAGCATGGGCCTGCTTGCGGCGACGGATTGGCACGCGAAGTGGATCGGCCTAGATGGCGTGGATGCCACGAACAATCTCAGTGATACTTCCTGGATCTGGTTTCCCGAAAGCAAGCCCGAGGAACTCGCGCCTGTCGAGACCAACTGGTTTCGCCGTGTTGTCACGATTCCCGCCGATCGCAAAATCAAGCAAGCCGTCTTCGAATACACCGGCGACAACGAATGCCGTGGCTGGTTGGGCACTTTCGATCTGGGCGCACGGAATAACTTCAAGACCGTCAAGTGGAACGATATCACCACGCGCGTGGAGGCCGGCAAGACGTACGTGTTTGGTCTCGTAGGTCGCAACGAAGGTGATGTGCCGAATCCAGCCGGTGTCATTGGCCGGCTGACGATTGAATTCACCAGCGGCGAGCCGATGATCATCCGGACGGACGACAAGTGGAAGGTGTCGAAGCAGCTCGAATCCGATTGGAACGTGGCGACCTTCGACGATTCAAAATGGGTGGCCGCAAAAGTCATCGGGCCGGCGGGCATGCAACCGTGGGGTGAGACGCGCACGGCGGAGGAGCGTCGCATCGCCGCGCGCTGGCTACGCAAGGAATTCAAAGTGGAAAAACGAGTGAAGCGTGCCACCGTGAGCTACTCCGGGCTGGGCTCTTCCGAGCTACACCTGAACGGATCGAAAGTGGGTGATGAAGTGCTGTCGCCGGCCGCGTCGCAGTACGACAAACGGGTTTACTACGTGACCCATGATGTAACGAAGCAGCTGCGCAAAGGTGCGAACGCGATCGGTGCGGTGCTGGCTGGTGGACGATTCGCATCAGACCGCAGCAAGGTTTACGCGGGGACGGTGAACTTTGGCTGGCCCAAGCTGCTGTTGCAACTGCGCATCGAACACACAGATGGTTCGGTTAGTGAAGTCGTGAGTGACGAATCGTGGCAACTGACTGTGGGCGGCCCGATTCTCTCCGCCGGCGAATTTGACGGCGAAGAATACGACGCGCGGAAGGAACTCGGGGCGTGGAGCGGACCTGGCTATGACCGTAGCCGCCGACGTGAGGAGGCGGATTCGTCAATTGATCTCGAGCGCTCGGTCCGTCTCGTTACCTCGGCGGCTACATGGCAACCTGCACAAATCGGCTCCGCCCCACCCGGCCAGCTCTCGGCGCAGATGTCAGAGCCGATTCGCGTCACAGAAACGCTCAAGCCGGTTTCTGTGAAGGAAACCAGGCCGGGCGTGTTTGTGTTTGATCTCAGACAAAACTTGGTTGGTTGGTGTCGCCTGAGAGTGCAAGGACAAGCGGGAACGCAGGTGCAGTTACGGCACGCGGAGACCCTCAATCCGGATGGCTCGCTTTACATGGCGAATCTCCGCGGCGCGCAGGTCACCGACACTTTCACGTTGAAAGGGCAGGGGACGGAGATTTACGAACCACGCTTTACGTATCACGGTTTCCGCTATGTCGAGGTGACGGGTTTCCCCGGCAAGCCAAGGCTGGATGCGATCGAAGGCCACGTGGTCCACGATGACCTGCCGCGCGCCGGTGAGTTCGAGTGCTCGCACAACACGCTGAATCAAATTTACACCAACGTCTTTTGGGGCACGCGCGGGAACTATCGTTCCTTCCCGACGGATTGTCCGCAGCGCGACGAGCGACAGGGCTGGCTCGGCGATCGTAGCGAGGAATCGCGCGGCGAGTCGTATCTGTTCGATATCGGCAAGCTTTATCCAAAATGGCTGCAAGACATCAGCGACTCGCAGCGTTCAAGCGGCAGCGTGCCTGATGTCGCGCCGGCTTACTGGCCGATTTATTCCGACAACGTCACCTGGCCCAGCACGCTCGTCATCGCGCCGGGCGTGATTCACCGGCAATACGGCGATCTTGCGCCCGTTGCTGCAAATTACGAAAGCGCGAAGAAGTGGCTCAACCACATGAAGGGCTACTTCACCAACGGCATCATCGCGAAGGACAGCTACGGTGATTGGTGCGTGCCGCCGGAAGATTTAAAGCTGATTCACTCGCAAGATCCCGCGCGCCAGACCGACCGCGCGCTGCTCGCCACGTCGTATTTCTTCAACAATTTGAAGATCATGGAGCGCTACGCGAAGTTGCTGGGCAAGGCGGAGGAAGAAAAACATTTCGCTCTATGGGCTGAGGGGGTGAAGACAGCCTTCAACGGCCGTTTCCTCAATCGCGACAAGGGCTATTACGACAACGGCTCGCAGACTGCGTGTGTGTTGCCGCTGGCGTTTGACCTCGTGCCTTTGGAATTACGCGGCAAAGTCTTCGCTCGGTTGGTGGACAAGATTGAAAATGAAACAAAGGGCCACATCGGCACGGGACTCATCGGCGGGCAATACTTGATGCGCGTGTTGAGCGACAACGGTCGGACGGACCTCGCATATCGCATCGCCACAAACCGCTCGTATCCGAGCTGGGGTTACATGATTGATCAGGGGGCGACGACGATCTGGGAACTCTGGAACGGCAACACGGCTGATCCTACGATGAATTCCGGCAATCACGTCATGCTCGTCGGCGACCTGATCATCTGGATGCACGAATACCTCGCCGGCATCGCTGCTGATCCGGAGCAACCCGGATTCAAACACATCGTGATGAAGCCGCACCCGGTTGGGGATTTGAAATGGGTTAACGCCAAGCACCGTTCACCCTATGGATTGATTGCGAGCGAGTGGAAAAAGTCAGACGGAAAGTTCGAGTGGGAGATTGAAGTTCCCGCCAACACCACAGCGACGGTTTCCGTACCAGCCAAGTCGGTCGAAAGCGTAACTGAAGGCGGCAAGCCGGCAACAAAGGCCAAGGGGGTTGAGTTTGTGAAAATGGCCGATGGCTGCGCCGTTTTCCGGGTTGGCAGCGGAAAATACGAATTCTGCAGCCGGTGAAGGCAGCCCCAGGCCAGGCTTGAACAAAAGTTTTGAATCAAGACGTGCGCTCCGCCCATCAAATCGCTAAATAGTAATCGCTATGCAAAACCTCCTTCGTTCGATCGTCGTGGCTTCGCTTGTCGGTGTGCCGGCATTTTCTCGTGGCGCGGAACTGACCGTCACCGCTGCGAATAAACTCAATCTCACCCGAGCGAGTCAGACCATTGAGCTGACTACAAAACAGCTTGAGCCGCTCGGGGCGAAGGAACTCAACACCGTTCACGTCAAAGATTCCGCCGGGAAGGAACTCATTGTGCAGGCGGTGGACACGGACTTTGACGCGTATCGCAAGGCCGACATCGTGATCTTCCAGGCCGACTTCGCGCCGAATGAAACCAAGACGTTCACCGTGACGACCGGTGGTAAGCAGGTTTTCAAGCGGGAACAATACAAGGCATTTGGTCGGTTCAATCGCGAACGGTTCGACGACTTCGTATGGGAGAATGATCGCATCGCGCACCGCACCTACGGCGCCGGGTTGGAAACCTGGCAGGGCGAGCCGCTGGCCAGCAGCACGATTGACATCTGGTCCAAGCGCACGCCGCGCATGGTCGTCAACGACTGGTATCTGAGCGATGACTATCACACCGATCACGGCGATGGCGCGGACTTTTACTCGGCGGGGCCGTCGCGCGGCTGCGGCGGCAACGGTCTCTGGGCGGCCGACCGGCTGTGGACTTCGCGCAACTTCATTAACTCGCGCGTGCTGGCCAACGGTCCGATTCGGGTGATTTTCGAATTGGAATACGCGCCGTTCCTCGTGGACAACATCAACGTCAGCGAGGTGAAACGCATCTCCTTGGATGCCGGTTCGCAACTCGACAAGTTTCAGAGCACCTACAAACAATTCACGCGGCCCGGTCAGACGCAGAAACTCATCACGGGTATCGGCCTGAAGAAGGCGGGTGGCGAGAAAGTGGAGTTCAACGCCGAGCGCGGTTGGCTAATCAAATGGGAGAAGGTGGAGAAGAACGCCGGCGAACAGGGACTGGCAGTTGTGGTGGACGCGAAGTCGATCGAGAAACAAACCGAAGACAAGCTGAATCAGTTGATCCTCGCCAAGGTTCCGGAGAGCGGCGTGGTGTCTTATTGGGCGGGCTTCGCCTGGGACAAAGCAGGCCAGATCACCAGCGCTGACGCTTGGAAAAAATACGTGGATGAATTTGCGCAAGGCGTGGCATCGCCAATTGAGGTAAGTGTGGCGGGAAAGTAGGAAATGGTTAGCGGCTGGTTCGCCTGCTGCTGAGTTCACCTATGCAAGAGCTGGGTACCGGTGGTCGCACGCGCACGTCCATGCCAGTGAACCGGATTCAAACCGTGGCGGACAAATTGTCCGATTGAACCATTGCCGCCGCGGACGGACATTCTTAGTTTCTGACGAAACAGCCGATGAATCCAACCCTCAGCGTCTGCGACGATCACGAATCCTTGAGCCGGCTGGCGGCGGACCGGATTCTCAATGTGCTGGGCCGCAAGCAGAGTATGCTGCTCTGCGCGGCAGGTGGTTCGACTCCATTGCGCACTTATGAGTTGCTGGCGGAGCAGCGCGCTCGCTCGCCCGACACATTCCGTTCGATGCGAGTCGTAAAACTCGACGAGTGGGGCGGCCTGCCAACGGAAGATCCGGCCACGTGCGACACCCAGTTGCGCATGCGTCTGATCCATCCGCTCGGACTTTCCGACGACCGCTACCTGAGATTCGAAAGCGATCCCGCAGATCCCGAAGCGGCATGCGAGCAGGTGCGCGCCCGGCTCGAGCGCGAAGGTCCGATTGATGTGTGCGTGCTCGGACTGGGCACCAACGGGCATATCGCGATGAACGAACCTGCGGCCTCCCTGAAACCGACCGTCCACGTCGCGAAATTGACTCAAGAAACGCTCGGGCATTCGATGCTGGCAAACACCAAGAAGCTCCCCTCGTTTGGCCTTACGCTGGGCATGACGGAGATTCTGGCGTCGCGCGAAATTCTTTTGCTCGTCAGCGGTGACAGCAAGCGGGAGCCCCTGAAACTATTTATGCGGCGCGAAATCACCACGCTGTTCCCGGCATCCTTCCTGTGGTTGCATCCCAATTGGACCTTGCTCTGCGACCGGACGGCGGCGGAGGGCCTGGTTTTGAAATCATGAGCGCCGCCGCTGTCCTCCAAGATTCCCATCCCACCCGATCTATGAGCAGGAAAGTCAAAGTCGGTCTCATCGGCTCGCAGTTCATTTCTCACATCCACGCCGTCTCGCTCAAGCGATGCGCGGAAGCAGAACTGTGCGCAGTGGCGTCGCCCACGCCCGGCAATGCGCAGCAGTTTGCAGCCAAGCACGCCATTCCGCATCACTTCACCGATTACCAGCAGCTGCTAGCGATGCCGGAACTGGACATGGTGGTCGTGGGCGTGCCGAACCATCTGCATTGCCAGGTGACACTGGATGCGGCGGCAGCGGGGAAAAATGTGGTGATGGAAAAGCCGTTTTGCCTGAACCTGGCGGAGGCAGACCGAATGATTGAGGCGTGTCGCAAGGCGAAAGTGAAGTTGATGTACGCCGAGGAACTTTGTTTCACGCCGAAGTATGTCCGACTGAAACAGCTGCTCGACAGTGGCGCGCTGGGTAAACCGACGTTGCTCAAGCAATCGGAAAAGCATGATGGCCCGCATGCGCCGCATTTCTGGGACGTGAATCGTTCCGGCGGTGGCGTGACTATGGATATGGGCTGCCACGCGATCGAGTTCTTCCGCTGGATGCTGGGGCGGCCGCCGATCAAATCCGTCTATGCCCAACTGAGCACGCAGGTTTATCAGGATAAGACCGAGGGCGACGATAACGCGCTGATCATTCTCGAGTTTGCCAACGGCGTCGTGGCACTGGCCGAGGAAAGCTGGACAAAGAAGGGCGGCATGGACGACCGCGCCGAAGTTTACGGCTCGCAGGGCGTGGCCTACGCCGATCTACTCCACGGCAACGCGATCGAAGCCTACAGCACGGAAGGCTACGATTACGCGGCCGAGAAGGCCGGTTCGACCAAAGGTTGGTCATTTCCGATTTACGAGGAGGAGTGGAACTACGGTTTCCCCCAGGAGTTGGCGCATTTTGTTGACTGCGTGCAAAACGACAAACCACCGCTCGTCACGGGCGAGGATGGCCGTGCCGTGCTGGAGGTCATTTTCGCGGCCTACGAATCGGCCCGCACTGGTCGCAAGGTGGAACTGCCGTTCAAGACCGACGCACACAAGCCGATTGACTTGTGGAAGCCCGGACGCTGAAACGGAGTGCGCTCAGAGTTCCCAGCCCTTGCGGTATTGGTAATGGAGGAATTGATTTGCGTCCGGCTCGTTGGTCACTTTGAGATTGGCGCTGTCCCATTCCAATTTTCCACCACCATTCCGTACGCAGACCATGCCGAGCAGCACGGACTCAGTTAGCGGGCCGGCGAAGTCGAAGTTCGAGCGCGTGGGCGCACCGTTGCGACAGGCCAGCAACCATTCCTTGTGGTGACCGACGGAGCGCGGCAGTGATTTTGGCGGGCGTTGGTATTCCTTGTCTCGCTTTTGCGGAATGAGGCGCGGTGTTTCGCCGCCCCAGCCGTCCACAAGCATTTTCCCTTTGTCGCCGACGAGGATGCAGCCATCCCAACGCTTCAGCTCTTCGCCTTCTGCGAGTTCATCTGGCCGCGGTGGCATGATGCCGCCATCATACCAATGTAGTTTGACTGGTGGCATATCGCCGCGAGCGGGGAATTCGTAATGGACGGTGCTCGCGAGCGGAACAGTTTCCGGAAACACCGGCGTGGAACTGGCGTGAACACTCGTGGGCGCGCCGAGTTTCAGCGCGGCGAAGATCGGTGCAATGTTGTGAATGCCCATGTCGCCGAGTCCGCCAGAGCCGAAATCCCACCAACCGCGCCATTTGAACGGCACATAAGCGGGATGATAGGGTCGCATCGGGGCCGGGCCGAGCCACAAGTCCCAATCCAACGTTGCCGGCACGGGCGGAGTGTCGGTGGGGCGTTCGACACCTTGCGCCCAATATAACTCCGGCTTGCCGCCGTGCGTGGGGCGGTCGGACCACACATGCACCTCCCGCACGGCGCCGATGCAGCCATCGGCGAGCCACTCGTTGATGAACCGGTTGCCCTCGAAGGCCATGCCTTGGTTTCCCATTTGGGTGGCCACTTTCGCCTCGCGTGCGGCTTGCGCGATGAGTCGGGCCTCTTTCACTGTGCGCGTGAGCGGCTTCTCGCAATAGACGTGCTTGCCGGCTTTTAGCGCGAGCATGGTCGCGGGTGCGTGATTATGATCCGGCGTGCTGATCACCACGGCGTCGAGTGATTTCTCGGCTTCGATCAGCTTGCGGTAATCACGGTAGCGCTTCGCACCGGGGAATCTCTTTCGGGCGCCATCCAGATTGTTTTCATCCACATCGCAAAGCGCGACCACGTTGACGTCCTCAGCCTGGGTGATTTCTCCGATGTTGTTTCCACCCTGACCCGCGACGCCGACAAAGGCGATGTTCAACTTGTCGTTGGCCGAGAGCTTGCGGCGATCACCGGGTCCTTGGGCGCGCGCGATTGGGGTGGAGGCCAACGCCAAAGCAGCGGCGGCTTTGGTAGAATCCGCGAGGAAGCGGCGGCGCGTGATCAAGGGGAAGGAGGGTTTCATATGTTCAAAAATGGTGTTGGGTGAAAGATCGATTGCTAGCTGTTTCGGGCATTAGCGATCCGGCGTCTTGGGCACGATGTCGGTCTGGAGAGCAGGATTCTCCGCGCGATTGGCGGCGACAGGCAGTCCTAATTCCCGACGAACGATATTTGTGCCTTGAGCGATGGCAGCAGTTTTGAAGAAAGCGATGTCGCGGTTGCAACCCTGTCGGCCAAACCCGCAATCGCTCGAGATGATCAACTGTTCGGGCTGAATGTATTTCAACCCCTGACGAATGGAGGTGGCCACTTCTTCGGCGCTTTCCACCTGCAATCGCCGGTGGCTCACCACGCCGATGCAGATTTTCTTTTGCAACCGCCCCTTGAAGGGCTCGAACAATTCCAGCTCGCGCAGGTTGCGGTCCTTCATTTCCAACGTCCACACGTCGCCGCGACAGGCTTCGAGGTAGAGCTGGAATGATTCGCGGTAGCTGTCGTTTTCGATGACGCGCTGCATGTTCGGATTGCCCCAGCAGGTGTGAATCCAGATTTCCACGTCGTCGAGCCCTTGCACTTCGCGGTTGTAACACTCGATCATGAACTTCACGTTGTCATGGTTGCGCCCGTAGGTGTTGGCCCAGAAATGGAGCGTGGGTTCTTCGATCTGAATGCATTTGCAGCCGGCGGCGCGCAACGCGAGGAGTTCCGTGTTCATGGCCACGGCCATGTCCCACAGCACTTCGCGGTTGTCTTTGTATTTCTTCGTGTGCAGATCAAGGAACAAACCCATTACCTGCGAGCAACACGTGCCGAAGCGGACTGGCTTGGAGGTCTTGGCCTGCGCCATGCGCCAGATTTTTGCGTAATCCAAGGGGCGATGTTCGACTTTATCTACGACGCGAGGCCAGCGCCAGCCAGTGTAGATTTCGTTGAGCAAAGTGCCGGGCGGATAACGGAGCCACGGCGAGCGCGTTTCCTCGGACTGGAGGTAATCGCCAGAGAAACCAGACCAGCGTTGGAGCGGATAGTGATGCCACGAGCGGCCGGCCATGTCGTCGTCGCAATGCAAATCGCCGTGCGTGAGAATGTCGAGACCGGCGCGCTCTTGGTCGCTGATGACGGTGGCGAGGGCGTCTTGGAATTTCTCGCGGAAGCGGACATCCATCATGCAGGTATCGAGCGGGCGACCCCACATGCTGACGTCGAACCAGCGCGGGCGCGGATATGATCCGGTGATGGTGCAAGGGAGCGTGGTGTTGGCAGTGATGGTGAACATGGGGTGATCAGTTGACAGTTTGGGAATGTGAGAAGACCGCGGCCTGGGAGAATTTTTTCCATGCGGTTACCGCCGCGCCAATCAGGCCCGCATCCGCGCCGGTCTTGGCGCGGACGATGGGCAGATTGCGATGGAGATCTGAATAAATGTGTTTGCGAGCGGACGCTTCCAGGCTTTCCCAATACGGTCCTTCGCTCAAGCCCAGCCCGCCGCCGATGATCACGGCTTCTGGATCGAGCACATTGACGAGCCAGGCGATGGTGGCTCCGAGTGCTTCCCCCGCGGATCGAACCACGCTGAGCGCACAAGTATTCCCAGCTCGCGCGGCCGCGAGGACATCGTGGCCAGATTGAGCCTGACCATGGAGTTGGTTGAAGCGTGTGACGAGCGCCGGGCCGGAAGCGATTTGCTCCAGCGTCACGGCAGCGGCGGAATCCCACGGCTGACTCAGGTGCGGCAGGTGACTACTGGCGCAGGTACCGGTCAGACCGTGCGTACCAGTGAACGGCTGTCCGTCAAGGACCAGACAGGATGAGATGCCAGTGCCAACCGTCACATAGACAAAGCTGCGACGTGACCTGCCCGCGCCAAACGTCGCCTCAGCCAATGCTGCCGAGCGCACATCGGCTTCAATTACGATCGGTGCGACGGTGGAAAGCCCGTCGCGCAAGTCCGCACTTTGCCAGGGCAGGCAATTGGCACTGACAATTTCCCCGGTGTTTGACACCAGTTCGCAAATGCCCAGCCCGATGGCGTCAACGCGGAGATTGAGGGATTGGGCTTCGACGGCGAGCACAGTGGCCAGTTCCAGCACGTCGCCGAGCGCCGGGTCGCCACCGCGTTCTGGCCGGGTAGGGATCTGCCGGCGCAGGTGAATCCGGCCGTCAGGAAACGTCACCACGCCCGCGGCGGTCTTCGTGCCGCCGACATCAATGCCCAACGCGGTGAATGCTCTGTCGTTCATGGGCCGATGGGATTGTTGACCTTATTGCCCGTTCGTCAATCCGACTTTCAGCGCCCGAATGTAAGCGGCGTTACAGCCGCAGCAGCCGCCAAGATAACCGATGCCTTCCGGTCGCGCCGCCTTGCCAAATTCTTGGAAGGCACCGCGCGAAACCTGAATCGTCTCCAACTCGTCGGGAAACGCAGGCAGGCGCGTAAAACTGTGACATGCAGGCGTGGTATGAAAGGCGGCGGGCTGAGCGGCCAGCGGCAGACTGGTCGCCGCGCGCATTTCACGGAGCAACGGCAACATGCGCTCCGGGTCCTGTTCGCAGTTCGCGCCAACAGCGATGGCGCCGCTGTCGGCCATGACCCTGGCGCATTCGGCCGGCGTGTGGCCGTCGGTGCAGTGGGTAATAAGCGGACGAAAGCTCATCGTAGCCACAGCCGGCAAACTGGCGGCGGCAGCGCATTCAAGCGCCAGTTTCATTTCGGCGAGGTGAAAGAAAGTTTCGAGAATCAGGAAATCCACGCCGGCGTCCTTGAGCAGACGAATTTGCTCCGCGATATGATCGCGGGACTTGCCTAGCGATTCCATGCCTTCGCGTTCAGTCAACTGAGTGCGCGAGACGCTACCTGCCACCAGCGCGCGATCACCCGCGACTTCCTTGGCCAGCTTCACGGCGGCGGAGTTGATCCGCTCGGTGTCGGCGCCGTAACCGGCGCGGTTGAGTTTTTCGCGCGTGCCGAAAAAAGTTAGTGCTTGGAGGACCTGTGAGCCGGCGTTTAGGAATTCGCGATGGAGTTCACGCAGAGCGTCTGGGTGTTGGATGGCGACTTCGGGTGTGAACTGTCCGCTACCCTTGCCGGTGCCGACTTTCTCGCGGCGCGATCCGCTGTCCACATAGCCGCGGCGTTCCAGTTCGATGAGATAACCGCCATCCCCGAGGACGACACCTTCTTTCAGCAAAGTGGTGATATTCTTCATGGCGCAGGTTGAGTTCCCGGGGCGACAGCGGTGGGCGTCGAAGGGTTTGCGGGCGTTTCGTAGGAAAGTGCGGCGACGGAAATGAGCGCGAGGACGATGCCGATCGCTTCGCGCGGAGCGATGTGTTCACTCAGAAAGCCGATGGCGATCGGTACGCTCACCACGGGATAGAGCGCGCCCAATGGCGTCACGATGGAAGCTTTGCCATTATCCGCAAACGCGGCCAGGACCGCCAGATTGCCGAACGCGAGAAAGAAACCCTGCGCGAAGACAAGCAGCCAGGTCTTGGTGGTGATGAGGGCGGGCAATGGTGATTGCAAGAGAAAGAACACGCCGAACGGAATGAACGCGCCGAGAAACCAGAGTGTGGAGAGTTCGCCGGAGATGTGATTGGTGGAGAGCTTTTGCAGAAAGCCGGACGCGCCCCAGAGCACAATCGGCACGAGTGCCAGCAGCAGCCAGGTTGAGAAAAAGCCCGCCTCGCGTTGCACGTTGAACAAATAAATCGCCGCGAGCGATATGAACACGCCGGCGATTTGAATCCAGTTGAGGCGTTCCTTGAGCAACAACAGCGCGAGTAGAATCGTGGTGAGCGGATACAGTGCGGTGAGTGGAACGATCAACGCTGCTTTGCCGCCGCGGCTGATTGCATCGTAGTACACGACATTGCCAAGGCAGGAAATTGCGCCGGCAGCGAGGGCGTAGAGAATGCCACGCCGCCGGTTGCCTGATGGTGCGGTGCGCTTGCAGAAACCGATCGCCAGCATGATGGGCAAAATACCGAGCGTGGAAAGCGCCTGACTGTGTGCGCCGGACAGGGCCTCGCCAATAAGCTTGGCGGTGATGGCCCACACGCCCCAGGAGACGAGTGCCGCGAACGTCCATCGCAGCCAGCGGGGCATCAGGAAAGCCCTCCCGAGATTACCCGCGTGTCAGTCGGCGGGAGGTTCATAAGCCGAGCACGCGAAAGAACCCGCCGTTACCGGTGGGAGGCACGGTGCGATTGGTTTCGTTGGTTGGCCCGCCGAGATTTTGCCAGGCCAGGTCTGCCAACGCATCCTTCTTTTGCAATTGGTATGAGCCCTCGCCGCCGCTCCAGGCAAGCGCCAGACTCGTGGCTTGCTGATTAATGGAGACCGAGATGGGCGGCGCCGGCGCAAGAACCCCGCGCGCTTTCGGTCCGCCCAAAGCGAGGATCTCAGTGGCTGACATGGTCCGATCGGTGAAGAAGAAGCTGCTGAGATAAACTGCGTGGGTGTAAATACCCGAGGCATTGCCCTCGTTGAACAGCAATAGATCCGGGCCGTCATCGAGATTGGAGTAGAGCGAGTGGCGACCATCGAGCGGCACGTTGTTAGTGAGTACCGCGGTGCCGTTCACGTAATACTTCACGGTGCCGGCGGCGAGATCGGCAGCAAACGCGATTCGAGACCAAGTGTTGGGCGTGACGAGGCCGGCAGCGGAGTAGCCGGTCGCGCCGATGCCCACGGCTCCATCGGGAGCGACGTAAAAGTCTGCGTCATTGGCGTTGCCGGGATTCGTGTTGAAAAAGGGAAACCAGTTGAGACTGCCCGGCAGCAGCACATCGAAGATCATTGTGAACTGATTGATGTAAGCGCCACCACCGTTGGGACCGCTATCGGTGAACGTGACGTGGTAGCCGTTGCCCGTTTCAGTGAACGCCGGTGCGTGTAGATATTTCGCGGGCTTGCCGCCGATGTGCGGAACGGTTGAACCGTCCGTCGTGCCGAACGTGGTGAGATTGGAAGTGACTGTTCCATCCGCGTAACTCAGCACGCCATAGCCGAGCACGGCCGCGAGATTACCGTTGTTGAAGTTCCATTCGTAGACTGGCCTGGTGGTGAACGACCAGATATCGCCGGGGATCATCCCCGTGGGCGTGAGGCCATCTACGCGCCAGTAGTAGGTCGTGCCGGGCTGGAGATTTGAGCGCGCGACCGAGGCCGCTGTGGTGTTAGTGAGAAACGTGCCGGGACTGTTCGTGCCGAAGTAAACCGCTTGATTCGTTGCGGTGTTACCCGGCAGCCAGTTGAGTATCGGATTCAAAGCCACATTCGTGGACTGATGCGCGGGCAAGGGCAGAGTGGCCTTGGCGGGCGGAATGTAAGGGGCGATGGCGAAGGTGGTGATCACCGCGCGATGATCGGACGGCCAGGGATTGGCGCTGTTGCGCTGGTCCAGTTCGATGGAGTTGGTCGGGTTCGCGCCGTCGCCTTTGGAGTAGTGCACGAAATCAATCCGGTCGAACACGCCTTCCGGTTCTTCCCCTGTCTTTGGCGTCCAGGTGATGCCGGGTTCGTTGAAAGCGAATTGACCCGGGAACTTGCGATTGGCCGAATGCAGTTCGTGATACGAATCGCCGAGGCCAGCGTTGGTGCATGCAATTGAAGTTGGCCAGGCGAAACTGACGTAGTCCAGATGTGAGGGCGCGTTGAAGTCGCCCACCAGGAAGCAGGGCTCAGGACCTGAGAGGACCGGTTGCATGGCGGCAAGCAATTGGTTGAGGTCAGCAGTGCGCGCGGTGTTTTCCAGATTGATGATCGAGGTGGTGTTCGAGCCATCCTTCAACCAATACGGGCCGTAAGGATATGCGGTGAGGTGGCAGTTGAACAGGTGCGCGCGTTGGCCGGGGCTGAGCTGCACGGTGACACCCCGTGAATTGCCGATGACTTGCGACGACAGGATCGGATACCGACTGACAATCGAACAGTCCCCGGCGGTCAATACGTGAAAATTCAGATTCGAGGCGATGGTTTGCGCGGCGGTGGCGTTGCACTCTTGCAGGCCAACAAGGTCCGCGCCGCTGGTGTTAATCGCTTCAATGCACTTGTTGAGACTCAAGCCCCCGCTGACCCAGATGTTGAAGCTCATCACTTTCAACTGGGTGACCGGGGCAGCGGAAACAGAACAAGCGGTGGCGAGTAAGAGGAGAAGCAGGGCCGTGCGTCTTGGGGGATTCGTCATGGTGCTCAAGGGTTGTCATCAGTCTAGCGTCGTTCGCGGACTGCGCCATGCCTTGTTTTGGGGGCGGGGAGCACCAAGTCGGGGCATCAGCGGATCAGCTACTTCTGGAGAAACTTGACCACGGCTTCGGTGCGGGAGTGGACATTGAGTTTTTCAAAGATGCTTTTCACATGGCCTTGCACGGTCCAGTTGCTGATGCCGAGTTTGGCGGCGATTTCCTTGAGCAGATCGCCTTTGCTGAGGAACTCCAGAATCTCGTGTTCGCGCGGTGTGAGTTTGGCGAGTTTGGCGTCCGGTGGTCCGGCCGGCAGCAATGCCGAAAGCTGATGAAAGTATTTCCAGACCTGGGCGGCGATCAACTCGCGCGTTGGCGCTTCGGTCAGGGCGGCGATGGGTTCGAAGCAACGTTCCGCCACCGTGCGCCGGAGCATGTAAACGGCCGAACCACCCGGCGTGGATTTGAAAAGCTGGTCTGCGTCCTCGAAAACGGAATAGGTCAACACCGGTAGTGCTGGCTGACGCCGCAACAACTCTTCGAGCCTTGGCTGGCCGGAGTCATCAGGAAGAATGTGATTGGCGAGGACCAAACCAGTGCGCAGCCGAGAAAGTTCGGGCAACACTTCAGCCGCGCTGCCAACAGCGGCTACGCAACGGAATCCGGCCTGCGGCGTGATTGCCGCTTCAAGCGCAGCGCGAATTCCCGGATCGGGCTCAATCAGCATTACGCGATGAGCGGTTGGAGCGGCGCGCGATGGGAGCACTGCGATTGACGTTGAAGCGCCTGGCTGGGTGTGAATGGTGGTGTAGGTCCAGGCGAGCGGATTGTCCTGCCAGCGAAAGGCCACTGCCAGTTCGCGCGGAAAATTTGCGTCCGCGGTGGCCCAGCCCTGATTGGCAACCGTTCGATAGATATTCAGCGCCCGGCGGGCTGCTTCATTTTCATCATTCGTGCCAAGCGGGAAGAACTGACTCCGGCGGGCGTGCTCGATGCGAATAGTGAATTCGCGTTCCCGTGCCGAGGGCGGCTCGGGGTATTTCCGTTGGACCAGGCGGCTTTTCCAGTACTCCGTGTCGTGGGCGATGGAGGATGGCGAGGTCAACGGACCTGGGGCGATACGAAAATGTCGAACCGGACCGCCGCCATTGGCGAGCACCGCTTCCCAGCCCTGCTCGAGGATTGTTTGATAAATCTGGCATGCCTCGCCGGCGGCTTGGGCAAGATTGCTGGAACTCAGCGTAAAGGCCTTGCGCTTGCCAAAGAGCTGGATTTTTACCGACCACGCGTGGACTTCGACTCGCTGGCCCTTGTATGTGAACGCGTTCTTGAACAACCGGCGGCGCCAATATGCCGGATCACGTTTTGAAGGTGGGGTCGCCATTCTCAGCCGTTTCTTGAACACTTAATTTACTACCCCAAGCGCGGCTGGCTGGCAATGCCGCTTCGCAAAGTCGCTTGAACTGGCGGCCTCAGCAGATGTGTTCGCAGTCCGGCAGAACTCACCGAACGTCACGCGCAACTGGATCAGGCCATTGCCTTCGTCGGGCGGGCGCTGTCCCTCGATCCTAACTTTGCGCTAGCGCGGATGGTGCAGGCGAGACTGGAGCGGATGTCGGGGCAATTGCTGGAAGCCGCATCGGGCCACCGGTTCCGCGCGGGACGATTATTTTCGCTTTACGAGTTTGTTCTTGGGTGAACCACTCGAAGGCAAACTCCTGTGGACAAGCACCCGGCGCTGAACGTGTTGATCCCGGCGGTAGCGCGGATATTTCCTGAAGCAAAGCTCCCGTTCGCGCTGCAGGATCCGGGGGCTATGTGCGTGAGCTGAGTCGTGCAACCGCTCGCGCCGGACCCAGTCATTCCGCCTACCTCATATTGGAAGGCACCGCGACGCAATGTCTGTCCGTGATGGGATTCTGGCGTGCATTGCGGCCGCGATTGCGGAATCCATTTCTCGAGGTGCGCTACGAAGACCTCGTGACCGACGTCAAGGGGACAGCCCGTCGCGCTTTGAGATTCCTCGGACTCGATTGGGATGCCCAGGTGCTGCAATTTGACGAACACGCCCGGGGTAGGGTGGTGCGTTCACTGAGCTACGCGGAATTCGCAAAGCCGATCACCAAGCGCGCTGTCGGACGCTGGCAGAATTATCGCCGCCAACTCGAGCCGCAGCTTGCGCGATTAGAGCTAATGCTGGCGGCTCTGGACCATTCTTGAATCGAATTGGCGGACAGCAGGTAACGCGATTGTGGAAGGGGTGTCTCACTCCCCCTCAAACAGGGTATTGAGAATCATCGCTTCGGACTTATAGTAACTTGCAAGCCTGCTTACACGTTCTCAGCCCGGATAATTTCCGGCGAGGAAGTGGGCGGCCCCAAACCGATGAACATGTCCACGCCCCCGAATCGGATCACCCGTACATCCGCCTTCACACTGATTGAGCTGCTGGTGGTCATTGCCATCATTGCCATCCTGGCGGCGATGCTTCTGCCGGCGCTGGCCAAGGCCAAAGGCAAAGCGCAACAGATTTATTGCCTCAACAATCTCAAGCAGCTTTCACTCGGCAACCAGCTTTACATTGACGACAACAACCAGTGGTTTCCGCCCATCCAGGAATATTTGCCGGCCGGATTTGAAACGACGTGGCGCTCCTACCTGTTCAATTTTGTCGGCAAGAACGGTCAGGTGTACGACTGTCCACTGGAGAAGGAGGAGGTCTATGCGACCGGTTCGCGCTACAAGCTGCCGGCCGCCCCGGCGTTGGTGGGACGGCAGGAAAATGGCGAAATCAAACTGCTCAGCGGCATCTCGGCTGTGAACGTCCATTGGGAACCGGGTGGCGCGCAGCCCCCGTTTGGTCGGCCCTACGAAAACAATGTCTGCCGCGCGGCCAAGGTGGAAAAGCCCTCACGCTTGCTCTTGTTTGGCGATGGTCACAGTGACGTGCGGCTGGAATGGCCGAATGACCGTTGGTGGATCTGGAAGTATGACTCACCCAACACTCCGGGCTTTAACCGCGTGGCCCAGGGTGACAAGGGCTCCGTGCGCCACGACCGGCGGTCGAACTACGCCCTCGCTGATGGCAGTGGGACCGCGCTCAATCCCGGAAAGATTCCCTGTAACCTTGAAGAGTGTTGGTGGTCGGTGAAAGCCGATCCGCATTGATTAGAGGATACGCCCATGAGCAAGGCAACTGTCGCGAAACTAGTGTTGGGGATCCTCCTGCTGGCCGGTGCGGCCTATGGGTTTTACCGCCACTTCAACGCGCCGACCGGCATTTCGGAGCTGACTTTTTTCTACGACTTGAGCGAGAAGAAGCTCTTTACCGCGTCGCGCGAGGCCTTGCCGCCGATTCGCGGCGTTAACAACGACGAAGAGGATGCGGTGCGCGCGGTGGTGATTTGCACTTCAGGGAACGCGGACGACCCCGCGAATCGTACGATTGCATATCTCGAAAAATACGCCCCCGAACTGAAGGCCAGTCTCGAGCAGGTGCGCGAGGGCAAGGCCGAGCCATTGCCTTCGAAAGTTCGCAACGGCTATCGGTTCGTGAAACGGGCGGAGGACGACAAATGGTATGCTGCGAATTCGCCGGAAGGCATCAAGATTCTCAACGGCTGGAATGTCGCCGGCCCCGATGGAAAGCAACCGGTAGTCTGTGTGCCCTGAAGTTCTCTGCCTTGATAATCTTTGATTTACAAATCCACCTAACCCAACCCTCATGAAAAGAAGCAAACTCCTGAATGTGCCTTCCGTTGCCCTCATCGCGACGGGCGTATTCTTCGGTCGCGGTGCGCAGGCAGACACCATTTTGGATTTCGATGCCCTCCCGAACGGTGTGGGCGTCAACGACGTTGTGGCTCAGACTTTCGGCGATGCCGCAAGCGCTTCCTCCGATGGCGTTACCGTGGCCGGTTTTGGCACGCCAAATATAGGACTGACCTGGCAGAGTACCGGCGGGGCTTGGGATCATTACACGGAATCTGGGGGCGGGGCGATTTGGACTGCAGTCCAACTCGACAGTTCCGATGTGGGCGATCGTCACGAACTTGTCTTCACACCGAATAACCCTGCCGCCTCGGTGGTGATCAAGTCCTTCAACCTTCACGGCTATTACATTTCCAACGAACGGTTCACGTACGACGTCAGCATTCTTGCTGGCGCAACGGTCGTCAGCGGGCCCACTAATATCAGTTTCCTTTCCGACGCCACGAAGGATCATCCGGTGAGCCTCAGTTACACAGGGGCCGTGGGTCAGGCGTTGACGCTGCGGCTCGCGCGGGTGGCTTCCACCCTCGGTGTGGGCGAAGAGGAAGGCGACCCGTATGACATCGCCGTGGATGACATCACCTTTGCGCAACTGCCGCAAAGCACGCTGAACGCAGGACCACAAGTCATCTCTGTCACTCCGGTGAATGAATCGCTCGCGCCTCCGGATTATTATTACGTCGCCCGCCTCGACGATGGCATTACCGGCCTCAAGGCTTCCACGGTCAGGCTCCGGCTTAATGGCACGCTCGTTTCGCACACGCTGACGAGTGGCGGCGGCACGCACCTGGTCAGCTATCAAACGACGGGATTGCTTCCGCCCGGTTCGACAAATACTTACCGGCTTACGTACGGGGACAACGACAATCCGCCCAACGACTTTACGAACGAAGTCCGGTTTGTGGTCGTGAATTATGTAAACCAAATTCTGCCGGCACCGATTGTTTTCCAAGACTTCAACGCCACAGCGGAGGGCAGCCTGCCGGCTGGTTGGACGCGGAGTAATCTCGATACCGTGCGAGACCCGGCCTCAGAGGCGGGAATCAATTACACCAATCTCGATTCCGGCGCTTACACGAACTGGACCGTGGTGGAAGTGAACCGCTTTACGAACCTGTTCGAAACCTACAGCCAGGGCGCCGCGACGCCGCCCGGCGAGGCCAGCGATTATCAGCGGGTGCTGACGCTCAATCCGTCGAACGTCGTCAATGGAGTTTTCCTGCGCAACTTCGCGTCGGGCCGCTTTGCCTTTGGCAACACTGGCTACCGTCTGGATGTGCTGGGGCAGGTGATGTATCTGACTTCCCCGGATTTCAACCTCACGGGCCGCACCAACGTGCACGTCGCGTTTCATAGTCTGTGGGAACAAAATCAGGACAGCATTGCCGCGGTGGAATATTCCGTGGACTTGGGGGTGACGTGGCAGCCCGCGCTTTACCTGCTGCACCGCCCGGACATCGCCACCAATCTAGACGGGTCGATCAACAGCCTGGCCACCTTTACCAACATCGATGCCAGCGGCGCCGCGGAGTTCGTCAGCGGAGGAGTGACCAATGGCGGTTATTACGGCGCGTTCATTGGCGTGGCCTCGAATCTTTGGGGCACCCTCGCCCCGTACATTTCTGGTCGTGTAGATGACAACCCGGTGGAATCCAAACGCGTCGAAGTGGTGCGGTTGGCGTTGGCGGACAATCAGCCCAACGTACGCCTCCGCTTCCTGACCGCCGGAAAGAACTCCTGGTATTGGGGTATAGACAACCTGGGGCTTTATAGCCTGCCCGTGGTTCCCAGTTTTAGGATTAGCAGCATTGTTGCAAGCGGCACCAATGTGGTAATTACCTGGCCGGGCGAAGCCACTGTGCGCCTACAGCGAAGCATTAGTCTGACAACTCCCAGCTGGCAGGACTTGCCGGGAACTCTTGGCGCCAGCAGTGCAACGGTGCCACGGACGAATAGCGCCAACTTTTTCCGGCTCTCAAAACCGTAACCACAGCTCGCGACCGATTGCGCGGAGGTCCGGGCCTGGCTCGGGTGATCATGCTCGTATAGTGATAGTCACATGCGGTCATCAACTGAAAGGTATTGCCTGAGATCATGAGTACACCAACCCGCCGTATCAACCGTCGCGAATTCGCGCAGGCAACCCTCCTGGCAGGCGTGGCCATGGCCGCAGGAATTTCCGCCGCGGCTCAACCGGCGAAGCGTATCCGCACCGGGGTGATCGGCTGTGGCAGTGTGTCGCACTCTTATCTGCCCGTGCTCACAAAGTCGCCGTTCGTCGACGTGGTGAGCTTGTGCGACATCCGGCCCGAGCGCGCGCGCGATCAGGCGGAGCGGTTCAAGATCGCGCATCATTATCCGCACATTGACCAGATGCTTGCGGGTGAGGCGTTTGATTTTCTGGTCAATCTCACCGACATGCAGGAGCACGAGCATTTGAATCGCCAGGGACTGGCGGCCGGCAAGCACGTCTGGAGTGAGAAACCGATCGCCAATTCACTCGCCGACGGCCAAAAACTTCTGCGCACGGCCGAACAAAAGAAACTTCGGCTCTGGGGAGCGCCGATCACGGTGCAAAGCCCGCAGTTTGCGTTCATGGCGAAGACGCTCGCCGCGGGGATGCTGGGGCGCGTGGCCGCGGCGCATGCGGATTACGGTCATGAAGGGCCGAACTGGTCGTCGTTCTTCTACGAGAAAGGCGGGGGCAGCATGCCGGACCTGATGGTTTACAATCTCACTTCGCTGACCGGATTGCTTGGGCCGGCAAAGCATGTTTCGGCGATGCTTAGCATTGTTACTCCTGAACGGAACATTGACGTGAAGGGCAAAATCAAAGTTACCGAGGAGGACAATGCCATGGTCCTGCTGGACCACGGCAAGGGCGTCATCTCGCACGTCCAGTCCGGTTTCAATTACTTCAACCCTCATGGTCACGATGGCAGCGGCGAACAGCGTCACACCATCAGCTTTGTCGGTTCGGGCGGGTTCATGGGGTTGGTCGGTTACGACTGGGCGCCACTGGGCGTGGATCTGGCCACGCATGCGAAACCAAAACTTGAACGTCATTGTCCCGACGCGCAGGGCTACAACTGGCAGCAGGGCGCGGCGCTCGCGGCGGAATGCCTCGCCACCGGCAAAGAGTTGCTCGTCACTCCCGAGCACGCGTTGCACGTGCTGGAAATCATCACGGCGGCCCGGGAATCCCAGGCTAGTGGCCGGCGTATCGCGCTAAAATCCAACTTCAAATGGCCGGTAATCGGGTGACCGGTTTCTAACCAGATTCGGTGACTGGCTTTCCAGCGCCGTTCAATGACAAGCTGTCGGCATGAAGCTCGTCGCCTCGTTGTCAGCGCTCCTGGCTTTGGCCAGCGCCTATTCCACCGCGCAACCCGTCCGCCCCGATCATTTCTCCAACTGGCCGGCCGGGGCCGCACCGGCGGAGGTGGGCAAACGGTTGGCCGAAAATTATCTGCCGCGCAAGTATCGATACGAGACCACACCAGCCAAGGCAGCGCTGGGAATCATTTATCCCGAGGTTATCGGCTGGTACGGTTCGCTGACGGTCGCGCAAATGACCGGCGATACCAATCTCACGGCGCGGCTCATTAAGAAGTTTGAGCCGTTGCTGACGGAGGACGGTGCGAAGCGGATCAACCGTAGCGCGCACGTGGACTATCGCGTGTTCGGCATCGTGCCACTGGAGATTTATTTGCAGACGAAGGATAAGCGGTATCTCGACCTTGGTTTAAGTCTCGCGGACGCGCAATGGGCCAAGACCACACCGGATGGCGTCACGGCGGAGGCGCGCTACTGGATTGATGACATGTACATGATCCCGGCGGTGCAGGTGCAGGCGTTCCGGGCGACGGGCGACAAAAAGTATCTCGACCGGGCGGCGCTTACCATGGCGGCTTACCTCGAAAAGATGCAGCAAACCAATGGGCTGTTTTTCCATGGTGAGAGCGCACCCTTCTACTGGGGACGCGGGAATGGCTGGATGGCGGCTGGTTCAGCGGAGTTGCTGCGATCGTTGCCCGCGACGCATCCGAAGCGCGAACGCATCCTGGCAGGCTATCGCAAGATGATGGCGGCGTTGGTGGCAGCGCAGGATCAAAACGGTCTCTGGCATCAGTTAATCGACAAACCGGATTCGTGGCCTGAGACATCGGGTTCGGCGATGTTCGCGTTTGCCTTTGTGACGGGTGTGAAGCATGGCTGGCTGGAGGAAAGGACTTACGGTCCGGCCGCGCGCAAGGCGTGGCTCGCGCTCGTGAGCTATCTCGACCAAGAAGGGAACATCCGCGAAGTCTGTGTCGGCACGGACAAGGCGGACAAGGTGGTTGGTCCCGATTTGGCCGCCCAGCTAAAATTCTACAATGAACGGCCGCGGGCCGTTGGCGATTTGCATGGGCAGGCGCCGATGCTCTGGACCGCGAGCGCGCTATTGCGTCCGTAGTCGGCTGCGCGCGCTAGTGCACAATTTCACACGCAGCGGGCCGCGACCGCCACGCATGGGGGCTCGACGCAGTTGCGCATTCCGCGCAACATGCCACCTTCAACAGCACGCATGACGATCATGAAACTCAATTCGCGCTTTGGCCGGCTCTCGCCGTTCCTGTTCTCCGGTTTGTTGGTGGTCACGTCGTGCCGCACGCTCGGGCCGGGCGGCAACTTGCCCAAGGAATTCAGCGGAGCGTCGCCGCTCGAGTGGTCGGTGCGTATGGCTGATTCCGAAACCACGCGCCTGGGCGACAAACGTGCGTGGCGGCCCGGCCGGAATGTGAAATGGGATTACACCGCCGGGCTGTTCACCCTTTCCTTGTTGAAGCTCAACAAACAGGTGCCGAATCAGGCCTACGTCGACTTCAGCGCAGACACCATTGGTTCCTTCATCGCGCCGGACGGGAGCATCCAAGGATACAAGCTCGAAGAATACAACATCGACAACGTTGCGCCCGGCAAGACCGTGCTCGCCCTTTATCAACTCACGAAGGAGGACCGTTATAAGAAATGTGCCGAGTTGTTGCGTAAACAACTTGAGACGCACCCGCGCACCAGCGAAGGCGGGTTCTGGCATAAGCAACGGTACCCCTCGCAGATGTGGCTCGACGGTTTGTTCATGGGCGCGCCGTTTTACGCGGAGTACGTGAAGCTGTTTCGCGGGCCGGCGGCGGATTACGACGATGTGGTGAAGCAATTCCGGCTGATCGACAAGCACCTTTACGATCCAAAGAGCGGGCTTTACTACCACGGCTGGGATGAAAAGCGCGTGCAGGATTGGGCGGACAAGACCACCGGACTTTCCTCGAATTTCTGGGGCCGCGCGGTGGGTTGGTGGGCAATGGCGCAGGTGGACGTGCTGGATTTTCTGCCCAAGAAACATCCGGGTCGCGCGGAAATCATCGCGCTCATTCAAAAAACTAGCGCCGGCATCGTGAAGCATCAGGACCCGGCCAGCGGCTTGTGGTGGCAGGTGATGGATAAAGGTGGCGAGCCAGGCAATTACCTGGAAGCCACGGCATCGGCGATGTTCGTCTATTCGATGGCCAAGGCCGTGAACCGTGGCTATCTCTCTCGCGAATACATACCGGCGATTCTTAAGGGTTACGAAGGTATCGTCACACGCCTGATCAAGACCGATGGCAGTGGAAAAATTTCACTGACGCGTTGTTGCTCCGTCGCGGGCCTGGGTTACGGTCGCGATGGTTCGTATGCCTATTACCTCCGCGAACCAGTGGTAGACAATGACCTCAAAGGTGTGGGGCCGTTCATCCTTGCCGGAATCGAGTTGCAGAAACTATTGGGACTGCCGGCGAAAGTTACGGCGGACCGCGTCAAGACTGCCGAGGCAGTCAAAGCGAAGAAATCGGTCGCGCCCGAATGGGCCAAGCTGGATGAAATCCTCGCGCGCATTTTCCCGCCGCTGATTCCCGGTCGGGAATTTTCCATCGTGGATTTCGGAGCGGCCGCGGATGGCAAGACCGATTCCAGCCTGGCCATCGCGAAAGCCATTGAAGCCGCGTCGCAGGCGGGCGGCGGGCGTGTGGTGGTGCCGGCGGGCGAGTACTTGACCGGCCCCATTCATCTCAAGAGCCGCATCGAGCTGCATCTGGACGGCGGCGCGACGCTGAAGTTCAAAACCGACGCCGAGGCCTATCTGCCGCCGGTGTTCACCCGGTTCGAAGGCATGGAGTGTTGGAATTACTCGCCCCTGATCTATGCTTTTGGGCAGGAGAACATCGCCATCACGGGCGAAGGGACTTTGGACGGCCAGGCAAGCGATGAAAACTGGTGGCAGTGGAAGGGTAAGCGGGGCGGGACGAACACACAAAACGAAGCGCGGGCGGCGCTGGCGAAGCTGGTCGAGGATGGCGTGGCGGTGAACGAGCGGCGTTTTGGCGCGGGCAACTTCCTGCGGCCGAGTTTCATTCAGCCGTACCGTTGCAAGAATGTGCTGATCGAAGGCGTGCGCATTCGTCGCTCGCCGATGTGGGAGGTGCATCCGGTGCTTTCCACCAACGTCATCGTGCGCGGGTTGGACATCGCGACCCACGGTCCGAACAACGACGGTTGCAATCCGGAGTCGTGCCGCGACGTGTTGATCGAAGACACGCTGTTCGACACCGGTGATGATTGCATCGCGATCAAATCCGGCCGGAACAACGACGGCCGGCGGGTGAACATCCCCTCGGAGAACATCATCATCCGCCGCTGCACAATGAAGGAGGGGCACGGGGGCGTGACGATTGGCAGTGAGATTTCCGGCGGCTGCCGCAATGTGTTTGTGGAGGATTGCTGGATGAGCAGCACCAATCTCGACCGGGCGATCCGGTTCAAGTCCAACGCCGTGCGGGGCGGGGTGGTGGAGAATATTTTCGTGCGCGACGTCAAGGTCGGTACCGTGGCGGACGCGGCGCTCCAGATTGATTTTGTTTACGAGGAGGGCGCCAACGGCCAGCACAAGCCGGTGGTGCGTAATGTGGTCATCGAGAACATGACGGTCGATAATGCGAAGCGCGTGCTCGACATCAAGGGATTCAAGGGTGCGGAGATCCGCGGCGTGCGGATCCACAATTCCGCCTTTAAGGGCATCACCGACCCGGACCTGGTGATCGAGGGTGAGGTGAAGCTGGTGGATTGCACCGTCGAGAAAAAGTGACGCGGCGAAAATCGAACGGACATCTTATTGCGGTCCCGCCCACGGGACGCAAGCCTCTTTTGGTTGGATCGAGCAAAAGTTTTTTTAAATCTCATTGACCAGTTCCCACGTTCTCTGGCGAGATGTAAGCCTATAACACGGGTAGCAAAATCAGATGTCTAAAGTCTCAGGCAGAAACGGGAACGGGTCGCGCTCGAACGGCAATACGAAGTACGACGCCAACAACAAAGTCCTCTCACAAACCTACGGGGTGCTTGCGGACTTGCGTCGGGAACTGTCGGATTCCAAGGCCGCCGTCACCGAGCGCCAGGAGATTCTGCGCGCCTTTTCGACGTGCCCCGATTCCCAGCGCGCCTGGCTGCTGCTGGAGGATTACTTCGAGAAGCTGCAACTTTCCCGCAAGGATTTTCCCGCCAACGACTGGTGGCCCCGGGTGCTGGCGGCTCAGGCCACTAACCGGTTGGAGGAACTCGCGTTCCTTTTCCTGCGCTCCGGTCGTTCCGTGCCGACGGAGCTTTCGGCGCACGCCAATCTGGATCGTTTTGCCAAGGCCGAACACGCGGCCCAGGAGCAGACCCTCGTGCGGGAATTGGAAAACTGGCTGTTCCCGCCGCAACCGCCGCATCTCGACACGCCGCGCGCGACGCTCCGCGTGGTTTGCCAGGCGCTGGCGGACGACGACCAACCTTCGCGCCATCGCATCGGCGTCCAGTTCCTGCTGTTCCGTCCACGCACCGGCGAAAAAGCCCGCACCTTGCGCGACTTGATTGATCTCGTCACGCGCGCCTCGCACGAGCAAGAACTCTTTCCTCCGGCGGACTGGGAATTCATCGCCTGGCTCACCGAAACGCACCGGACGCGGCAGGACGGTAACGACACGTTGGTTCTCACCGACCTCGAATTGCTGCATTGGCTGGCGCGCTGGGGGCACACGAACCGCCTGGAGTTTACGGGCGGCAAGCCGCTCCAGTTCAGCGGGCAGGTCGCTTCGCTGGAACCACAGCTCGTCAATGGCGATCAGGAGCTATCCTTCACGCATCGGTTGCGGCTGGCCGGCGGAGAATTCTTTCCGCTCAACGACGTCAAGTTCTTCAACCAGAACCCGCCGCTGGTGCTGGTGAACAATGAGTTTTTCCTGTTGCGCAATGCACCACCGGCCGCCGTGATCGAGCGCTGGGCGGAAAGTCCCGCCGTGCCGGTGCGCAAGTTGAGCCATCGACTGCTCATGCACCTGCGCCGCTCGGAGTCGAATCACGGCGTGGACTGGGAGCAACTTTGTGTCGCGCATCCCGCGGTTCCGCAATTTGTGTTCGAGTTGCTCGAAGACACCGTGCGCCTGCGACTGCTCGCCAAGAGCACACGCGACGGCAGCCTGTGGGCCTGGAGCGGTCACGAATGGCAGCCGAACGAAATCAAAAAGGGGGCGAACGAAAAGCCCCAGATGCTCGACGACGCGCGGCTCGAACCGGCGGTGCAATGGTTGCGCACCCTCGATTGGTTCACGCCCGAGCCCGGTTTATGGATCGGCGATGCGAACGACAATTTCCTCGGCACGCTCGCGCTGGCTTGGCCCGACCGGCCCAAGCAAGTGGAGTTTCTCGGCAACCCGGCGTTTCACCGGCTCTTCCTCACGCCGCGCCGGCTCAAGCCCAAGTTGATCGTCAAAGGTAGCGGCATTGACTGGCTTGCGGTTTCCGCCGAGTGGGAAGCCGAAGGACTCAAGCTCAGCAAGGCCGACCTCGAGCGCCTCGCCAGTGCCGGCGGACGTTTCGTCAAACTGCCGAACTCCGGCTGGGTGGAATTGGACACCGCCGCCGTGCAATCCGCACATGAAGCGATGGCTGACATGGGCGTGGACGGTTTGATCCCCGTGGCGCAGAAAGTCGGCCTCGAACATGTCGCCCACCTGGATGAACAGGACCTGCAACGGTTTTCGGACACACCGGAATCGAAAGCGCTGCGGGCCCGTGTGCGGGATTTCAAGGGCGTGCCGGCGATCGAATTACCCAAGTCGCTCAAAGCCGAGCTGCGGCCTTATCAGAAGGACGGTTTTGATTTCCTGGCGCATCTCGTGCAAATCCGTCTGGGGGGCATCCTCGCCGATGACATGGGCCTCGGCAAGACGCTGCAAACGTTGACCTGGCTCGCATGGCTGCGCGATCGCAACAAGAAAAACCCCAAGCCGTCGTTGGTGATTTGCCCGGCGTCCGTGCTGCACAACTGGCGGCGTGAAGCGGAAAAATTTGTCGGCGACCTGAAGGTGCTCGTGCTCGAAAGCGGCGCGGCGCGACACAATCTGCGCAAGCAGATTCCCGAACACGATCTCATCGTGACGAACTACGCACTTTTGCGGCGTGATCTGGAGGAGTTGCAGAAATTCCAGTTCCGCGCGGTGATTCTCGACGAAGCGCAATTCATCAAGAATCCCGGGGCGCAGGTCACGCAGTCGGTCAAGCAACTCAAGTCTGAGCACCGGCTCGCGCTCACCGGCACACCGCTGGAGAACCGCCTGCTCGATTTGTGGAGCATCGTGGATTTCATCCAACCGGGTTATCTCGGCACTCAGGAGCATTTCCTCGAAACCTACGAGCCGAAGGGCGGCGCGGATACCGAAGGCGAACAACGCATCGCGCGCCGACGGCTCTCAGCGAAGTTACGCCCGCTCCTGTTGCGTCGGTTGAAGAAGCACGTGGCGAAAGACCTGCCGGACCGTATCGAGGAGCGCCGCGATTGTCCGTTGGGCGAGGAACAGCGGAAGCTTTATCTCGCGGAACTGCGTCGCAGCCGCGACCAGATCATGCAGGCGGTGGCAGAGCAGGGGCTCAACAAGAGCAAAATGCATGTGCTGGCCGCACTCACGCGCCTGCGTCAGGTGTGCTGTCACCCGCAACTGGTTGGCAACGACTCCGCCTCGGGCAAGACCGAGACGCTGTTCGAGTTACTCGATGCGCTCGTGGCCGACGGTCAGAAGGTGCTCGTCTTCTCGCAGTTCGTGCAGATGCTGCAATTGCTTGAAAAGGAATGTCACGCGCGCAACATCCGCACGCACATGCTCACCGGCCAGACGAAGGATCGTCAGGAAGTGGTAAACGCATTCCAGAACGAACCCGGCGCGGGTGTGTTCCTACTGAGCCTGCGTGCCGCGGGCACGGGCTTAAATCTCACGACCGCGAGCTACGTGGTGCTCTACGATCCATGGTGGAATCCCGCAGTGGAAGCGCAGGCCATTGACCGCTCCCACCGCATTGGTCAGACGCACACCGTCAACGCTTACCGGCTCATTGCGCCGGGCACGGTGGAGGAAAAAATCTGGGAACTGCAACAGAGCAAGGCGCAGACAATTGCCGACGTGCTGGGCGAGGAAGGTTTCGCCCGTAGCCTCTCGAAGGCGGACTTGGAGTATCTGTTCGCGGAGGACTGAGTCTTGGCAGAGAGCGACTGGTGTCAACCTTAGTTCTGACTTACTCGGATCAACACTCGCCTAATCGCGAATAACCCTGGATGCCACTTCTGGATCGATTTGTTTGAGTGCTGAGGTGGCAGCCTCACGCACGTAAAACCTTTCGCTCTTCAATAATTCGATGAGCGCCGGAACGGCTGGCTTTGCTATTTCACCTAGGTCCTCGCACGCATTCGCTGCGGCACAATTGCGAATGCTGGAGTTCACGAACTTAATGCGGTAACCACTCTGTTCTCGGGCAAACTCCATGACTTCGCGTTTGCCGGGAGGGTCGTATGCACGAAGCATTCTAAGCAAAGTTGGCAAGGCATTTGTGCCCAACTTACCTGTAATCTCAATCGCCCGCGCGCGGCGATCTGGTTCAGGCGATCGGAAGCCGAGTATCAATATGTCAAGCGGCTCCCCGTCGTAAACTGGCTCTGGTTCAGAGATTGGAAATGTGAACCAAACAATTCCGCCGAGAATAATTGCAACCGCAGTCACAAGCACGATGCGGTATCTCTTGGGCATGGTTCTTCGTGGAGAGCGGATTCCAAAAGCACATCACAACTGCTCCGGATGATTCATCAAATCGCGGATGCGGGTGAGCAGGCGGCCGGCGGCGCCGCCGTCGAGCACGCGGTGATCGAAGCTGAGGGTGAGTTGCGCTTCGGTGGCGGGCACGAATTGCTGCCTGGCTTCATCCCACGCTGGCATCTTGCGGCCCGCGCCCAGACCCAGCACCAGCGTCTGTTCCGGCAGCGGAATCGGCGTGGCCCAGATAAGGCCGAACGTGCCGAAGTTGGTGACGGTGCCGATGGAACTGCCGGTGGCATCGGCAGGAAGCTTGCGCTGGCGGGCGAGTTCGAGCAGTTCGTTGTAACGCACGACCAGGTCCATTAGCTTGCGCTTGTCCGCCGAGCGGATCACCGGCACGAGCACGCCGTCTTCGGCTTCCACCGCAAAGCCGACGTCAATGCTGAGCGGATGAACAATCTTGCTGCCGACGAGCCGGCCGCCGGGCGCACTGTTTTCCGAGAGCGCCACTGCCAGCGCGCGCAAAGCATAGAGCGCCGGGCCGGGTTTGGGATTGGACTGCTTGCGGTGCGCGAGCATGGCGTCGAGCATCACTGGCAGGCCCACAGTGGCGAGCGGGCGCGTCCAACTGCGGCGCATCGCGTCGGCCACAGCCACGCGCATGGAGGACGCGGGCGTGAGCTGATGCTTCTCCAGATTCTTCAGGTAATTCTCAAGGTCTTCGATGGTAAGCCGGCCCGCAGCGCCGCTGCCGGCAATGCCCGCGAGATCGGCCGCGTGCAATCCGAGTTCGTTCATGCGCGCTTTCATGCGCGGCGACATGTAGCCAGCGCCAGCGGCCGAGGCGGGCACTGGCAATCCACGCACCGTGGGTTCGACGCCGCGCTTGCTGCCAACGGTGCTTACGGCGGCGCTTCCGGTGGTCGGGGTGCTTGCCGGCGCGCCATTGGTGGGACTGCTTAATCCCAAGCGCGCGGCTTCTTCGTCGGTGGCTTCAATCTGGCCCAGCACGGCCCCGACGGGATAGCTTTCGTGCAACTCCGCGGTAAACGCCGTGATCTTACCTTTGCACGGCGCGGCCACGTTCATGTTGGCCTTGTTCGTTTCCACCTCGACGATGTCCTGGTCGGCATCGACGCTATCGCCGGGCTTCACGAGATAGTTCACGATCGTTGCTTCGGCGATGGATTCGCCGAGCTGCGGCATGATGATGGGGATGGCAGGCATATCGTTCGCTTTAGCTGCCCAGAACTTTTCGCGCTTCCTCCGCAATCGAGCGGGCCGTGGGCCGATGCGCGGTCCAGAGGTTTGGATGATAAGGCACCGGCGTGTCCTTGGCGTTCAATCGGGCAGGCGGCGCGTCGAGCAGACCGAAACCTTCAGCAGAAACGCGCGCGATGATTTCGGCGGTGACGCCGCCCCACGGCCACGCTTCGCCCACCGCGAGCAAACGGCCGGTACGCGCGACCGACGCGACGACCGTGTCGGTATCGAGTGGTTTCACGGAACGCAAATCCACGACCTCGACCTCATAGCCATCGCTTTTCAATTCCTCGGCGGCAGCGAGTGATTCATGCACCATGGCGCTGTAAGTGGCGATGGTCAGGTCGCGGCCTTCGCGGGCGATCCGCGCTTTGCCGATGGGCAAAGCTTCCGTCGGCAGCGCGTCAGTCTTGAGGTGGTAATAGAGGAATTTGTGTTCGCAGAAAATCACCGGGTCATCAATCGCGATGGCGGCGAGCAACATGCTGTAAGCGTCGTCCACCGTGGCCGGTGTCATCACGACCAGTCCCGGATAATGCGAATAGATGGCCTCCATCATCTGGCTGTGAAACGGGCCGCTGCCGGAGGTGCCACCGCAGGGCAGGCGGATTGTGATGGGGCAGGGGACGCCGGTGCGCCAGAACTGCGTGGCGGCCTGATTCACAATTTGATTAAACGCCACGGTCGAGAAATCCGCGAACTGCATCTCGATGATGGGCCGCATGCCTTCGATGCTGGCCCCGATGGCAAGGCCGGTGATGGCATCTTCACTGATCGGCGCGTCGAGAACGCGGCCAGGGAATTCCTTCGCGAGATTCTTCGTGGCCTTGAACGCGCCGCCGAAATTGCCGACGTCCTGTCCATAGATAAACACACGCGGGTCATCGGCCAGCGCTTTGGCCTGGGCCGCGCGGATGGCTTCGAGGTAAGTGATGCTGGATTGGCCGTCAGATGTCGGCCGGGCCGCCGTGGTAAACATCGCGTCCTTCGAGGAGCTGCTCGGTGGCGAGCGCGCTCCATTTTTCAGTGTAGGGATCAGGCGTCGGCTCGCGCTGCGCGGTGGTGATGACTTCCTCCACCTTGCGCACGGCTTCCTGTTGGTAACCAGCGATGGCCGTAGCGTCCGCCCACCCTTGTTGCACCATGTGTTGCTCGGCAACTTTTAAGCAGTCGCGGCCGCTGGGCGCGGTCTTGGCTTTCATCTCGATGTAATCCGCTATGTCATGCTCGCCGTGGCCACACAGGCGCAGGAGCGACGCGACCACCATTTGCGGGCCCCGCCCGGCGCGCGCGGCTTCAATCGCACCGCCGATCACCCGCAAGCATTCCGTCAGATCTGTCCCGTCCACCGCATGTCCGGTTAAGCCATATCCCACCGCCCGATCCACCAGCGAGGCGCAGCCAAACGAACGGGTGTTAGGGGTGGAATAGGCGTATTGGTTGTTGGCGATGACCATGACCAGCGGAAGTTTTTCAATGCCCGCTTGATTCAACGCCTCGTGGCAGGCGCCAGTAGAAGTGCCGCCTTCGCCCAGGCACGCAACGCCTACCGTGCCAGTCACCCCACGCATCCGGCGCGCGAGCAACATGCCGTTGACCACAGAGATCATCGCGCCCAGGTGACTGATCATGGCGAGCAACCCTTCCCGGGGCCGGCCACGGTGAATATTGCCGTCGCGCCCGCGCATCGGGCCGAGCACCGAGCCGAGATAAGTGCGCGCGGCATCAATGGGTTTTTCGCCGAAGGCCAGCCGGCCGGCCAGGTCGCGGATGGCCGGGGCAAATACATCGCCTTCACGCAGGGCCAGGCCGGCACTGACGCTCAAGGCTTCCTGACCTCTTCCCAGGAACACCCCGCCGTGGATCTTGCCCGCGCGATAGATGCTGGCGAGTTTCTCGTCCAGCGTCCGGGCCAGAAACATCAGGCGATACGCCTTGAGAAAGGCGTCGCGCACAGAAGTGATGTTGATGGCCGCTCCAGGGTCGAGCGCGGTTTGAACCATGGCGGAAATTTATCCTGTCGAGGCGAAAACGCGCAATGTTTCTTTGTGACGAAGGCGGCGCCGTTCGCCAGTTGGTCATTTCCTGCTCGCCATCTTGGTTTTCTTAGCCGCAGGCGACAAAAGCGGCAGCCCGGAAGTTTCTGGGAACTTCCGGGCTGCTCGATTTGCACCCCGACTAAGGACTGAGTTCGCTGCGGGCGCGGTAGTAACGCATTTGCGTGGCGGGCGAAGGATCGGTGACGACCTGCGGTTCACCGTTGCCGGGGATTGTGGTCAACGGGGTCCAGGTTGGGTCATTCAAGTCGTTCTTGTATTCGATCACGTAGTTAAATCCGGTCTTGGTGTGGACCGTGAACTGGAATTCCCCACCCTCAAACGCGGCGTCAAGCAACACCGGTTGCGACAGCCGCACTTCCACTGCGGGACTGGTAGCCGCGCCACAGAGGTTGCTCGCTGTGACACAGTAGAGGCCTGCGTCGGCGGTCTTCACACTCGCGATGAGGTAGGTATCGCTGTTCGCGCCGGCGATGGGCGAGCCATTGAGATGCCACTGGTAGCTCAATGGCGTCGTGCCGGTGGTCAGCGCGATCAATTGCAATTCATCACCGAGCTGGACTATGTGGCCGGCGGGAATGATGTCCACGTCGGGCAAGAGGCAATCCGCTTCATCCGGGATGCCGTTGGCGTTCTTGTCTTCGCTGGTACCGAGATCAATGTCGAAGGCATCGTCCAAGCCGTTGCCGTTGTAGTCGTGGCCGCTCGGCGGGACTTCGTCAATATCGGGATTGAACGCGCACCAGCCGACCGGGATGGGCGACCAGCCGCCCGTATTGGCGACGACGCATTGGCTGATTGGGGGTGCGCCGGCGGCGCCGACGGACAGCGTGAGGTTCGTGCCGCACGGGCTGCAAACGATGAAGCGACCCTGGTTGGGCGACGGCATCGGGATCGCGATCGCATTCATGCTGGGGCAAACCGAGTTGATGCTGGCCACAAACGCGGCGGCGAGATTATTGGCGTTACCCGAGCAGACCGGACCGGCGCTGCTGGCCCCGACGAACGCGCAGCACGGTGAACTGAGTGACCAGCTCCATGGGATGCAATTCGGATTGCCCAGGATGCGGAACATCTTACACGAGGACGGACCGGGCGCCGGGCAGGTGCCGAACGGCGGCGTCGGACCAACGAGGGTCAACTGGCCGGGGCCCATCACGCCGGAAGGAGTGCCGACGCGGATGAAATAGGTGATGCCCGGGAAGGCGTTGAAGGATACAAAGGATTGCGGGCTAGAGGGGCACGGTCCGGCGGTGGCGTTGTCATTGCAGGCAATTTGCGCGGGCACGGCACACGTGTTGGTATAAACAGCAAGATAGGTGTTGAGCGTGGTACCACAGGTGTTGATCCAGACCGGACCGGCGCAAGTTGCCGTGAAGCGATACCAGATATCATGGAAGAAAGTCGCGCAGGTGGCGGATGGGCCAGTGGAGGTGGCGCCGCAATTGTTCCAGGCATACGTGCCGGGAGTGATCGGGATGGCCGTCGCACAGATGTCGTTCGGCGGCGGAGTCACATTTTGCGATACGTTCAGCCGGAATTGACCCGCGGCGGTGCCGACGCCCGACACGCGGAAGTAGTAGGTCACGCCCGCGATGCCCAGGAACACGTTGGACGATTGCAAGGTGCAGCCCGGCACACCCACGTTGTTGTTGCAGGCGATTTGCGAGAGCGCGCCGCACGTGCCGGTGTAGGTGGAGAGCACGGTGTTAAACGTGTTCGAACCGGGACAGGTGCCGCACGTGTTAACGGTCACGGGGCCAGTGCACGTTGGGGTGAAAGTATACCAGACATCGTTCGCATTGATGGAGCCGGCACATGGGATGGGGATGATCGGGATGTTGTTCGAGAGTGACGGCGTGGCGCACTCGGTCGTGCCGCAGGCGGCCGGACTGCCCACCGTGACGGGAATGGCGTTGGAGCAGAAGTCATTCGTCGGGGCGATGGTGGTGAGTTGCTGCGCTTGCAGACCGAACCAGCCCATGGCGCCGGCAAAGCCGGAAACCCGGATATAGTAGGTCTGCCCGGCCACGACCGGGATGTTGATGATGGATTGCAGGCCGCAGAGGTCGTCGTTACAACCGCCGGGCACTTGCGTGAGCGTACCGGGGCACGGTCCGGTGTAAGCGGAAAGCACCGTGTCATACATCGGGAAGCCGGTGCAGGGATTGCAGGTGTTGATCCGCACCATACCGCTGCACGTCGGCGTCATGACATACCAGACATCCGGCGCGTTTACCGACGAACCGCATGGGGTATTGGTTAACGAACCTGGCAGCGACGGCGTGGCGCAGATGTTCGAGCCACAGATCGGCGGCGCGTTGATGATGAGCGGGAATGCATTCTGGCACAGGTCATTTGGCGGCGGAGGCCGGACGATGGAAACCGTCTGGCTGCACGTCGCCGAGTTGCTGCAACAATCGTAGGCGATCCAAGTACGGGTGACGTTGCGGATACATTGGTTGACGGTGTTGGTGATCGTCGAAACCACAAATACGCCAGCCGGACAGCAGGAGTCTCCGGCCAGCGGCGAGCCGAAATTCCACGGCGAACCGACATTAACTGTGAAGTTCGGCGGACAACCAATGATGGGCGGAATGGTGTCCACTTCGGTCACCGTCTGGGTGATGAACGAAGAATTACCGCAGCAATCGGTGGCCTTGGTGACGCGCACGTGAATTCTCGGGCACATCCCAGAAACGCTGTTCGAAACGACGCTGAGCGTCACGTTGGTGCCGCAGCAGGCGTCGATAGCCGAAACCGGCGGCCACGGGAAGGGACCGGGCAGAAGCTGACACTGAATGGTCTGGTTGCTGACGCCAGTAATGACGGGTGGCGTCGTATCCTGCTCGACGATGATTTGATTGCAGTTGGTGACGTTTCCGCAGCAATCCACGGCCTGCCATTGGCGCAAATGAATTCGGAAACAGGTTGACGAGCCGAAGACGGTTGTGCCCGCGTTGATGATGGTCACGTTCGTGCCGCAGCACGCATCGAAGGCGGTCGGGGGCGTGAACACAATCGGCGTACCGCATTGTACCCAGACCGGCGGCAGGCAGGCGATACTTGGGGGCGCCAGGTCCACGATAAGATTCGTTTCCACGCAGGTGGTGCTGTTGGTGCAACAATCAATGGCCTGCCAGGTGCGGATTACTTGGTTGGTGCAACTGCTGACCGTGTTCGTAATTGAACTGAGGAGGCTCAGGGTTACGTTCGGGCAGCACAGGTCGGATGCCGTGGGTGGCAGCAATGGCTGGCCGCATTGCACCACGCGCGGGCCGGGCGGGCAATTGATGACCGGGGGCAGTGTGTCCACGACAAACACAAAGTTCGTGCAGGACGCGGAGTTGTTGCAGCAATCCGTCGCGGTCCAGACGGCCGAGATCGTCTGGGAACAGGGCCCGGTGGAATTCGTGGTGAACGTGGCAAGGCTCATCGAGACGATTGTTCCGCAGCAGGCGTCGGTGACCGAGACGGGCGGATTGGGGATGAACGGATTGCCGCATTGAATGGTCTGGTTAGCGCCGCAAACAATCACGGGCGGCGTGGTATCGATGATTTCAATCAGCTGGGTGCACGTGGTCGCGTTGCCGCAGCAGTCGGCGATCACCCAGTTCTTCACCAGCACCTTCAGGCAAGGCGAGACACTGTTGGTCACCGTCGGCTGTGGAAGGATCAGGATGCCTGCGGCCGGACAACACAAGTCGCTGGCGATGGGGGTGCCGAAGACCACCGGCTGGCCGCACTGGACGATCTGGTTGGTCGGGCAGATCACCATCGGCGGCAGGGTGTCCTGTTCAATCACACGCTGGCTGCAAACGGTGGTGTTTGAACAGCAATCGGTCGCCGTCCAGAACTGCTCATAAATACTGAAGCAGGGCGAGGAAACGACCGTGATGTTGCTCGCCACATTGATCGTCACATTGGTGCCACAACAGAGGTCGAAGGCTGTGGGCGGGTCAAACGTCCAGGCGGTGCCACATTCCACGAACTTCAATGGGGCGCAGGTCAGGATCGGCGGATTGGTATCAATGATCGAAACTGTCTCGGTGCAGAACGCGATGTTCGAGCAGCAATCCGTCGCCGACCACGTCAGCGTGATCATGAGATTGCATTGATTTCCATTGGTGATGCTGTTGACCAGTGACACGAGCGGGGCAATCGGACCGCAGCAGACGTCGAAGGCCGATGGCGGCGTCGGTTGCCAGCCAACGCCCGTCGGGCCCGCGCCGCAGGCGAAGACCTGATTGCTCTTGCACTGGATGTTTGGCGGAGTGACGTCCACGACGGACACGGTGTTCGTGCAGAAGGAAGTGTTCTGACAGCAATCCACGGCCCGCCAGACGGCCGTGACGACCTGGAGGCACGGTGGTGTGTTGTTTGTGAACAGGGTTTGCAGCGAAACGTTTATCGCGGACGCCGGACAACACGCATCGGTGGCAGTTGGCGGAAGAAGCGACCACGTGGAGCCGCAGGGCACGGTTTGGTTCGGAGCGCAGGTCAGCACCGGCGGGACGGTGTCCAAGATGTCAATCGTCTGATTGCAGTTGGTGGCGTTGCCACAGCAATCCGTGATGAGCCAGTGGGCCGTGACCGAGTAGGGGCAGACAACTCCCGCGGCGTTGGTGATCACGTTTTGCAGCACGACCGTCACTGCCGCCCCGCAGCAATTGTCAAAAGCGGTCGGCGGCGTGAAGATCAGCGGCTGACCGCAAGCGACATTGGTATTTGGCGGGCAAAGCACATTGGGGGGAGTGCTGTCCACGACGTTGATCTGCTGCGGGCAGGTGGCAATGTTCGTGCAGCAATCCACGGCCTGCCAGATGACGGTGTAGCTGCTGAAGCACGTGCCTGTGACGTTCGTGATGATGTTCAAAACCGAGACCGTGACGTTCGTGCCGCAGCACAGATCAAAGGCCGTTGGGAGGTCTCCGAGGAAGTTGCTCCCACATTCCACCTGCCGGAATGGCTGGCAATTGAGGGTGGGCGGCTGGGTATCCACGATGGTGATGGTTTCCGTGCAATACGCGGTGTTGGTGCAACAATCCGTGGCGGACCAAACGAGGTTGATTGTCTGGATGCATTGATTGCCATTGGTGGTCGCGCTGACCAGTGACACGACGGGCGCGATCGGTCCGCAACATACATCGAAGGCCGCTGGCGGCACTGGTTGCCAGCCGCCGGGCGTGCCGGCCGGAGTGCAGGCATACGTCTGGTTGCTGTTGCACAGAATGACCGGTGGGGTGGTATCGACGATCGTGACGATTTCCGTGCAAGTGGCCTGGTTGTTACAGCAATCCTTCGTGGCCCAGACCGCAGTGATGACTTCGAGGCACGGCGGGCTGCTGTTCGTGGTGATGCTTTGCAGGAAAGGAGTGATGCTGGCACTACAGCAAGCGTCGAAAGCGGTGGGCGTGCTAAGTGACCAAGCGCTTCCGCAAGGTACGGTTTGATTTGGGCCACAAGTGATGACCGGGGGCACCGTATCCACGATGTGAATGGTCTGCTGGCAGTTTGTCACGTTACCGCAGCAGTCACTAATCAGCCAGCGCGCCATCACCGAGTACGGACAGCTGGCCGCCGCATTGGTCAGCAGGCCAAGCGGCGAGATGGTAACCAGGCCGCCGCAGCAATCATCGAAGGCCGTTGGCGGCGTGAAAATGAGCGGCTGGCCGCAGTTGATATTGGTGTCGGGCGCACAAAGAAAATTCGGCGGCTTGGAGTCCACCACGTTGACCTGTTGCGGGCAGGTGATGGAGTTGGTGCAACAATCGGTTGCCTGCCAAATGATGAGATAGCTGCTAAAGCACGTTGTCTGGATGTTGGTGATGATGTTCAGGATCGACACCGTGACGTTTGTGCCGCAGCAGGCGTCGAAAGCCGTGGGCGGATCGCCGACAATGTTCGTGCCGCAATCCACCACCCGGAACGGCTGGCAATTGATGGCCGGCGGAGTGGTGTCCACAATGGTCACCAGTTCGGTGCAATAGGAAATGTTTGTGCAGCAATCCACCGCCATCCAGTCGAGGGTCATCAGCTGGTTGCACGGCGTGCCCGTGCTATTGCTGCTTACCAATGAAACAATTGGCGGTGTCGGACAGCAGGCGTCGAAGGCAGGTGGCGGCGTGGGCACCCATGGTCCGGGCGTGCCTGCTGCGGTTATACCACATTGGACGGTGCGGTTGCTGGTGCATTGGATGACCGGCGGCGTGAGGTCCACGATCGTGATGACTTCGCTGCAATTCGTGGAATTGCCCCGGCAATCGGTGACGTGCCAGTCGAGGAAGATTTTGGTTTCACACTGGCTGAGGACGTTCGTGAAGATGCTTTGCAGCATTTTTATGTTATTCGTCCCGCAACACGCGTCGAACGCCGGCGGAGGAACTGGGGACCAAGGTGAGCCGCAGGGAACAGTGAGATTCGCGCAGGCGACGTTCGGCGGTACCAGATCCGGTAACACGATGACAGCGAATTGACAGGTCTCCACATTCCCGAGGTCATCTTGAACAATACAGGTGACGGTGTTGGTGCCGACCGGGAAGGGGGAGCCCGATGGCGGTATGCAAACGATGTTGGTGATGGTGCCGATGCAATAATTTGAGACAACAGGTGGCGGCCAGAAGACATTGGTCAAATTGCCAGCCGTCGTGCCGAGACACGTGGGCACGATGATGTTGGTCGAACAGAAGATGTCGAGGCAGTCGCACGCCAGTCCATTGGTTTGCACGAAGGTGACGGTCTGGCTGCAGGAATCCACCACCCCGCAGGCGAAGCCCAGCCAGGAAGCTGTAATCACCGGCCAGTTGGTGACGAGCGTGGGCCCGGAGAGGATCACGTTCGTGCAGCACATCGCGTTCGTCCAAGTGGGCGGGGGAAATGAAAAGTTCGTGCTGTTGCAATCCACCACCAAATTGGACGCGCAAATGAGGGTAAAACGGTTGGAGGACGCGCCCACATAAAAGACCGGGTTGCACGTGTAGGGCGTATTGCTCGGTTGATCAAACAACGTGAAGCTGATGGGCGTGACCGCGGTCACCACGGTGCCCGCGGGCGGATTCTGAATGCAGGTGAAGCCGGTCGAACTGGCATTCGGAAACCAGCAGTTCGAGACCACCGTGCAAAGATCGGGAATGATTCCCACGCAACCGTTCGTGAACAACACCGCCTGGGTGGCCAGGCAGGAACAATCAAGGAACTGGGCCCGACCTGATTGGGCAAACGTGAGTCCCCAGAGTAGAATGAAAAGACCGCAGAATCGCTTGGTAAAGGCGAGGAAGGGATGGAGTTTTTTCATGGGAAGCTAGTGAGCGTCTGGGTTGACTAACGCAGGAGGGAGGAATTTGAGGCTGGCCGAGGATGTAGGGACTGACGCCGAACAAGAATTTCAACGCAGCAAAGGATTGGTTATCCTGATGATGCGCGGACACAACAATGCTCCAATGCATGGCAGCAAAGGCGCCGGGTTGCGGCTCGGGGGACATCTGAGTGGCGTGAGGGTAACAACCCCTAGTGGAGGATGCACGACTTTTCCTAGCGAGGGCCCAAATTTTTTTGGTTGCCTCCGCACCGCACGCGGTATTCCGTTTGGTCAATCCATGGACGTTCTCGCCCAAATCAAATCGCTTTTTGCGAAAGCACAGCCCGAGCACTTGCGCCGCG
>Ga0315912_10000240_pt1 | contig 116760 bp, 110 predicted proteins | sample VfabasoilMG_FD_204469 | JGI IMG/M metagenome (GOLD analysis project Ga0315912, IMG submission 204469) | Garden soil microbial communities collected in Santa Monica, California, United States - V. faba soil | ecosystem: Environmental > Terrestrial > Soil > Garden | place: USA: California... | reverse complement strand
ACGCGATGCCTCCGACCGGCGTGGCGGCTGCGTTGCTGGTGGCGCGCCGCTGACCGCCCGAACTGCTGCGACGATTCCGCGGAATCGAGTGACTGGTCTACTTGGAACATAAGGCGCCTGGGCCGCGACTCGAAGCCGCTTTTGGCGCGAGGCGCGAACCGAAGCTGAGACGAAAGAAAGACTGAGTGACCGAATGAAGGGGATGGCGACAAGAGAAGCGAGTGAAGTGCTGCCGTATGCGTCTTGCTGCCGCCTAACAATGAGTAGACGTAAGTTGTTCGTGTTTTAACACGTACATTTTCCGAATATCTCCGCCGACGGTTCCGTACAAGACAGTAGCCTGCGTCCGAAAGGAAATGAATCCAATGCCTTGAAAGACAATCGGATCAGCATCTTACGGCGCGGTATCCCCGTACCCCGCCGCTCAGTTTGCGTAATATCCGTAAAACGTACGTGTTTTAACACGTCGCCCGGCCGTGGCTACTCGGGACCCGCCCGTACTATCCTTCCCCGCCATGAGATCTCTACCCCTCGTCGTCATCTTCCTCCTCACCCTCGCCCTCGTCCTCCTCGCCGTCGAAGTCGGCTATCAGCTCGGCCTGGCCCGGCAAAAGGCAAAGACTCACGAGAAGGAAGCTCCCGTCGGCGCGATGGTCGGTGCGACGCTCGGATTGCTCGCCTTTCTACTCGCATTCACCTTCGGTCTCGCGGCGAATTTCTTCGCCGGCAAGCGCGAAGTGCTGCTCGACGAGGCGAACGCGATCGGCACGACGTGGCTGCGCGCTGACTTCCTCCAGCCTGACGAGCGCGACTCCGCGCGCGCGTTGCTGCGCGAGTACGTGGACATCCGCCTAGCAGCGGCCGAGAACGGCGAAGTCGAGGGCGCGATGCAGCGCTCGGAGGAGATCCACGGCGCGCTGTGGGCACTGGCAGCCGAGGCGATGACCGACAGGCCGGAGTCCGAAGCAGCCGGCCTCTTCGTCGAGACTCTCAACGACACCATCGACCTTCACGCCAAGCGCGTCCAGGTAGCCTTGCGCACGCGCATTCCACCCACGATCTGGTACGCGCTCTACGCGATCTCATTCTTCGCCTTCGGTACGCTCGGCTATCTCGCCGGCCTCGGTGCCGCGAGTCGTTCGTACGCGACGATCGCCGTCGCCATCATCTTCTCGGCCATGATCTGGCTGATCGCCGACCTCGACACCGCGGCCGAAGGCACGCTGCGCGTGAGCCAGCAGGTCATGATCGATCTCAGGAATTCCATGGGGCCCTGAGGGCCCGGGACTACATCGCGCCCGTGATGCTGAGGAACGCCCCGCGGTGATCGAAGCTCAGGTCCGTCAGGTCGTCTGAGAAATCCGTGAAGTTGTAGCCGGCCCCGATCTTCACGTGCCGGTTCAGATAGCGCGAGATCACGATGAGCGTGCCGCTGCGCGCCTCGCCGGTATTCGGCGTCTCGAGCAGCCGGCCTTCGACGAGCCCTTCCCAGTTCTCCTTGAAGCGAAAGTCCGCGCGCACCACGTAGAGATTCGCGGTGTTCTCGAAGAACACGGGGTTCTCGCGGTCGAGGCTCATCTCGCCGATGCGGTGCGCGAACTTGCCGCCGATCGACCAGCGGTCGTTGATGTCGAACGTCAGGTCGAACGAGCCGATGTGGCTCTGCTGCAGATACTCGGCGCTCACGCTGCGCAACGTGAGCTGGTCCACCGTCGGCACGTTGTAGAAGTACGTGTACTTCACGAGGGCGTTCAAACGGTCGTGCCGAACCGGGCGATAGGCAAATCCAAGCACGCCTTCGGTATAGCCCCCGTCGTAGAACTCCCCGAGCGAGCTCACGCTGTCGGCGTGGTTGAGCTTGCCGAGCAGGCGCGCGCTGGGGTTGATCTGGTACTTGAAGTTATTGCGGAAGAGCCAGGTCTCGCGCGTGTCGAATGAGAGATCGAGCTGCTCGGTCTCGTCGAAACGGTACTCGATGCCGCTCGAGAACTGCACGGCATCGAAGCCGTAGCCGACGTTGAAGCCGGCCGCGTGGCGGTTGGTCTCGGCGCCCGTGATCATGTCGCGCAGGATGCCGTAGTCGGTGCTCGCGCTGAGGTTCAGCCGCTCGGTGGGCACGAGGTTCACGCCCGCGGAGTGCGTGAGCCCCGACGACCAGTCGCCGTCCCGCCGCCGCTCCTCGACGTAGACGCTAGAGCTGTCCGAGAGCCGCATCTTGACGCCCGCGACGAGATTGCCCTCGCTGCCCGGCGTCGCGGCCATGCCGTTATCCGTGCGCTCGTTCTCGAGCGCGTAGTTCATATAGAGAGTCGTGCGGTCGGTCGGCAGGTAGCTCGTGCCGAAGCGCCCGCCTGGCCCAAGATCGCCGTCCGAGAGCTCCGCGTCGAATTGCAGCCGCTCGGAGAGCCGATACGAAGCGCCCGTGCCGAAGCGTCCGTTCTCCTCGCGGTTGCCTGTGAGGTCGAGCGTGTCCTGCGCGAATCCGTAGGCGCGCCAGCGCCCGTCCGACCCGTAGCCGACCTGCACGACGGCGTCGGTGCGCTCGCCCTGCTCCTGCGTCAGCGGCACGATCGGGGAGCTGTCGATGCGCTCGTCGCGACGCACGCCGAGGCTCATGTCCCAGCCGCTGTCGAGCGCGTACATGAGGTCGATCTCGCGCGCGTCCGTCGCGAGGCCCTGCTCGATGATCCGGCGGTCCGACTTCGCATTGACCGAGAACCGCTGCGTGACCGGCATGTAGAACGTGCCGCCGTTGTTGCTCTGCTCCGTCAGCGTCTGCAGCCCCGGCGCCGAATACCCGCCCTCGAGATTCTGGCCGTAGACCGTGATGCGGCCTTGCGTCCGTTCGAAGATGTCGCCGAGGCCGATGCTGACCTCGGCGCGCTGGCCCCCGGCCTGGGTGCCGGCGAACGCGAGGTCGCTGTAGCCGTTGAAGTCGAAGCCGCCGTCATCCGAGCGCTGGGCGCCCGTGATCAGGCCCTCGGTCTCGGCGCTCTGCAGCTTGAGCCAGCTCTCGGCGCTCATTCGCACTGTGACGTCGGCCGCCCCGAGCGAGCTGTCGCCGGCGCCTTCGTCGTTCTGGTTCGCGGTGAGGCCGAGCTTGACGCGATCGCCGAACCAGTAATGCCCCTGACCGCCGACCGACAGCGCATCGAGCTCCTGGAACGCGGGCGAGTACTCGTAGCGGACGACGAGGTAGGCCTCGTCACCACTGAGTGCATCGCCGCGAACCAGGAGGTCGTCCCCCACTGTAGCTGCGAGCGGTGTATTCAGAAGGATGCGGCCCTGCAGGTAGTCGACGTCGTAGTCGATCGCGGGCGTCAGGTTCACGACGCCGGTGACGAGCCCGGACGCGCGGTCGCGGATCTCGATGCGCACGCGCTCGGAGCCCTGCAGGATGTCCTGGCGGCGCAGGAAATAGAGCGAGCCGCCGGTGCCGCGGAATTCTTCCCAGCTTGCGATCGTGCCGGGCTCGGCCGTGAAGCCGTCGATCGCGTAGCGCTGGTCGCCGAAGCTCGTCGTCGTCACCGACTGATAGTGCACGTTTGCGCCGTAGAGCCCGCGGTCCACCTGCGCGAGCTCGTTGTTCATGTAGCCGACGTTGAAGTTGCCCCAACGGCCGTAGTTGTCGCCGCGGCCGGCCTCGACGTAGAACTTCCCGAGCGTCGGCGCCATGTCCTCAACGATGCCGTCGTCGCCGAAGGTCGGGTAGTGATAGTCGGGGTCGATGCGCCTGAACAGCGACTCGGGCGACTTGTCGAGGAAGTTGCTGAAGAGATCCTCGATCGGCCCGTCACGCGTGTCCGCGCTCGCGGTGAGATGCCAGCCGTCGCCGAACTTGCCGTTCGCGAAGAACGCGAGACGCGCGTCGGCCGACGAGTCGTAGTCGAACGCCGGGTTCTGTCCCTGCAGCAGCTCGATCGGGCCGTTGAAGTCGTTCTCCGACAAGGTGATGTCGGCCATGCCGACGTAGAACCAGTCCTGCTTCTCGATCTCGAAGTCGCGGAGATAGAGCTCGCCGTTGCCGTCCTGGTCGAGCACGGCCACTTCGACCGTATGGACGCCCGACGGCAGGATTTCCTGCGCGACGAAGTTGCCCTGCGCATCCACGGGCACGGGGTTGCCGGCGACATAGACCTCGTGGCCTTGCGGAATTGCGCTGCCGCGCACGGTGACCGTGCCGCTCGCGAGCTGGATGTTGCTCAAGGCCAGCGCATTCTCGCCGTAGGCCGCCGACGGCTCGCCGGATGACTGCGCTTGCGGGGCCGGCGCGGTGCTATCGATTGCAACCGGGCTCGCCGACTCCCCGTCCGAAGACGAGCCTGCATCCCCGAACAGTTCCGAGAACACATCCTCGAGCAGCGACTGCGCGCCGACCGAGGCCAGCAGCAACTCGTCGCTCACCGGCGGCAGGCCGGCGTTCAGGCCATCGCCGCCGCTCTGCTCGCCCGCGACACGGCCCGATTCAGCTGCGTTGCTCGGCTCGCCTGCGGCACCGTTCGACGCAACCGCCGCGCCATTTGCGAGATACAGCGGCTGCGGCGCCGTCTCGTCGAACAGGCCGCCCTCGCCGTAGGCCCGGAGCACGTACTTGAGCTCGTGCGCCGGTGCCGTGAACAACTGCTCCGCGGGCTGCCAGTCGGCGTATCCGTTCGGGCCGATCACGATCACGCCGACGGGACCGCCCTCGGTCGACTGCTCGCGCTCGAAGACGCGCACCTCGGCCATGTCGATGAAGTGCGCGTAGTTCGCATACATCGAGAAGCGCACGGCCGGCCGCGAGCCGTCTTCGGCGCGGGTCAGCGTCAGCGTCTGGGGCTCGGCCGCCACCGCCAGGCGGCGCTCGGCTTCGAGCGTATCGAAGCCGAACTGGATCTCGGCATCCTGCAGCGCGACGTCGGTGCAGCGCTGCACGTCCGAGGAGCTGCGGCCGGGATCGTCGATTGGCTCGCCGTCGACCGTGATGCGCATGAGATTGAGCGCGAAGGCGTTCTCGGGGGTCAGCTCGCGCATCAGCGGCGTGACGTCCACGCCGTCGTAATCGTCGAGCTCGGCGACCTCGTCGTAGACGACCTGGACGACGACGTGCGAGGTCTCGCCCTGGACGAATCCGGCGTTGACGACGTCGTTCGAATGCAGGTAGCCGCGGCCCTCGAACTCGAGCTCGGACTCGGTCAATCCGAGCTCGGCGCCGATCGTTTCCATCGTGCGCCGCGCGCGCGCCGCCGACAGCCCGATGTCGTCGCCGTAGACGGCCGCCGTGCGCCGCTCGAGCGTCTCGTTCTGCGTGTAGCCGACGAAGCGCAGTCGCGGCTGCATCCGCCCGGCGACGTCGGCGAGCCCGCGCTCGAGCAGCGCCGCCATGCCGGCCGGAATCTGCGGCTGGCCGTCGACGATCGCGACCGTCGGGATCGTGCCCCAGGGCGGGTCGTAGACGCGCGTGACGATCTCGGTGCCCGGAATCGGACAGAGCTGCGGCTCGTCGGGCAGCTCCTGCAGCGGATCGTCGTACCAGAATTCGACTTCGACGCGGCGGTTGAGCGCTTGCCCCTGCAAGGTCTCGTTGGGCCCTAACGGTCGCACCGCGCCGAGGCCGTCGCTGTCGATCGCGGCGTTCGGGAGACCGAGCGCCTCCTGCACGGCCAGTGCGACGCGGCGGGCGCGCGCCTTCGCGAGCCCGACCTGGTCGCCGTAGATGCGCTCGTCGCGCTCGGGCAGCGGCTGGTCGTCCGTGTAGCCGATGAACTTGACCTGCACATTGGAGCGATCGCTCATATTGTCGAGCGCCTGCTCGATCTGCGCGACGAACTGCGCCGGGACGTCGATGCCTTCGGTCGAGAAGTGCAACGGCTCGACGAGGTTCTGCACGCGCGTGCGGCGCTCGAGGCCTTCCATGTAGCGCAGGCGGCAGACCGTCTCCATGCGGCAGACCTTGATCTGCCGGAACTCCTGCTCGACGAGGATCTCCTCGATCGCGACGGCGTCCTCGACCTCGTCGTACCAGACTTCGACCTCGACGCGGCGGTTCTGCGCGCGCCCGGCCTCGGTCTCGTTCGACGCGACGGGATCGGTGTCGCCGGCCCACTCGTAGCTGATTGCCTCGGGCGGCAGCGCGAGCGCGTCCTGCAGGAACTCGGCAACCTGGCCCGAGCGCTCGCGCGACAGGCCTTCGTTGTCGCCGAACACGGCCGCGAGCCGCGGCGACAGCGGCTGCGTATCCGCATGGCCGACGAGGTGCAGGCGCACGTTGCGCCGGCCTTCGAGACCCGCGAGAACCTGGCGGAGCTCGGCCACCGTGGTGTCCGGTATTTCCGCTACGCCCGTCGCGAAGAGAACAGGCGGCACGACGTTGGTGAGCTTGACCGTCTCGAGCTCCTCGGCGGCCACTTCCTGCGTCTCGAAGCGATCGCCGAGCTCGGCGCCGATCAGCGACGGATCGCGGACCCAGGGCGTCGGCGTCCGTTCGCCGGGCAGGTGCTGCTCGACGGCCTGGCCGCGCGGCGGCTCGTCCGGTCCCAGAATCTGGGCGGAGGCGCCGGTGCCGATCAGTGCCGTGCCGGCGCCTATGAGCATCGCGAAGAAGCGCCGCATCACGGTTCGCTCCTCGCGCGCACCGGATCGTCGTCCGCCGGAGCGCCGCGCCGCCAGAACAATTCCGTCTCGACCTCGAGCTCGTAGGGCGGATTCTCGTCCGCGGTCCAGGCGTCCTGCACGATCTCGCGCAGCGCGTCGAGGCGTTGCTCGACGAGGCGCCGTTCCTCGAGGTCGGCGAGATAGGAGAGCCGGAGCACCGCCGGCGCCACGCGGAGCTCGTCGAGCAGGAGATCGATGCGCGGCAGCCAGATCGGGCGAATCTCGACCGTGCCCTCCTCGAAGACGGGATCGGCGACGTCGAGGCCGACGACGCGGTGGATCGACGCGCCGAACTCGAACTCGAGCGCCTTGCCGGGCGTCGCGCGCTTGAACTGCAGGAGCTCCGTCGAGCCGCGATAGCCGCTCGGCAGCGTGCGGTCGTCGAGCTTGAGCACGAAGTTGCTGCCGCGGCCTTCGCGCGGCGTGATCGCGCAGGTGATGTGGAAGCGGCCGTACTGGTCGGTCGTCGCGAGCAGGCCGCGCGCGGTGGCGAGCCGCACGCCCGGGATGCCGGCCTCGTCGAGATCCTGCAGGCCGTTGCGATTGGCGTCGTCGTAGACCTTGCCGATCACGTCCGTGCAGTCGAAATCGACGTCGGGAACGATGCGCACCGTGGCCGTCGCTTCGAAGGACATCGCGGTGCCCGTCAGCGAGTTCATCGCCTGGGCGCGGTTGACGAACTCACCCTCGCCGACACCGGCGCCGACGGCGGTCAGGAGCTCGAGCGTGTTGTGGCGGTCGGCCGTGACGGTCAGTCCCGTCCAGGTCAGCTCATGGCCGGTCACGACGGGCTCGGCCGGCACGCCGTCGAGACGCGCCGAGCCTTCGACATAGCGGAAGCCCGGCGGCAGGCGATCGACGACCGAGACGATGTCGAGATTCGCGCCGACGCCGCTCTGCAGCGTGATCGTGTACGGCACGAGGCCGCCGCGCGAGACGTTCACCGTCGGCGTCGCCTTCGAGATCGTGACCGAGTTGTCGAGGTCGAGATCGAGCGGGATGTGATTGTTGAAGAGCTGGCTCGTGCCCGGCGCGAAACTGTTGTCGAGCATGAGCTTCAGGTGGTAGTTCGTGCCGGGCGTGCGCGCGGGGATCGACGGCGGCGGCTGGAACTCGAACGGCTGCGCCTCGCAGTGCGACGGCGTCGCGGGCACTGCGTCGTCGACCGAGGCCGGGCAGCTCGGCACCGAAAAGGACGCCGTCGTCGCATCCGTCAGCGGTGGGATGAGCACGGAGACACCGGGCAAATAGGCCGCTGACGGCGGCGCGACGGCGATGACAAAGCTCGCGCCGCTCGGGCAGGCGGCGTCGGCGAAATTGATGTCGAACTTGTAGTAACCGTCCGCGAGCGTGACCTGGTCCTGCATCGCGGGGTCGTAGAAGCAGCTTGCAGGCAAGGGGTTGTTGGTGCCCGCGTCGAGCATGACGACGCGCGCGCCCGCGATCGGCGCGCGCGAGATCGCGTCGTAAATCACGCCGTTCGGCTCGATCGGCAGATTGAGGTTCTGGAGGTTGTTGCCCTCCATGACGACGATGTCGGTGATGCGCTGCAGGTCGTTCGTGAAGTCCGAGGCGGCCGTGCCAAGGAGAGCAGTGTTCAGCCCTGCGCCCGCGCGGCGGAAGCGCATCTCGAGCGTGTCGGTCGTCAGGTAATTCGGCAGGACGCCGGCGATGGAGTAGATGCCGTCGACATCCGTCACGGCCGACTGCGAGAGCACACCGTTGCGGTAGAGCTCGACGGTCCAGCCCTGGAGGTTGCGCTCGACGAAATCGTAGAAGTCGTCGAAATCGGCATCGTGCCAGACACGGCCGCTCAGGATGCCGACGCCCGGCATGCCGCCGACGTCGATCGACACGCTCGCGCTCGCGGTACGGTCGGGATCGTCCCAATAGACAGTGCCCGTATTCGTGACGCGCGTGCCGATCGCGAGCGTCGGGTCGAGCGTGGCGCGGAAGACGAGCGTGACCGCGCGACCCGGCAGCAGCGGGCCGTAGGTCGTCGAGTAGTCGGCCGTCAGCAGCGAGTCGACGACGGTGATGCCGGTCGTCGCGCCGTTGAGCGTCCACGATTGGTCGACGAACGTGAGATACCCGGGCATCGGCACCGCGATGTCGTCGCGGATCTCGACTTCGAACGCCGGCAAGGTGCCCACGTTCGTGGCCTGCACGGTGTACTCGAGCGTGGCGCCCGCAATGGCCGGCCCGCCACCGACGACCGCGACGGCCTTGGTGATGCGCAGCTCCTGCAGATTGCCGACGACGACGACCGTCGGCTCGGGCCCGGTCGCGGGGTTGCCGTCGCCGTCGGTCAGCAGGTTCGGCAGCTCGGCCGTGTAGACCGTGGCCTGGTTGGAGATGATGGTGCCGGGCAGCGTGCCGTCGTTCACTTGCAGCGCGAAGGTGACGATGGCGCTCTCGCCCGGCGACAGCGTCCCGGCGCCTGGAGGCGGCGGCGGCAGGTCCGACGAGCTCAGGTCGACGCCGGCAATGAGCGGGAAGACGCCGCCGTCGGGCAGGCCGACCGGCGCGCCGTTCAGCGTCGTCGAGTCGGCGACGTAGGTTGTGTTGGCCGGCACCAGGTCGCGGAGCACGGCCGCCGAGAGCGGCAGCGCCCCGTTGTTGTAGACCCGGATCGTGTAGCGCAGCACGTCGGTCGCGTCGACGATCCCCGGAGTAAACCCGTCGACCTCGAGCGCCGCCGCCTTGTCGGAGAAGAATCGCGGCACGATCGTGACGGTGTGCGCGTCTTCGTGGTCGACGGTGCCGACGGTGCCGTCGGTCAGCGTGCGCGTGAACGAGGTCCGGAGCGGATTCGTGCTCGGGCCGTTGTACCACTGCGTCGCGCCGGCGACGTTGGTCAGCGCGGCGTTGTACTGGGGATTGGCGTCGAGCTGCGTGCGGTACGAGACGATCAGGCGCTCGGTCGAACTGATCACCGCCGCCGGCGACTGCGTGATCAGCGTGAGCTCGCAGGTGGCGCCGTTGAAGTCGAGCGTGTAGTCAGGTCCCTCGACGAGGGGGCCTTTGCCCGGCACCTGCGTCACGCCGTCGAGCGCATAGACGCGTGCGCTCAGGATCTCGGGTGTCGTGTCGCACATGCCGCCCTGCGGGCCGTCGGGCAGCCGGTCGAGGATCGTGGCATTGAACGCGTCGGTGTTGCCGACGTTGCGGACGTCGAGACCGAACAGTCCCCACTCGGCCGGATTCATCGTCGCCGGACCGGTCTTGTCCATCGTCAGCACGGGCGTGTTGGGCGGCTGCGGCGGCAGGATGAACTCGCCCACGAGGCCCGAGCTGTTCGTCGTGCCGCCTTCTTCGGTGATGTACTCGTCCACCACCTGGCCGTTGACGAGGAAGTTCATGTCCAAGGTGTACTCGACGCCATCGACGACGAAGATCGTCGGGGCCGGCGTGGCGACAATAGTCACGCGGTCCGTACACCCGGTCCCTTGAGTCGGATACGGGCAGGGATCGAGGTCGTTGTCCGTTTCCTCGTGGTTGAACCGGAACGTGAAGGTCATCGGGGGCCTCGGGACCCCGTCGACCGCCAGCGCGAGGTTGACCTCGAGGAGGACCGTGGTCAGCGACGGATCGTCGACCGCGAAATTGATATGCGTGAACGATCCCAGCGAGAAGAACGGGATCGGCCCGGGCAAGGTGTACGGCGGCGGCAGCGCCGAGGTGTAGTCGTATCCGCTCTGAGGCGTCATGTTCGTCGTGCCCCAGCGGATGATCGAAGTCGGATTGCCGTTCGTGACGACGGGATCGCCCGGGTCCTCGAAGATCAGCGGCGTGTTGTTCTCCGGGTTGATCCAGGCCCCGGTGACGGAGAGGTAGGTGATCTCGGCGGCCGACGCGCTCGCGGCTGGCAGCAGAGCGCCTATTGCGGACAGGAGCGCGAGCGATCCGGCGGATCGCCGGATGCGGCTCAACATTCTGCGCCCGCTGCCGTTCATCGTTACCTGCTCATCCCCAAACATGCGGGCAAGCGGTCAACCGGAAAGCGGACCAAAAGCAGCTCGAAGCTGCACAGATTTTGGCGGTCCCGCTGTCGTAGAGCCGAGGCTCATTAGACCGGTGACTTTGCGTCACCACCTTTCGGTGGTTTTGCCCTTGTCTTCAATCCCAGACGTCACTATCCACCGACATGCCGGGGTCAAAGGTGATGTACATCACAAGTTCGGAGATCTGAGAATTGCGTCGCGAAGAGGCGACATTTTTTGTTAACTACGCGCTTGTGCAGAAGGCGCGCGAGCTGCTACGAGCCGCCGCAAGACGACGGTGGCAAGACTGCGGAGATCTGCCCGTCAGGCCGCGGGCAGGAAGTCGATCGGATAGATGATCGTGACCGGCGCGACGTCCTTCGCGCCGAAGTCGAAGGTACGCACGCGCTCGAGCACCTGCTCGACGAGAACAGGTGCGTTCATGTCGGTCGAGTGGAGCACCAGCATCGACACGACGCCGCTGGGCTCGATCGTCAGACGCAGGACCATCTGGCCCCGGAGCGTTGGATTGTTGCGGAGCTCGCGGTTGTAGAGCCGGTAGAGCGAAGCCTTGTAGCGGTCGAAGACGATCTGGATCTCCTCGTCCGTGCGGCCGGCCAGGGCGCCGTTGCCGCCGGCACCGCCGGCAAGCCTGCCACCACCGCCGCCGGGCCCGATGTTGCTTTCGACCCGCGACGCCGAGACGCCGGCCAGGCCGCCCCCCGCACCGTCGCCGCCCGCGGCAACGTCGCGGCTGAACGAACCGAGATTGATGCCGCCGCTCGATCCCGGCGCCTGCGTCGTCACCATCGCTCGCGTGGTCTGGCCGACGGCGGCCTCGCCGCGGCTGCTGATCCTCGCATCGGCGCCGAGCCGCGCCGCGGGGCGATCGTCGGCAAGCGTCGAAAAACTTTCGCGGAAGGCAAGCAGACCACTGGATGCCGCGCGTTCCTGCGCCGACGGCTCAGGCGGTCCGGGCACGGGCGCGGGCGGTGCATCGACGGCCGGCGCGGCCGGCGCGTCGTCCGCGACGAGCGGTTGCGGCTCGGGCTCCGGCTGCGGTTCGGGCTCGGGAATCGGCTCGGGCTCGACGGGCGCGCGCTCGGCGAGCGCCGCGGGCGGCGGCGCCGGCCGCTCGCGCTGCTGGCGGATCAGCTGCACGACACGCTCAGGCACCTCGAGAATCTCGAGCGGCTCGGGCAAGGGCAGTCCGATCTGCGGCAGGGCGAGACCGAGAAACAGGGCCCAGAGCAGCGAGGCCGCGAGCCCCTTGCGGAAGCGCTGGTCGTCCTCGCCGCCGCCGGTCCACGGCATCGTCGCGGGACGGAGCGGCAGGTCCAGGACCTCGCGCTCGATGACCCATTCGTTCTGGCGCTCTTCTTCCGCGAGCTCGAGATCGGACAGGTCCCGCTCGAGGATCGAGAGGACTTCGCGGTTCTCGTCGAGTTGCTCGAGCACCGCGTTGCGGCGCAGCTCGCAGTCCTTGACGTCAGCGCGGAACTTGTCGATCGAGCGACGAACCTGCGTGAGGTGCGCCGCGACGTCCGCGTGCCCCGTGTCGCGGCCCCAGAAGAGCCCGGCCGCGCCGAGCGTATCGAGCCGCTCGAGCGTGCCGCAGGTCTGTTCGAGCAGCGCGAATTTCTCGACCTCGCCTGCGAAGCCCGCAAGCTCGCCGTCGATCGAAATCAGGCGCTGCTCGAGCCCGCCGATGTTGCCCTGGGCTGCGCCGATCTGCCCGGTCAGCGCCTCCTGCCCCGCCGCTGACTCCTGCTCCGGCGGCGGCACTTCTTCCCTGGTTACGGCTGAATTCATTTCGCTCGCCCGCTAGATCTGCGTCGCCGCCGTTGCGCTCACTTTCTGGACCACGGCCAGCGAGATGTGCTCGTAGCCCTGCGCCGTGCAGGTCGACATGACCTGCTTGACGACGCTGAAGGGAATCGACTTGTCCGCGAGGATCGTGACTTCCCTGCTTTGCGAGACGCTCTGCGTGCGCGCGCCGATGACACGATCCTGGAGCTCGGCGAGGCGCGCCATGATCGGCTCGATGTCCCCGCCGTCCGACGCGAGAATATCCGCGACACGTACGACGGGCTCGCCCTGCACGATGACCTCTTCTGCGTTGACGTGGATGACGACCGTCTCGCGCGGCTTCATTTCGACGACCGACTCCGGCAGCACCATCTGCCGCGGCGACTGGATCAGCTCCGACGTGCCGGAGTTGACGAGCAGGAAGAACACGAGAATCGTGAACACGTCCATGAGCGACGTCAGGCTGATTGTCATCAGCTTGGGACGGTAGCGCGACAGCCGCTGCATCCGGCGCGAAGTCCTCATGGCGCCTCCCCGACCGATATCGCCGTGAACAGGGCCACGCGCGTGAATCCCGTCGCCGCAGCCGGATCCGGGATCTCGGCCGTGCGCACGGCATCCATCACGCGGATCAGCCAGTCGTACGGGATTTGCGGCTCGAGCAGCACAGACATGTCCTCGACGGACGCATAGTCCTGCTTGAGCGCGAGCATCAGGTCCGTGAGCGACGTGAGATCGTATTCGCCGTCGACCTTCGGCATCGCCGCGATCACGTCGGCGCCGTTCGTCACCTCGATGCCGCCCTCGCGGACGATGACCTCGGGCCGGAAACCGATCTCGTCCGGCGTGGGGCCGCCGGCCGCGCTCGGCAGATTGAGCTCGACGATCGTCATCCGTGAGAACACCGCGGTGATCAGCAGGAAGGGCACGAGCACGACCATGAGATTGAGAAAGGTCGTGACCGCGAGCTCCGCCTCACCGTCGGTCTTGAGCTTGTAGTGATGCTTGCGCATGCGCTTGGGCTCGCGGCCGTTCGCGAATCTAGGCCGCGACCTGGAACTGGCGCTTCGCCGTCGAATGCACCGCGTTCAGAAGCTTGACCGAGGCCATCTCGAGGGCGGCTACGATCTGCCCCGTGCGCTGCGATAGCACGGTGTGCATCACGAGCAGCGGGATCGCGACGAGCAGGCCGAAGGCCGTCGTGTTCATCGCGACCGAGATGCTCGCCGAGAGCAGGTCCGCCTTCTCGGCCGGATTCGCGTTCGCCACGGCCGTGAAGGCCTGGATCAGGCCCATGATCGTGCCGAGCAGTCCGAGCAGCGTCGCGATGTTCGCGGAGAGGCCGACGTAGGCCGTGCGCTTTTCGAGCTGGGGCAGGATCTCCATCATGCACTCTTCCATCGCGATCTCGATGTCGTCGCGGCGCCGCACGGCGCCCTGGCGCTCGAGCCCGACGTTGAGCAGCTGCGAGATCGTGGATTTGTCATTGGCCGTGAGCTCGCGCGCTCTCTCGAACTCGCGCTCCGCAACGAGCGGCTCGAGCTTGCTCCACATGGCGCGGTTCTTGTTCGTCACGAGCTTGAGCATGATCAGACGCTCGATCGCGATCGCGGCGCCGACGGCGCCGACGAGCAGGATCGGATACATGAAGATGCCGCCTGAGACGAAGAACTCGACGATTGCGTAGATGCCGTCCATTTCCGAATCCTCTGACGCACCGAAGTGCGAATGTCCGAAGACCTAGGTTAAGCCGCGAATCAACTATCGAAACGTGATGCGTTCCACGTTCAGAGCTCTGAATTCCCCAGCACGAAGCGTTGCTCCGTTGCCACGATGTGCTTCACATAACCACGACTGGGATGCCACGATTTCAGTCTCCGCCGCCGGTCCGAATCTCGTAGTACCTGAGCTCACGCAGGAACACATCCCTGTCCACTGCGTGGATTCCCGTATCGAGCGCGCGCGACACACCGATGCCATTGCCGATCTCCGAGCTCTTCCAGGGAACGATGACGAGCGACGTCGGTGCTTCCTGATTGCCGAGAATCGACATGCCCGCCAATCCTCTCGGCCCACCGGCCGTTTGCTGAGGCACGTCGGCGGCCGGCTCGGCGTCGGGCTCGACGGCCGGTGCCAAAGCCGGTGTCGCGGCAGGCATCGCGGCCGGCGTCGCGGTGGGCTCGGCGGTCGCCGCCTGTGGCCCGGCCGGCTCCTGCGCAACGGCGGTCGCCATGACGAGGATCAGCAGAGCGCCACTGGCGAGGTTCCTCATGGTGATTCCCCCTGCGCGCCCAGGCGGCCGCGGATGTCGCCGATCCAGATGCCGGCCTCTGCATCGTCGGGAACGACGGCGAGATAGGCCTCGTAATTCGCGAGCGCGCAGGCGAGGTCGCGCAGATAGATATCGCAGAGGATGCCGAGATTCCGGCGCGCGAAGTGATAGCTCGGGAAGGCCGCGATGGAGTTCTCGTAGCTTGCACGCGCGCGCGTGAAGTCTCCCTGCTTGCGGTAGACGAGGCCGAGCTCGTTGTATGCGATCGGATGGGCCGCGTTCAGGGCGACGGCTTTTTCGAGGGCGGCAACCGCGTTGTCGAAATCACCGGCTCTCGTGTAGGCAATGCCGAGATCGACGAGCGGGTTGGCGAGCTCGGGAGCGAGTGTCGTGACTTCGAGCAGCGCGGCTATGCCCTGCTCCGTCGCGCCGCGTCCGAGGTGAGCGAGCGCTGTCTCGTAATCCGAGCGCGCTTCGGCAGGAACGCGCGCTCCCTCCGTCAGCGTGAAGCCGATCCCATCGACGGCTTCGAGTCGCGCGGCGCCGCGCTGCTCGCCGCCGCGCGTGCGCCGGTCGGGCCGGGCCGCTTCGACCTCCTGCGGACCGTAGGCGTTGGCCGTTGCGAGTGCCGCGGCTGCTGCCGCGGCCGGCGTGCGGTAGCTCACAGATTCGAGCGCGCCCGTGAAGCCTGCGCTTTCCTCGAGCTTCGCGTAGCGCCCCGGGACGGTTTCGGCGAGCCGGCCGAGGCTCTTCTCGATCCAGGCGTTGTAGACCCCGGCGGAGATGAGCTCGAGATTCGCCTCGTGGACCTCGATCGCACGCTCCTCGAAGGGGAAGGCTTCCGATTCGATGACTTCCTCGTATGCGGCGAGCGCCGCGGCATCGAGATCCGTCGGGCGCTCCGACTCGAGCATCGAGCGGCTGAAGTCGAAATAGATCTCGGCCATGTAAAAAGTCGCGGCGGCCGTGACTTCGCCGACTTCGTAGTCGATGAGGCTCTCGAATTCGCCGAGCGTCTCATCCATGAGCTCGCGCTTGCGCGCAAGGTTTTCCTCGAGCGGCTGCACGAGCCGGACGGCTGCGAATGTCGCGTAGTGCGGCTCGGTCAGCGCGAACGCGGATTGCGCGGCGAGATAGCGCGTCCGGTCCGTGCGCTCGGCTCCGGCCTCGGCATCGGCGGCGACGATCGCGCGCAGCTCGTCGTCGTAACGCGCCAGGTCGCCCTTCGACTTGTACATCCCCGCGATCTTCGCGCGGGTCTCGACGGCGACTTCGACGGGCTGCGGGAACTCCGCAACGTAACGCTCGTACACGGCCAGCGCGGCGTCGCTGTTGCTCCCCTTCTCATGGAGGTCGCCGGCCTCGAGCAGCGCTTCGCGGCGCAGCTCCGGATCCTCCGCCTCGTTCGCGACCCGTTCGTATTCGCCCGCGGCGAGGCCGACCTCGCCGCCCTCGCGGTAGGCAAACGCGAGCTGCCTCGTGGCTTCACGCTCGAGCTCGTGGCCCGGGAAGGCGGCGCGGAAATCGTCGAGTACCGCGGCGGCTGCCGTCCAGTCCTGGAGTTGCATGAACGCGGCCGCGGCGTCGTACTCGGCCGACGGGCGAATGGCGGAGCTCGGCGCCGCATCCTTGATTCGCAGGTAGTGGCCCGCTGCGGCGGCGAAGTCGCCGGTCTCGCTCGCGAGCTCGCCCTGCTTGTAGATCGAGGCGGCGAGATTGTCGACGAGCGCCTGGCGCGTGGCGTCCTCCGCCGGAGTCAGCTCGAGCACCTCGCCATAGGCGAGCTCCGCGCCCGGATAGTCGGCGAGCTCGAGAGACGAGTGCGCGACGATAGTCCAGGCTGAAGTCCGGAGTGGCGTGTCCGCCGCGGGATAGCGCTCGAGCATCAGGCGCGCCGCCGCGGCAGCTGGAGCAAAATCGTCCATTGCATACAGATCCTCGGCGGCGGCGCCGAGCACCATCGGTGCCTGCCCGTGCTCGGGGAAGGTATTGGCGAACCTGAGCGAGCTGTCGACGGTGGCGCGCTTCGCGGCGAGCTCCGCTTCGGGCGCGACGGTCTTCAGATTCTCGCGATGCGCGAAGATGGCGGCGTAGCCCGCCTCCGATGCGCGTTCGTGCGGCGCGTACTCATAGGCCGTTCGCTCATACTCGCGCGCCGCGTCGACGAAGACGTCGTTCTCGAGCAGCAGGTCGGCAAGCTGGTAATTGATGCCGGGCGACTCGGGGTCGGCCGGGAACGACGCGAGGAACTCGCGATACCAGAGCGAGGCCTCTGCATAGTTGGCGGACCGGTCGTCCGCGAGGCTCTCGTCCTGGTAGAGCGCGTGATAGTGGTTCGCGAGATCCCTGAGATTCGTCTTCAGATAAGTCAGCACCTCGGGCCGCTCGGCCGTGTCGAAGTACTGCCAGTAGTCGGACTGCAGGCTGTAATTGGTGGCGAAAGCCTTCTTCGATTCGAGCACGAGGATCGGGAAACTGCCGGCTTCGTAGATCTCGATCACACGCATGCCGAAGGCCGGCGCGACCGTATGAAACGGATAGAGCTCGACGAAGGCGTCGTAGGCCAGGGCGGCGTCGTTGTAGCGCAGCTTGTCGAAATAGAACTCGCCGAGGTTCCGATAGATACGGTCCTCGTAGCTGCGGTTGCCGGAGGCCGCGAAGTACTCCGCGAGCACCTCGACGCCGCCGAGGTTCGAGAAGCTCAGGCTGATCACACGGAAGGTGTCCGCGACACGCCGCTCGTCTTCCTCCGCGTGCGAGGCGTCGAAGTCGTAGCCGATCGCGAGCTTGTGATCGAGCAGCGCCAGGTACTGATGCAGTGCTTCTTCGTAGAACTCCTGCTTGTAGAGCGACCAGCCGAGCTTGTAGAGCGCGAGCTCATAGAACTCGGACTCGGCGGCTCGATCCGTAATGACCTGATATGCCTGCTCGGCCTCGCGGAACCGGCGCCGGGTGAAGAAGTACTCGCCGCGCCGGAACTGAATCTCGTCGAGATACTTCGAGTAGCCGTACTCGGCGATCAGGCGGTCCGTGATCGCCATCGCCTCCTCGGTCTCGCCGAGCTCGTCGTAGGCGCGGGCCATCTGGTAGAGGACCTGGTCGGCGCGCTCGTAGTCCGGGTACTGCGTCAGGAGCTGCTCGTAGATCGCGATGGCTTCGCGTGGGCCGCCGTCGGCCGGGTTCTCGACGCCCGGGAAATTCACTTGTTGCAGTTCGGCGCCCACGAAATCGAGAGGTCCGCCGGCGCGGTCCTCGAAGTCCGCATCGGACTCGGCGATTGCGTCAGCTATCGACGCGGCAGCCACCGGCGCAGTCCCGGCATCTTCCGCCGTACCGATCGTCGACTCGGGCGCCGCGCCGGGCTCCGGCGCTGCCATTTCCACCCAGCGCTCGCTGTCGCCGGTAATGCCGAATTCTTTCTCGAGCTGCAGGTCGGCGAGCCGGCGCATCGCTTCGGGCGTCAGTGCGCTCGTCGGCGTCTCTTCGAGGTAGCGCCGGTAGCTCACCGTGGCGAGATCGAGACTGTCGGCGACCTCGACCTCCGCGACGTCGGCCGGCACCGAAGCGAGCTCGGCGATCGTCCCGCGCTGCGGCGCGGCGGTGCAACCGGCCGCGAAGGCCGGCGCGAGCACCCAGAAGAATATTCGCCGTCCGTTCACGTCAGGGCCCCTCGTCGGGCGGGCGCGCGGCCTCGTCAGCCGGGCGCACAGCGGAAATGACCGGCATTTCGGCCCGGGCCTGCGTGGCGCGATCGTAGCTGTCGGCGAGCGCGAAGCGCGCCTGGTCTTCGTAAGTCTCGAGGCGCTCGCGACGCGCATTGAGCTCGTCGATCGCGACGAGCTCAAGCAGATGTCCCTGGCGCGCCATGAGCATGTTCACGCGGCCGAGCGCGTCGCCGACGCGCTGGCGCATGCGCGAGATCGGCGTGTCGTAGCCCTCGTAGCTGTGGACGGCCGCCTGACGCGTGCGCACGTAGGATTCGTAGGTGCCGTCCAGCACCTCGATGGCCGCGGCGAGCTCATCGAGATGGGCGTCGAATACGTAGAGGCGATCGTGGTACTCGGTGCGCAGGCCCCAGGTGATCGCGCCCTCGAGATGACGAATGCGCTCCCGCAGTGCCTCCGCCGACTCCCCTTCGATCCCGTCGAGGCTCGCGGCGAGCGCCGCCAGCTGTTCGCTCGTGCTCCGCTCCTCGGTCGTGGCGAGGTACTCCGGCCGCGGCGCCACGAGCATGTTCTCGAGCCGCTCTTCGAGCAGGCGGTGCTGCTCGAGCCGGAGACGCATCCGCGAATCCAGCGCGCGAAATTCCTGATCGACCTCGGGCAGCTGCGGCTCGTAGTAGTCGCGGCGGAGCGCGATGAGGTCGTCGAACGCGTCGAAGTTGACGTCCCAGGATGCGAGCTTGCGCCGCAGGTCGTCGAGGTCGAGATAGTTTTGCAGCGCCGTCTGAAAATCATGCGAGGCCGCGAGCTCCATGAGGTAATACGTCTCCGGCGACTCGGGCAGCGAGCGCAGGCGGATCACCCAGTCCTTGTTCTGCCGGATTTCCTCGCGCACGAGGGCCTCGAGGAACTTGCCTTCCCGGATGCTCGCGACCGACGCGTCGAGCTTTTCGATCTCGGAGCCGAAGGCGTTGACGGCGGCGGAATACACGACCGCAGCGCGCCCATGCACATTGAGCTCGCCGTAGGCATAAGGCAGCGCGAGCTTCGCCTCCTGGACAGCCGGGTCGGTCGATTCACGCTCGGCGAGAATGCTCCAGGGCACCACCGCGCGCTCGAAGTCCTGCCCTGTCGCCGCAGCCCAGCCTGACGCGAGCAGCGCCTGGTTCGAGAACGGTCCTTCGAGGCGCACGCGATTGAAATAGGTCTGCGCCCCGGTGAAATCCTCGGCCTCGACGAGCAGGGAGCCGAGCACGAAATTCGATTTGTCGCGGATCGCGAGCACCGGCTCCTCGGAGCTTTCGACGAGGCCGGCGCGCGCGAGCTGCTCGTAAGCATCCTGCTGCCGGCCTTCCTCGAGCAGCGCGATGCCGAGGTTGTACTCGGCGAAGCCCCGCAGGCTGTCGGAGCCTTGCAGGCTCCTCAATACCTCGGCAGCGTCGGCGGGCCGCGCGAGACCGAGGTATACGTTGGCGCGCAGGTATTCGATCTCGTCGGCGATCTCTTCCGGCACGTCGCCCTCGATCCTGCCGAGCGCGTGCAGCGCATCCTCGAGCTGACCTTTCTGGAAGTGGATCCGCGCGAGACGGAACGCCGCATCGTTGCGCACGATCTCGTCGACGGCGCCCTCGAGAACGGCCGTGATCGCGCGTCCGGCGCGGTGATGCATGCGATAGTTGAGCTCGAAGTCGCCGACGTCGAATTCCGCTTCGCGCAGGTGGTAGTAGAGCGAGTCGAGCTGGGGCTCGTCGACGGCGCGGTGCTGGCCGAGCTCGGCGTCGAGGCGTTCGAGCGCTTCGAAATAGTGACCCTGGCGGGCGTAGTAGACGGCTTCGCCGAAATAGAGATCGTGGAGCGCCGGTTCTTCGGCACGACGCTCCGAGTGCGCCGTCGTCGTAGCAAGCAGCACGAGCGCGGTCGCGGCGCCGCCGAGCAGCGTGCCCGAGCGCAGCGCTCGCTGTCGTTGTCGCGGCTGGATGTGGGCCCGCATGGAGAGGCTCACCTCACCAGTTACCGAGCTCGATCGCCGTCGGTCCGGCGAGCGTGATGCCCAGCAGTCGCGGTTCGACGTCCTTGTTGAAGTCGAAGGTGTCGGTATGGCTGAAGTCGTTGCCGCCCGGGGTCTTCCCCGTCACGGACACGGCGATCTTGTGCGCGCCCGTCGTGACGTTGCCCGTGTAGATGCGCTGCACGCCGCCGCTCTGCAGCGCCTCGAGCTCCTTGAAGCCGTAGATGAAGTGCGTCGCGAGCTCACCGTCGATGTCGATCCGCATCGCGTCGAGACGGAAGGTCTCGCCTTCCGCGATCGACACGAATACCGCGAGCTGCGTATCCGACGGATACAGCAGCCGCTCCTCGAGCCGCGTCAATTCCGCGGCAATCGCGAGCACGTCGGATTTGATCTCCTGCACCTGCTCGTCGAGGCTGCGCATCTCTTCCGTCGACGGCTCCTGCGCGCCGGCGCCCGGCGCGAGGAGAATGGCGAGCACGGCCGCCCTGGTCAGTCTCTGCATGGCCCAATACCCCTGATATCCATCGGACTGGTAACCGCAGCGCATCGGTCCGTTCCCACGCGGACCCATGTGCGGGATGTTGCAAGTCTGATGCGGGGGGGATCGTCCTGAGTGTGAACCAGGCCGCAAAAAACGTCGCAAAATGTGAACGTCTCCCTTTGGCGACAGCCGGGAGAAAATGCGTTAAGTCAGATGGCGCGGAGGTCGAATGCGGTCTCGCGCGAAGCGCTGTGCTGCTACGCGCTTACATCTCGACGTTGAGAACGACCTCTGCCACGTCGTCGCCGAGCGTCACCTCGAAGCGATTGATACCGCGCTCGAAATGTTCCGTCAGCGCATCGAGATCGACCGTGGCGCGAGCGGAGAAACAATTGTTCTGCGCTCTCACCGAGAACACCGACGTCGGAATCTTGCGCACCGACTTGTCGTTGATTTCCTCGATGTAGATCTGGTCCGTCCAGCCTTCACCGCAGAACTGGATGGCAAGCGGCAGCTGCGTGGTTTCGGACGTGACTTCTTCGTGAATGACGCTGACTGACAGTCCCGTCGGCGGACGCAGGTTCAGCGTCGGCATGACCGTGTCGGGAACGTCGATATAGGTGTCCGCCGGGATCGCGGCGTCGAACACGGTGCCCTCCTCGAGCACGGCCTTGCGGCCGGGCAGGAACGCGGTAGGCAAGCCGATGTACGGACTGAACACGCCGGTCGCATACGCGGCGGCGCTCAACGAGGCGCCCAAAGCCTGATTGATCCCGGACGAATCGGCCGCCATTTGCCCGTAACCGCCGATCAGCGTGATTTCGGCGCCGCCCACGGCGTTCACGTACATGGCCTGGATCTCGATCGCGCCCGGGCGCGCACCGATTCCGCGCTGCGTTCCGTCCGAGATCATCAGGACGATCGGCGTGCCGGCCTCGATGATGGTGATGCCGCCGACGACGACGTCGCGCCAGACATGCCCTTCCGGGTGATAGCCGATCGGAAACTTGTCCTGGTCCGAGTTCACTTCCTCGGCGAGCTCGACATAAACGATCGTGCCTTCGGGCAGCAGGACTCTGGCGGACCAGGCCGGCGCGGCTGCGAGCAGGAGGGCGGGGATCAGGATTCCAGGGACTGTTCTTCGAATCGTCGCTAGGTGCCTGCGCATTGCTGACTCCTGCTGCTCCGGGACGGACCGAACAACGCAGCAACCTAGCACCGGGTTGACGGGTCGGCAAGATGGGTATCTGCGGTCAGCCGGCCGGTTTCCACCCCAGCCTCTGACCCGGGATCGGGCGATTCAGTCGCCGGTGGCGCGCAGTGCTTCCAGTACGCGCTCCCGGCGGAACGGCGCTCGCCGGAGGCGCACACCCGTGGCGTCGAATACGGCGTTTGCCACGGCCGCGATCATCGGCTTGTGGCTCGTCTCGCCGGCGCCGTAGTGCGGCAAGTCCGGACGGTTGGGGTTCGGGTCGCCGTTAACGAGCACGACGTCGATCCGGTCCGGTGTGTCGGAATGTCGAAGGCTCGGGTGCGACGACCAATCGACGCTCGTGACCTTGTCGGCGTCGAACTGCACCTCTTCCCAGAGCGCGCGACTGAGGCCGTGCAGCATCCCGCATTCGACGGTGTGGCTCAGGCCCATCGGATTGATTGCCAGACCGCAGTCGTGCGCGCAGACGATTCGTTTCACCCGGATGCCACCGGTCTCGCGGTTGACCTCGACTTCGGCGATCACCGCGACGACGGTATTGCTGCGGTAGGTGTAGGCGATCCCGCGTCCCGTCGCGATGGTGCCGGAGCCCGGGTCGGCGCCGGAACTTGCGTCGGCGCTGCCGTCGGAGCTTCGTGTCTTCGGCGACGGCCGGGTGTCCCAGCCGAATTTCTCCGCCGCCGCGCGCACGACGGCGAGCGAACGCGCTTTGCGGAAGACGTTGTCCTCGGCGCTCGCCTCGAGCATCTCGAGGCGGAACTGGACGGGATCGGCGTTCGCCGCTGCCGCGAGCTCGTCGATGAAGCCTTCGAAAGCGAACGTCACCTGCGGCCCGTTGGGATCGCGCAGGTTGCCGGTGCGCAGCGGCGTCTCGAAAACCAGCGGCAACGCGACGACGTGCGTGGACGTTCTTCGATTCGGAATTGCGTACTTGATCGACGGGGCCTCCGCGCTCCCGGAGGCGACGCGCTCGGGCCGCCGGCCCATGAGTTGGGCGATCAGCACGGTGTCCGGTTCGTTGTAGCCGAGATGCGCATAGTCGACGGCGCGCGCGTCGTACTCGAGTGCGGTGAGCTTGCCCTCCGCGCTCAAACCTCCACGCAACTTGAAGGTGTAGGCCGGGCCCTTCGTGTCCCAGGCCGTTTCCTCGTGCCGCATCCACTGCAGGCGCACCGGTCGCTGGAGCTCGTTGGCCAGAAATGCGGCCTCGAATCCGGCGTCGTCCGCGGCTGTGCGGCCGTAGACTTGCGGCCCGTCCATGTAGACGACGCGCACGCGCTCGCGCGGCAGATTGAGAAATCTCGCGACGCCGTTTCTCAAGCCGTACGATTTCATGTCGTTGGAGTAGATGGTGAGCTGATCGTCCGAAGGATCCGCCATCGCGTGCGCCGGGCCGATTGCCGTGTGCCCCTGGAACGGCACTTCGTACTCGGCCTCGATGATCTGCGCCGCGCTCGCGAACGCGGCATCCGGATCGCCGTCGACTGACGAGTTCTCGCTCGTCGGCGTCGCGTTGCGGATGTAGTCGAAAAGCTCGCTCGAGGCCGGAAACGGCGCCGTCGCCGGCGGCGTCCATTCGGCCCGGAGCTGGCGCGCGGCTTCGATCGCCTGTTCCTCGCGTTCGCAGACCACGGCGAGGTAGTTGCCGCTCCGCACGACACGGACATACCCGGGGAGCCCCGAGACCGACGACTCGTCGACGCTCCCGAGCGTCGCACCCGCCACCGGCGGCCTGACGTTGCGCGCGTGCAGCATACCCGGCACCTTCGCGTCCACGGCCCAGGTCAGCGAGCCGTCGACCTTGCCGGGGATGTCGTAGCGCGGCACCGAAGTGCCGACGACACGGAGCTCGTTGACGGGCTTCACAGCAGCCGTGCCCGCGGTCGCGTCCACGTTCCGGCCCGTGAGGCCAATGTCGAAACGCCGGCCGCCGACCAGCTCGGCGTATGTCACCGATGTCGTCGCGTCCGTCCTGGCCGTGATCGTCGCGTTGCTCACAGTGAGCTCCGCGACCGGCACATTGAGTCGTTGCGAGCCGAGCTCGAGCAGCACTCGCCGCGCTTCGGCGGCGACACGGCGTATCGGCCAGCCGTCGCGCTCGATGGCGTCGGAGCCGCCCGAGCCGCCCTGGTCCGGCGTGATGTCGGTGCTGCCCATGACAAGGCTCGTCCGCTCGTAGGCGATGTCGAGCTCGTCGCACATCATCTGCCGGAACGCCGTGCCCGTGCCCTGGCCACCGTCCGTTTTGCCGACGAAAAAGCTGGCCGTGTTGTCGGGATGAATCACGATCCAGGTGTCGAGCTCGAGGAAATTGCGATCGGGATAGGGCCCCGCGTTGACCGCCTGCGCGATGGCGCGGCCGCCGGGGACCGTGTCGAGCGCGAGCGTCAGGACCAGCGCGCCGGACGACGTCAGGAAACCCCGGCGCGAAAGCGAGGGGTTCACTCTGCATAGTGCGTCTTCGACTGTTCGCGGCAGACGAAGCGTGGCTTCGATGGCTGACGGAAAACGCACTGCGCGGCTCATGCGCTATTTCCATCGGCGCCCGCGGGCCCGCGCGTGACGCGCTTGATCGCCTGCTGAATCCGGTAGTACGTCATGCAGCGGCAGAGCGCGCCTTCCATGCCCTCGCGGATCTCCGCATCGCTGGGATTGGGATTGCGGTCGAGCAGCGCCTTGGCCGTGAGGATCTGGCCGTTCTGGCAGTAACCGCACTGCGGGACCTGCTCGTCGATCCACGCCTGCTGCAACGGGTGCAGTTGCCCGTCCTGCGAGAGCCCTTCGAGCGTGGTGATTTCGGCACTGACGGCACTCACCGGCATGACGCAGGAACGCACCGCGATGCCGTCGATGAGCACCGTGCACGAGCCGCACTGCGCGAGGCCGCAGCCGAAACGCGGGCCGCGCAAGTTCAGGTCATTGCGCAGCACATATAGAAGAGGAGTCGCCGGATCGATGTCGATTTCGTGGGAGACGCCATTGACGCGCAAGGAGACCATCATGAGCGCTGCTTGGCCCTTTCGGCCTTGCGAATGGCCTCGAGCCGACGCACGACGTCGGCCATGCCCTCCACGGCGCTCATTTGTTCGCGCAGAGACAGCGAACGAAAATAGCGAAGCTGCGCCAGATTGTGCTCCAGCCAGGGATCGGCTGCGGTGACCGAGTCCGGAGTGCTATTTTTCGTCATCAGCGATTCGCTCAGAAACAAGTCGCAATTGGCGGAGATCCTCGAGGTCCTTCGCTCGAGCGGCTCGCTTCTTCATCTCGATCAATGTTGCGAGTCTTACGAACGGTACCTGCAGTCCGGGAGCCAGCTCGGTCCGCTTGGCCTGAGCATACTCCGAGTCAAAGTCGAACGGTTCGGTAATGAAGAGATCGATCTGCGTTTCGCGATGCAGCTCGCTGTGCAACTGGAAAACCACGAGGTTCTTCTCGCGGATCCATTTCTCGCGCGTGGCGGTATCGGCGAAGTCTTCGGCTCGTTCCGGAACCAGCGGGACGTAACCCAGAATCTGCAACGCCTCGACAGCTCTCCGTACATTGTCAGGCTTGAGCTGCACGACCAGGTCAACATCGAAGGTCACACGGCCGAAGCCATGTGCCGCCACGGCGAGCCCACCAACGACGAGGTATCGCACCTCCGCATCATTCAGCGTCCGGACGATTGCTTCCAGACTTGCGAGCTTCAATGACTAACCGCTCTTGCCCTTGAGCTGCTGCGACGCCCGATAGCGCGCCTCGGCCTCGACCATCTCCGCCTGCGCCTGCTCGATGTCCACCGCGCCGTGGCGGCCTTCGAGCACCTCGCGGGCGCGCTCGCGCGCGGCCAGCGCCGCGCCCTCGTCGAGCTGCTCGGCGTGCAGCGCGCTGTCGGCGAGCACGGTCACGAGATGCGGCTGCACCTCGAGCACGCCGCCCGTCACGTAGAAGAATTTCTCCTGGCCATCGTCAGCCTCGACGCGCACGGCGCCGGGCTTGAGCGTGGTGATGAGCGGCGCGTGGCGCGGCGCGATGCCGATCTCGCCCATGCGCGCGGGCGCAAAGACCATGGTGGCCTCGCCCGACCAGATGGCGCCCTCGACGCTGACGATGTCGACATGAATGGTCATTGCGCGCGCTGCTCCGCCCTACTTGAGCGTCTTCGCCTTCTCCTCGACTTCCTCGATGCCGCCGACCATGAAGAACGCCTGCTCGGGCAGGTGGTCGCACTGGCCCTCGACGATTGCCTTGAAGCCGCGGATCGTGTCCTTGAGCGAGACGTACTTGCCCGACATGCCGGTGAAGGTCTCGGCGACGCTGAACGGCTGCGAGAAAAACCGCGAGATCTTGCGCGCGCGCTGCACGGAGAGCTTGTCCTCTTCCGAGAGTTCGTCCATGCCGAGAATCGCGATGATGTCCTGCAGCTCCTTGTAGCGCTGCAGCACGGCCTGCGCTCCGCGCGCCACGTCGTAATGCTCCTGGCCGATCACGTTCGGATCGAGCAGGCGGCTTGTCGAGTCGAGCGGGTCGACGGCCGGGTAGATGCCGAGCTCGGCGACCTGGCGCGAGAGCACGAGCGTCGCGTCGAGGTGCGCGAAGGTCGTCGCCGGCGACGGGTCGGTGAGGTCGTCGGCCGGAACGTAGACGGCCTGGAACGAAGTGATCGATCCCGTCTTCGTCGAGGTGATGCGCTCCTGGAGCACGCCCATCTCTTCGGCGAGGGTCGGCTGGTAGCCCACGGCGCTCGGCATGCGGCCGAGCAGCGCCGAGACTTCGGTGCCCGCGAGCGTGTAGCGGTAGATGTTGTCGATGAACATGAGGACGTCCTTGCCCTCGTCGCGAAACTCCTCGGCGATCGTGAGGCCGGTCAGGGCGACGCGCAGGCGGTTGCCGGGCGGCTCGTTCATCTGGCCGTAGACGAGCGAGACCTTGTCGATGACGCCGCTGTCGGTCATCTCGTGATAGAAGTCGTTGCCTTCGCGCGTGCGCTCGCCGACGCCCGCGAACACGGAGTAGCCCCCGTGCTCCTTCGCGATGTTGTTGATGAGCTCCATCAGCGTGACGGTCTTGCCGACGCCGGCGCCGCCGAAGAGGCCGATCTTGCCGCCCTTGGCGATCGGCATGATGAGGTCGATGACCTTGATGCCCGTCTCGAGCAGCTCGGTGCTCGCGGCCTGATCTTCGTACTTCGGCGCCGCGCGGTGAATCGGCATGGTCTTTTCGGCATTGACAGGGCCCTTGCGGTCGATCGGCGTGCCGAGCACGTCCATGATGCGACCCAGCGTCTTGGTGCCGACCGGCACCTTGATCGCCTCGCCCGTGTTGTTGACCTTGAGCCCGCGGCGCAGCCCCTCGGAGGCGCCCATTGCGATCGCGCGGACGACGCCGTCGCCGAGCTGCTGCTGGACCTCGAGCGTGAGCTCGCGATCCTCGAGCTTGAGCGCGTCGTAGACCTTGGGGATCGCATCGCGCGGAAATTCCACGTCGACGACCGCGCCGATGACCTGAACGATATTGCCGTGGGACATCTGTCTCTTCCCTTCTATTAAACCGCTGCTGCGCCGCCCACGATCTCCGCAATCTCCTGCGTGATCGCCGCCTGGCGCGCCTTGTTGTAACCGAGTTGCAGCCGCTGGATGAACTTGCCGGCGTTTTCCGTCGCGGCCTTCATCGCGACCATCTTGGCCGACATTTCGCAGGCGACGTTCTCGACGACGGCCCGGTACACCTGCGACTCGAGATAGCGATTGAGCACGTTGTCGAGGAGCTCCGCGGCGCTCGGCTCATAGATATAGTCCCAGTGCTCCTGCAGCTGGTCCTTGTCGATTGGCTCGACGGGCAGGAGTGTCGAAAACGTCGGCACCTGGCTCATCGTGTTGACGAAAACGCTGCTGATGACCACGAGCTTGTCGATATCGCCCTTCTTGTAGGCGTCGGTCATCGTGGCGATCGCGCCGATGAGGTCTGCGACCTTCGGCCGCTCGCCGATATTGCTCGTCGCGGCGACGATGTTCGTCTTGAGCCGGCGGAAGAAGCTGATGGCCTTGGCACCGATGAGGCAGAGATCGGCCTCGATGCCCTCTTCCTTGCACTTCCTGAGCTCGCGCAGCACCTCGCGGAAGGTGTTGACGTTGAGGCCGCCGCAGAGACCGCGGTCCGTGCTGATGACGATATAGCCGACGCGCTTGACCTCGCGGCTTTGCAGGTACGGATGCTTGTAGTCGGGATTCGCCTCGTTGAGATGCCCGACGACCGTGCGGATCTTCTCGGCGTAGGGACGCGACGCCGCCATGATCAGCTGCGTGCGCCGGAGCTTCGACGCGGCGACCATCTGCATCGCCTTCGTGATCTTCTGCGTGCTCTTGACGCTCGCGATCTTGTTCCGGATTTCCTTGCCGCTGGCCATGGATTTACTTCTTGGCTGCCTCGGCTGCCGGTTTGGCCGCTGCGGCGGCCGGCTTCGCCGGCTCCTTCGACTCGCTTGCCGTGATCAGCGTCGACGTCTGCCGGTAGCTCTCGACGATCTTCTTCATGCTCGCGACGGTTTCGTCGTTGTGCTCGGGCTTGGCGTTGATCGCATCCATCGCCGCCTTGTGGCTGCCGCGCGCGTGCTCGTGGAGCTCGGTCTCGAAGGCGACGACGTTGCCGATCACCACGTCGTCGAGGTAGCCCTCGTTGACGGCATAGAGCGAGAGCGCCATCTCCGCGACCGTCAGCGGCTTGTACTGCTTCTGCTTCATGAGCTCGGTGACGCGCCGGCCGCGCTCGAGCTGCCTGCGCGTGGCGTCGTCGAGGTCGGAGGCGAACTGGGCGAAGGCCGCGAGCTCGCGATACTGCGCGAGCGCGAGGCGCACGCCGCCGCCGAGCTTCTTGATGATCTTGGTCTGCGCGGCGCCGCCGACGCGCGACACCGAGAGACCGGCGTTGATCGCGGGCCGGATGCCGGCGTTGAAGAGGTTCGTCTCGAGGTAGATCTGGCCGTCGGTGATCGAGATGACGTTCGTCGGCACGAAGGCCGAGACGTCGCCGGCCTGGGTCTCGATGATCGGCAGCGCCGTCAGCGAGCCCGTCTTGCCCTTGACCTTGCCCTGCGTGATCTGCTCGACGTACTTGTCGTTGACGCGCGCGGCGCGCTCGAGCAGGCGCGAGTGCAGATAGAAGACGTCGCCCGGGTACGCCTCGCGGCCCGGCGGGCGGCGCAGCAGCAGCGAGATCTGGCGATAGGCCCAGGCCTGCTTCGTCAGGTCGTCATAGATAATGAGTGCGTCTTCGCCCTTGTCGCGGAAGTACTCGCCCATCGCGCAGCCCGAGTAGGCCGAGAGGTATTGCATGGCCGCCGATTCGGACGCCGCGGCCGCGACGATGATCGTGTGATCCATCGCGCCGTGCTCCTCGAGCCGGCGGACGACGTTCGCGATCGTCGAGTTCTTCTGGCCGATGGCGACATAGACGCATTTGATGCCGCTGCCCTTCTGGTTGATGATCGCGTCGATCGCGACCGCACTCTTGCCGGTCTGGCGGTCGCCGATGATGAGCTCGCGCTGGCCGCGGCCGATCGGGACCATGGCATCGATGGCCTTGAGACCCGTCTGCACGGGCTGCGATACGGACTGGCGGTCGATGACGCCGGGCGCGACTTTCTCGACGGGCGAAGTGCCCGACGCCTTGATCGGACCCTTGCCGTCGATCGGGGCACCGAGCGCGTCGACGACGCGGCCGAGCAGCGCTTCGCCGACGGGCACTTCGAGAATGCGGCCCGTGGTCTTGACGGTGTCGCCTTCCGAGATGTGCTTGTAGTCGCCGAGCACTACGGCGCCGACCGAGTCCTGCTCGAGGTTGAGCGCGAGCCCGAAGCTGTTGCCGGGGAACTCGATCATCTCGCCGTACTGCACGTCGGCGAGGCCGTGGATGCGGCAGATGCCGTCGGTCAGCGCGATGATCGTGCCGACGTCGCGGGCTTCGGCCTTGGCGTCGAAGTTCTTGATTCTTTGCTTGATCAGCTCGCTGATTTCGGAAGCTTTGAGTGCCATTGTCTTTCCTTTCATTCGGTCAGCGCGCTCGCCAGACGCTCGAGGCGCGTCTTCAGCGAGTCGTCGATGACCATGTCCTCGGCCCGGACGACGGCGCCGCCTATCAGCGCTGCGTCGACCTCGAGCTCGAGCTCAACCTTGCGCCCGAGCTTCTTGCCGAGCGCGCCTGAAATCTTTTCCGCCTGCGCCGCGTCGACGGGAGCCGCCGCGACGAGCCGGACCTTGACCTTGTTTTCCTGCTGCGCCTTGAGTGCTTCGAATTGCTTCGAGATCTCGGCGAGCGCGCCGAGCCGATCGTTCTCCGCGAGCAGCTGCAGGAGGTTCTGGCCTTCCTTCGTGCCGAGCACTTCGCCGCCCGGGAGCGCTTTCGCCAGCGTGCCGACGAACTCGCCGCGCTTTGTGACGCCGAGCTCCGGGCGCCCGAGATACTCGCGCGCCGCCTTGTCGCCGGTGACGGCGGCCGCGGCCGCGAGTCCGCGCGACCAGGCATCGAGCTGGCCGGCCGCGTTCGCGAGATCGAAGATCGCTCTCGCGTAGGGCCTGCCAACTGCGCCGGAATCGGACATCTTCTATTGCCTCAGAGCTTCGCCGCGAGGCCGGCCAGGAGCTCGCGATGCGTCTCCGGCTTGATCTCGCGCGAGAGAATCTGCTCGGCGCCGGCGATCGCGATCGCCGCGACCTGGCCGCGGAGCTCGTCGCGTGCCTTGTTGACCTCGAGCGCGATTTCGGCGCGCGCGTTCTCGAGCTGGCGCTTCTTCTCGGTTTCGCCGTCGGTCTTCGCCGTCTCGACGATCTCGCCGGCGCGCGTTTGCGCTTGATCGAGAATCGTCTTGGCCTGTGCCCTGGCCTCGGCAAGCACCTTGCTGGCCTGCGTTTTCGCCTCCAGCAGGCTCGCCTGGCCCTTCTCGCCCGCGGCGATGCCGTCGGCGATCTGGGTCTGCCGCGCCTCGATGGCGTTCATCAGCACGGGCCAGATGAATTTCATGCAGAACCAGACAAAGATGATGAAGGCGAACGTCTGGCCGAACAGCGTGAGATTGAAGTTCACGGGGAGTCTCCTCGCGAGTGGACTGTCGCCTTAGCCGCCCGCCGCGCCCTGCAGCTGCGCGATGAACGGATTCGCAAAGGCGAAGTAGAGGCCGATGCCGACGCCGATCATCGCGATGGCGTCGAGCAACGCGACGACGAGGAACATCTGGGTCCGGAGCATCGGCGCGAGCTCGGGCTGCCGTGCGGCGCCTTCGAGGAAGCGGCCGCCGAGGAGGCCCATGCCGATACCGACGCCGAGTGCGCCGAGACCGATCAACAGCGCGACCGAGATTGCGGTCATTCCAATTACAGTTTCCATCAGTGTCTCCAGTAGCGAGTTCGAGTGAGAAGAATTCCTTAGGGCGTCAGTGACCCGTGTCGTGTGCCTGACTCATGTACACGATCGTCAACATCATGAATATGAAGGCTTGCAGCGTGACCACAAGGATGTGGAATACGGCCCAGCCGAAATGCAGCGGGAACTGCCACCAGCTCAGCAGGGCGATCAATATGAAGATGAGCTCGCCCGCGTACATGTTGCCGAAGAGGCGCAGCGACAGCGACACGGGCTTGGCGATGAACGACACGAGCTCGAGGACGAGATTGAAGGCGATGACGAGCGGCGCGGCGATGATCGCGATGCCCTTCGTCGGCGGCGCGATCGGGTGCATCGTGAATTCGCCCAGGAAGTGCAGCGGGCCCTTGACCTTGATCGAGAAGAAAATCATCAGAATGAAAACCGAGAGCGACATCGCGAAGGTGATGTTGACGTCGGTGGTCGGCACGACCTTGAGGTATGGGACGCCGGCCTGCTGCGCGGCCCACGGCAGCCAGTCGACCGGGATGAGATCCATGAGATTCATCAGGAAGACCCAGCAGAAAATCGTCAGTGCCAACGGCGCGATGAGCTTGTTCTTGCCCTGGAAGGCGTCCTTGACCGCGCCATCGACGAAGCCGATGACCAGCTCGATGAAAGCCTGGAGCTTGCCGGGCCGCCCCGAGGTCGCCCGCTTCGCGACGAGGCCGAAGAGCGCGCAGAAGACGATGCCGAGGACGAGCGCGAAGAACATCGAGTCGACGTTGATCGCCATGAACTCGCCGGCGCAATGCGATCCGACTTCCCAATGGCCGTCTGCCTTGCAAACGGTGAGGTTCGTCAGATGGTGCTGGATGTACTCGCTCGAGGTCTGCGCAGCGCCGTGAGCTTCTTCTTCCATTACCTGATTCTTCTTGACTCTATCTGTCGTCCAGCCAGCCACTACCGAGCAGCGGCGCTCCGAAAATCACGAGCTGCGCCGCAATGTATCCGCCGAAGAGCCCGAGGGCTGATATCGGACGTATTGTGACCAGCACTATCGTGAACAGCAATGCCGTCAACACGAGCTTGCCGATCTCGCCGAGCCAGGCCGCCTTGAGCAGCGCCTTGCCACTCGAGCCGGCTCCCGGCGTCAGCAATCGCGCCGCCAGGAAGGCGTTCGGGACGACGGCAATTGCGCCACCCAGAAGCGCCGACACGGCGGCGAGCCGCCCCTGCCAGAGCGCAAGCCCCAAGGCCACCGCCAGAGCCACCGCGGCCTGCGCGAGCAGGATCAGGAGGATCGGCTGCGGCCGGAAACTCGTCATCGGGCGAGCCCGATTCTCAAGCGGCCGGGGCCAAAAAAAAGCCGGCGGCAGAGGCGCCCGGCTGAGGCCGCGCCATTCTAATGAGTCGATTGGGGGCCTTCAACTTACTTGATGTGGGCGAGGATGCCGTCGAGCTCGTCGTTGCTGCCGTAGCGGATGACGATGCGCCCGCCCTTCCGGCCCGCCTCGATCGTGACCGACGTGCCGAGCCGATCGCCTAAGTCGGTTTCGAGCCTGCGGACATTTGGATCCTTCGCAGACTCCTCGCGCCGCTTGCCGGATTTCGCGGCTGCAAGCCGCTGCACGGCGCGCTCGGTCTCGCGGACGCTCCAGCCCTCGCGCGCCGCCTGGCGCGCGAGCTCGACGAGGCGCTCGGGCGAAGCGACGCCGAGCAGCGCCCGCGCGTGCCCCATGTCGAGCTGCCGCTTTTCGAGGAGCTGCATGACGTCGGCCGGGAGCTCGAGCAGCCGCAGCAGATTCGAGACTGCGGCACGCGAGCGGCCGACCGCTTCGGCGGCTTCGCCGTGCGTCATCTCGAACTGCTGCACGAGGCGCGCGAGCGCGCGCGCCTCTTCGATCGGATTCAGGTTCTCGCGCTGGATGTTCTCGATGAGCGCGACGGCGACGGCCGCGTCGTCGGGAATATCGCGGACGACCGCGGGCACGGTGTGGAGTCCCGCGAGCTGCGCGGCGCGCCAACGACGCTCGCCGGCGACGATCTCGTAGCGCCTCTCGGCGCTGGCGGTGATCACGGGCCGGACGACGATCGGCTGCACGACACCCTGGGCCTTGATGCTCTCGGCGAGCTCGGCGAGCGTGTCCTCGTGCATGTCGACGCGCGGCTGATACTGGCCGCGCTGCAGCAGGTCGATCGGTACCTCCCGGAGGTCGGAGGCCGGCGGCCGGGGGCCTTCCGGCCGGCTGACGCTGAGCAGGGCATCGAGCCCGCGGCCGAGGCTTTTGCGCTTGGTCATTGGGGGATTATCCATCAGGCCGCCGCGCTTTCGCGCCGGTTGATCTCGCCGGCGAGCGCGAGATAGGCCAGCGCGCCGCGCGAGAACTTGTCGTGGAACAGGGCCGCGCAGCCGAAGCTCGGCGCCTCGGCGAGCCGGATATTGCGCGGGATGACGGTGCGGTAGACGCGGTCGCCGAAGTGCTGCTCGAGCTGCGCCGAGACTTCGTTCGCGAGATTATTCCGCGGATCGAACATGGTCCGCAGGATGCCGTGGATCCGGAGCGTCGGATTTGCCGACTCGCGGATGCGCTCGATCGTGTCGACGAGCGCGCTCAGGCCCTCGAGCGCGAAGTACTCGCACTGCATCGGGATCAGCACGCGATCTGCGGCGCAGAGCGCGTTGACCGTCAGCATGTTGAGCGAGGGCGGGCAGTCGATGAGGATGTAGTCGTAGCTGTCGGCGCAGCTCGCGATCGCATCGCGGAGCTTGAACTCGCGCCCGTCCTGGCCGAGCAGCTCGACTTCCGCGGCGGCGAGCTCCTGGTTCGCGGGCAGCACGGAGTATTCGCCCTGGGGCGACGGCACGAGCGCCGCGGCGACCGAGCATTGCCCGGTGATGACGTCGTAGCTGCTGCGCTCGAGCTCGGACTTGCTGATGCCGGTGCCCATCGTCGCGTTGCCTTGCGGATCGAGATCGATCATCAGCACACGGCGCTTGGTCGCGGCGAGGGATGCCGCGAGATTCACGCAGGTCGTCGTCTTGCCGACCCCGCCCTTCTGGTTCGCGATCGCGATGACCCTGGCCACGGCGCGATTATTACCGCGGAGCGCGGGCTCAGGATAGCTTGCGCTCGAGGACGACGATGACGCTCTTCAGGCCTGGGGGGCCTGCCTGCGGGGCCAACGGCGTGAAGCCTTCCGCCAGGGCGACGATTTCACGGGCCTTGTCGGCCCCGGTCAGCAGCACCAGCCGGCCGCCTGTCGCGACCAGCGGCGTCGCGATCTCGAGGAGCTCCCGCGGTGGCGCGACGGCGCGGGCCAGCACGGTCGCGAACTGCCGGGACCCAAGCTCCTCGGCCCGGCTGTGCGCGACCTCGACGTTGGCGAGAGGCAGCGTCGCGGCCGCGTGGCGCAGGAAGCTCGCGCGCTTGCGCCGGCTTTCGATCAGCGTGAACCGGCAGTCCGGCAGGACGATCGCGAGCGGGATGCCTGGCAGGCCGCCGCCCGAGCCGATGTCGGCCGCGGTGTCGCCGGCGATGATGGACTTGAGCGCCAGGCTCTCGACGAGATGGCGGTCGAGGAGCTCGTCGCGATCGCGGATGCCGGTCAGGTTATGGACGCGATTCCAGTGGAGCAGCAGCTCGATGAAGGCCGCGAGCTTCTCCGCGTCGGCGCGCTCGACGCGCAGCACTTTCGCCCGGAGCCGTCGGGCGACTGCGTCGGCGCCGAGCGGCTCGCGGCTCAATCCGTCTCCGGCTTCGCCTAGCGCGGCGTCTGGAAGAGGCCCGGCTGCGAGGCGTAGAACGCGGCGATCTGCTCGATCGTCTCCGCGTCGAGCTGGCTCACGAGCGGACCCATGACGGGGTCCGTGCGCTCGCCGCGCTGATACTGCCTGATCGCCTCGACGAGATAGGAGTGGTGCTGGCCCGCGAGATTCGGCCATTGCGGACTGCCGGCCTTGCCGGTAGCGCCGTGACAGGCCTGGCAGGTCATGGACTTCTCCTGCCCCGCCGCGATCGCCGCGCTATCCGCCGCGAGAATGCCGGTCGCCTCCTCGCCCTCGATCGAGGTGAAGTACGCGGCGACGTCGGCAATGTCCTGGTCGCTGAGCTGCGAGCCCTGGCCGTGCATCGTGGGGTGCGCGCGCGAGCCGTTGCGATAACCCTGGAGCGCGACCTCGAGATAGTCGGCGTTCTGGCCGCCGAGCTTCGGCACGTGATAGTTGGGGTAGGCGTTGACCGCGCTGTCGACGCCGTGACAGCCGGTGCAGGTATAGGCGAGCGTCTCGCCGCGCGCGGCATCGCCGGTCAGCGTCAGTGGCAACAGCGGTTGGGCGTAGGCGGCGGATCCTGCAAAGAGGAAGGCGACGGCAAGAATCGGGGTGGCGCGAATCGACACGGACCAGTAACTCCTTCTACTGATGTCTCTCGGGCGCGGTATGGTACCGGTCCTTCCGCAGATGCACGAGCAGCAGCGAGATGGCCGCCGGCGTCATGCCCGATACGCGGCCGGCCTGGCCGATCGTCTCGGGGCGGATCCGCGCCAGCTTCTCCCGGACCTCGTTCGAGAGACCCCGGACCCGCGCATAGTCGAAATCGGCCGGCAGCGACGTCGCTTCGGCGCGGCGCGAGCGCTCGATCTCGCGTCCCTGGCGCTCGATATAGCCGGTATAGCGCGCCTCGATCTCGAGACTCTGCGCGGCCTGCTCGCGGATTTCGGGCGGGAGACCGGCCAGCGCCTCGCCTTCGCCGACGGTTGCGAGCGCGGTGAGATCGGCGAGTGTGATGCCGGGACGTCGGAGAAGATTGCCGGCGGTCGCCTCGCGCGAGAGCCCGGCAAGGGCGCTCTCGACTGCCGCACCCGCGCCGGCCGCCGCTTCGCCCGCCACCGCCGCCGCCACGTCGGCCGGCCGCACCATGATCGCGTCGAGGCGGGCGCGTTCCCGCTCGAGCGCCTCGCGCTTCTGCGAGAAGCTCTGCCAGCGACGCTCGTCAACGACGCCGAGCTCGCGCCCGGCCGGCGTAAGCCTGAGATCCGCGTTGTCCTCGCGCAGCATGAGCCGATACTCGGCGCGGCTCGTGAACATGCGATAAGGCTCGGTCGTACCGCGCGTGACGAGATCGTCGATGAGGACGCCGATGTAGGCCTCGTCGCGGCGCGGCGTCCAGGGCTCGGCCGCGCGGACGGCGAGCGCGGCGTTGATGCCGGCGACGATGCCCTGCGCGGCGGCTTCCTCATAGCCCGTCGTGCCGTTGATCTGGCCGGCGAAGTAGAGCCCTTCGACGGCCTTCGTCTCGAGCGAGCGCTTGAGATCGCGCGGGTCGAAAAAGTCGTACTCGATCGCGTAGCCCGGCTGCGTGATGCGCGCCGCTTCGAGACCGGCGATCGAATGCACGAAAGCTTCCTGCACGTCGACGGGCAGCGACGTCGAGATGCCGTTCGGGTAATAGAGATCGGTGTCGAGCCCTTCGGGCTCGAGGAAGATCTGGTGCGACGTTCGGTCGGCGAAGCGCACTACCTTGTCTTCGATCGAAGGACAGTAGCGCGGCCCGACGCCCTCAATGACGCCCGTGAAGAGCGGCGAGCGGTCGAGGCCGCCGCGGATGATCTCGTGTGTGCGCTCGCTCGTGCGTGTGATGTGGCACTCGCGCTCGGGCGGCCGGCCGTTGCGGCTGCCTATAAAGGAGAAGACGGGCGCCGGCCTGTCGCCGGGCTGCGCCTCGAGCTTGCTGAAATCGATCGTCTTGCCGTCGAGCCGCGGCGGCGTGCCGGTCTTGAGCCTGCCGACCGCGAGGCCGAGATCGCGCAGCCGCTGTGCGAGCGGGATCGAGGCCTCGTCGCCGATGCGCCCGCCCGAGCTCTGCGCCAGGCCCATGTGGATCTTGCCGTTCAGGAACGTGCCGGCCGTGAGGATGACGGTCGCGGCCTCGATGCGCTGCCCGCTCGCCGTGACAACGCCTTGCACCCGGTTCGCCTCGATGAGAATGTCGACGACTCCGTCGGCGAGCAGCGTGAGATTCGGCTGGTTCTCGAGAATGCCGCGGATGGCCCGGCGATAGAGCTTGCGATCAGCCTGCGCGCGCGTCGCCCGCACAGCCGGGCCCTTGCTCGCGTTGAGCGTGCGGAAGTGAATGCCCGCACGGTCGATCGCTTCGGCCATCGCGCCCCCGAGCGCGTCGACCTCTTTCGTGAGATGCCCCTTGCCGATGCCGCCGATTGCCGGGTTGCAGCTCATCTGCCCGAGCGTCTCGAGCTTCATGGTGATGAGCAGGGTCTTCAGGCCCATGCGCGCGGGCGCGAGCGCCGCCTCGGTGCCGGCATGGCCGCCGCCGATGACGATGCAGTCGAAATGCGGGTTGGCGCCGGGGTTCATGGGGCGCGATTTTACGGGATCGGAGTGCGTTTACGGGATCGGCGTCTGGGGTGACTCGTCGCCGCTTCGGGGGGATACCGTCAAAACAGGCTCTGCTGCGGGGACTCCGGTGCAGGCGCCGCCAGGGATTCAGGAGGCCTGGGCGGCCGGAACCGCGTCGTATCGAGATCGAATCGCGGGTCCTCGCGGTCGAGGCCGAGGCGGCGCTTCGCGACCTCGAAGCGCTTCCTGAACAGATCGGCGAACGGTCCCTCGCCGCGCATCCTGGAGCCGAATCGCGGGTCGTTGTCGCGACCGCCCCGAAGTTGGTGAATACGCGAAAGTACGTGCGCGGCCTTGAGGGGCTCGTGCACCGCAAGCCATTCGCGAAAGAGCGGCGCGACCTCGTGCGGAAGACGCAGCATCACGTGGCCTGCACCCGTCGCTCCCGCGGCCGCGGCGGCTTCGAGAATGCGCTCTGCCTCATGGTCCGTAAGCACCGGAATGACGGGCGCGACCATGACGCCAACAGGGACACCGGCGGCGCTGAGTTCCTCGATGATCCGGAGCCGTGCCGCCGGCGATGCCGCGCGCGGCTCGAGCCGGCGCTTGAGATCGGCATCGAGCGTCGTGACGCTGACGTACACCGCGATGAGACGCCGCGTCGCCATGCTTGCGAGCAGTTCGATGTCGCGCGCGATCACCGCGGCGCCCTTGGTCACGATCGTCGCCGGGTGGTCGCAATCCGAGAGCAGCTGGAGCAGATCCCGCGTGACGCGATACTTGCGTTCGATCGGTTGATAGGGGTCCGTGTTCGCGCCGAACGCGATCGGAGAGCAACGGTAATTCTTCGCTGCAAGCTCGCGGCGTAGCAGATCGACTGCGCCATCCTTGTAGAAGAGCTTCGTTTCGAAATCGAGGCCGGGGGAAAGATTGACGTAAGCGTGGCTCGGACGAGCGAAACAATATGCACAGCCTGCCTCGCATCCCCTATAGGGATTGATCGACTGCCGGAACGGAATGTCGGGTGAGTCGTTGCGCGTGATGATGCGCTTTGCCTTCTCGGGCCGGACGACGGTCGCGAGTTTCGGCAGCGGCTCGTCGAGAATCCCCCAGCCATCGTCGGCAGCCTCGGAGTGCTTCGACTCGAATCGCCCGACGGGATTCGACGCGGCGCCGCGGCCGATCTGCGGATGCTGGCGGTTGCCCATGGAGCCACCATAGCTGGACATTCATACAGCTACAAGAGTCAGGATTGACGCGGGTCGGCGGCGATTCCGGGTGCCTGGGACCGCGCGTGTGGTTCCAGCGAAGGACCTAGGCGGTCCGCACCGGTTTACGCAACAGCAGAATGAGCGGCGCCGCGAGCACCGTCAGAATCAGCATGAAACGGAAGTCGTTGAGATAGGCAATCATCTGCGCCTGTCGCGTGACTTCCATATTGAGCGCCGCCGCTCCGGCAGGCGTCGTCCAGTCCCAGACCGCGCCGAACCGTTCGGGGTTGAGCGTCTCGCTGAAACGGCTCAATTGGCTCCCGATCCCCGCATGACTCGCCTGCGTCTCATGGCTCAGCACCGTCACGACGAGCGAGATCCCGATGCTGCTGCCGATGTTGCGGATCAGGCTGAACATCGCCGTGCCCTCATTGCGGAAACGCGGCGCGAGCGTCGAAAAGGCGATCGTGCTGAGCGGGACGAAAAGAAAGCCGATGCCGAGTCCCTGGATCACTCCCGTGGAGATCATCGGTCCCACGCCGACGTCGAGCGACCAGCGCGACATGAGCTCGAGCGAGACCGCAACGAGCGTGAAACCCGAGAGCAGCAGCCAGCGCGCATCGACGCGCCCGATCAGCCGGCCGACGACCAGCATGGCGAACATCGTGCCGACGCCGCGCGGCGCGATGACGAGTCCCGCTGTGATCACGGGATAGCCCAGCAGGTTCTGCAGGAACGGCGGCATCAGCGCGAGCGAGGAAAACAGCATGATGCCGAGCGTCACCATGAGGAACAGGCCCGTCGAGAAGTTGCGATCGCGAAACAGCGCGGGCTCGATGAAGGGCTTGTCGGCCGTGGTGATGTGAACGACGAACATGTACGCGGCGAGTCCCGCCAGCACGAAACACGCGACGATGACTGGCGAGGACAGCCAGTCGAGCTGCTGGCCGCGATCGAGGCCGAGCTGGAGCGCGCCGATCGCGAGGCTCAACAGCACGAAGCCGAAGTAGTCGAAACGCCTCGTTCGGTCGAGTGCGGTTTCGCGCAGGTATAGCCCCGCGCCGATCACGGCGAGCACGCCGACGGGCAGGTTGATATAGAAGGCCCAGCGCCAGCTGTAGAGCTCCGTCAGATAGCCGCCGAGCGTCGGCCCGAGGATCGGCCCGATCATCACGCCCATGCCCCAGAGCGCCATCGCCGCACCGTGCTTCTCCTTCGGATAGATGTCGAGCAGCACGGCCTGCGAGAGCGGGACCAGCGCGGCGCCCGCGGCGCCCTGGATGAGCCGATAGGCGACGATCTCGCCGAGCGAATGCGCCGAGCCGCAGAGCATCGAGGCAATCGTGAAGGCGACGATGCTGAAGATCATGAGGCGCTTGCGGCCGTAGCGGCTCGCAAACACGCCCGTCAGCGGGGTCGCGATCGCAGCGGCGACGATATAGGACGTCAGCACCCAGGAGATCTGGTCCTGGTTCGCCGACATCGCGCCCTGCATGTGCGGCAGCGCGACGTTGACGATCGTCATGTCGACGACCTGGATCACCGTCGCGAGCATGATCGACGCGGTGATCATCGCCCGCTCGAACGGGGAGATCGCGGCCGGGTTCATTGCGGCGCCGCGGCGCTCCGGCTGGCGAGATCGTCGCGCGTGCCTTGCTCGGACGAGAGCGCCGGCGGCGCGTCATCGCGCGTCTCGGCGGAAATGTCGACGGTCACCGTCGCACTCATGCCGGCCCTGAGCGCGATGGCGCTGTCCGGATTCTCGAGCCGGACGCGCACGGGAATGCGCTGCGCGACCTTGACCCAGTTGCCCGACGCATTCTGCGCCGGAATGACCGAGAACTCGGCGCCCGTCGCCGGGCTGATGCTCTCGACCCGACCCCTGATCTCGACGTCCGGGTAGGTGTCGACGCGGACGCTTGCCGGCTGACCCACTTTTACATGGGTGAGCTGGGTCTCCTTGAAATTCGCCTCGACCCAGAGGTTGCCGTTGGAGACGATCGCCAGCACCGGCGTGCCGGGCGCCGCATAGTCGCCGGGCAGCGGCACCTGGCTCACGATGCCGTCGATCGGCGCGCGCACCACGGTGCGCTCGAGATCGAGCTCGGCCTTCTCCAGCATCGCGAGCACCATGCGGAATGCCGCATGGCTCTCGACGGTCGGGTGCGGCGAGCCACCGAGCTGCGATTCGAGCTGTGCCAGGCGTTGCTGGAGGATCGGGATCTGCTGCCGCGCCGTATCGAGCTCGTGCTGTGCCTTGTCGAGATTGCTCTTCGTGCCGAGGCCGCGGTCGGCGAGCCCCTGCTCGCGCGTGAGCTCAACTTGGGCGTAGTCGATGTCAGTCTCGGCGAGCGCCATCTCCTCGAGCACTTGCGCGTAGGACGACTCGAGCCCTTCGACGAAGCTGCGGACGGTCGCTAGCTGCGCCTCCGCCTGGTCGCGCGCAATTCGGAAACCGGCGTCGTCGATCTCGAAGAGGACGTCACCCGCGTGCACGAGCTGATTTTCGGCGACGCGCACGCGCAGGATCGGTCCGCCGACGACCGCGCTTACGGCGACGCTGTCGGCTTGCACGTAGGCATTGTCGGTCACGGCGCGGAGACGCGAGAGCTCGTAGTAGTGCCAGGCCACAGCGCCGACGAGCACGGGACCCGCGATGAGAAGTGTCCAGCGCAGCGCGCGACGGGCGGGCCGGCGCGGAGTCGTGGGAGTGGCGGTGGAAACTGGCGTCACGGTCGTGGCGGCCGGCTCAACCGGCTTTGGCTGATTGTCGGACATCGTCGTCCTCTCCTTCGGGCCCTGGTTCCTCCGCGGCCTTGTCCGCGGCGAGCAGATTGAGCTTGAGTTGTTCGAGCGTTGCGATGAGCTGGCGGCGCGCGGTGACGGAAATTCCGGCGGTGACGGCGGCGAGCGTGCTGTCGGCGCGCTTCTGGAGCTCTTCGAGAATCGGTTTCGAGCGTGCGGTCAGAAACAACCGGATTGCGCGCCGGTCCGATGCGTCGGCCGCGCGGCGAATCCAGCCGGCTGCTTCCATGCGGTCGATGAGCCGCGTCAGCGTGATCGGCTTGATCTCGAGGCGCTCGGCGAGCGTCGTCTGGTTGATGCCCTCTTCGCGCGAGAGCCTCCCGAGCGCGCGCCATTGCGCCTGCGTCATGCCGAGGTCGCGGACGCGGCGGTCGAAGTCGCGGCGCAGCAGGCGCGAGCAGTCGGCGAGCAGGAAGCCCAGGCCCCGGTCGGGTGATTTCGATCCGCTCATGCGACTCCATGGAAAATACTAAGCCTGCTTAATATAAGCAGGCTGTATGATTTCGACAAGGACGGATTTCACCTTCGTCGCGCTCCGGGGCCCGGCTTGCCCTTGGCAGGGCCCACGGCTACAGCCACACTGCCGTCCCCATGCCGGCCCCGCGTTTGCTCGTTTCTGCTCTGCTCCTTTCGCTGTGCGCCGTAGCGACGGCACAGCCGTCACCGCCGAGCGGCCTCGATTTCCAGCCCTGCCGCCTCCTCCAGGAATCGCTGCCCGCCGCCTTCGGCCAATGCGCGATGCTGTCCGTGCCGCTCGACTACGACGACCCCGACGGCACGCTGCTCGAGCTCTTCGTCGCGCGCATTCCCGCGCTGACGGCGGAACCGGCCCCCAACCCGCTCGTGCTCATCAACGGCGGCCCTGGCGGCAGCGGTGTCGATCTTTATCTCCAGACCCGTGGCGCCTTCGAGGCCATCCGGCGCGAGCGCGACATCCTGCTGCTCGACCAGCGCGGCACCGGCCGCTCGCTGCTCGGCCTCGATTGCGCGCTCGACGAAAGCTTCGCGCTCGAAACGGCCACGCCCGAGGAGGTTCGCGCGGCGGTTGCGGCCTGCATCGCGGCCTTTCCCAACGACCCGCGGTTCTTCACGACCTCGGTTGCCGTGCGCGACCTCGACCGACTGCGCGAAACGCTCGGCCTCGAGAGCTGGAATATCTATGGTGTCTCGTACGGCACGCGCGTCGGCCAGCACTATCTGCGCCGTTACGGCGAACGCGTGCGCACGCTGGTCCTCGACGGCGTCGTCCCGGCCGAGTTGCCGCTCGGGCCGGCGATCGCGAGAGACGCGCAGAGCGCTCTCGATGCGATCTTCGCGCGCTGTGCCGCCTCACAGCCCTGCGCCGCGCGCTTCCCCGATCTCCCCGCGCAATTCGCGGCGCTGCGCGAGCGCTTTGCCGCCGAATCGGTCGAGGTGGTGGCCAACGACCCGCGGACCGGTGCGCCGAAAAGCATCGTGGTCGGCTCGAGCGAGCTCCTCGGCGTCGTGCGTCTCATGAGCTACAGCGACGCCACGGCCGCGCTGCTGCCGCTCGTCATCGAGCAGGCCTGGCAGGGCAACTTCGTCCCGCTCGCCGGCCAGGCGGAGCTGCAGATCCAGGCACTCGCCGAATCGCTGGGTTTCGCGATGCACAACTCGGTGGTCTGCACCGAGGATGCGCCCTGGTTTCCCGCGGACCTCGGGCCCGACGCCAACCTGCCTTACCTCGGCACGATGGTTGTCGACGGCTTGAGGGCGATCTGCGATGCCTGGCCCGCGGGCGTCATCGACGACGATTTCCATCGGCCCGTCGTCAGCGACCGCCCCGTGCTCCTGCTCTCGGGCGAGCAGGATCCCGTCACTCCGCCGGCCAATGCCGAGCGCGTCCTGGCGTCCGGCCTGACCCATGCACGACACATCGTCGGCCGCGCGCAGGGCCATGGGCTCGCAATAGTCGGCTGCGTGCCGGAGCTCATCGCCGACTTCATCGAGACCGCCGATCCCGCCGCGCCCGACACGGACTGTCTCGAGCGTGAGCCGCCGATGCCGTTCTTCCTGAGCTTCCAGGGACCGTCGCCGTGAGCGCGATGATCGTGGTCGAGAATCTCGCGCGCAGCTTCGGCAAGGTCCGTGCGCTCGACGGCGTGAGCTTCACGGCCGGGCGCGGTCGTATCACCGGTCTGCTGGGCCCGAACGGCGCGGGCAAATCCACGTGCCTGCGCATCCTTTCGACCGTGCTGCACGCCGACAGCGGGCGGGCGTCGATCGGCGGGATCGACGTCGCGAGCGACGCGCTCGCCGTGCGCCGACTCTGCGGCGTGTTGCCGCACGGCGCCGGGCTCTATCTGCAGCTCACGGCGCGCGAGAACATCCGGTACTACGGCGAGCTCCACGGCATGACGGCCGAGAACCTCGAGCCGCGCATTGACGAGCTCGTCGCGCGCCTCGATCTCGGGGCCATCGCCGACCGCCGCGCGAAAGGCTTTTCGCAGGGCGAGCGGACGAAAGTCGCCCTCGCCCGCGCGCTCGTCAATCGCCCCGACTGCCTGTTGCTCGACGAGGCGACGAGCGGCCTCGACGTGCTCGCGACACGCGACGTCCGCGCCTGGCTGCGCGAGTTGCGCGACCAGGGCTGCTGCATCCTGCTGTCGAGCCACGTGATGCAGGAGATTGCGGCGCTCGCCGATGAGATCGTCATCATCGCGCACGGCCGGCTCGCTGCGCACGGCACCCCGGAGCAGCTCAAGACGGACTTCGGGCAGAGCGATCTCGAGCAGGTCTTCGTCGATGCCGTCGTCCGCGCCGGCGAGGTGCAGAGCCGCGCCGGCGAGACCCGGGGCCGCGCTGCGGGCGCAGGCTCGCGATGAACCCGATCGCCGCGGTCTGCCGCAAGGAAATGCGCGACAACGTCCGCGACCGCCGCACGATGTTCTCGACGATTGCCTTCGGGCCCCTGTTCGCGCCGCTGATGTTCGTCGTCATGATCCAGATCGTCGTCAACCAGGCGATCTCGTCGGCCGAAGAGCGCCTCAGCGTGGCCATGGTCGGCATCGAGCAGGCGCCGAATCTCGAGGAGTTTCTCGCGGCGCGCGGCATCGACTCCGATCCGATGAACACGCTTGCGGACCTCGAGGGAGCCGCTGCGGCCGTCGCCGTGGGGAGCCCGCCGTTCGCCCTTGTACTCGACGCGGGCTTCGCTGAGGAATTCGGGGGCGACGAACCGGCCCGGATTACCGTCGTCTTCGACCGCTCGAACCAGCGCGACAGCAGTCGCGTCGAGAGGCTGCAGCGGGCCTTGCGCGCCTACGGCGAGCGGCTCGGCGCATTGCGGGTGGTCGCGCGCGGCGTCAGCCCCGACGTCGCGCGGCCGCTCATCGTCGATGCCTGGGACGTCTCGACGCCCGCGGGTCGCTCGGCCCTGCTGCTCGGCATCCTCACTTATTTCCTGCTGTTCGCGACCTTGATGGGCGGCATGTATCTGGCGACCGACGCGACGGCCGGCGAGCGCGAGCGGAAATCGCTCGAACCGCTGCTGACGCTGCCGGTCTCGCGCACGAGCCTCCTGCTTGGCAAGGTCGCGGCCACTTGGGTCTTCATGCTGGTCTCGCTGGCGCTGACGTTGATCGCCTTTGGCGTCGCGCTCCGCTTCCTGCCCCTCGACGAGATCGGGATGAGCTCGGGCTTCTCGGGCCTGACGGCCGTCGCCGCCTTCCTCGTGCTTACGCCCTTCGCTGTGCTCGGCGCCTTCCTGATGACCCTCGTGGCCTCGTTCACGCGCAGCTACAAGGAGGCCCAGACCTGGCTCGGCCTGCTGCTGCTCGTGCCGACGCTGCCCGTCGCGATCGCGACAGTGCTCGACGTGCAGCCGACTCAGGCGCTCATGTGGGTGCCCAGCATGAGCCAGCACCTGCTGATCATGGCGCTGATCAAGCAGGAAGCGATCGTCCCGGTGATGGCAGCACAATCCGTCATCAGCACCCTGCTCTACTCGCTGCTGCTCGCGCTCGTCACGATCCGTCTCTATAAGCGTGAAGCGTTGCTCGGCTAGGAAATCCGCAGCGCTTATGTCAATTGGCGGCGCCCTCATCTGAGAGCGCGTTCACGGGGCAGCGAATTTTTCGCTGGCAAGCTGACCCCGTCGTCAGCAAAAAGGCCGCAGAGCCCGAGAGCAATGCCAGAGCATCCCGAAACCACGATCCGCAAGCGCGCGCGCGACCGCCTGACGGCTGCGTTCACGAGGCCCTATTTCCTCAACCTGCTGGCCGACGAGTGCCGCTTCGCCGTCGACATGGGCAAGGCCTTCTGCATCTGCCTCGTCGACATCGACCAGCTGCGCAAGCTCAATGAGGTTGCCGGCCTCGCCGCCGGCGACGCCATGATCGCGGGCACGGCGGAAGCCGTCCGCTCGACGCTCGACCTGCCGCAGTGGCAGAACCTGCGCTGCCTGATGGGCCGCTACGACGGCGACAGCCTCATTCTGTTGCTGCCCGGCTGCAATCTCGACCGCGCCGAGCAGTTCGCGCACGTCCTGCGCCGCCGCATCGGCCTCCTCGAGTGGGACGGCGTCGGGATCACCGCATCGCTCGCCGTCGCCGCCTGCAAGAGCGACGACTCCGTGGACGCGCTGCTCGCGCGCACCGAGCGCACGATGTGCCTCGCGAAACAGTTCGGCGGCGACAGCGTCGAGGTGGCGCGTACTTCCGAACTCAAGCGCGATCTCGCGACCGTGACGCGACTGCCGGTGGCCTGGCAGGGCAAGCCGGCAAAGACTGCCTAGCGAAAAAGGGCCGGATTTCTCCGGCCCTCTGATTCAGCGTTCGACCGCCGTCTCGTAACGGACGCCTTCCGGCACCGGCACGGCCTGATAGACCGTGGTCCCTGTTCGGCCCTCGGTGATCGTCGAGGCATCGACCGCGACGAAGGACGTGTAGTCCGACATCAACTCGTAATTTATCGCCGTCTGCCGGATCTCGGCGGCAATGCTGTATGCACTGTTGGGGTCGACGGCGAGCCGGTCCTCGAGCTCGGCAATCTTGAGCCGGGCCCAGAGGTTCGGCAGGAAATTGTGCTCCGGCGAGTTGCCCTCGTGGTCGAGAGTGACGGCGACGCGCTCGCCGCCGGCCCGTCCTTCCAGCTCGACGTCGCCGGCTCGTCCCGTGAACTTGCCCGTGACGACGACGGGGCGGCCCACGAAGAGGTCGGGCAGCCGGCTCGGGAAGACATCCGTGACGGCCATCGAGCCGTAGTCGATCTCGACGTCGAGCATCGCCGGATGCGAGATGCGCTCGAAGAAGGCATCCATGACCATGCGCCCCGAATCCTGGAGCGAGAGGTAGGCGACGGCGCCGCGACCAATGCCTGCCATGCGCTCGAGCAGGTAACGATTCGGCGATGCGCCGACGCCGAAGCTGAAGATGCGCGCGGAGCCGAGCCGGCGGTCAATCTCGTCGAGGATCTGCGCTTCGTTGCCGATGAAGCCGTCGGTCAGGAAGGTCACGAAGCGCAACCGCTCCGCGTCGGCCGGGAAGCCGAGCGCCGCGCGGATGCCCGTGATCATCTCCGTGCCGCCCTCGCTGTTGAGGCCGTAGAGGTAGTTGCGCGCCAGGAGGATGTTCTCGGGCGTTGCCGCGACCGGCCTCGGCCCGAGCTGGCTCGATGAATTCGAGAAGCGGATGATCTGGAAGCTGTCGTTCGGCTCGAGCCGGTCGAGCGCCGCGAGAATCGCGGCCTTCGCCTGCGCGAGCGGCGCGCCGTTCATCGAACCCGAGCAGTCGAGCACGAAGACAAGCTCGAGCGGCTGCCGGCGCAGCGCTTCGAGGCCCGCGGGCGGATACAGCATCAGTGTGAAATAGCCCTCGCCCGACTCCTCGTCGACGTAGGTCAGCAGGTTCGACTTGATCGTCTCGCCGGCAACGCGGAAGTTGAGCCGAAAATCCTTGTTGGGCAGCGTGGCGCCATCGCGCAGGCTCACGCGGACGACGTCGTCGTTGCGCCAGCGCGTTTCGAGCTCATGGCTCGAATCGATCTCCTCGATCGCGACGCCGGGGTCGAGCTCGACGGCGATGCTGATGTCGTGCGACGTCGTCATCCCCGGCGTCAGGTAGCGCACGGCGGCACCGTCCGGCGTCGGCCGATTGTTCCACTGCGGCACGGCGTGCAGCGGGTCCGGGCTGCCGGCCGGGTTGTAGCGCGGCCCGACGACGGTCGGGAAGACGAAGGAATACCAGCCGTCCTGGTAGGCGAGCGTCTCGTAGTAGCGGATGTTGATGTCGATCGCCTTGCCCGGCTCGATGTTCGCGACCTTCTGCTCGAAGACGTTCGGCCGGTGCTGCGTCAGCAGGCTCGCCTGGTATCCCTGGGCACGCGCCTGGCTGTAGATCTGCTGCGCTTCTTCCTTCCCGCGCAGGATGCCGCGGATGCGCCGCTCGCCGATCGTCATGACGAACTCGCTGACGGCCGCCTTCTCGGGCAGCGGGAACATGTAGATGGCTTCGATCTTTTCGCTGTAGGGATTCTCGAACTGCTGCGTGACGTCGACCGTGCCGACATAGCCTTCGACACGCGCGTTGACGTCGGTGTGCTTGAGCGGCAGCGGAATCTCGCGGTAGAACGTCGGCGCCGGCTGGTCCGGGAACACGACGGGGATGAAGCGCGCGATCATGACGCCCGGCCCGAGCGCGTCCTCGGCGACCGCGGCCATCATTTCGTCTGCGGCGGGCTGGCTGATGATCCATAGCTCCTCGCCTGGCGCGACGCGCGAGAGCGGCGAACGCGTGTTGGAGCCGTCCGCGACCTGCTGCGCGAACGCGGCGTTACCCGCTACGAAGGCGCGACCGCCGGCATTGCCCCCACTGCCCGCGCCCCCGAGGCCGGGCTGACTCGGAGCAGCCGCCGGCACGGGCGCCTCAGCCTGCTGCCTGCGTCGCTGTGCCTGCTCTTCAGTGATGACGTTGACGACGCCGTTCATCGCATCAGCGGCATAGGTTTCCGACGCGCCTCCCGTTACCGGCTCAATGCGCCCGGCAAGCGCCGTTGGAATCATGTTCTGGTCGACATTGCCGGAAGCGTCTGATTCAAGAGCGCGCGATGAATCGACGAGCACCAGCGAGCGCGAACCTTCGTCGGCATTGAGGCCCCGCAGATTGGCAATGCTTTCGCCGGGGTTGAAGCTCGAGTCGGTACCCGGTCCGCTCACCTGCTCGGCGACATTGTCGGGGAGCTGGTTGACCATTTCGGCGACGCTGACGATGCCGAGATTCTTCATGTCCTCGGCGTTGACCGTGACCGTAGCGTTGGTCGACTGGAAATCGTCGCGACGGATCCGGTTGCCCGTGACGATGATTTCGTCGGCGTTGCCTGCCCCCTGCTGGCGAGTTTCGCCGGCATGGATCGGTTGCAACTCGCCACCCTCGTTGGAGGCGGCTGGCGCAGGATTTCCCGCTGTGCCTGCTTCAGGTGGCGGTGCCGCCGCGGCTGCCGGGCTCTCGAGCACCGCGTCCTCGTCGACCGATGCGCAGGCGACGAGCAGAAACGCGAGCGCGCCTCCCGCGGCCAGCGCCCTGATGCGTTGCACGATCGTCTGCGTCTTCATTCCGCTCTCCCTTCCTGTAGCTCGATAACGGCTGCGGCGTCAATCGCCTCGCCGGCGGCATTGCCGGCGGCGATGAGCTGCAGCTGGAATTCGGGTGCCTGGGCGCCCATGAGGCGCACGTGGACCGTGGCGACGCGCGTGCGGCCGACGGGCAGCGTGGCGCGCTCGCCGAGACTGTAGTCGGCGACGATGATTCGCTCGGCGCGACCCTGGGCGACGGCGTCGAGGTCGTAGTGCGGCGTGCCGGCGAAGGCCGCGCTCTCGCCGTTCTCGACGCCGACGACGGCCATCGAGCCCGTCGCTTCGCGGAGCTCGAACTGCCAGGCGGCGAGCGGCTCGGGGCTGTCGACGTAGACGTCGATCGTCGCGAAGCGGACATCGGACGAGGTGAACCGGGCCGCAGACTCCGCCGCGAGCCCCGGCTGTGCCAGCGCGAAGCGCATGCCGGCGAGAGCGAGGCCGAGGGCCACGACGCCGAACAGGGCGGCGATGCGCGTGTGCCTCACAGCGCGCCCTCCGCGGGTCCGAGCGAGACGATGCTCGCGACGAGCGCGTCGATGCGGCTCTGGCTCACGGCGTCGGGATCGCCCGCGCGCGAGCGCGCGAGCGCGAAGGCGTCGAGGACATCCACGCGGCCGGAATCGTCGATATCGTCAGCGAGCCGACGACGATCGGCATCATTGGGGGAAAACGGCTGCGCGATGAAAACCGCAATGAGCGCGACCGCGGCGGCAGCGGCGGCGCCGTAGCGCCAGCCCCGAGCCGCCGCGGTGCGCGAGCGCCGCGGGGCGAATTGCTCGCGGGCCGCCGTCTCGACGGCCCGGTCGACGGCCGGCGTCAGCAGCGCCAGCCCGCGGTCGCGGGCCTTGAGGCGGGCGACGATCGCCTCCGGCAGCTGGTCGAATGGTTCGGTTTCCTGGGTCATTGCGGTCTTCCTGTGGCTTTAAGCGTGCGAGGCGGGCAAAAGGTTCACGCCCCGAAAAACTTTTTTACAGCCGGATGCTCGCGCAGAGCCTTGATCGCGAGATGGAGCCGCGACTTGACAGTGCCGAGGGGGATCCCGAGCACGCCGGCGATCTCCTCGAGCGAGAGGTCGTCAACGAATCGCAGGCTCAGGATCTCGCGGCGCTCGGCGGGCAGGCTCGCGAGTAGGCGGTCGAGATCGTCGGCGCCTTCGGGCGGTGCGCCCGGGTCCGGCAGCTCGTCGGGCTCGAAACCGCCTGTTTCCCGGCGTTGGTCCTTGCGCAGCAGCGTCAGCGTCGAGTTCTTCGCGATCGGATAGAGATAGGTCGAGAGGCGCGCCGTGAGCCTGAGCCCCGGTCCCGGCGGCGGAAATTGCCGGAGCAGATAGGTGAACACTTCCTGCAGGGCGTCGGCGGCGAGCTCGCGGTCGCGTGTGAAGCGCAGCGAGATCTTGAGCACGTAGGCGCGATGGCGCCGGTAGAGGCTGCTGAAAGCCGCGGTCGCGGCGGTGGCATCGCCCGTATTGCAGATCTCGACGAGGGCCTCGTCGCTCAGCGAGTCCGAGTCCGATTTCTCGCGGGCCATCGGGCCAGAATACAGGGGAGCCTTCCGGCCGGGCCATCGTAGAATGCCGGGGCCAAAGGTTCACGGGGCGGAATGACATGCGTACACGAGGAAGCATCGTCGCGACCGTAATCGGCTGCGCGGCACTGATCGGGGTGATTAGCTGCGCCCCGGATGGCGGCGATGTCGGCACAACGGTCGAGACGGGCGCCGCAGCGCCCGGCGAAGCTCGCGCCGCGCGCGAGATGCTCACGCTGGAACAGGCGCGCGAACGCGCCCGGCGCGTCAGCGATCCACGCTACGCCGTCGAGCTCGAGCTCGACGGATCCTCGCCGGAATTTTCGGGCCGGGTGACGAGCCGGTTTCGGCTCGCCGACGGTCCCGCGTCCGATCTCACGCTCGATTTCAGCGGCGGCACCGTGCGCGAGCTCGTGATCAACGGCCGTGTCGTCGACGTCGACTACAACGGCTTCTACATTTCCCTGCCCGGCGAGCTGCTCGCCGCCGGCGAGAATGAAGTCGAGGTCGCGTTCACGCACCCGTACAGTCGCGACGGCTCCGGACTCTATCGCTTCGAAGATCCCGAGGACGGGCGACATTACCTGTACACGGACTTCGAGCCCTATCACCAGAACCGCCTGTTTCCGTCCTTCGACCAACCGGATCTCAAGGCGCGCTACACGACGACCGTGACGGTGCCGGAAAGCTGGACGGTCATCGCCAATGTGCGCGAGACGGAAGTCAGCGCGGACGGGCAGCGGCGCGTCTGGAAATTTCCCGAAACGCCGCCGCTCAGCACGTACGTCTTTGCGCTGCACGCGGGCGACTACCACGTCTGGGAGGCTGAAGCCGGCGACATCCCGCTCCGGCTCTTCGCGCGCGAGGCGCTCGTGCCCTACGTCCATCCCGAGCACTGGTTCCTGCCAACGCAGCAGGGCTTCGCGTTCTACGAGGAGTATTTCGGGGTCGACTACCCATTCGTGAAATACGACCAGGTCATCGTGCCGCACTTCAACGCCGGCGCGATGGAGAACGTCGCCGCCGTGACTTTCAGCGAGCGCTATCTCAGACGCGGCGTCGTCATGCGTCCCGACCGCCGCGCGCTCGCGAGCGTGATCCTCCACGAGATGGCACACATGTGGTTCGGCGATCTCGTGACGATGGACTGGTGGAACGGGCTCTGGCTCAACGAGTCCTTCGCCACCTACATGGCGACCATCGCGATGGCGGGCGGCACCGAGTTCACCGACGAATGGCTCGCGGCCTTCCGCAGCAAGACCGGCGCCTACGATGCCGACCAGCGCGACACGACGCATCCGATCGAGCTGCCGACGCCAGACACCGACACGGCCTTCGCAAACTTCGACGCGATCACTTACAACAAGGGCTCGGCCGTGCTCACGCAGCTGAGCCAGTTCGTCGGGCCGGAAGCCTTCCGGCGCGGCGTCGGCCGTTATCTCGAAACGCATGCCTACGGCAATACGACGATCGAAGACTTTTTCAATGCGATCTCCGAGGCCGCCGGCCGCGACCTCGACGCCTGGGCCGATGACTGGCTCGACACGCCGGGCACCAATACCGTCGAAGCGAGCTTCGTCTGCGACGGCGACGACCTGCTTTCGGTGACTCTGCGGCAGAGCGCGCCCGAGGCCTGGCCGCAACTGCGCCAGCATCGCGCGCAGCTCGGCCTGTACCGCTTCGGCGAGGGCAGTGTGACGATCGATGCGTTGCCCGTGAGCTACGAGGGCGACGGGACGACGGTTGAAGCCGACGCCCTGCCCTGCCCCGACATGATCTACGCGAATCACGGCGACTGGGATTTCGTGCGCGTGCGCCTCGCTGCGCAAGACGTCGAGCGCGTGCGCACGCGCCTCAACGACTTCGACGATCCGCTCGCGCGCGCGATGCTCTGGCGAAGCCTCTACGATCTCGTGCTGGACGGAGGCCTGGCGCCCGGCGAGTTCATCTCAGTCGGCGTCAGCACCGTCGGCGACGAGCCGGACGATGTGGTCGCGAACCAGGTCGTCAACGCTATCCAGGGCACGCTCGGCCTGCTCGCGAGCGCCGCGCCGGGCTCGCCCGCGCTCGAGCGCGCGCAGGCGCAGGTCGAGGAATTCTTCTGGCGGCAGACGTCAGCGGCTCCGCGCGGCAGTGACCGCCAGCTCATGTATTTCGACTTCTTCGTCGCCGCGGCGATGAGCCCGGATGCCCAGGCAAGAGTGAAGAGTCTGCTCGTGGAACCCGCGACCGTGCCCGCGGGCATCACGCTCGATCAGGACCGGCGCTGGACGTTGCTCACGCGCCTCGCCGGATTTGGCGACGCGGATGTGCCCGGGCTCCTGGCAGCCGAGAGCGCCGCCGATGCTTCCGACAACGGCCGGCTGCGAGCCATTTCCGTTTCCGCCGCCGTGCCCGACGCGGCGCAGCAGCGCGAGCTCATGGAGACCCTGCTGACGCCGGCGGCGGACTTCACCGTAGCCGAGGGCCGTGCGATTGCGGGCGGGCTATTCCCGCGGGGCCAGGAGGCGCTGCGGGGCCCGATTGCACTCGAGACCTTGAGCCGCCTGCCGGAGGTCAACGCGACCGTCGACCCGATCCATTTCGACGCCATCGTCGACGGTCTGCTCGGCGCTCTCTGTGACGACGGTTATCTGGATGCGCTCGAGGCCAGCATCGACGCTTCCGGCGACTGGCACCCCTCATTGCAGAAAACCCTGCTCGACCTGCGCTTCGACGTCCGCCGCTGCCTCAGGATCGCCGCGACGCTCTGACACGGGAGATGTCCGCTTTCAGTGAACATTCACCGCCGGGCGTGTATCTAAGAGGCTGACCCTGATCGATAAGGAACGGCTGAAGGAGACATCAATGAGGGAATGGCTCTTGGTTTGGGTTGTAGTTTCCGGCTTTGCGTCTGACCCGGAGACTAACCTGCCCACCAATCAAAGGTTCGCGAGTCTGCAAGCCTGCCAACGAGCGGAGCAGGTCATCGAGGAAGAACTGAATGGCAGTGGATTCGAGGTAAAAGCTGCCTGTATCGAAGCGTCGGAAGGGGGAAACACCGGCTCTGACGACTAGCTTCACGCGGCCGCTAGCCGGCGGCTTCGGACGTTCCCGGCCGCGACGCTATTTGCCGATACAGAAGCTCGAGAAGATCTCGCCGAGCAGGTCGTCGCTCGTGTGCTCGCCCGTCAGGCTGTCGAGCTCGGCCTGGGCGCCCTTGAGCTCCTCGGCCGCGAGCTCGAGGCCGCCGGCGAAATGCGGTCCCGCGGCAGCGATCCGCACCGAGGTCCGCGCCAGCGCGTCCAGGTGCCTTCGCCGCGCGCTGAACGCTCCGACGGGAACCTCGTCGAGGCCGGCGAGTTTTTTCAAATGCGCGCGCAGCGCCTCGAGGCCGGCGCCCGTCTTCGCCGACAGCGCGAACACGGCTCCGTTGTCGTCGAAGGCACGCGGAATGCCGTAGATCACGTCGATCTTGTTGAGCACCAGCGTGAACGGCCGGTCGGCCGGCAGGGCGCGGCGCGCTTCGCGCTGTGCCGATTCGAGTCCATCTTCGATGTCGGCCACCCAGAGTACGTGATCGGCCGCGGCAATCTCCTCGCGCGCCCGGCGGATGCCTTCGCTCTCGATCCGGTCGTTCGTCTCGCGCAGGCCGGCCATGTCGACGAGCGTCAAGACGATGCCGCCGAGATCGATGTCATGGCGGATCGTGTCGCGCGTCGTGCCGGGGATCTCGGTGACGATGGCGGCGTCTTCGCCTGCGAGTTGATTGAGCAGGCTCGACTTGCCGGCATTCGGATGCCCGGCAATCGCGACCTTCATGCCGTCGCTGAGCTTGAGGCCGTGCGCGGCGTCCCGCTCGACTGACGTGAGCGCTGCCTGAAGCGCCTGCCAGCGCTGCTCGAGGCCGGCAATCGTCGCTCGGTCGATATCTTCATCGGGAAAATCGAGCCAGCTTTCGCACAGCACGCGAAGCTCGGTCAGCTGTTGCTGCAGCTCGTCGACGCGCTCGGAGAAACGGCCTCGCAGCGACTGGCCGGCCGCCCGGACCTGCGCCCGCGAGCCGCTCGCGATCAGGTCCGCAATGGCCTCGGCCTGCGTCAGGTCGAGCTTGTCGTTGAGAAAAGCGCGTAGGGTAAATTCGCCGGGACCCGCCGGGCGGGCGCCATGCTGATGCGCCACCTGCAGCAACCAGTCGACGACGACCGGCGAGCCGTGACATTGGAGCTCGACGATGTCCTCGCCCGTCTCCGACGCCGGCCCGGGAAACCAGAGCGCGATGCCGTCGTCGATGCGCTCGCCGTCGGCAGCGCGGAACTTGCAGTACAGGGCTTCGCGGGGTTTGAGCTCGCGCCCCGCGATCAGCGTGCCGATGCGCCGTGCTTCGGGTCCCGAGATGCGGACGATGCCGATCGCGGCCTGCCCCGCCGCCGTCGCCGACGCGGCGATCGTGTCGCCGTCTACGACTCCCTCGCGACGAGCTTGTTGATTCGCCATTGCTGCGCGATCGATACGACCGTGTTGGTGAGCCAGTAGAGCACGAGGCCCGCGGGAAAGAACGCGAACATCGCCGTGAACACGATGGGCATGATCTGCATGACGCGCGCCTGGATCGGGTCGGGCGGCGCGGGATTGAGGCGCATCTGGAAGAGCATCGCGGCGCCCATGAGCAGCGGCAGGATGAAGAAGGGATCGCGCACCGAGAGATCGTTGATCCAGAGCATGAAGGGTGCTTGCCGCATCTCGACGCTCTCGACGAGCACCCAGTAAAAGGCGAAGAAAAACGGCATCTGGATGAGGATCGGCAGGCAACCCGCGGCGGGATTGACCTTCTCCTTCTTGTAGAGATCCATCATCGCGGTGCTGAGCGCCTGGCGGTCGTCCTTGTGCTTCTCTTGCAGGGCCTTCATGCGCGGCTGGAGCTTGCGCATCTTGGCCATCGACCGGCCGCTCGTTGCCGTGAGCTTGTAGAACACGAGCTTGATGAGGAGAGTCGTGATGACGATCGCCAAGCCCCAGTTCTTGACCCAGTCATGAATGAACTCGAGCACGAGGAACAGCGGATGCGAGAGGGCCGTCAGCCAGCCGTAGTCGACGGTGAGCTCGAGCTCGCGATCGGGCGCAGCTGCCGTGAGCTGATCCTGCAGCTTCGGGCCGACGAACAACTTGAGTGGATAGCGCAGCTCCCCGCCCGGCGCGACCTGGATCGTCGGGCTCTGGGCTCTGAGCCGATAGCTGGCGCCAACGGCGCGCACCGACAGATCGTTCGGCTCCGCGTCGAGCGGCACGATCGCGGCCAGAAAGTGATGTTGAATGCTCGCGAGCCAGCCGTTGGCGATCGAAAGGTCCGCCGGCGGTTCGGTGACGAGGTCCTCGAATTTGATTTTCTGGTAGCTGTCGCCGTCGTAGATCACGGGGCCGGTGAAGGAGTAGGAATCGACCGACATGTACCGCCGCTCCGGCGGATTGTGGAGCCGGAACATCTGCGCATAGGCCGCGGCCGTCCAGGGCTCGGTGCCCTGATTGCGCGCGACGATGTCGAGATCGATGGCGTACTGTCCCCGTCGGAACGTATAGATCTTCTCGGCGCTGACCCCGTTCGACCCCTGCCAGGTGAGCCGCACTTCCAGCGAGTCCGCGCCGTCGGCGAGCGTGTAGCTCGAGTCCGCTGCGCTGAAGGTCTGCTGATGTGTCGGCGCAGGTGTGCCCGCGGCCGAAGCCATGCCGGTCTGGTAGACCCAGAGATTCGTCGGCACGTAGTCGAGCAGCCGGACGGGCTCGTCGGGCCGGTCCTTGTGCACGGGATATTGCGGCAGGTCGACACGCACGATATCGCCGCCGTCGAGATTGATGAGAACGTCCTGGACGTCGGTCCTGACGCTGAGCAGGCGCGCAGGCGCAGTCGACGTATCCGCAGGAATTGTTTCGGTCCCAGCCCCACCGCTGCCGCCGATCTCCGGATTGCCGATATCCGGCACGGCTCCCGCGTCGACGATTTCCGGCACTCCGCTCGCGGGTGCGGTCGCGGCTGGCGAATCTACGATGGTGGTGGCAACCGTCTCCGGCGCTCGCTCGGCCATCCACGTCGAATAGCTGATCCAGACAGACGCCAGGAGGCCGAACCAGAGAGCGAAGCGGATCTTGTCCATCGCTAGTGCGTCGCCGCCCGCTGGCTCAGGCGCTCGAAATGCCGGTCGAGGCTCGAACGGAGCTCCGGCTTCCCGGCACGCAGCGCGTCCTTGCTGGCCATGACGACGAAATCAAGCGCGGCGAGCTCGCTGAGGCGGAAAGCCTCCCGCGCCAACCGGCGCAGCCGATTGCGATCGACGGCGAGCGGCGCAATGCGGCGCGAGATGGCGAGCCCGAGGCGCGGATACGCGACGTCGTTGGCTCTAGCGAGCACGGTGAAGAATCGGTCGGAGGAACGATCGGACTTGCCGAAAATTTTCTCGTAGTCGCGGCTTGCGGTCAGCCGGCTCTTGCGCGTGAACGCTTTGCTCGAGCCAGTCACGCAATGCCGTCTCCGTTCTGCCGGGCGTCAGGGGCAGAGCTTGGCGCGGCCTTTGGCGCGACGCTTGCTGAGCACCTTGCGTCCCCCGCGCGTTGCCATGCGCGCCCGGAAACCGTGCGTGCGTGCGCGGCGGACTTTGCTCGGTTGGAATGTTCTTTTCATACGCGAAAACAGCGAGATGGGCAGGGCCAAAAGAGCCGGGAAATTTACGCCTCGGGTCAGTCAGTGTCAACCGCGCATTCGCGCCGGAATGTCTGTGGATAAGTGCAGGCGGCTCGTATTAGACTGCAGCGTCCTTGGTCTCCGACCGCTTGCACCTCTCGAATAACAACACCGTGACAGAGAACTCGGCGGCAATTCCGTCCCTTTGGAACAGGTGCCTGCGCGCCCTTGAGGGGGATATGGCGGAGCAGGATTTCAATACCTGGATCCGGCCGCTGCAGGCGATTGAGTCCGCCGACGAGCTCAGGTTGCTCGCGCCGAATCACTTCGTCGTCAACTGGGTTCGCAATCACGGACTCGAGCGGCTGCGCGACTACTGCCGGCGCTACAGCCCCGAGCAGGACACCAAGATCACGATCGAGGTCGGCGGCCACCCCGGCGGCGCCGCGCTCCCGAAGCAGAACGGCAGGGACAGCCGTCAGCCGCGCTCCTTCAGCGAGAGCCGGCTGAACCGCAAGTTCAATTTCGAGAGTTTCGTCGAGGGCAAGAGCAACCAGCTCGCGCGCGCCGCGGCCAACCAGGTTGGGCTGAATCCCGGGCTGGCGTACAACCCGCTGTTCATCTACGGCGGGGTCGGGCTCGGCAAGACGCACCTCATGCACGCCGTCGGCAATCTGATTCTCGAGCGCGACCCGCAGGCCAAGGTCACGTACATCCATTCCGAGCGCTTCGTCGCCGACATGGTCAGCGCGCTGCAGCACAACCGCATCGGCGAGTTCAAGCGCGCCTACCGGACGCTCGATGCACTATTGATCGACGACATCCAGTTCTTCGCGGGCAAGGACCGGTCTCAGGAGGAATTCTTCCATACTTTCAATGCCTTGCTCGAGGGCCAGCACCAGATCATCCTGACCTGCGACCGCTATCCCAAGGAGGTCGACGGCCTCGAGGAGCGCCTCAAGTCACGTTTCGGCTGGGGACTCACGGTGGCCGTCGAGCCGCCCGAGCTCGAGACGAGCGTCGCGATTCTGATGAGCAAGGCGGCAGCCGTTGGTGTCGTGCTGCCGGACGAGGTTGCGTTTTTCATCGCCCAGCGGATTCGCTCGAATATTCGCGAGCTCGAAGGCGCTCTGCGGCGCGTCATCGCAACCGCGGAATTTACCGGTCGCGACATCGATCTCGAGTTCACGAAGGAAGCCCTCAAGGACCTGCTTGCGTCCCAGGAGAAGCTCGTCACGATCGACAACATCCAGAAGGTCGTGTCGGACTATTTCAAGATCCGGCTCGGCGACCTGCTCTCGCAGCGGCGCAGTCGCTCGATCGCGAGGCCCAGGCAGATTGCGATGGCGCTGGCCAAGGATCTCACGCGGCACAGCCTGCCCGAGATTGGCGATGCCTTCGGCGGCCGCGACCACACGACGGTGCTACATGCCTGCCGGCGCATCAAGGCGCTGCGGGAGATGGAAAGGCGCGTCGATGAGGACTATCACAACCTGTACAGAACCCTGACGACATGATTGTGGATAAGCAGTGGAGGGGAGCAAGAGGTCGGTTCGTCCACAACGAGACCACAGGCCGCCCGTCTTTTATCCAGCCTTTCGTTAGCTCTCAATCTATTGATTAAGAACAGGAATTTCGACTTTCTCACTGTTTTCGCGGCCGCTATAACAACAACTGTTTAGAAAGCATAGGTAGTTTCTAAGATGAAGTTCAGCGCACCCCGGGAAGCAATCCTCAAGCCTCTGCAGGCAGTCATCGGCGTCGTCGAAAGACGCCAGACGATGCCGATCCTGAGCCACATCCTGCTCCGAGTAGCCGACGACAAGCTTGCGATCACGGCGAGCGATCTCGAGGTGGAGCTCGTGGCGGAAACGGCGGTCGAGATCAAGGCCGTCGGCGAAATCACGGTGCCGGGACGAAAGTTCTACGACATCTGCCGGGCCTTGCCGGATGGCTGCAAGATCGACATCAGTACGACCGGCGATCGGCTGACTCTGGCCGCGGGACGCAGTCGCTTCACGCTGTCCACGCTGAATAGCTCGGACTTTCCGACGGTGGACGGCATGTCTGGCAGTCACAGCCTGGAGATCGAGCAATCGGTGCTGCGAGGGCTGATCGAGAAGACGCAATTTTCGATGGCTCAGCAAGACGTCAGGTATTACCTCAACGGCTTGCTGCTCGAGACCGAGGGCAAGCGGCTGCGGGCCGTGGCGACGGATGGCCATCGCCTGGCGCTGGCAGATGCGGCGCTGTCATCCAAAGCCGGCAAGGACGGCCAGGTGATCATGCCGCGCAAGGGCGTGCTGGAGCTCAACCGCCTGCTGGACGGGGAAGGCAAGCTGACAATCGCACTCGCCGCCAACCATATCCGCGTGGACCTTGAAGGCGTTCGGCTAACGTCAAAGCTCATCGACGGGCGCTTCCCGGATTACGAGCGCGTCATTCCGAGCAAGGCGGCCAATATCATCAAGGCCGACCGCGAATTGCTGCGGCAGGCCCTGCAACGCACCGGCATCCTCTCCAACGAAAAGTATCGCGGGGTCCGCCTCGAGCTCGAGGCCGGCAAGGCGACACTCTCGGCGAATAATCCCGACCAGGAGGAGGCCACTGAGTCGCTGGAGCTCGAATACCAGGGTCAGGGCATGGAAATTGGCTTTAATGTCAATTACTTACTGGAGGCGCTCAACGCAGTCGGGGGCGAGCAGGTCGAGCTCCACATTACCGACGCGAACTCGAGCTGCCTTATCGTTGCGCCAGGTTCCGACAGCGTCAAATATGTCGTGATGCCGATGCGGCTTTGAGGCCACGAGGCCCAGCGGGCCGGCACTGATGACGCTGAGACACCTGCGCGTCGATGGCCTGCGCTGCCTGTCCGGCCAATCGCTCGACTTTGACGAGCGCTGCAACTACCTCTGCGGCCCGAACGGCTCCGGCAAGACGAGCTGTCTCGAGGCTGTCTATCTCCTGGGTCGAGGTCGGTCCTTCCGCACGCGTCAGACCGCCCGCCTGCTGCGGCGCGGCAGCGATCGATTGACCGTGTTCGGCGTCAGCCAGGCTGAAGAGGGCCAGTCGCACCACCTGGGTGTGGAATTCACCGGCGGCAGGCTGGAGAGTCGCCTGGACGGCGAGCCCGTCCCGAGCCAGGCCGAGATGCTCCGAACCCTGCCCGTATTCGTGATCGATCCCCGTCTGCATCAGCTCGTCGAGGCTGGCCCGACCGACCGCCGGCGCTTTCTCGACAACGGGGTGTTCCACGTGGAACAGGGCTTTCTTGCCGACTGGCGGCACTACCGGCGCGTCCTGGGCCAGCGCAATGCCGCCTTGAAAGCCCGTGTCCCGGATCGGGAGCTGCTCCTCTGGACCGAGCCCATGATCGCGGCCGGGGAAAAGGTCCACGAGGCGCGGGCGGCCTATGTCGGCGAGCTCGCGGCCCTGGTCTCCCGGCTAGGCCGAGCGCTGGTCGGGGCCGATATTCACATTGCCTATCGCGCCGGTTGGCGGCAGGGTCTGAGGCTTGCGGAGGCCCTGGATGAGAGCCGATCCCGGGATCGGGTGAGCGGCTTCACCCAGGTCGGCCCGCATCGGGCGGATCTCCAGCTGGACTTCGAGAGCGGGGGTGTGCGCGAAACGGCCTCGCGCGGGCAGCAGAAACTCGTGGCCGCCGCGCTGGTGCTCGCCCAAGTCAGGCTTTTCGAGACGCGGACGGGCCGTCGGAGCACGCTCTTGCTCGACGACGCCTCGGCGGAGCTCGACGGGGGCGCTCAGCTCCGGCTCAGCGAAGCGCTGGAGGGGCTGACTTCCCAGCAGATCCTGACGGGCCTGTCGCTCGGTTCGCTGCAACCGAAACCCGGATTTCCGGTGTTTCACGTGGAACAGGGCAGGATCCGGTCGATGCTATAATGCTGGGCTTGTCAAATGCACTCCGAGAATATGGTCGAGGATAGCTATAATTCCAGTAATATCAAGGTCTTAAAGGGACTCGACGCTGTCCGGAAGCGCCCCGGGATGTACATCGGGGACACCGACGACGGAACCGGCCTTCACCACATGGTTTTCGAGGTCGTCGATAACTCCATCGACGAGGCCCTCGCCGGTCACTGCAAGGAAATCTCCGTCACGATTCACGCCGATCAATCCGTCACCGTCACGGACGACGGCCGCGGCATCCCGGTCGATACGCATCCGGAGGAAGGCCGTTCCGCCGCCGAGGTCATCATGACCATCCTGCATGCGGGCGGAAAATTCGACGACAACTCCTACAAGGTCTCAGGCGGCCTGCACGGTGTCGGCGTCTCGGTCGTGAACGCGCTGTCCGAAGATCTCCTGCTGACCATCCATCGCGGCGGCAAGAGTTACCGCCAGCGCTACCGCATGGGAAATCCCGAGGCCCCGATCGAACCGATCGGCGACACCGACAAGCGCGGTACGACAATTCGTTTCAAGCCGAGCGCGTCGATATTCAGCAATCTCAATTTCGAATACGACACGCTGGCGAAGCGCTTGCGTGAGCTCTCGTTCCTGAACTCGGGCGTGCGCATCAAGCTCAGCGACGAGCGCGAGTCACGCAGCGAAACTTTCGAATACGCCGGCGGCATCGAGGCCTTCGTCACCTACCTGAATCGCAACAAGGCCGCGATCCATCCGACGATCGTCCACTTCACGGAGACGCGCGAACCGATCCAGGTCGAAGTCGCGTTGCAATGGAACGACAGTTACCAGGAAGGGATGTTCTGCTACACGAACAACATCCCGCAGCGCGACGGTGGCACTCACCTCGCCGGATTCCGCGCCGCGCTGACGCGCACGCTGAACGGCTACATCGAGAACGAAGCCTCGAGCAAAAAAGAAAAACTGCCGACGTCGGGAGATGACGCTCGCGAAGGGCTGACCGCCGTGCTGTCGGTGAAGCTGCCCGATCCGAAGTTCTCGTCGCAGACCAAGGAAAAGCTCGTCTCATCCGAAGTGAAGGGTGCCGTCGAGTCTGCTGTCGCCGCCCGGCTCGAGTCGTTCCTGCTCGAGCATCCGGCCGAAGCCAGGGCCATCGCCGGCAAGATCATCGAGGCCGCGCGCGCACGCGAGGCGGCGCGCAAGGCCCGCGAGATGACGCGGCGCAAAGGCGCCCTCGACATCGCAGGTCTCCCGGGCAAGCTCGCCGATTGCCAGGAGAAGGATCCGGCCCTCTCCGAGCTCTTTCTCGTCGAGGGCGATTCCGCAGGAGGCTCGGCGAAGCAGGGCCGCGACCGGCGCACCCAGGCCGTGCTGCCGCTCAAGGGCAAGATTCTCAATGTCGAGAAGGCGCGCTTCGACAAGATGCTGCAGTCAGTCGAGGTCGGGACGCTGATCACGGCGCTCGGCTGCGGCATCGGCAAGGAGGAATTCGACGCCACCAAGCTGCGCTATCACCGCATCATCATCATGACCGACGCCGACGTCGACGGCTCGCACATCCGCACCTTGCTGCTCACATTTTTCTACCGGCAGATGCCGGAGCTCCTCGAGCGCGGGCACATCTACATCGCCCAGCCGCCGCTCTACAAACTCAAGCGTGGCAAGAAGGAGTACTACGTCAAGGACGACGCCGAGCTCAACGCAATCGTGCTGTCGAGCGCGATCGACGGCGCCGAGCTGCAAGCTCGCGCCGGTGCGGCGCCGATCGGTCCAGAGACGCTCGATACACTCGCGCGCGAGCACATGCAGGTCAAGGCGATCATCGACCGCTGGGGCCGACGCTACGATCCGGAGGTGCTGAGCGCACTGATCTGGCTGCCGGCGGTGGAAGATTCGCAGCTCGAGAGCCCCGCTGCCATGCAGGCCTGGTGTCATTCGCTCGAGCAGCGTCTCATGACGGGCGACAGCACGCGCGCGAAATACACCGTCGCCTTCAAGCTGGGCGACGACGAGAACGAGAGCACGATCGAGGTGAGCCGCGAGCATCACGGCGGCCGCAGCGTCAAGCTCATTCACGCCGCCTTTTTCCGTTCGCCGGAGTATCAGCGGATTGCGGCAATCGGCACGAAATTCAGGGATCTGCTCGGCCCGGGCGCCTGCATCGTCCGCGGCAGCGACCGGCAGGATGTCGCCACGGTCCCCGAGGCGATCGAGTGGCTCATGGCCAAGGCGAAGCAGGGTCAGACGATCCAGCGCTACAAGGGCCTCGGTGAGATGAACCCGGAGCAGCTCTGGGAGACGACGATCAATCCCGAGACGCGGCGGCTCATGCAGGTGCGGATCGAGGATGCGATCGCCGCCGACGAGGTATTCACGACACTCATGGGCGATCAGGTCGAGCCGCGGCGCGAGTTTATCGAGCGGAACGCATTAGCCGTCGCGAACCTCGACGTTTAGCCAGCCCGAATTTCTCCGAGTTACGTGCGCGGGCGCCGGCTAGAGTGTGAAATTCGGGCTAGCCCGGTGAAGCCATCTCGGCCAGGCGAGCCTCGACCCAGGCCTGCACTTCGGCCGTGAGCTCACGGACGTCGCGGCCGGCTGTCGCGATCGGCTCGCCGATGACGACGCGGATCGTGCCCCGTTTCTTGTAGAGCCCGCGTCGAGGCCAGTACCGCCCGGCGTCATGGGCGACCGGAACGATCGGTCGGCCGGCGGCCTGGGCGAGCAGGGCGCCACTCAGACCGTAGCGGCGTGACTCACCGTCCCGGACACGCGTACCCTCGGGAAAAATCGAGATCCAGAGGCCTTCGTCCAGCCTTTCCCGTCCGAGAGTCATGACCTGCTCGACTGCGGCGCGTCCGCCCTTCCGGTTGATCGCAATCGGCTTCATGCAAGCAATGGCCCAGCCGAGCAGCGGCACCCACATGAGCTCGCGCTTGAGCACCCAGCATTGCCGCGGCAAGAGCAGCACCTGCGCCATCGTTTCCCAGGTCGAGGAGTGCTTCATGAGCACGATGCTGCTCGTCGTCGGCAGTCGCTCGAGACCTTCGACGGAATAGTCGAGCCTGCAGAGCACGCGCAGCATCGCGAACTGCAGCCGGCACCAGTTGTGCGCCACGGCATAGGAGGCGCCGTAGCCGAAGATCCGGAAGCAACAACACACGGTGCTGTAGATCGGCACGGAGATGAACAGCAGGATCGTGTAGACGATCGAGCCGAGCCACTGTCTCATCGCTTCTGCCTCTCGGCGATGAGTATCGCTGCCGCTGCCGCGAGATCGCGATAACGTTCAGTCCCGGCCGCGAATCGCTCGCCGGGACGCGCGCCGACGGCGATCGGGCGGGCGCCGACCGCGCGCGCCGCCGCCAGGTCGGACTCCTTGTCCCCGATCAGCGGCACGCCGCCGAGCGCAAAGCCGAGCTCCGACGCCGCGCGCTGCAGCAACCCAGGTCGCGGCTTGCGGCAGTCGCAGCCGTCCTCCGGCCGATGGGGACAGTGATAGATTGCGGCCAGCTTGCCCCCGGCCTTCTCGACTGCGGCCCGCATCGCGGCATGAATCCCGTCGAGCGTGGCTTCGCTGAACAACCCGCGTCCGACACCCGACTGATTGCTGATGACGACCGGCCGGAAGCCGGCAGCCGTCAGTGCCGCGATCGCCTCGAGGCTGCCGGGCAGCGGCACCCATTCGGCGACGCTCTTGATGTACTCGTCAGAATCCCGGTTGATGACGCCGTCGCGATCGAGAAAGACGACAGGCGCAGGCGCTGTGGGCAAAGCTCAAGCCCCGATCCGGTCGGCGAGATAGTCGACGAGGCGATCGGCCGCAACGCGCGTCTGCGTGCAGTTGTCGCGCTCGCGAACGGTCACGGTGCCGCTGGTCAAGGTCTCGCCGTCGACTGTGATGCAGAACGGCGTGCCGGCCTCGTCCTGCCGGCGGTAACGGCGGCCGATCGCGCCTTTCTCGTCATACATGACGTTGAAGCGGCGGCGGAGCGCCTGCGTAATCGCGTGCGCCTTCTCGGGCATGCCTTCCTTCTTCACCAGAGGGAAGACGGCAGCCTTGTAGGGAGCAAGACGCGGGTGCAGCTTCAGCACCGTGCGCAACTCGCCGCCGACTTCGTCCTCGACATAGGCATCGCAGAGGAAGGCGAGCGTTCCGCGGTCGGCGCCAGCCGAGGGCTCGATGACATGCGGCAGAAAGCGCTGAGCCTCCTTGTTGGGCTCCTGGTCGTCGAAGTAGCGCAGATCCTTGCCGCTGAATTCCATGTGTTGCTTGAGGTCGAAATCCGCGCGATTCGCGATGCCTTCGAGCTCGCTCTGGCCGAAGGGGAAGCGGTACTCGATGTCGGAGCAGCCGGCTGCATAGTGCGCAAGCTCATCCTTCTCGTGCTCGCGCAGGACGAGACGCTCGGACGAGATGCCGAGGTCGAGATACCACTGATAGCGCCGCTTGACCCAGTAGCGGTACCAGTCGGCGGCCTCGGCAGGGCGGCAGAAGAACTCGATCTCCATCTGCTCGAACTCGCGCGAGCGGAACGTGAAGTTGCGCGGGTTGATCTCGTTGCGGAAGGCCTTGCCGACCTGGCCGATGCCGAAGGGCAGCTTGACGCGCGAGGTGTCCACGACGTTCTTGAAATTGACGAAGATGCCCTGTGCGGTCTCGGGGCGCAGATACGCAATGCTCGAATTGTCCTCGAGCGCGCCGACATGCGTCTTGAACATCAGATTGAACGCCCGCGGCGCCGTGAGCGTGCCAGGCTGCGACGCCTGAGGCGCCCAGATCTTCGCGCGCAGGCTGTCGTCGCGCAGCGCGTCCGCCAGCGGCGCGATGGCATGCGACTCGATGCCGGGATGCGCGCGCAGCACGCGCTCGATCTGCTTGCGGTGCGGTGCCATGAGCTCGGCCGGGTCCGTCTTGCCGGCTTCGCCCGGTGCGGCGAAAAGAACGTCATCGAGTGTCACGGCACTGCCGTCACGCTTCTGCACCTTGAGCGCGAAGACAACGAGCTGATCGGCGCGATAGCGGACCTTGGTCTCGCGGTCGTCGACCATGGGATCGTTGAAGCCGCCGACGTGCCCGCTGGCTTCCCAGACGCGGGGATTCATCAGCAGGGCCGAGTCGAGGCCGACCATGGCGAATTCCGACGGGGCTCCGGCTGGCGTCTCGAGCTCGTCGTGGCGGGTGATCATGTCGTCCCACCAGGCCTGTTTGAGGTTGCGCTTGAGCTCGACGCCCAGGGGGCCGTAGTCCCAGGCACCATTCAGGCCGCCATATATCTCGCTCGAGGGAAAGATGAATCCGCGCCGCTTGGCCAGCGATACGAGCTTTTCCATGAGATCCATTGATGTCTTTCGCGAGGGCGCTGCAACGGAAGCGCGCAAGTATATAGCGTGGCCTCGATGCCCCGTGCTGGACTCGCTGCACTGATTTAGTGCGTCATCCTGAGCCAGACGCCCCAAAATAAGGCGTTCACTGGCCGAAGAACGCGAAATCCGGTTCGAAGCCTAGTAAACTCCGGGCTCCCAGGGCTGGCATGGATTGTGCACTCATGGTGCAAAATGACTGCCTGCTCTCCGGAGCCGACACGGCCTCGCCGGACCGGCGCGGTTCGTGATTTGAAAAGCGGATTGAATACGAAAAAACCAATGGAGGAAATCTCATGTCGCCAGCCGACGTAATGAAGCTCATGAAAGAAAAAGGCGTGAAGTTTGTCGACCTGCGCCTGACCGACACGCGAGGCAAGGAACAGCATGTCACCGTTCCCGCCCACACCGTCGACGACTCCTTTTTCGAAGACGGCAAGATGTTCGACGGCTCGTCGATTTCCGGCTGGAAGGGCATCAATGAGTCCGACATGATCCTCATGCCCGACTGCGCGACCGCAGTCATGGACGTCTTCACCGAGGAGCCGACGCTCAACATCACCTGCGACGTCATCGAGCCGACGACGATGCAGGGCTACGATCGCGACCCGCGGTCGCTCGCGAAGCGTGCCGAGGCTTATCTCAAATCGACTGGCATCGCCGATACGGCCTACTTCGGACCCGAGAACGAATTCTTCGTCTTCGATGACGTCCGTTGGGGTTCGGCGCTCAACAGGAGCTTCTATTACATCGACTCGAGCGAAGGCGCCTGGTCTTCCGAGAAGGAGATGGAGGAAGGCAATCCGGGGCACCGACCGAAGGTCAAGGGCGGCTACTTCCCCGTGCCTCCCGTCGACTCGCAGCAGGACATGCGCTCTGCAATGTGCCTTGCGCTCGAGGAAATGGGCCTGTCCGTCGAGGTGCACCACCACGAGGTGGCGACCGCCGGCCAGAACGAGATCGGCGTCAAGTTCGGCACTCTCGTCCGCAAGGCCGACTCCGTGCAGACGCTCAAGTACGTCGTCATGAACGTCGCGCACAGCTACGGCAAAACGGCAACGTTCATGCCGAAGCCGATGGTCGGCGACAACGGCAACGGCATGCACGTGCACCAGTCGCTCGCCAAGGGCGGGAAGAATCTGTTCACAGGCGATCGCTACGGTGGCCTCTCGGAGCTCGCGCTCTATTACATCGGCGGCATCATCAAGCACGCGAAAACGCTGAACGCGCTGACCAATCCCGGGACGAACAGCTACAAGCGCCTCGTCAAGGGTTTCGAAGCGCCGACGCTGATCGCCTACTCCGCCCGCAATCGCTCCGCGTCGATCCGCATTCCGTTCGTCGCGAATCCGAAAGCGCGCCGCATCGAGGTCCGCTTCCCCGATTCGTCGGCAAATCCGTACTTCGCCTTCTCCGCGATGATGATGGCGGGTCTCGATGGCATCCAGAATAAGATCCATCCGGGCGAGCCGATGGACAAGGATCTTTACGACCTCGAGCCCGAAGAGGAGAAGAAGATTCCGACGGTTTGCTACTCGCTCGAACAGGCGCTCGAGTGCCTCGACAAGGACCGTGCCTTCCTCAAGGCAGGCGACGTGTTCAGCGATTCGATGATCGATGCCTACATTGCCCTGAAGACCGAGGAGGTCACACGGCTCAACATGTCGACGCACCCCGTGGAGCTCGACATGTACTACAGCCTGTAGGCTGACTTCTATCGCGGCCGACTTAGGTCAAATGCCGGCTGTGGCGTGGTTCACTGAACCACGCCCGCCGGCTTGGCCAGGGAACGAGACCGGCGGTAGGATAGGAGCATGCTGAAGTGCCTGATCGCTCTCACATCATTGCTCGCGGCGGCCGCCCTGGCGGCACCCGCCTGGACATGGGTGGACGCGCAGGGGCGCAGGCACTATTCGGATCGGCCGGTCGAGGGCGCGACGCAGATCGAGCTCTCGGAGTCGCAGACTTTCAGCGGGAGCGCCCTCCGATCCGCCTCGCAACCGGCCGCGGACGAGAGCGGGGAAGCCGAGGCAGCGACGGCGGTCACGTACAGCGTGGTCGACATCGTGAGCCCGACGGCGCAGGAAACCCTGAGCAACATCGGCAGCGTTCTGGGCGTCAGCGTTGCCACCAATCCGGGTTTGCAGTCCGGCCACCGGATCGACGTGATGCTAGATGGCCAGCGCCGGGAGATCGGAGCGCGGTCGCTGGATTTCAACGTGCCGGAAGTCTTTCGTGGCGAGCACACGCTCCAGGTCGTGATCGTCAATGCCGCGGGCGACGAGCTCAAACGCTCGGCGCCAGTGACGTTCTTCGTGCGGCAGACAAGCGTCAACTAGCCACCTCGCCGGCCGCGACTGCCGGCAGATCGTCGAACAGGGCACTCGGTGCCGAACGCATTCTCGGCCGGCTCGGCGTTGCCGTCATCGCCCTCGACGAGAATCTCATCGTCACGTATTTCAACCTGTCGGCGCAGGACCTCTTCGGCTTCAGCGAGCGCCAGGCCATCGGGCATACGCTCGCCGATATCATCATCGGATCCGATGAGCTCATCGATCTCTGCGCGCGCGCGCTGACAGACGGCGTCACGATCGGGCTCAGGGCACTCAAGGCGATGGCGTCGGGCCGCGAGCTCGAGCTCGATTGCCGCGCCTCGCCGCTCGAAGGCGCCGGCGGCGTGCTGCTCGAGCTCCACGATCACGCGCGCGAGCGCAAGATCGTGCGCGAAAGCCAGCTGCAGGCGGGACAGAAGCTGTCGCGACAAATCATCCGCCAGCTCGCGCACGAGGTGAAGAATCCTCTCGGCGGCATGCGCGGCGCCGCGCAATTGCTCGAGCGCCAACTGCCGAGCGGGGAGCTCCGGCGCTACACCGAGATCATCATTGCCGAGGCCGATCGGCTCGCAGCGCTCGTCGATCGTGTGCTGCGCGCCGGCGGTGCGCGTCGCGAAGAGACGATCAATCTGCATCAGCTCACCGAGCACGTCGGGGAGCTCATCGGCGCGGAGGCTCCGCAGGGAGTCAGGCTCGTGCGCGACTACGACCCGAGTCTGCCGCCCGTCAGAGTCGATCGCGACCAGATCGTCCAGGCCTTGCTCAACGTCGCCCGCAATGCGCTGCAGGCGATCGGCGCCAAAGGTCGTATCGTGCTCCGGACACGAGCCTTGTCGAACTTCGTGATCGGCGGCCAGCAGCACCGCATGGTCGACTCGATCGAGATCGAGGACAACGGGCCCGGCATTCCCGAAGAGCTCCAGGAGAGCGTTTTCTTCCCGCTCGTGACGAGCAAGCCCGACGGCACGGGCATTGGCCTGACGATCGCCCAGGATCTCATCAGCGGCAACGGTGGCCTCATCGAGTTCGACAGCCGCCCTGGATTGACGGTCTTTCGAATCCGCTTCCCGGCCGTGCTGCCCGGGCGCGTCGGTGGGGGCAAAGGCTGATGGCGACGCCGGGCCTTTCTGTCTGGATAGTCGACGACGACGAGTCCGTGCGCTGGGTGCTCGAGCAGGCGCTCAAGCAGGCGAACATGTTCCCGCGCAGCTTCGAGTCGGCCGCCCGTTTCTTCCGCGGGCTCGAGCAGGACAAGCCCGACGTCGTCGTGACCGACATCCGGATGCCCGACATGACGGGGCTCGAGCTCATCGAAAAGCTCCACAGCACGGATCCCGATATCCCCGCGATTGTCATCACCGCGCACTCCGACCTCGAGAGCGCGGTTGCGACTTACAAGAGCGGCGCCTTCGAGTACCTGCCGAAGCCGTTCGACGTCGACGAAGCCGTCGAGCTCGTCTCGCGCGCCGCGCGCCAACGCAACAAGGTCAAGACCCACTCCGTCGCGGCTCCGGGCGCAAGGTCGATCATCGGCAAGGCGCCGGCGATGCAGGAGGTCTTCAAGGCGATCGGGCGCCTCTCGCGCTCGAGCATGACGGTGCTGATCACGGGCGAGTCGGGCACCGGCAAGGAGCTCGTTGCGCGCGCCCTGCACGAGAACTCGCCGCGGGCAGAGAACGTCTTCGTCGCTCTCAACACCTCGGCCATCGCCTCCGAGCTGCTCGAGTCCGAGCTTTTCGGCCACGAGAAGGGCGCGTTCACGGGCGCGACCGAGCGGCGCCTGGGCCGCTTCGAGCAGGCCGATGGCGGCACGCTGTTTCTCGATGAGATCGGCGACATGTCGACTGCCTTGCAGACGCGCCTCCTGCGCGTGCTCGCCGAAGGCGAATTCTTCCGCGTCGGCGGGCAGGTGCCGCTCAAGGTCGACGTGCGCGTCATCGCGGCCACGCATCAGGACCTCGCGCGCGGCGTCGAGGAGGGGCGGTTTCGCGAGGACCTCTACCATCGTCTCAACGTGATGCGGATCGAGGCGCCGCCGCTGCGGCGCCGGCGCGAGGACATCATCGATCTCGCGCGTTTCTATCTCGATCTCGCAGCGAGCGAGCTTGGAGTTGCCGTCAAATCCCTGAGCGAGGGTGCGGCGACGCATTTCCTGACCTACGACTGGCCCGGCAACGTCCGCGAGCTCGTCAATCTTTGCCGCCGCCTGACGGTGACGGCGGCCGGGCGCGAGATCGTGGTTCAGGATCTGCCGGCCGAGTTGGCCGGCGCGAGTCCCAGGCCCGAGAACGAATGGACGGCCGGTCTCGAGCAGTGGGCCGAAGATCGCATGACGCGCAATGCGTCGTCGCCTCTGCTCGACGAGGCGATGCCGGCCTTCGAGCGCACGCTGATCCGGATCGCGCTGAAGCGCTCGCGCGGTAAACGGCTCGAAGCCGCCAAGCTGCTGGGCTGGGGCCGCAACACGCTGACCCGCAAGATCAAGGAGCTCGGGATGGAGGAGGTGCCCTGAGCGAAGACAAGGGTCGCGCCAGCGACCCGCCGTCGGCGGCGACAGACGAGCGGCCCGTAGGGCCGCGAAGTCGAGAGCCTCAGGTAGCGCGCGCCGACCGCCGCGCGTCGATGTCGGCGAGGATGAGCTCGGCGAGCTCGAGCGCAGCCTGGCCGTCGCGGCCGCTGACGACGCACTCCTCGCCGCTCTGCACGGCCGTCAGGAACGCATCGATCTCCGCGGCCAGTGCGTCGCCCTTCTCGAGATTCCAGGATTCCTCGTCGAGTGGCGATTCGCCGGGTTTCCAGGCGCCGCGGCTCTTGACCTTCTGGACGACGCCCCGACCGAAGTCGATCGACACGTACTGCTGATCCTGCCAGACGCGGAACTTGCGCTCGGCTTTGGTCGATGCGCGCGACGCCGTGACGTTGGCGATCGCGCCGTTGGCGAACTCGATGCGGGCATTGGCGACATCCACGCTCTGCGTCAACGCGGCTATGCCGATGGCCGACACGCGGACCGGCACTGCATCGACGAGCGACAGGATCACGTCGAGATCGTGAATCATGAGATCGAGCACGACGCTGACATCCGCGCCGCGGGCGTTGAACGGCGCGAGCCGATGGCACTCGATGAAACTCGGCCGGTCGAGGCCTTCGCGCGCGGCGAGGAGCGCCGGATTGAAGCGCTCGATGTGCCCGACCTGCAGCCTGAGGTCGCCGGCTTCGGCGATGCGATTGAGCTCCGCAGCCTCCTGGCTCGTCTCGGTCATCGGTTTCTCGACGAGCACATTGATGCCGCGCTCGAGGAAGAACTTGCTGAGCGCATAGTGGGCTCGCGTGCTCGCAGCGATGCTGACTGCCTCAACGCGGTCGGCAAGATCGCGATAGTCGGGAAAAAACTCGCAGCCGAGCTCCGCCGCCACGGCGCGCCCGGCTTTGTCGTCGATATCCGAGACGCCGACAAGCTCGGCGCGGGGATTTCTGGCGTATTTCTGCGCGTGAAAGCGGCCGAGATAGCCGACGCCGACGACACCGACATTCGTCAGGATCACCCGCGGGCCACCCCGCGCTCGGATTTCTCGATGAATTCGACGAGATGACGGACCGCGTCATCCTGATCGCATTCGGCGCGGATACGGCTCACGATCTCATCTACCTTTGCCGAGCGGTCGAGTGCGATCCGCACGGCATTCTCGATGTTCTTGCGCTGCTCCGGCCCGAAGCCGGCGCGCTTCAGGCCGACCTTGTTGACGGCCTTCGGCGTCGCCCAGTGCCCCTCGGCGATCGTGTACGGCAGGATGTCCTTGTTCGCGAAGGCGCCGGCGACGAGAAAGCTGTAGGCGCCGATCCGCACGAACTGCGTGACCCCGACGAGGCCGCTCAGCAGGGCATGGTGCTCGACGGTGATATGACCCGCGAGCTGTGTGGCGTTGGTGATGACGACGTGATCGGCGATCTGGCAGTCATGGCCGAGATGCGCGAACGCCATGATGAAGCAGCGATCGCCGACTCTCGTGACGCCGCCGCCCTTTTTCGTGCCGAGGCTGATGCTGACGTACTCGCCGATCCGATTGCCGTTGCCAATGACGAGCTCGGTCGAGCCCTGGTTGTAGCTATAGTCCTGCGCGGGACCGCCGAGCACGGCGCCGCACTGGATGAGATTCTGCGCACCGATCCGCACCCGGCCGTACGTGCTGCCGATCCGCGCATGCGACTCGACGACAGTCTCTTCGCCGATGACGACGTCGCCTTCGATGACTGTGTAAGGACCGATTGTGGCCGAAGCCGCGATCTCGGCCGTAGCCGACACGATCGCGGTGGGATGAACGCTCAACGCGCCTCGTCCTAACCGCTGACGGCGTTGTCGACCGTGCTCTCGGTCGCGAGCGCGCCGACGAGATCGGCGACGGAGTCGAATCCCTGACGTTCGAGGTAGGCCGCGATGCCGTGGTTGATCTTGCGCGCGGCCAGCGGGTCGTAGAACAGCGCCGTGCCGACGCCGACGGCCGACGCGCCGGCGAGCATGAACTCGACGGCGTCGTTACCGGTTTCGATTCCACCCTGGCCGATGATCGGCACCTTGTGCCGGGCCGCGACCGCATAGGTCTTGAAGACCTTGAGCAGGGCAATCGGCCGGATCGCGGGCCCCGAAAGACCGCCCTGGACATTGCCGATCACGGGCCGTCGTTCCTCGATGTCGATCGCCATTCCCATCAGAGTGTTAATCACGGCGAGCCCGTCGGTGCCGGCGTCGATACAGGCCTGCGCATTGGCCGCGATGTCGGTCTGATTCGGCGACAGCTTGGTGATCAACGGTTTCGTCGTGACTTTGCGGCAGGCCGCGACGACCTGCGCCGACATGTCGGGATAATTGCCGAAGGCGACGCCGCCTTCCTTGACGTTGGGGCAGGAGATATTGATCTCCATCGCGTCGATCGGCGACTGATCGAAGATCCGCGTGACTTCGGCGTATTCCTCGATCGTCGAGCCGCAGACGTTGGCAATGAAGCGCGTCTCCGAGAAATCGAGCGTCGGCAGGATCTTCTCGACGACATGCCGCGCGCCGGGATTCTGCAGGCCGATCGCGTTCAGCATGCCGGCCGGCGTTTCCCAGACGCGGTGCGGGCGGTTGCCGAGGCGCGGCGCGAGCGTCGTGCCCTTGAGCACGATGGCGCCGGCGTCGCGATTGCTGAAGCCGCGGACGCGTGTATATTCCTCGCCGAAGCCGACACAGCCCGAGAGCAGCACGATCGGCGAGCGGAGCGTTAGCCCGCAGAAGCTGATCGGCAGTTCGGGTGCGGCGTCCACCTGGCCATTATCGTGTTCCACCTGATCCTCTATCAACCGGAGATTCCGCCGAACACGGGCAACATCATCCGGCTCTGCGCGAACGTCGGCGCCTGCCTGCATCTCGTCCGCCCGCTGGGCTTCGAGCTCGACGAGGCGAAGGTGCGGCGCGCGGGGCTCGACTACCGCGAGATGGCGCAGGTCTTCGAGCATGCGGATCTCGAGGCCTGCCTCAAGCGCCTGGCCGCCTGCAGGGTCTTCGCCCTGACGACGAAGGCGAAGCGATCCTTCTTCGCGGCAGAGTTCGCGCCCGGCGACGCCTTCCTGCTGGGACCGGAGACGCGCGGCCTGCCGCCGGAGATCCTGGCGGACTATCCCGACGAGCGGCGGCTTCGCCTGCCGCTGCGACCGGGCAATCGCAGCCTCAATCTCTCGAATGCCGCTGCGGTCGCGCTCTACGAGGCCTGGCGCCAGCAGGGGTTTGCCTGTGCTGAGTGGGGCGAGGCAGAGACGGCGACGTTGCCGTCCACACCGCCCAAGTCGGCGAGCCCTCCCTAGGGACAGCCTCCAGCCGCAAGCCTATACTGCGATGTCGCGTACTCGAGGAGTGTGGTCATGCGTATTCCCGCTGCCGTCAGGAAATCGTTACCCGGCTTGCTTGCGCTTTGCCTTGGTGGCTGGTCAGGATCGGCGGCGCTGGCGCAGGGCGAGCGCTACGAGACCGAGCGCGGCAGCCTCTACCTCGGAGTCTTCATCACCGACCGCGCGACCGACACGCGGCTCGATTCCGACAGCGGCATCGGCACCGACATCGATTTCGAGGAGGATCTCGGCTTCGATCGCTCGATGTCGGTGGCCCGCCTGGGCGGCACTTTCTATCTGCAGCCGCGCCAAAGCATTGACTTCGGTGTCTTCGATCTGTCGCGCGACGCGAGCCGGACCATTGACGAGACGATCGAGTTCGGCGACCAGACCTTCACGATCAATACGCTGATCACGTCGACATTCGATCTGACGATCACCAAGGTCGATTACACTTTCGCGCCGCTGAGCCGCCCCGGCGGCTACCTCGGCTTCAATGCCGGCTTCTACATCGCCTCGACGGAAGTCTCGCTGGCCGCTGTCGGACCGAGCTTTTCGGCCAATCGCGAGTCGGAAGACCTGACCGCGCCGCTGCCGGTCTTCGGCCTGCGCGGCGAATTCGAGGTCACCGACCGCATCACGCTCGGCGGCGCGGCGCAGTTCTTCAAGATCGAGATCGACGACACGAGCGGCAGCCTGCGCGACATCTACATCGGCGCCGATTACAGCTTCAAGGAAAACTACGCGATCGGCCTCGCCTACAACGACGTGACGATGCGGATTACCGCGGAAGAAGATGGCGGCTTCCGCGGCGAACTCGACTGGGGCTACGACGGCTGGCTCATCTATTTCAAGGCAGGGTTCGGCAGCAACGCAAATCTCTAGGCCAAACGCGCTGACACTGACATGGCCGCTCGTTGCGGCCCTGCTGGCGGCTTGCACGCAGGGGCAGGATGCGGCTCCGGCGCCGAGCGCCACCGATCTCGTTGACGACGGGATCAACACCGAGGTTTACGAGTGCCGCCCCGCGGGCCGCGACGCCTTTGAGCTCACCGTGCGTCGCGGCGCGGCGGAGCTCGCGCTCTGGCTGCCGCCCGCACTCGAACGCCCGTATCTCGTGCTCAGCGAGGAGTATGTCGGGTCAAGGTTCACGGGCGTCTACCGCGAAGGGGACGTCATGCTCGATCTCGCCGACGAGTCGGTCGAGCTCAGCGTCGGCGATGAACGATTCACGGCCTGTCACGAGAATCGCCTGCGCTCGGTCTGGGAACACGCCAAGCTCACCGGCGTAGATTTCCGCGCGACAGGCGAGGATCCAGGCTGGTATCTCGAGATCCGCGACGGCGACCGCCTCGACTTCCGTTCCGCGCTCGACGAGGCGCTGCTCACGCTGCAGATGTCGGCAATCCGGCTCCAGTCGGGCGCCGCGGGCGCGAGCTATCGCTCGACCGCCGGTTCGTTGCAGATCGTCGCGGAGATCTCCGCGACGCCATGCACGGTCGCCGACGGCCTCGGCCTGTCGGGCGTGACGGTCGTCGTGACGCAAGGGGAAAGGCGCCTCGGCGGCTGCGGCCGACCGCTGCACTGAGACGGCAGACGCTGACGCGGCCCTTGTTTCAGGCTCTCGACTTCGCGGCCCTGCGGTCCGCTCGTCTGTCGCCGGCGACGGCGGGCCGCTGACGCGGCCCTTGTCTTCGCTCAGTGCTCGCGCATCAGCGGCCGGCGCATCAGCGCCGTGACCGCGTCTCGCGGATCCAGCCGCTCGTAGAGCACCTGATAAAGCTGCTCGGCGATCGGCATGTCAATGCCATTCCGGGCAGCCACGAGATGCACGGCGCGCGCGGCGAAATAACCTTCGACGACCTGGCCGATATGCGCGAGTGCTGCGTCCATCGACAGGCCGCCGGCGAGCGCTAGGCCGAAGCGCCGATTGCGCGAGTGATCGTCGGTGCAGGTCAGGACGAGATCGCCCATGCCGGCGAGGCCCATGAAGGTCTCGCGGCGCGCGCCGAGCGCCGCGCCGAGCCGCGTCATCTCGGCCAGTCCGCGCGTGAGGAGCGCAATTCGCGTGTTCGCCCCGAAGCCCAGGCCGTCGGAGAGTCCAGCGCCGATCGCATAGATATTCTTCGTGGCTCCGCCGACCTCGACGCCGATCATGTCGCTGGAGAGGTAGGCGCGGAAGGTCTCGGTCGAAATCGCTTCGGCGATGTGCCGGGCGTAGTCCTCGTCGGCTGAAGCGATGGTCATTGCGCTCGGGAGCTCTCTCGCGACCTCGGCGGCGAAGGTTGGTCCCGAGAGCACGGCCGTCGGCAGTCCGGCGGGCATCGTCTCGGCCACGACTTGATGCGGCAGGCGCCCCGTCTCGATCTCGAATCCCTTGCTCGCCCAGCAGAGTCCCGAGACGCGAACTTTGGTGCCGGCGATGGCGGTGAGCGTGGCGCGGAAACTCAGGCTCGGGACGGCGACGACGACGGCATCAGCGCCCTCGAGCGCCGCCGCGAGGTCGGAGTCTGTTTCGAGATTCGGAGGAAAATCGACGTCGGGGAGGTACTTCGCGTTGCAGCGCGCCCGAGCCATGGCCTCGATGCGTGCGGCGTCGCGGCCCCAGAGCGTGACCTCCCGCCCGGCGCGACTGAACTGGATGGCGAGCGCCGTGCCCCAGGACCCGGCGCCGAGAACGGCGATCCGCCGGTCTCGATTAATGCGTCTCTCCGCCACCTCGCGAATTGCCCGTCCCCGGCGGCGCGAAGGCGGCGGGCGCTGAATCCGACACGGGCATCGACGCCGCCTGCATCTGCGCCTGGCGTTCCTGCAGAGCCTGGGCATAGACAGCGTCGAAATTGATCGGCTGCAGCAGCAGCTGCGGGAAGCCGCCCTTCTGCGCCAGGTCGGAAACCGCCTCGCGCGCGTAGGGATACAGCGTGCCGGGGCAGAAGCTGCCGAGCAGGATCTGGCGCTCCTGATCGGTGTAGCCCTTGAGCGTGAACACGCCAGCCTGGGCGACTTCGATCAGGAAGAGAGTCTGCGTCGCATCTTTCGATTCGATCGTCAGCGTCAGCGTCACCTCGACGGTGTCGTCGCCGATCTTGCGGTTCTTCGCGCCGATGTTGAGCTGCGTGTTGGCCTGAATATTGGCGCCAAATATTTCGGGAACCTTGGGAGACTCGAAGGACAGGTCCTTGATGTAGATCTTCTGCAGCAGGATCTGTTTGCCCTGGTTCTGTTGCGCGGTTTCGTCGGCCATGGTCTTTTTCTCTTTGCTGTTCAGTCGGATTTACGAATTCGTGGGGCTGCCGTCTACTTGACGAGCGGCAGGTTGTCGCCGCGCCAGGCGGCGAGGCCGCCCTTGAGGCTGAAGGCCGAGCCGTAGCCGATCTTGCGCAGGACGTTGGCGGCGCGGCGCGCGTCGGCGCCCGTGTCGCAGACCGTCAGCAGCAGCTTGTCCTTCTTCTTGTTGATCGGGTCGGCATTGCCGGCGAGCGTGCTCAAGGGCATGTTCTTCGCATTGACGATGTGGCCGCCGGCGTAAGATTCGGCCGGCCGGACGTCGATGATCGTCGCGCCCTTGTTGATGAGCTGGACCGCAATCTGGCTCGAGACCTGCACGAGGCCCTGGCCCTTGAGGCGGATCTCGTAAGCCAGGACCGCAAAGAGAAACACCAGGATGCTGCTCGCGAGCAGCGGGTGACTGTTGGCAAAGGCGATGATTTCGCCCATCGACGGTCTCTGGCCGGTTGAAAGAGGGCCGGCATTATAGCAGCGGCGCCAGCACGCAATTCCGCGGCATTCGGCATACACTTTCCGCGTAATGAGGGGCACTGGAATTCTCGGAGGACTCGCGACGCTGCTGGTCGCTCTGATGCCCTGCCGGGGGTTGAGCCAGGACGACCCCGAACGCGAGATCGCGCGCCTGCAAGCCGAGATCTCCCGGCTCCAGCGCGACGTCGAGCGGCAGATCGGCCGCCGCGACGACGGCGCCAGGGAGCTCCGCGAAATCGAGCTCGCCCTGGCCGCGACCGAAGCAGAGCAGCGCCGGATTGCCGCGGCGATCGAGGAGCAGAACCGGCGCAGCGCTGCTATTGCGGTGGAGCAGCGCGCATCGACCGAGCGGCTCGACGCCGAGCAGGACGCACTGGCCGGACAGATTCGCCTGAGCTATATGACGGGCCGGCAGGAGTTCGTCCGCCTGCTGCTGAGCCAGGACAATCCCGCCGACTTCGGGCGCATGCTCGTCTATTACGACTATCTGAACCGGCATCGGGGAGCGCGTATCGCAGCCGTTGATGCCGCGATCGAGCGGCTCGCCGCGCTCGCGCTCGAGAGCGAGGCCGTCGCCGCCGAGCTGGCCGGGCTCGAAGCCGAGCAGGTTGCCAGGGCGGCAGCGCTCGCCGGCGAGCGCGCCGAGCGCCGCGCCCTCGTCGCCGAGCTCGACCGTGCGATCGGCTCGGCGGGCAGCCGCATCGAGCGGATGCGGGCGGAGGAAGCCGAGCTCAACGAGATCATCGAACGTCTCGCGGAGATCGCCGAGGATTTTCCGGTCAACGACGACGCGCCGTTCGCGGCGCAACGCGGCCAGTTGCGCTGGCCCGTGGACGGCCGCCTGGCGGCGCGCTTCGGCGAAGCGCGCGACTCCGAGGGACGACTGCACTGGGATGGCGTGCTCATAGAAGCGGAAGCGGGCGCCGTCGTCCGCGCCGTCTTTGCCGGGCGCGTTCTGCTCGCCGAATGGACGCCGCACATGGGGCTCCTGATGATCATCGACCATGGCGACGGGTATATGAGCCTCTACGGGCATAATTCCGCGCTGCTTCGCGGCGAGGGCGACCTCGTGGCGACGGGCGATCGGATCGCCGAGGTCGGCGATACGGGCGGGCAGCTTGGCGCGGGCCTTTATTTCGGTATCCGCCGCAATGCCGAGCCGGTCGATCCGGGAGCCTGGGCCCGCTGAGCAGCGCTGCCCCGCCCGGCGAGCCTGTGATATGGTTCGCGCAGAGGGGAGCCCCCGGGGAAAAATAACTAGATGACCCTGAGAATTCGAAGCGTTCTCGTGCTCGTGATCGGCACCGTCCTCGGCCTGACGGTCTCGATCGGCAGCTCGATGTTGAGCGATCGGGCCGCCGCGCCGGCGGAGCCTCCGCCCATCGCCGACGAATACCTCGCCCTGCTGGCCGAAGCCATGCAACGCGTCCGTCGCGAGTACGTCGATCAGATCGACGACGAGACGCTCGTCGAGAATGCGATTCGCGGCATGCTCGGCGGGCTCGACCAGCACTCCGGTTATCTCGACGACGAGCAATACGAAGACATCCAGATCGCCACGACCGGCAACTACACCGGCGTCGGTCTCAATGTCGAGCTGCAGGACGGCCAGGTGACCGTCGCCGAGCCCGTCGACGACGCTCCGGCGGCGCGCGCGGGCATTCGGGCAGGCGATGTCGTCGTCGCCGTCGACGATGTGCCGATCGTCAGCGACGGGCTTGCGGCCGCGATCGAGCGCATGCGCGGCGAGCCGGGCACCGAAGTCAGGCTCAGCGTGCGGCGCGGCGACGCGGCCGAACTCCTCGACTTTTCCATGCTGCGCGAGCCGATCCACGTCAGCACCGTGCGCAGCGAGCTCCTGCCGGGCGACTTCGGCTACATCCGCCTGAGCGGATTCACCGACAGCACGCTCGCGGAGCTCGATGCCGCCGCGGCGGCATTCGGGTCCGAAGGCGACGAGCTCAAGGGCCTCGTGCTCGACCTCCGCAATAATCCTGGCGGCGTGCTCCAGGCGGCAGTCGGCGTCGCCGATGCCTTTCTCGAGGAAGGGCTGATCGTTCGCGGCAGCGGTCGCGTGCGTCATGCGCACTTCGAGGAGTTCGCGCGCCCGGGCGACGTCCTCGAGGATGTGCCCCTGGTCGTGCTGATCAACCACGGCTCGGCTTCGGGATCCGAAATCGTCGCCGGAGCGCTCAGTGATCACGGCCGCGCCGCGCTCGTCGGCGAGCGCAGCTTCGGCAAGGGCTCGGTGCAAAGCGTCGTGCCGCTCGGACCCGGCAGCGCGCTCAAGCTCACGACGGCGCACTACCTCACGCCCGATGGCAGGATGATCAACGGCCTGGGCATCGAGCCCGACACCGTCGTCCAGTATCCCGACGATCCCCTGGCCCAGTATCGCGGGCCGGGCAGCGAAGTCACGATCGATCAGGACACACAGCTTCGTCGGGCGCTCGAGTCACTCGGCTACGGAAATATTTCCCTAAGCCGGGCAGAGTAGCGATGAGCGGCCGTGATCCGCGGGTCCGCAATCAGGAGATAGAGCAGGCGCAGCTGCGTGGCTTTGCACGCAGCTTCTCCGAGATCGAGTGGCTGCTGCTCATTCTCGTCACGCTGTACCTGTTCGTGACGCGGCCGGAGGCCGCGCGCGACGTCGTCATCGTGGCGCTGCTCGTCGGGTTTGCGGGCTTCATCGTCATGTTCCGCTTCACGAAGCTGCTCGCCGACCGGGCCGCCGCAAAAATCGCGGTCGAAATCCTCGGCATGATTGCGTTCCTGACCGCGGTGCTCGTGGCGCTCGGCAGCGAGCGCGCGGCGCTGACGAATCTCTATTTGCTGCCGATCATCACGGCCGCGCTGGCCCTGGGGCGTCGCGCCACCACGCTCGTGCTCGTGCTGATCACTACATGCTACCTGCTGATCACGGCGCACGATCTCGGCTACGACGCGCTCAATGCGGCATTTGCGACGTCGGCTGCGAGCGTGCTCGGGCCCTTCGTGCTCGTTGCCTTTCTGACGATACTGCTCGCGGAGAATATCCAGACCGCGAAAGCGCGCATCCGCGAGCTTTCCGATCGCGACGAGCTCACCGAGCTCTACAACGTGCGCGCTTTCAGCAGGCTCGCCGAACGCCATGCGGATTTCGCGCGCCGCTCGGGGTCGGCCTGGGCTCTGCTGTTGCTCGACATCAACGGGCTCAAGTCGATCAACGACAAGTACGGCCATGACGCGGGCTCCAAGGCCGTCAAGCTCGTCGCTGACGCCTTGCTGCGGCTGACGCGCTCGTCGGACCTCGTGGCGCGCTACGGCGGCGACGAGTTCGCGGTCCTGCTCGCGGACGCCGACCGGACGATCGCGGAGGAGGTCGCGCAGCGCATCCGCAACGTCGTCTTCGCGACGACACTCGAAGCCGAGTCGCGCATCGTCCGGGTTCAGGTCGGCGTCGGCGCGGGCTGCATGCCGGGCGACGGCAACACCCTGCAGCAACTGCTGGCCGCGGCGAGCGAGGCGCTCGCGCTCGACAAACAGGGGCGCGAGAAGCCGAAAGGCAAGCTCGTGATCCAGAAGCGCTAGCCGATGAGCGAGCAGAGCCGGTTCCCTTTCTGGGGCGCCATCGCGATTCCGGCGGGCGCGCTCTGGGGCCCGGCGCTGGGCGGCATCATCGGCTGGTTGTTCGGCAACGTGCTCATCGGCGTCGCGATCGGCGCCGGTATCGGCATCGGCGTGGGCCTGTGCCTGTTCTCGGCGGCCGTCGTCGTCGCCTCGAAAGACGTCTAGGATCGGCCGCATGCGGAGAATCTGGTCAATCGCGGGCCGTGCCCTCGGTATGCTGGCAGGCAGCTTCACGACCGCCCTCTGGGTGACGCTGATCTGGGTCCCGTTTGGGGACTTGAGCCTCGACGGCATCGGCGTCGCCGTCGGCGCAATGATGGCGCTCTTTGGCCTCGTCGCGGCGATCGCGTCCTGGCATGGGCATGCGACGGTCGTGTTTTTCTGCTTCGTCGCCTCGTTCTTCGGCGTTGGCAGTTTTGCGCTGAACGTCGACAACTGGTTCCGGATTTTCGGCGTGCTCGACCTCCTGCTGCTCGCCGCGAGCGCTATGATCTGGTACTCCGCGAAGACGACGGCGAAGGAGACAGGTTCGTGAGACTGAGCACGGTACTGACGAGATCGAAGGCGATGCGCTCGGGCGCGGCCGCTGTCCTCGCCCTGGTCGCCGGCGCGAGCCTGGCGGACGAGGCCGGGCTCGAAGAGCTGGCGGCCGCGCGCGAGGTGTGGCAGTCCGCTCACTCCGGCGACTATGTGTTCGCCTACCGCAAATACTGCGAGTGCAATCGCAACGAGCCGCCCGAGACCGTCGTGGCAGTTTCTGACGGCCGCATCGTCAGCGTCTCGCATCGGCACGAGGACACGGGCACCGAGGTGCCCGCGCGCGAGGGCAGCCTCGATCTCTACTGGACGGTCGACGGGCTCTTCGACAAGCTCGCCCGGGCGCTGGCCACTGATGCCGTAGTTCGCGTGGCCTACGATCCCGAGCAGGGCTACCCGACGTCTCTCTTCATCGACTACGCCGCTGCGCTGATCGGGGACGAGACCGACCTGCGCCAGTTTCGCGTCGAGCTGCCTTGAGGCTCGGCGTCAGGCGGGGCTGGCTCCTCGGCACGGCCGTGGTTTATGTCGCCTCGCTCTGGCTGCCCGCCATCGAGGGTCCGGGATTCCCGGCCCAGACAGGGCTCGACGTACTGCGTCAGGGAGCCGGGGCCTTCCGCGACGGCGTCGTCGCCTGGTACGCGAACCCCATGCTCTGGCTGGCCCTCGTTCTCGGGTGGATCGGCGCGCGGCGCTCGGCCCTGGCCTGCGCGGCGCTCGGCATGTTGCTGGCGCTGTCCAGCTTCAGCGCGGGCCTGGCCGCTGAAAGCGCCGGGCGCAGCGTCCCCCCGTTCAGCTACGGCGCCGGGTTCTATGTCTGGCTGGGGGCGTTTGCCCTGGCCCTGGTCGGCCTTTTCCGGGATTGACCGGCAGCTTGGGCCAAGCTTAGAGTCGGCCTGTGCTATAGGCACATGGGTCCGGCTGGACGAGATACTTCAAGCGCAAAAAACTTGCCTGCAGACGATCAAGTCCACCTCATCTAGCGCTTGATTTCACGCCGTTGATCGAGTCGCTAGCTGTTGCAAGCGGCGTGAGTAGCTCGAATGAATATCTACGTTGGTAACTTGTCCTACGGTATGACCGAAGACGAGCTGCGTGACGCATTCGCGGCATACGGCGACGTGACTTCGGCCAAGATCCTGATGGATCGGGAGACGGGCCGCTCGCGCGGCTTCGCCTTCGTCGAGATGCCGAACAAGAGCGAAGGCGAGGCTGCGATCGCCCAGCTCAACGGCAAGGATCTGGGGGGTCGCACGCTACGCGTGAATGAGGCGCGACCCAGAGAGCGCCGCTAGGCTGATCGCCTTCCAGGATCAGCTGCCCCACAACCACTGTTTTGGTTGTGGCCCGGACAACCCGCACGGGCTCTGCATCAAGAGCTACTGGGCGGGTGAAGATCAGAGCGTGGCGCATTTCTCGCCACGTCCCTGGCACTGCGCCGGTCCAAAGCACTTCGTCAACGGCGGCATCCTCGCCACGATCATCGATTGTCACTGCGTCTGCACGGCGATGGCGGCGGCCTATCGCGACGCCGGGCGCGAGATCGGCAGCCCGCCCGGGCTGCACTACGCGACTGCCAGGCTCGAGACCGAATACCGGCGTCCGACGCCGATCGACGCCGAGCTCGCGCTGCATGCGCGCATCGTCGCGAGGACAGAAACCACTTATGTCCTGTGCTGCGAGCTCAGCGCGCGCGAGAAGACCTGCGTCAGCGCTCGCGTCGAGGCCATCCGCGTTCCGGAGAGCTGGATACTCGCGCCGCGCGCCTGAACCGAAAATCGCTCGCTATAATGCGGCCACAAGAACAAGGAAGGTTGTCGCAGGCATGCACTATCTCAAATGGACGCGTACCGAGCTCGCCACGCTGACGATGCCCGCGCTCTACACGGAAGTGGACGAGGACGGCTGGGTGCAGCGGGAATTTGCGATCGACGACGACGGCACCGTTGCCGAAATGCTCGTGCCTTCGACGAAGCGGCCGGGCTGGTTCGGCCTCGCGCGCTTGTCGGCCGCGATGCTCGAGAGTAACGTGACGCAGGCCGAGTTCGAGTCGCTCTGGCAGGCCGGCGTAAACCGCTAGAGAAAATTTCAAGGCGCCCGTAGCTCAGCTGGATAGAGCGCTGCCCTCCGGAGGCAGAGGTCAGGGGTTCGAATCCCTTCGGGCGCGCCACCGCCGATTCCGGGAAGTCCGTTCCACGATCGGCTGAAGGCGGACACATCGCCTGCCATGGCTAGGCCATTCGTCGTTCCAGTTTGAGTTTCCTTCGCTTCCAGTCGGGCATTACCTGCGTGAGCAGTTTGATGAAGGCCTGCCCGTGGTGAGCATGCCGCAAGTGGCAAAGCTCGTGCGTAATCACGTAGTCGATCGTATCAATGGACGACTTGAGCAGGGCAGGATTGAGGATTAGCTTGCCCGCGGGCGTCATCGATCCCCACCGCTGCCTGAGGTGTCGGACTACCAGCTCCGCAGGGACAAATGCATCAGGGGTTCGAAAGAGCTTCCGACAATGTGACAGCCGCTCTGTGAACTTCAGCCGGGCGCGTTCTCTGTACCATTGGTCCGCCAACTCGCGGACGCGCTCTGTACTTTTGGTCCTTGAGGTGTGAACGACCAGTTCGCCTCGATACAGTCTTACATCCTCGTGGCTGTCTCGAATCACTCGGAGCTTGTACTGCCGTCCCAGGTACAGGTGCGTCGCCCCGGAAACATAGAGCCGATCTGGCGTGCGCGGTAGGAACTGCTCAAAGTATCCCAGCTGCTTCTTGATCCACGGCACGCGTTTCCGGACTATCTCAACAATCTTATCGGCCGACGCGTGGGCAGGCGCGACCACGTCAATGGTGAGGCGCGGGTCAACGCTGATCGACAGAGTCCTTCGTTCCCGTCGTTGAAGCCGAACTTGCAGCGTTTCCGTGCCATAGGAAATATCCAGCTGCTTTACGCTCATCCTGGAAACCGTGCGCGCGCGATGTCCATGATCTGAAGCTCGACTTCATCGAGATTGTCCATGGGTATTTCTATGCCTTTCTCATCTCTCACAACATCGAAGAAATAGTCATCGATGGCATTTTTCATTTTGTTCTGCGCTATCTCATTCGACCATACGTCGACGATGTGATGCTCCTTGATGATTTCAATGATCGATCGCGCGATATCGGCGGCGAGATCATCGTTGGCACTCGCGTTGATCGATCGCAAAATCGGCTCGACGATTCCGAAGACGGCCTGGGCGTCTTCATTGCCATTGATGCTGTCCGGGACCTGTCGCCCGCGGTCCTTGCGCGCGACCCGGCTCGCGAGGTCGACGACGTTGTTCAGGTAGTCTTTTTCGGAAATTCTCTTCGCACGATAGTCCCGAAGCGCTTCCTCGAGCATGTCCTTGAAGCGCCGGTAGAAAGCCGGGTCTTCATCCATCCGCTCAGTGATGGTTCGTCTCGTCGCGCTTGCGATGCGATCTGCCTTCGACGCCGCTGTCGTGCCTGCTTCTTCGATTACCTTCGTTAGCGCGTCGGGGTCATTGATGTTTACGGCCCCAATGATGATCCGTGCGGGTGATGCGGTGACATGATCATCGAGCAGTCGCTGAATCTTCGGCTCATATTCCTTGACGTCGACCGTCTCCTGATAACGCACTTGCACAGAGCGCTTGAGCTCGGAGAAAGACTTCCAGTCGCGCTTGAAGACCTCTATCTGCGGCTCCTCGAAAACATCGTAGAGCTTTTCTGAAGAGAGCGAGATGTGCAGACAGCGGGCGAAAGCACGCAGACGGGCATAGAACTCATGGCGTTTCGGTTCGTCGCCGAGGAGCTGCTCGAACTGCTCCATGTCCTTCTTGTTTTTTATCTCCTTGAATAGATCCCATAGCTGGTTATGGAGCTGGGGCAGACGGCGAATCTCTTCGCGGATGTCGTGCAGCGCTGCTATGAGGTCCTCATTGTCGTACCCGTGGAACGCGCTGTAGGTTGTCAGGGCACGGTCCAGCTCGCCCAGCAGACCCTCGTAGTCGATGATGAAGCCGAATTGCTTTTCTTTTCCGTCTTCTTCGAACAGGCGGTTTACGCGGGCGATCGCCTGCAGAAGGCTGTGCTCTCTGAGCGGCTTGCAGACATAAAGCACGGTATTCCGGGGGGCATCAAACCCCGTGAGCAGTTTTGATACGACGATCAGAATCTCGGGATCGCCGGACGCCTTGAAGTCGTCGATGATTTGACGATTGTATTCGGCCTCCGTCTTGTACTTGGCCATCATCCCGTCCCAGAACTTGCGAACGAGATCCGTCGATTCCTTGTCGACTTCCTCGTTGCCCTCCTTGTCATCGGGAGGCGAGATTACGATCTCGCTGGACACGTGGCCGATTTCGTCGAGGACTTCCTTGTAGCGGATCGCGGCGGCCTTGGACGGGGCGACCAGCTGCGCCTTGAAGCCCGTTCCCTGCCAGAAGCGCCGGTAATGCTCGGAGATATCGAAAGCCTTGGCGCGGATCGCCTGCCCCGTCTTGGCCAGCGCGTCCATTCGTGAAAACTTGCGCTTGAGGTCCGCCTTCTGTTTTTCCGTCAGTCCTTCGCTGATCTTCTCAAACCAGCTATCGATGACATCGCCGCTGACGTTCTGCTCGACCAGGCGTCCTTCGTAGAGCAGAGGGACAACGGCTTCGTCGGCGACCGCCTTGTCGATCGCGTACTCGTCAATGAGTCCGCCAAAGGTATGCAGTGTGTTCTTCTCCTTCTTCAGGAGGGGTGTTCCGGTGAACCCGATGTAACACGCCCTGGGCAGAGTTCTGCGCATCTTCAAGGCGTGACTTCCAAAGCCGCCATAGCGACCTGTTTGGCTGCGATGGCTCTCGTCGACGAGCACGAAGATGTTTGTGTCCTCGTCGCGGAAGTCGCCCGCCTTCATGGCGGTGTCGAACTTGTTGATGATTGTCGTTATCAGGGCCTTCCTGTTCTTGATGAGTTCAAGCAGATTCGAGCCGGTCACGGCCCGCACTGGCTCCAGCTCACAGGACTTGAACGTTCCCTTGATCTGTTTGTCCAGATCGTCCCGGTCGGTGACGATGATGAGCCTTGTGTTTGTAATATCCCTGTCGAGAGCCAGCGCGCGGCCAAGCATCACCATCGTGAGAGACTTGCCCGATCCTTGCGTGTGCCACACCACGCCGCCTTTGCGCCTGCCGTCCTGGTCGTACTCCTTCAGGCGGTTCACGGCTGCCCGGATGCCGAAATACTGTTGATGGCGGGCGATCTTGCGGATACCCCCTTCGAACACCGTAAATCGCCTGATCATGTCCAGCAGGCGCTCGGGGCGGCACAACCCGTAGATCAGGCGATCCTGCGCACTAATCGCCCGGTCACCGGCAGACGCCAGTTCATCGAAGAACGTCCGCGCATCCGCGAAGTCTCCGGAGAATATCGCCGCCTTGTGTTCGCTGGTCAACGGCTTATTGATCGCGGTCAGGATGTCCTCATCCTTGTCATCCTTGTCGCGCCAGATTTGCCAGAACTTCCGAGGCGTACCGATCGTTGCGTAGCGAGCCTCCTGCCGCTTCATGCTGACCAGCATCTGGGCGTAGTGAAAAAGTTGCGGAATGTTGTCTTCGCTCTGATAGCCAATGAGCTGGCTGTCTGCCTTCTTTAGCGATTCCGTGGGGCGCTTGTTCTCTATGACGATGAAAGGGATGCCGTTCACGAAGCACACAATGTCGCAGCGCCTCGTTTTCGTGCTCGCCGTGCGCTCAACGGTCATCTCGGCGGTAACGTGATAGACGTTATTCTCCGGGTGCTGCCAATCGACATACTTGAAGGAATAGCTCTTGCTATCGCCTTCGATCGTTTTGGCAATCGTTGTGCCAAGAACGAGCAGGTCGTAGACGTCCTGGTTTGTTCCGCGCAGCCCCTTCAGTCTGTCGGGAGTGGGTTTGAGGCGGCGCAGCGCTTCATGCGAGTCCTGGATGTCAAACGGATAAGCCTTGCCTCTGTAAGTGAACGAATTGAGCCTGAGCATCTGCTCAAGCAGCACTTCGTCCAGAATGACATTGCGTGGCTTGTCTCGGAGTTTGTCCGCCGCTAATTGCGACAGTGGTTCGAAGCCGAGCGCAACCAGTGTTTGAAGCGCCGGGACTTGCGATTGATACTTCTCAGCAGGGTTGAAGCCTGCCTCCTTGGACGTCGCGTTCATGCGGCCTCCGGCTTGACCTGCCACTCACCTGTCAGCAGTTTCTGCATGAGGCCGCGCTTTTGCTGTTTCAGAAGAACGATTTCGTTGTTAATTAGCTCCAGCTCTCTACTTGCGCAATTCAACGCTTCCGCGATTTCGACCTGCCGATTCAATGGGGGAACGGGCAGCGTAATTGAGCCTAAGTCAGAAAAACTGACGGTTTCTCGAACACTTCCTTGGGCGGCCAGGCGAATTCTCTGCCTAGCTTCTGCCGATGCTAGCCAGTGACGAAAATAGTCAGCGGCCAGTGTCTCCTTAGCTTTGAATACGACGTACATCGGGCTCAGTACGCCATTCGGCCAATCATCGAGACGGGCGATTGAGCCGACGTTTATTCGTGACGGGTTGTAGGCGTACTGACCCTGTCGGACTACCTTGTAGTTGGACAGACTCGCTGAAGCTACGCGATGTGCGAACATTTCTTCAGCTAGAACGAATCCTGCAGAGTTCGTTACGCTTAGGATTCGCTGTACGTTCTCGTCACGATTTCGCTCTGATAGCTCGCTAAGATGATCACGAAGGTGCTCTTGGCTGTACTGAGCGTTGTTTATGAGCCGCGTGGAGAGACCTGAAAGCAGCTGTACTTTGGCTGATGCTAGTGTTTTAAGCTGGTCTATAGCTTCATCCCAAGTCTGCAGGATTTCGCCAATCTTGGCTTGTTCACCTCGAGGAGGCAGGGCGATGGCGGCTTCCTTGAGTATCGCTAGGTTGATATGTGGTTGCCCGGTTTGAGTTACCGAACTTTCAACGTAACGTTGGAAGAATGGCGACTGTAAGAAATGGAAGATATATTCGGGGTCTGCAGCATTGGGATCTGTAATGACAGCCATTTGGCTTTGACAGATAATGTATTGCTTGTAACGGGAAGTTGAGCGGATTCTCGAAACTTTCCCGTACGTGCTGCCACGCTGCACAACGATAATGTCACCCGGTTCCGCTACACTCTTCCGAAGCTTGCGAGCTTTGTCCTCACTAACGAAAACAAATTCGCCGTCTATGTGCGGCCCTATTTGGTTCGAAACACGAATTACGGGAATGCCATGAGGGACATAGTCACCCTGCGTCAAATCTGACCCGAACGGCCCCCCTATAACTCGACCGTTTGGACCAACGGCTTTCACGAGCGGAAGGACTCGCCACCCTTTACGCATTGATTCCAAGCTCCTTCAAGTGTGTTGTCATCTGCGACCGTACCTGGGCGAGCTCGGTTTCTATACCGTTGATCTCCTTCTGCAATGCTGCAATGTCAATCTCTTCTTCCGGCTCGAACGTATCTACATAGCGCAGGATGTTGAGGTTGAACTCGTTCTCCGCAATCTCTTCCGGTGCGGCGAGATGAGAGTACTTGTCGATCTCTTTGCGGTTCTTGTAGGTATCGAGCACCTTGGCAATGTGGACGACTGTCATCGTGTTCACGGTTTTGTCCGCCATGAACTCTCTGCTCGCATCGACAAACAGCACGTCTTTGCGCTTTTCGTTCGCGCCCCCTTCTTCACGAGAGCGATCGAACACTAGGATTGCGACTGGAATGCCGGTAGTGGTGAAGAGATTGGCGGGCAGGCCGATTACGGCATCGAGCAGGTTCTCCTCGATCAGCGCCTTGCGGATCGTCCCTTCGGCGCCGCCACGAAACAGCACGCCGTGCGGCACGATGACCGCGACCCGTCCGGACTGACGTTTTGCGATCTCGATCATGTGCGTGATGAAGGCGTAGTCGCCCTTTGATTTCGGCGGGATGCCGCGCCAGAAGCGGTTGTATTGATCCGTATCGGCGCTCTCCGCGCCCCACTTATCGAGAGAGAAGGGAGGATTGGCAACCACCACATCGAACTTCATGAGCTGATCGCCCTCGATCAGCGCAGGGCTGTTGAGTGTGTCGCACCACTCTATCCGTGCGGCGTCTTTGGCATGCAGGAACATGTTCATGCGAGCGAGCGCCCAGGTCGCGCCGTTCACCTCCTGGCCGTAGAGCGCATAGTTGTCTGTTCCGACTTGCTCGGCGGAGCGGATCAGCAGCGATCCTGAGCCGCAAGCCGGATCGCAGATCGTGTTGCCCGGCTTCGGGGCCACGAGCTTTGCCAGCAGCGTTGAAACAGCAGCAGGCGTATAGAACTCGCCCGCCTTTTTGCCTGCGTCAGAGGCGAAGCGTGAAATCAGATAGATGTAGCACTCGCCGATAATGTCTCCAGTAACGCGCGACGGCCGCAGATCGAGCGCGGGCTTGTTGAAGTCATCGAGCAGATGCTTCAGACGCCTGTTGCGGTCTTTGGTCTTTCCGAGATTGGATTCCGAGTTGAAGTCGATGTTGCGAAACACGCCTTCGAGCTTTGTGCGGTTCGCGTCTTCGATTCTTTCCAGGGCGATGTTGATGAGTTCGCCGATGTTGGCTTCGTCGCGCTTCTCATAGAGGTCGTAGAAGCTTGCACCCTTCGGCAGGACGAAGCGTTCGCGCTCCATGCGGCGGCGGATGCGTGTCTCGTCCTCGCGGTACTGCTTCTTGTAGCTCTCGAAGTGATCATTCCAAAGGTCGGAGATGTACTTGAGGAAGAGCATCACAAGGATGTAGTCCTTGTATTGCCCGGCATCGACGACTCCGCGGAACGTATCGCACGCCGCCCACGCGGTCTGATTGACTTCTTGCTGTGTCACTTTGTCGTTCATTTCCAAGTCCTTTCTCAGAATGTTCCACAGGGCGGGCTGTATTGCGCCCGCAGCTCGCGCTCGATCAGCATGCGATTGCGCTCATCGGTGTAGATGGCTGCGACAGCCAACTGCGAATGCCCTTGGCCACGCCAGCACGGGCCCCGGTCGTGGTTGGCAACGCGGTCGCGGATGTTTTCCGATTCGCCGACATCGACGACGTTCCACCTTGCGGTCTGTTGCGACCGGCCCAGGATCACGTAGACCCCGGAGCGTTCTAACAGGCTGTTTTCATTGCCGAACGGTCCGTCGGCGTGATAGTTTCCCAATTGAATGGACATAGTTCACCTCATGAGTTAGTCCGTTCTGATTTGCCCGCCGGCGATTTCGACCGACGGGCGCCTGATCGCCCAGCCCCATTGCCGTGGGGCTGGGCTTCTTGCACCTGCCGAAGCAGGGCAAAACTCATAAATTGCTGCCTCTTCTCCGCGAGCCGCACCATGAGCTCGCGCTCCCGCCGCGCCAGTGCGTCGATTTGCGCGACACGGCGCTGCGTTTCCAGGTCCGGCACGATGACTTCCAGGTCCTCGATGCAGCGCTTGGGAATCATCCGCAGACCGGTCCCCCGCGCGCATGTATCGAAGTAGCGCTGGGAACGGGGTTGATTGATGAACCACGTCAGGTATCGGGGGTCGAGGAGATTGCAATCTGGCCGCAAGAGCAGGAGCGGCTGCATGACGACTGCGGTTCCCGCCGTGTCAGGCAGGACGAAGGCTGCCGTGTTGGGCTCACCTCGCGAACGGAACAGCACGTCACCCGCGCCTGCGCGGTAACGGTCAAGCGGGCCCGCCAGCAGGAACAGCGGGATGCTCGACAGGTCGATTTCCTGCTCGCCTCGCAGGTCTCGAAGCTGGATCGCCTGTTCTCCGCCGTGAACTGCGGGTTCCAGTCGTCCACGGGCGGTAAACCCGCTTCGAATCTCGCATATGGACGAGAGCTTTCCCGATTTGAATCTGTAGCTCATGCTACAGATTGAATCATGATTGTCGACCGAGAGTCAACAAAAAAGTTCTGTAGCATTCTCTACAGAGATATTACGTGTGGAGTGTGATATGTAGTATTAGATAAATAATTGGAATGGATATATTTTTATATATATATTCTTGCTGAGGCGACTTTCAAACGATATATTACTACATATGTTCTAAGCCTGACGATATAGATATACAGATCATCCAACTGAGGCAAACATGACATACGCAACGCAGGAAATAGCAGAGGTTCTGAAAACTGCCCGGGAGGCCAAGGGTCTGAGCCAGCGTGCGCTCGCCAGCCTGGCAGGTGTACCGCAAAGCCATATCTCCAAGATCGAGAGCGGGGCGGTCGACCTGCGCCTGTCGAGCCTTGTCGAGATCGCGCGCGCACTGGATCTTGAAGTAACGCTTGTACCACGCAAGAACCTCTCAGCTGTCCAGTCCATCATACGGAGCAGTGAGAGACCGGCACCGCAGAGCGTTCCCGGCCCGTCACCCGTCCGCGAACTGCAGAAGCTGCAGAACATTGTTCGCAGCACCCTACAGGAACATCCGTCCGTCAAGGAGCTTGCGCAGATTCAGAGACAGGCCCGCGACCTGCAACGGCTGGCAACGCTACAGATGCCTGATCTCAGTGCTGTGCGCGAGGCAGCCAAAGCCGTGGAGGCGTTCCGCCACAGCACAGCACACATGGATGAACTGCGCCGCTCACTCTCCGATCTTCAGCGCTGGCGCAATTCTCTCGTGCACGAAGCGTCGCATATCGAAGCCATGAAGCCTGCCTATAGTCTTGAGGAGGACGATCATGGCTGATGTGTTCGTTCTCGAAGTCCTGCTCTATGGCATGTCGATCGGTACGCTTACGCGTGTCGAGAGCGATCGCACGCTCTTCGCTTTCAACAAAGAATACATTGAGGATAAAGATCGGCCCGTCCTCGGACTGGGCTTCAAGGACAACCATGGGCAGCTCATCACAGACTTCCGGCTCTACCAGACGGCAGTTATGCCGTTTTTCTCGAACCTGCTACCGGAAGGCCACTTGAGAAAGTATCTCGCTGAGCGCGGCGGCGTCAGTGAAAAGCGGGAGTTCTTCTTGCTGTGGCTGCTCGGCGCTGATCTTCCGGGTGCGATCACCATCCGGCCAACAGATGGCGAAGCACTGCCGCCATTCGATGACGATGGTGACGACCATCATCGCGATGACGAGCGGCGTGCCAAGGCTCTGCGCTTTTCTCTCGCCGGTGTGCAGCTCAAGTTCTCCGCTGTTACCAAAGCCACCGGCGGACTGACCATTCCCGCCAAAGGCATTGGCGGGTCGTGGATCGTCAAACTCCCGTCCGAAAAATTCGAGGGCGTGCCGGAGAACGAGTATTCGATGCTCACGCTCGCTCGGCTTCTTGGCATGGATGTTCCCGCAATAGAACTCAAGGAGCTGAAAGATATCGAGAACCTTCCCGAGGGCATCGATTCCCTCAAAGGCAAGCACGCGCTCGCAATCGAGCGCTTTGACCGGCTCAGTGACGGCAGCGCCGTGCACTTCGAGGATTTTGCACAAATTTTCGGTCTCTATCCGGCCGAGAAATACGACAAAGCGAGCTCGATGAATATCGCCAGCGTCATTGGGGCGGAAAGTGGTGAGGATGATGTCGCCGAGTTCATACGGCGGCTGACCTTCAATTCTCTGATCGGCAATGCCGATATGCACGTCAAGAACTGGTCGATGATCTATCCCGACCGGCGCACCGCGCGCATTGCCCCTGCGTACGATTTCGTTTCGACAATTCCATATCTTCCTGATAGGTCCGCTGGGCTCAAATACAGTCGGACGAAACGGTTTGATGAATTTTCCGAGGACGAACTCTCACACCTCGCGGCGCGGGCCCGACTTCCAGAAACGCTTGTTCTCAACACTGCCCGGGAAACAGTCGACCATTTCCATGAGCAGTGGGCAAAGGAGAAGAAAAACCTGCCTCTCCATACGGACGTCATCACGTCCATCGAGGCACATCTCAAGAAGATTCCGATTGCCCAGTCGCGGGAAGCTGCCTAGACGGCTTCTGTTCGCGCGCGTATCTGCTAGTTCACTTCAGTTTCGCTTGCCGCTTCACGTTCTCGAAGGACGTAACGTGTCGCTGAGTTGTTCTCGGCGTGCCCACGTAATGACGGTGCTCGCCGAGCAGGCACTTGGTGACTGACGATTTCGGGACCTCCATTCGATTCTTCAGTCTTGAGCGGCGCCCGTGTCAAGGAACGACAAATGAAGCTCTTGCCTGGACCGATTCGTACACACCTGCTTCGCAACGGCGAAATTGCCGCTCGCGCACGGAATCGGAGTAACGGCGAACCAGATTTCATCCCGGTCGTTAAACTGTTTACGCCCGACGCTGCGTGCACTTGGCTACTGACACAACTTGACCCCCGCGAGCCGGATGTTGCCTACGGTCTTTGCGATCTCGGCCTGGGCTGCCCGGAACTCGGCGACGTTCGCGTCAGCGAGCTCGAAACTGTGCGGGGCCGGCTCGGCCTTCCTGTCGAACGCGACGAGCATTTCAGGGCGAGCTACACGATTCGGGTTTACGCCCGCGCCGCACAGAGCGCAGCAAGAATTACCGAGTGCGAGAGGGCACTAGCGCAAGCTGCGTCCGGCATCGAAGCGAAAAAGCAGAGCGTGCCGTGATGGTTCACGGTCCCCACAGACTGCCTGTGTAGCCTGCGCTGCGCGGGCTGTATCATGCCGCTCCCGGCCGGAAAAGCGGATCGCCGACGTGCGGCGCGACGACTTCAATCTCTTCACGAATTTCGAGCGGCAGTGGCGCGCGCGCCAGAACGAGCTGCTGCTGACGACGGTCGACGAGCAGAGCTTCAGCTGGCGCCAGCTTGACGTCCTGTCGGCCCGCATTGCGCGTACGCTCCTGGCCGCTGGCGTCGCCGCTGGCGACCGCGTCTCGGTACAAGCCGAGAAGTCGCCTGAAAGCCTTTGCCTCTATCTCGCCTGCCTGCGCGCCGGCTTTGTCTACCATTCGCTGAATCCCGCGTATCAGCGTTCGGAGCTCGAGTTCCTGCTCGGCGATGCGGAGCCCGCCGCGGTGATCTGCGACGCGCAACGCGAAACTGTCGTCGCACCACTCGCGCGCCAGTCCAGCGCGCGCGCTGTGCTGACCCTGAACGCGGACGGCAGTGGCAGCCTCATGGCGGAAAGCGCGAGGCAACCGGATGGATTCGACACGGTGCCGCGCGACGGCCGCGACGCTGCGGCGCTGCTTTACTCCTCGGGCACGACCGGGCAGCCGAAGGGTATCGTGCTGAGTCATGCGAATCTGCTGAGCAATGCCGAAACGCTTGTCGAGGCTTGGGGATTCACCGCTCACGATCGGCTGCTGCATGCGCTGCCGATGTTTCACGTCCACGGGCTCTTCGTCGCGCTTGGTTGCGCGCTGCTCGGCGGCGCAACGATGCGTTGGCTCGCGAGCTTCCGCGCCGCCGAAGTCATTCGCTTCCTGCCGGAATGCAGTGTCTTCATGGGTGTGCCGACCTACTACACGCGACTGCTCGCCGAGCGCGGATTCACACGCGAGGTCGCGGCGAAACTGCGCCTCTTCGTGTCCGGCTCGGCGCCGCTGTTGCCCGAGACCTTCGCGGCTTTCGAGGAGCGGACCGGACAGCGCATTCTCGAGCGCTATGGCATGACCGAGACCAATATGAATGCCTCGAATCCCCTGCAGGGGCCGCGCAAGCCGGGCACGGTCGGGCCGGCGCTACCAGGCGTCGAGCTTCGCATCGTCGACGAGTCCGGGCGCGCCTTGCCGGCTGGCGAGGTGGGACAGATCCAGGTCCGCGGCCCGAACGTCTTTGCTGAATACTGGAGACGACCGGACAAGACGGCCGAGGAATTCACCGCCGACGGATTCTTCGCCACGGGCGATCTCGGTCGAATTGGCGAGGACGGCTACGTCTCGATCGTCGGCCGCGCGAAGGACGTGATCATCAGCGGCGGGCTCAACGTCTATCCGAAGGAAGTCGAAGACTTCATCGACGGCCTGCCCGGCGTCATCGAGTCGGCGGTGATCGGCGTGCCGCATCCCGATTTCGGCGAGGGCGTCGTGGCCGTCATCGTCGCCGCCGGGGGTGCCGACGGCGCTGCCGCGGCTGCCTCCGCTCCCCGGGCGGGGCCGCCGACGGAGCGCGAAATCATCGACGCCTGTCGACGGGAGCTCGCGGCCTTCAAGGTGCCGAAGCGCGTTGTGCAGGCCGCCGAGCTGCCACGGAATTCCATGGGCAAGGTGCAGAAGAATCTGCTGCGTTCGGCGCACGGAGGACTCTTTAAATGAATATCGTCTGTATCGCCGGCTTCGCAACCATCACCAACGACCCGGCCGCGAGCGCCGCGCTCTATCGCGACGGACTGGGTTTCACGTTCAAGCAGATGGGCGACTATCTCTACATGGACGGATTCGAGGGCGCGAAGCACTTTGGCCTCTGGCCGCTCACGATGGCGGCGCAGTCCTGCTTCGGCAGCGACGACTGGCCCGCGGACGTGCCCGTGCCGCAGGCGACGATCGAATACGAGCTCGCCGACGTCGCGGCCGTCGAGGCCGCCGTACTGGAGCTCAAGGCGCGCGGGGTCGAATTCGTGCACGAGACACGTACCGAGCCCTGGGGGCAGACGCTCGCGCGTTTCCTGAGCCCCGAGGGCCTGCTGATCGGACTGAGTTACGCGCCCTGGCTGCACGACAAGAAATGAAATGAAAGGAGTGATCGAATGAGATGGCTTGCAGGTTTCTCCGCAGGGATTATCGTCGGCGCGCTCGTCATGCAGACGGTGCTGGCACAGAACGACAGCGTGCCGCCGCGTCCCGAGCGGGCGGTCAACCACGTCGGCATCGTCGTCGACGACTATGCCGCGGCGCACTCCTTCTATACGGAGATGCTCGGGCTCAAGGAGGCCTACACCATCGAGCGCAACGGCCAGACGTTCCTGACCTATCTGCAGCTCAATCGCGAGACCTTCATCGAGCTGATTCCGGCCCGCGGCGATGAGCCGCGCGGGATGACGCACATCGGCGTCGAGGTCAGGGACATCGACGCAGTGGTCGCGCATCTGCGCGAGCGTGGCCTCGAGGTCGCGGATCCGGGGGTTACGCCGGGCAATGCGCGCTTCGTGCGCGTTCGCGACGCGTCGGGCATCGAGCTCGAGATCATGGAGTACGGCCCCGAGTCGCAGCAGTATCGGGCGATGGCGGCCTGGCAGCCTTGAGCGCGGCCGAGCTGACGGCGGACCTCACGCTTGCGAGGCAGCTCGCCGACGAAGCACGCGCGATTTCCCTCGCTGCCTTTCGCGGCCATTTCGAGAAGCGCCGCAAGAAGGACGGGAGCATCGTGACCTCGGCCGACGAAGCCGTCGAGCGCGCGATCCGCGCGCGACTCGGTCGCGAGCGGCCCGACGACGCAATGCTCGGCGAGGAGTTCGGCGAGACGGGCAGCGGCGCGCGGCGCTGGATCGTCGACGCGATCGACGGCACCGCGAGCTTCGCCGCCGGCAGCGAGCATTGGGGCACGCTGATCGCGCTCGAGATCGAGGGCACGGTCGCCGTCGGCGTTTGCGACATGGCGCCGATCGATCGTCGCTATTTCGCCGCGTCGGGCGCCGGCGCCTTCTGCGTCGACCGCGGCGGCAAGCCGATGCAGCTTCGCGTCAGCCGGAATGGCGATCTCGGCAGCGCGCGCTGCTTCGTGCCCGGCCCGGAGTGGACGCAGGGCCCGGACCGGATGCGGAGTGCCGCGCTCGCGGTCCGCACGAAGATCTTCGAACCGGAGGATCATCCGGCGCTCCGCGTTGCGGCCGGCGAAATCGAGGCGGCCGTGTTCTTCATGGGCGGCCCCTGGGACGTCGCGGCGCCGTCGATTGTCGTCCGCGAGGCTGGCGGGCGCTTCGGCGATCTGCACGGCGGCGTGAGCATCGCTCGCGGCGGCGGCCTGTTCTCGAACGGCGCCGTCCACGACGCCGTGCTCGCGGTTGCCGGACGCGGGCCTGTTGTAGAGTAGTTCCGCCGGCAGTTCGGAGAAGACCAATGAGAATTACGCTGCTCAAGCCCACGAGCCTGACCCTGCACGCAGCGGCGCTGAGGCTCGGCCTTGTCGCCGCGCTGCTCGTCGGCAGCACGGCAGCGCAAGCGCAATCCGGCAACGCAGCCGCGCAGGCCCGACCGGACGACACGCTCAGCGTCTTCGGCAACACGACGACGATCGAGATCGCGCCGGTCCTCGTCGTCGCCGAGCGCGGTCTCTATCCCGGCCCGATGACGGTGACGAACGGCGGCATTCTCAATCTGTTCGGCGTCGAGACCACGAGCGATCTCTTCACGGCCGGCACGGCCGTGCTCGCGACGAACGCGGAAACGCAGGCGCTGCGCAATTCCGTCGAGAACCCGGATCTGCGCATCATTCTCACGGTGTCCGAAGGTCTCTACCGCCTCGTCGCGAAACGCTCGTCCGGCATCGCCGAGATTGCCGATCTGCGCGGCAAGAAGATCGGCACGATCCTGAACACCTCGTCGAACTATTTCGTGCAGGCCATGCTCGCCTCGGCCGGACTGTCGATCGACGACGTCGAGATCTCCACGGTCTTGCCGCTGACGAGCTATGCGACGGCGCTGACGACGGGCGGACTCGATGCGGTATCGGCCTGGGAGCCCGGCGCCGAGTATGCGGCCGAGGCGATCGGCGACGACGCGATCGAATTTCACGATCCGACGGTGTATCGCGAGATCTTCAATCTGAATACGCGCGCCATGCATCTCGAGGATCCCGTCATGCGCGCGCGCATCGTCGCCTTCGTGCGCGCACTCATCGAGGCGTCCGAGCTCATCGAGGAATCGCCGGAGATTGCCTGGCCGCTCGTCGCCCGGTCTGCGGGACTCGACGAAGCGCTCGTCGCCCGCGTCTGGCGGCATCATTCCTATCCCGCGACCCTGGTTCCGGATCTGCTCGATGTGCTCGTCGAAGAAGAGCAGTGGCTCGCGAGTCAGGCGGGGCGAACGGCGCGCTCGCGCGAGACGCTCGCGACGCTGATCGACGGCTCGGTGCTCGAGGAAGCCCGGCGCTAGATCGAGTTTCACATCCTAGCCGGCGTTCTCGCCTGGAACCCTGGGGAAACTCGATCTAATTCTCGAGCTGCTCCAGCATGTAATCGACGGCGCCGATGATCTCCTCGTCGGAGAGATTGACGGCTCCGCCCTTCGCAGGCATCGCGTTCAAACCGCGCAGCGCGTGCTCGTTGAGCAATTCCCTGCCCTGAGCGATGCGCGGCGCCCAGGCCGCAGCGTCGCCGAGCGGTGGGGCGCCGCCGATGCCGGGCGGCGTATGGCAGAGTGTGCACGTGGCGTTGTAAATCTGCGGGCCGGTCAGCGGTGCCGCCACGACGGCGGGCGCGGCGACGGCCGCGGCTGCGGCTGCGGCCAGCTCGTCGGAGCCCATCAGGATGACCTGGCCGACGGGCTCGATGCGCTTTTCGATCTCGGCGCGGACCGTCGGATCGGAAAGCTGGTACTGGCCCTGGGTGTCGATCGCGATCATCTGCGCGAGGAAGTAGAGCCCGACGGCGACGCCGATGAGGATGCCGACGACGAGCATGAAGGTATCGAAGAACTGCTGATCCTGGCCGCGCACGATGATCTTCCCGGATTCGAGGCGCGGCGATTATAGCGTATGGTTCCCGGCGGGACGATCCAGCCGCCGCAGCTGCAGTGCTTCGGAGATCTCGTCGAACGCCGGCTCCGGACGCCCGGCGAGATCCGCCAGCGTCCGGGCAACCTTGAGCGTGCGCACGATGCTGCGTGCGCTGAGCTGCCAGCGCTCCTGGGCCCGGGCGAGGAGCCGCCGCGACGGCGCATCGAGAGAGACCTGCTGCCAGACTTCGCGCTCGCCGAGTCGCGCGTTCAGCGCGCCGCGCTCGAGCTGGCGCCGGCGGGCCCGGGCGACCGACTGCGCAAGCTCTTCGGCGGGCGGCACGGGTCGGTCGCTCGCGAGCTCCGTGAACGGAATCCGGGGCACCTCGATCTGCAGGTCGAAGCGGTCGAGCAGCGGCCCCGAGATGCGCCCGCGATACTGACGCACGCGCAGCTCGCCGCAACGGCAGCGGTCGCTGCCGTCGCCGAGGTAGCCGCAGGGGCAGGGATTCATGGCTGCGATGAGCTGGAACTGCGCGGGAAACTCGATGCGGTGGCCGAGCCGCGAGATCGCGATCAGACCCGTCTCGAGCGGCTCGCGCAGCGCCTCCAGGGCACTCCGCGAAAACTCGGGCAGCTCGTCGAGAAACAGAATGCCGTGATGAGCAAGGCTGATCTCGCCGGGGCGGGGCCTCGGGCCGCCGCCGACCAGCGCCGCGGCGCGCGTCGTGTGGTGCGGCGAGCGGAAGGGCCGCGTCCTGCCGTGCGTCAGCACGCTGTGGTCGCCGGCGACGGAGGCGACACTTGCGACGCGCAGCATCTCGTCGTCGGTCAGCGCGGGCAGCAGACTGCGAAGGCGTGAAGCCAGCATGCTCTTGCCGCTGCCGGGCGGCCCCTGCATCAGCAGGTTGTGACCGCCGGCCGCCGCCACCGCGAGCGCGCGCTTGGCTCCGGCGTGGCCGCGGACCTCGTCGAGGCTCAAGTCCCTGCTGGTTGCAGCGGGCCATTCGCGCGCGGCGATCGCCGGCAGGTGCTCGCGGCCATCGAGATCGGCGATGACCTCCTCGAGGTGCGCGGCTGCCGCGACCGCGGCACCCGGCACGAGGCTCGCCTCCTCGGCATTCGCGCGCGGCACGACGAGGCGGCGCCGCGCCGCGCGCGCCGCCAGAGCCGCGGGGACGACACCGGTGACGGACCGGATCTCGCCGCCGAGCGCGAGCTCGCCGAGAAACTCGGTTTTCGCGAGCTCCCAGCGCCGCCCCTGCATCGCCTGCACGATGCCGAGCGCGATCGCGAGGTCGAAGCGCCCCCCGTCCTTGGGAATGTCAGCCGGCCCGAGGTGCGCCGTGATGCGGCTCGGCGGAACCTCGTAGCGGCAATTCTGCAGCGCGGCACGCACCCGATCGCGGCTTTCGCGCACAGCCCCCGTCGGCAGGCCGGTGATGGTAAAGGTGGGCAATCCGCCCGCGAGGTGCACCTCGACGCTGACCTCGTAGGCGTCGAGGCCCGACTGGCCGCGGCTGATCAGCCGCGCGAGGCCCACGGCGGTGCCGGCCGCCGCCCGCGGCCGTCCTGAATGGGGTGTCGTTCGCCGGCGGCCCTACTGCGGGTTCGAGCCCTCGAGCGCGGCGAGCCGCTTCTCGAGCGCCTCGAGCTTCTCGCGCGTGCGTTCGAGCACGGCGGCTTGCAGGTCGAACTCCTCACGCGAGACGAGATCCATCCTCTCGAATCCGGCGGCGAGCAGCGACCGGAAGTTCTTCTCGAGGTCGTCGCCGAGCGCCCGCAGGTTCTTCGGCACGGCGGCCGCGAGCTTGCGAGCGAGCTCTTCGAGCTCCAGACGTCCAATTCCCGCGTTCATTTAATAATCTCCTCAGGCCGGCAGCGACCCGCATTTCCGGCCAAAGCCTACACAAATCGCCACGTCGGTGCTGCCACCAGCCCGGTTTAACCTAAAGCGCCGGAAAGGGCGATCTCGGTCACACGGCCGCCCGGAAACCCCATGCTAGACTGGCCGCGGACAGTAGCTGAGGTGCTCCGCGTGAAGCCGCTGGTCTGGTCCATCCTTCTTGTAATCCCGGTCGGCGCGTTCGGCGCTGACATCTACCGCTCGGTCGGCGAGAACGGCGAGGTCGTGTATAGCGACTTGCCGGGCGCAACCGGCGAGGGCGAGCGCGTCACGGTCAATGCGCCCGCTCCCGGCAGGTCGGCCGATCGTCCGGCCGCCTCGCGACCCGCGACGTCAAGTTCCGAGAATTCGGAGACGGCACCGGGAACGCTCGGGCCTACGCTCAACGCCCAGGTTCCGCGCGAGTCGACGCCCGACGAAATTGCTGCAGACCGTGAGCAGAATTGCGGCTACGCCCGCCAGATGCAGGAGCGATACAGCACCGCGCATCGCCTCTACCGCAACGGGCCCGATGGCGAGCGCGTCTATCTATCCGACGAGGAACTTGCCTCTGCCCGGACCAAGGCGGAGTCCGATGTCGCCGCATGGTGCGACTAGCGAGATAGATCGGAACGCCGCACCGCAATCATCGACGGATTCAGCGGACGGTTTCTTTCTTCCGAACTTCTGCGACCCGCGCATGGTGCTCGCGGTCGTCCTCCTCGCCGAATTGCTCGCCCTGACTTTCGCGCTCGTGCGGCCCGCGGATGTCGGTTTCTTCAATGAGTTCGCGCGGCTCTCGGTGCTCATGCAGTGGCTCGGACTGACGAGCTCGGGGCTCATCTGCCTCGCCCGCGATAGCTTGCGCAGACTCACGACGCCGCTGGTGACGGGCGCCGTGCTCGCGATCGTTCTCGCCAATATTCTCGTGCTCTCGGTCGGCGTCGTCTGGATCGGCCGCTGGCGTGGCGACGGTCTCACGCTCGAGATCTTTCCCTCGTCCTTCTGGCCCTTTGCGGTACGGAACCTGCTGATCGGCCTCATCGTCACCTTGCTGCTGCTTCGCTACTTCTTCGTCAGCCACCAGTGGCGCCGACATGTCGAGTCGGTGGCGCGCTCGCGCATCGACGCGCTGCAGGCGCGCATCCGTCCGCATTTTCTCTTCAACAGCATGAACACGATCGCGTCGCTGACGCGCAGCAATCCGCAGCAGGCGGAAGAGGCCGTCGAGGATCTCGCCGATCTGTTCCGCGTCACCTTGAGCGACGCCGGCAAGCTGCTCACGCTCAAGGAGGAGCTCGAGCTTTCGCGCATCTATCAGCGCATCGAGATGCGTCGTCTCGGCGACCGGCTCAGGGTGGTCTGGGACGTCGCGGAGTTGCCGATGCGCGCACGCCTGCCGGCGCTGACAATTCAGCCGCTGCTCGAGAACGCGATCTATCACGGTATCGAGCCCCTCGAGACAGGCGGCACGGTCACGATCAGCGGCGGCTCCGACGGCGACGAGATCGAGATCTCGGTCAGCAATCCAGTCGCGGCCGCGACGGGCGACAGTGGGCGCCGCGGCAACCGCATTGCCGTCGAGAACATTCGCGAGCGTCTGGGTCTCGCTTTCGCCGGTCGCGGCGCGCTCGAGGTCGAGCAGACCGACTCGAGCTACCTGGTGCGTCTGCGCTTCCCCCTGTTGCAATGAGCGCCGCGGAACGCAAACTTTTGATCGTCGACGACGAAGCGCCGGCCCGCTCGCGGCTCGAAAGCCTCATCCAGGAGTTGCCGGGCTGGAGCGCGCTCGCGAGCTGCGCGAGCGGCGCCGAGGCAATCGCGCGGATCGAGCGCGAGCGGCCCGCGGTCGTCCTGCTCGACATCCGGATGCCGGCGATGAGCGGCATCGAGGTCGCGCGGCACGTGAGCCTGCTCGATACGCCGCCTGCGGTGATCTTCACGACGGCCTACGACCAGTACGCGCTCGAGGCCTTCGACTCGCATGCCGTCGGCTACCTGCTGAAGCCTGTACGCCGCGAGCGGCTCGAGAGCGCGCTTGCCCACGCCGCGCGACTCAGCGACGCGCTATTGAGCGAGCTCGGCCGGTCGACGAAGGGCTTCGAACGCCGCCGCCACATCGCCGCCCGCGTGCGCGACGAGCTCCGGTTGATTCCGGTCGACGAGATCCGGCTGCTCAAGGCCGAGCAGAAGTACGTCAGCGTCTTCCACGCGGGCGGGGAGGACCTCATCGAGGACTCGCTACGCCAGCTCGAGGAGGAGTTTGCCGATCTTTTCGTGCGCATCCACCGCAGCATGCTCGTCGCGGTCGGCGCGATCGAAGCCATCGAGAAGGACGCCGAGGGCGGTTGCCACGTGCGGCTTCGCGGCATGGCAGATACCCTGCCCGTCAGCCGTCGCCAGGTCACGGATCTCAAGGCGCGCCTTGGGGTCAAACGCTGAGTTTCGACGCTCAAGACGTTAGACTGTCGACTCCCGGAAAACACACGATGGCGAACGAAAGCGAAAGCAGGCCCGAGCAGGACGAAAGCGGAAGCCGGGCGACGTTGCCGGCTTCGCTTGCAGGTCCGGGCGGGGACCGCGCGCAGCCGGCGTCACGCGGCGAGTCGTCCGCATTCGCCGGGCTTGCGCCGAAGCTCGCGATCATTGTCGCCGTCATCGCGAGCGCGATCGCGGGCGCGCTCTGGTGGCAGTACCGGCAGTTTTACGTCGAGCTCGCCGGCAAGGACGAGTTGCTGCTCGACAGCATCGAGGGCACGCGCGCGAACCTGCGCCGCATCGACGACGACTTGAACGCGCTCGAAAACATCGTCGGCCGCGGTGCCGCCGACCTGTCGACGCAGCAGGGCGAGTTCGAGACGCTGATCACGGAGCTGCGGGCGCTCGACCGCCGGCTCGAGGCCCTGCAGGGCGGTCGACTCGACGCGCGCGACACCTGGCTCCGGGAGCAGGCGGAGTATTACCTCGTGCTCGCGAATACCGAGCTCACGCTCGGCCGGCGCGTCGACAATTCAATCCAGGCGCTCGAGCTCGCCGACGATCTGTTGCGCGACATCGGCGATCCGGGGCTGCTCGACGTGCGCGCTGCGATCGCCGCCGAGCGCCAGGCATTGCGTGCGCTGGCCTTGCCGGATCGCGACGGCCTCGCAGTCAGCCTGCGAACTCTCGCGGAGCGCGTGGCGGACTTGCCGATGAGGGCGACGAACCCCGATCCGTACAGCACCAGCGCTGCCGGGCTCGACGAGGTCGAGCCGGGCGTCGCTCGCCTCTGGGCGAGTACCAAAGCCGCACTCTCGAGCATCATCCGCATCGAGAAGCAGGACGCGCAAATCGGCCCGCTGCTCTCCGAGGCCGAGCGGCGCGTCGCGCGCCGGCAGCTCGAGCTCGAGCTCGCGAACGCCCGGGCCGCCGTCCTGGCCGGCGGCCAGGAGGAGTTTCGCGCGAGCCTGGTTGCGGCCGACCTGATCTTGAGCCGCGACTTCGACCAGAGCGCAGAGGCGATCGGTGAGGCTCGCGGCCAGCTCGCGTCGCTCGTCGTCATCGATCTCGCACCCGCCCTGCCCGACATCAGCGAGTCGTTGCTGCTGTTGCGCGCCGCGCCCGGAGGCCGGTGATGCGCTTCGGAATCTGGGCACTCGTGGCGTTTATCGTCGGAGCGTTCGGCGCGCATTTGGTGCTGGAGGAACGCGGCTATGTCCTCATCAGCTTCCTCGGCTGGAACGTCGAGATGTCCGTGCCGGGGCTCGCGCTCATGCTCGTGCTGTTCTATGTCGTCGTGCGCGTTCTGATTCGCATCCTGCGTGCCCCGGGCCAGATCGGCGACGCGCTCGAGGCTCACCGCGCGCGGCGCTCGGGCTCCAGGCTCGCGCGCGGGCTCATTCATATGACCGAAGGCGACTTCCGGCGCGGCGAGCGGCTCCTGACGGACCGCCTCAAGGACAACGACGCCAAAGTCGTGAACTATCTGATTGCCGCACGCGCCGCCGACGCTCAGGGCTCGATCGAGCGGCGCGACGAGTGGCTCCGCCTTGCGGGTTCCTCGGATCCCAAGGCCGAGATCGCCGTACTGCTGACGCAGGCCGAGCTCGAGATCAAGCGCGGGGAGCCCGGCGCCGCGCTCGTCACGCTCGCGCGCGTCGAGAAGAAGAAGCCGAATCTCGGCGGCACGCTGGCGCTGCGGGCCGAAGCCCTGCTGCAGCTCCGCGACCGCGCGGGCATCGCGGAGATCCTCCCGCAACTCGCGCGCGCGAAACTCGACCCGGACCGCCAGGCCAGTATCCTTGCCCGCGCGCTCGAGGCCATGCGTCCGGAGCAGCGCTTCGACCGCGCGGCGCTCAAGGCCGTCTGGTCGCCGCTGCCGCTCGCCCTGCGCCGGCACCCGCGGCTGATCCGCGCTCGCGCCCTGCTGCTCGACCGCCTCGGCCGCGGCGAGGAAGCGCTCAAGTCGGTCGCCGCCGCGCTCAAGCGCGACTGGAACCGCGAGCTCATCAGTGCCTTCGGCGAGATCCGGAGCAGCGACTCCCTCAAGCAGCTGCAGCGCGCCGAGGGCTGGCTCAAGCAGCGGCCCGAGGATCCGGCGTTGCTCGTGACCGCGGCGCGCCTGGCCATCGCGAACGAGCTCTGGGGCAAGGCGCGGAGCTACCTGGAAACGACGCTGTCGATCTCACCGGAGCCCGCGGCCTACGTTCTCTACGGCGAATTGCTCGAGCGTCTCGGCGAGCTCGACGAAGCCGCGCGCGCCTGGCGCTCCGGCCTGCGGCTCACGACGCGCGACGCGGGACGGCTGCCCGAGCCGAAGGCGCCGGTCGTCAGCGAGGCATGAAATTCCGCGCTACTTGACCGCGCGCGAACGCCGCGATCCCAGCCATTCGAGAAGCGGATCCCACTGGTCCCAGTCGGGCCAGGCGAGATAGGGCGGCAGCTCGTGTATTCCGAGGCCCCGCTGATACGCGCGGATGTAATTCTGCGCCTCGCGCAGCCACGTGACATAGGGCGCCTTGAGCTTGTCGAGATACTCGTCGAGCTCGTCGGCGATCAGCGTATTGTCCCGCACGCGATTGGCGACGACAGCGACGCGCGCCTGCTTGTCGACCACCTTGTGCACGCCCATGAGCTCCTCGATGAATTTGTGCGCCGCCTTGATGTCGATCGGCGACGGCAGCACCGGCACGATGATCGACTCCGCGCGGCGGACGAGCTCGGTGAGCTCCCGGCCGTGCGAGCGCGCCGGTGCGTCGATGACCAGATACTCGGTGCTGCGCGGCAGGTGCTTGAGCCCCTCGTCATGGGCGCGCAGGCCCGTGATCGGCGGGTAGTCCTTGGGCCGCTCCTCGAGCCAGGAAATCGCCGACTGCTGGGGATCGAAGTCGGCCAGCGTCGTGACGTAGCCCTCGGAGGCAAAGTATCCCGCGAGGTTCGTCGCGATCGTGCTCTTGCCGCATCCGCCCTTGGCGTTCGTCACCAGAATGCTGCGCATGGCGTCTCCTCGAGTGGCCAGTCGGAGTCGCGAGCTAAGTTAGCCAGCCTTATGACAAATGTCCATGAGCGGGGGCATCGCGAGGACATCGCGAGGCAGCCGACCTGCCGATGCATGTCGCTGGCTCAGACAGTCCTCGCGCGCCGGGAAGGCGCGCTGCGGAACTCGCCCTCGACATGCATCGACAGATCGCCTGCCGGATGTGCTGGCGCGAGAGTTGTCCGAGGTGACGAGCTGCGACGATCCCTCACGCTGCCGCAGCGTCGGCGTCAGTGCGCCGGGTCTGAAAGGCGCTCGCGATCGGCAACCCGAACCCTGTCAGATCCCGGAAGGCGGGGTGTCACTGCCCGCTGGAGGCGAGTTCCGCAGCGCGCCTTCCCGGCGCGCGAGGACTGTCTGAAGCCGCCAGCGGGCAGTGACGCCCCGCCTGACCGGCGTATCTACTGAAGTCCCAGCTGCCCCCAGATCGCGTCAACCTTCGCCACGACCTCCGGCGACATGGCGATCGGGCGACCCCAGCGCCGCGTGACCTCGCCCGGCACCTTCGACGTCGCATCGATGCCGACCTTCGAGCCGAGTCCCGCCACCGGCGACGCAAAATCGAGATAGTCGATCGGCGTGTTCTCGACGATCAGCATATCCCGCGCCGGATCCACGCAGGTCGAGAGCGCCCAGACGACATCGGTCCAGTTGCGCGCATCGATCGTCTCGTCGACGACGATGATGAACTTCGTGTACATGAACTGCCTGAGATACGACCAGACGCCGAACATCACGCGCTTCGCGTGCCCCGCATAATCCTTGCGCAGGCTGACAACCGCGACGCGGTACGAGCAGGCTTCGGCCGGCAGATAGAAGTCGACGATCTCGGGAAACTGCGTTTTCAGGATCGGCACGAAGACGTCGTTGAAGGCGAGGCCGAGCACGGAGGGCTCGTCGGGCGGTCGGCCGGTGTAGGTCGAATGCCAGATCGGGTCGCGTCGATGCGTGATGCGCTCGACGGTCATCACCGGAAAACGCTCGACCTCGTTGTAGTAGCCGGTGTGATCGCCGTGCGGACCTTCGTCCGCTTCGTCGCCGGGCGCGAGAAAACCCTCGAGCGTGATCTCGGCATGCGCGGGCACCATGAGCTCGGAGCCCAAGGCCTGCGTCAGCGTCGTGCGCTCGCCGCGCAGCAATCCCGCGAAGGCGTATTCGGACAGCGTGTTCGGAATCGGCGTGACCGCCGCGAGGATCGTCGCGGGATCGGCGCCGAGGCTGACGGCGACGGGGAAGCGTTCGCCGGGATGTGTGCGCTTGAAGTCGGCGAAGTCGGTCGCGCCGCCACGATGCGGCAACCAGCGCATGATGATGCGGTTCCGGCCGATCACCTGCTGGCGATAGATGCCGAGATTCTGGCGGTCGTGACGCGGGCCTTTCGTCGTCGTGAGTCCCCAGGTGATCAGCGGCCCCGCGTCGTCGGGCCAGCAGGTCTGGACCGGCCAGGCCGCGAGATCGACGTCGGCGCCCTCGATCACGACTTCCTGGCAGACCCCGCGCTTCTCGTGCCGCGGCGCCATCTTGAGTATCTCCTTTAATAGAGGGAGGTTCCTCCAGACGTCGGCGAAGCCCTTCGGTGGCTCGGGTTGGCGCAGCAGGGCGAGCAAGCGGCCGAGTTTCGGCATCGCCTCCTCGTCATCGGTGCCGAGCGCGAGACCGATGCGCGCGCGCGTGCCGAAGAGATTGCAGAGGACGGGTTGCTTGTGGCCTGTGACATTTTCGAACAGCAGCGCGGGACCCGATTTCGCGAGCACGCGACGCGAAATCTCTGTGAGCTCGAGTTTCGGGCTCACCGCAGTCGAAATTCGCTTGAGCTCGCCGCGCTTTTCGAGCAACGCGATAAAGTCGCGCAGGTCCTTGAGCTGGTATTGCGGTGTCGGCCAGAGCGAGTCCATGATTGCGCGACATTATGCGGCTGGATTTCGTCAAGATGCACGGGCTCGGCAACGACTTCGTGCTCGTCGAGTGGCCGAAGGGGCTTAAAGTCCCCGATCCCGATCTCGTCCGGCGTCTCGGCGATCGGCGCCGCGGCATCGGCTTCGATTCGCTGCTCCTCGTAGAACCGGGCGGGCACTATCGCGTCTTCAATGCCGACGGCGGCGAGTCCGCCCAGTGCGGCAATGGTGCGCGTTGCATCGCGGCCTGGCTCGCCGACGGCGATCCGCTCGATCTCGAGCTCAAGAGCGCGGCCGGCCCGGTGCAGGCGCGCGTCGGCAAGGACGGTGTCGTCTCGATCAACCTCGGCGTGCCCGACTTTCGGCCGGAAGCCCTGCCGTTCAAGACGTCCGCGGAGGCTTCGAGCTATCGCCTCGCGCTGCCGTCAGGACCCGTCGAGTTCGGCGTCGTCTCGATGGGCAATCCACATGCCGTGATCTTCGTCGACTCCGCCGCCACGGCCGACGTCGCCAGGATCGGGCCCGCGCTGCAGGCGCATCCGTCGTTTCCCGAGAGCGTCAACGTCGGCTTTGCCGAGATCAGGGCGCGGGATCGCGTGCAGCTCCGCGTTTTCGAGCGCGGCGTCGGCGAGACGCTCGCCTGTGGGACGGGCGCCGCCGCCGCCGTCGCGACGGGTCGCGCGCGCGGACTGCTCGACCAACGCGTCGCCGTCGAATTGCCGGGCGGCACTCTCGACGTCGAATGGCGCGGCAAGGGCGCCGAATTGTGGCAAACTGGGCAAACCGCCAAAGTTTACGAGGGCTTGATCGAGATATGAGCCAAGCGAAAAGGCAGGTCGTGGCCGAGGAGACCCTCTCCGAGACCGACGTCGCCACGTTTCTGGGTCGTCACCCCGATTTCTTCGAGCGTCACTTGCCCCTCCTTCGCCGAATGCACATACCTCATCCCTCAGGCAGCGCCACCGTTTCGCTCGTCGAGCGTCAGGTCGCGGTGCTGCGACAACGCAACGACGAGCTCGAGCGAAGGCTGGCGGAGCTCATCGACGTCGCCAAGGCGAACAACCGGATCGTCGACAATATCCACGAGCTCGCCGTCACTTTCGTCCGACAGCCGAGCCTCGACGCGCGCCTTGAGCAGCTCGAGTTCGCTCTCCGGGAGAAGTTCGGCGCGGAGCGCGCCGTGCTCGTGCTCTTCGGAAATCCCGCGGAACCACGCGTCGCGCGCCCGGGTTTCGTGAAGACCGTCGATCGCGAGGATCCCGCGCTCAAGTCCTTTGCCACGTTCTTGCGCTCGGCGCGCGCGCGCTGCGGTGCACTGCGCGACATGCAGAAGGACTTCGTCTTCGAGCGCGAGGCCGACAGCATCGCCTCGGCGGCGATGGTGCCGATCGGTGAGCGCGCGAGCCTCGGTTTTCTCTGCGTGGGCAGCCACGATCCGAACCAGTTCCATCCTGGGCAGCGCGTCGATTTCCTCGGCCGGCTCGGCGAGCTCGTAACGCTCATTCTGGAAGGCGGCGATGAGCCAGGGCTTCGCGTCAGCTGAAATCGCCGAGTATCTGCAAAGCCTCAGGACCGAGCGGCGCCTGTCGCCGAACACGTCCGCGGCTTATTCGCGCGACCTTGCAGCGCTCAGCGACTTCTGCGAGCGCGAGAGTGTCGCCGGCCTTTCGGAGCTCGACTCCTACCATATAAGGCGTTTCGCGGCCGAATCGCACCGCAAGGGCCTCGCGCCGCGCAGCATCGCGCGCCGGCTCTCGGCTGTGCGGAGCTTTCTCGGCACGCTCGTCGCACGCGGGCAGCTCAAGGCCAACGTCGCGATGGATATCTCGGCCCCGAAAGCGGCGCGGCGCCTGCCGGGAACGCTCGACGCCGACCAGGTCGCCGAGCTCCTCGAATCCACGGATGACGACGCGCTGACGCTCCGCGACCGCGCGATGCTCGAGCTCTTCTATTCCTCGGGCCTGCGCCTCGCCGAGCTCATCGGGCTCGACATCGTCGATCTCGACTTTGCCGACCAGACCGTGCGCGTCACGGGCAAGGGCAACAAGACGCGAATCCTGCCCGTCGGGCGGCACGCGCTCGAGGCCGTTCGCAACTGGTTGCCGGTACGGTTGGGGCTTGCGAAGCCGGGCGAGCAGGCCCTCTTCGTGAGCCAGCGCGGGCGGCGGCTCGCCGCGCGCAGCGTGCAGATCCGCGTCGCGCGGTGGGCGCGGCAGCGCGGCAGCGCGCGGCATCTGCACCCGCACCTGCTGCGGCATTCCTTCGCGAGTCATCTGCTCGAGTCGAGCGGCGATCTGCGTGCCGTGCAGGAGCTGCTCGGGCACTCGAGCATCTCGACGACGCAGGTCTACACGCACCTCAACTTCCAGCACCTCGCCGAAAGCTACGACAAGGCGCATCCGCGCGCGCGACGCCGCGGCAACCGCTAAGCGCGGATCTCGCGCCATGCAGCAGATTCACGGCACCACGATCGTCTGCGTTCATCGGAACGGCAAGGTGGCATTGGGCGGCGACGGCCAGGTCACGCTCGGCACGACCATCATGAAGGCCAATGCGCGCAAGGTCAGGCGACTCAAGTCCGGCAGCGTGCTTGCGGGCTTTGCCGGCGGCACGGCCGACGCCTTCACGCTGTTCGAGTACTTCGAGAAAAAGCTCGAGCAGCACGGTCAGCTTACGCGCGCCGCGATCGAGCTCGCCAAGGACTGGCGGAGCGACCGGCTCCTCCGGCGCCTCGAGGCCCTGCTCGTCGTCGCCGACCGCGAGAAATCGCTGCTGATTTCGGGCACGGGCGACGTCATCGAGCCCGAGCGGCAGCTGCTCGCGATCGGCTCGGGCGGGCCGTACGCGCAGGCCGCGGCACAGGCGCTGCTGGACAATACGACGCTCGAGGCCCGCGCCATCGTCGAAAAGGCACTCGGCATCGCGGGCGAGATCTGCATCTACACGAACCGCCAGATCCAGATCGAAGAGCTCTGAGCGCACGTGTCGCTGACGCCGCAGGAAATCGTCCGCGAGCTCGACAAGCACATCGTCGGGCAGGGGAATGCCAAGCGCGCCGTGGCGATCGCGCTTCGTAACCGCTGGCGCCGCTCGAAGGTGCCCGAGCCGCTGCGCTCCGAGATCACGCCGAAGAACATCCTGATGATCGGTCCGACGGGCGTCGGCAAGACCGAGATCGCGCGGCGCCTTGCGAAGCTGGCGAACGCGCCTTTCATCAAGGTCGAGGCCACGAAGTTCACCGAGGTCGGCTATGTCGGCCGCGACGTCGACTCGATCGTCCGCGACCTCTCCGACATGGCCGTGAAGATGGTCCGCGAGGAGGCCATGGTCGCGGTCCGGGCGCGTGCGCTCGATGCGGCCGAGGATCGGCTACTCGATGCGCTCCTGCCCGGTTCCTCGAACACCGGCGACAGCACCGAGACGCGCCAGCGCTTCCGCAAGATGCTGCGCGAGGGCGCTCTTGACGAACGCGAGCTCGAACTCGAGATGCAGTCGGCCGCGCTCGGTGTCGAGATCATGGCCCCGCCCGGCATGGAAGAGATGACGAGCCAGCTCCAGGGCTTGTTCCAGAATCTCGGCCAGGGACGCAAGCGCAGGCGCAAGCTCAAGGTCCGCGACGCTCTGCCGCAGCTTCGCGACGAAGAAGCCGCGAAGATGGTCAACGAAGAAGAGATCAAGCTCAAGGCGCTGAAGTCCGTTGAGCAGGACGGCATCGTCTTCATCGACGAGATCGACAAGATCGCGCGCCGCAGCGGCAACTACAGCGGCGCCGACGTCTCGCGCGAAGGCGTGCAACGCGACCTGTTGCCGCTCGTCGAGGGCTGCACGGTATCGACGCGCATCGGCATGATCCGCACCGACCACGTGCTGTTCATTGCCTCGGGCGCATTCAGCGCGGCGAAGCCCTCCGATCTGATCCCCGAGCTCCAGGGCCGCTTTCCGATCCGGGTCGAGCTCAGCGCGCTCGGCGTCGCGGAGTTCGTGCGCATCCTCACCGAACCTGACGCCGCGCTGACCGAGCAGTACAAGGGCCTGCTTGCCACCGAGAACGTCACGCTCGAGTTCGACCGCTCCGGAGTCGAGCGCATCGCCGAGGTCGCCTTCCAGGTCAACGAGCGCAGCGAAAACATTGGCGCTCGGCGGCTGCACACGGTGCTCGAGCGCCTGCTCGAGATCGTATCGTTCGAGGGGACCGAGCGGGCAGGGCAGCGCGTCGTCATCGATCGCGCTTACGTCGATGAGCACCTCGGCGCGCTCGTCGAGGACGAGGACCTGAGCCGGTACATCCTGTGAACGCCGAGAATCCGCGCCGCCCGTATCGCTACTACGACCTGCTGCTCGGCGGCTTCGTCGCCGTGCTGCTCTGCGCGAATCTCATCGGGCCGGCCAAGGTTGGCGAGCTCACGCTACCCGTGTTCGGCATCAGCCTCGCCTTCGGCGCCGGGAACATCTTTTTTCCGGTCAGCTACATCTTCGGCGACATCCTGACCGAGGTGTACGGCTATGCGCGCGCGCGGCGCGTGATCTGGGCCGGCTTCGCCGCGATGCTGTTCGCGACGGTGATGGCAGCGATCGTGCTCCGGCTGCCGCCGAGCCCGACCGAGGAATTCAATGCCGTGCTCCAGCCCGCGCTCGAGACGGTCTTCGGCAACACCTGGCGCATCGCCGCGGCGTCGATGATCGCCTTCTGGGTCGGCGATTTCGTCAATGCGTACGTTTTGGCCCGGATGAAGCTCGCGACAAAAGGGCGCTGGCTCTGGACGCGGACGATCGGTTCGACGATTGCGGGCCAGGGTGTCGACAGCTTCATCTTCTATCCGATCGCATTCGCCGGCATCTGGGAAGCCGAGACGCTCTTCTCCGTGGTGCTGTTCAACTGGTTCTTCAAGGTCATGGTCGAGGTCGTCATGACGCCGGCCACCTACGTCGTCGTCGGCTGGCTCAAGCGGCGCGAGCAGGTCGATCACTACGACGAGGGCACGGACTTCACGCCGTTCTCGCTCAAGGACTGAGGCGCCTCAGCCGCGACCGGTGTTCGACGGTGTCCTGGCGACCCCGGGTACATCCCCCATCGCGCCGAGTCTGGCCAGCATCGCCGAAAGCTCTTCCGGGCTGATCCAGAAATGTTCGCAGACGCGTCCCCAGAGCATTGTCGTCGGCACATTGCGGCCGCCGCGCTCCTGCTGCGTCTGGTGCAGAACGTAGAGGACGATCCGCTCCCTGCGGGTCAGGCCGTCGCGCGCGTCGGGCAGGATGTCCTTCAATCAGATCACCACCATTCGGGATCAGGCCAGAATAGCGCGGGACGGCCCAGGCACCGTAGGCCCCGCGCCCCGCCTGACCCTATACTGCTTTAATGACCGCGCCCGCCGACCCCGACAATCTCACCGACTTCGGCTACGAGCGCGTCCCCCGGGCCGAGAAAAAGTCGCGCGTGCGCGAGGTTTTCGATTCCGTCGCCCCAAGTTACGATTTGATGAACGACGCGATGTCCTTCGGCCTGCACCGGCTCTGGAAGCGCTTCACCGTCGAGAAAACGGGCCTGAAACCCGGCCAGTCCGCGCTCGATGTCGCCGCCGGCAGCGGCGATCTCAGCATCCCGCTCGCGCACCGCGTTGGTCCCAAAGGCCGCGTCGTCGTCACCGATATCAACCGCGAAATGCTCGAGCGCGGTCGCGACCGCATGCTCGACGCCGGTATCGCCGGCAACGCTGCGTACCTGCTCGCCGACGCCGAGTCCCTGCCCTTCGCCGCTGCGAGTTTTCACTGCATCACGATCGGCTTCGGGCTGCGCAATGTCACCGACAAGGACCGGGCGCTGCGCTCGATGTTCCGCGTGCTCAAGCCCGGCGGGCGGCTGCTCGTGCTCGAGTTCTCGCGGCCGCATCTGGGACCGCTGAATGCGCTCTACGATGCCTATTCCTTCAACGTCCTGCCGCGCATGGGCGAGCTCATCGCGGGCGACGCGGCGAGCTACCGCTATCTCGCCGAGTCGATCCGCCGCCATCCCGACCAGGAGACGCTCAAGGCAATGATGCAAGGCGCGGGCTTCGAGCGCTGCGAGGTCTTCAATCTTGCCGGCGGCATCGTCGCGCTGCATGCGGGTTTCCGGCTCTAGGCCATGTTGCTCTCGCTCGGCCAGCGCATGCTCAACGAGCAGATCCGGGCGAGGACGGCGGCGCGCGAGCGCCTGCGGGAGCTAGATGGCAAGCGCTTCGCCGTGAGTATCCGCGGCAGCGATTTCCGCGTCGTCGCCGAAGCCGCCGGCGACGAGCTCAGGCTCTCGCGCTCCGGCGACGAAGCCTGCGACGTCGAGCTTTCCGGCGGCGCGCTCGATCTCCTGAAGCTCGCGCGTTCGGCCAGTCTCTCCGAGCTCAAGAACGCCGGCGCCACGCTGAACGGCGATATCCACGTCGCCGAAGGCTTCGCCGAGCTCTTCCGGCTCGCCATGCCCGAGGCCGAGGCCTTGCTCGCCGACTGGATCGGCGACATGCCGGCGCATGCCGTCGGCGAAGCGGCGCGTGCAGTCGGCGGCTGGACCGGGCGCGCGGGCGAGGCCTTCGAGCTCAATCTCGGCGAGTACCTGCAGGAGGAGAACCCGACGCTCGTACCGACACCGCTCGCGCGAAAGTTCTACGCGGACGTTGACCGCATCCGCGACGACGTCGAGCGCGCCGCGCGCCGCATCGAGATCCTCGAGCGGCGGCTCAAGAGCCGCGGCCGCTAGCCATGGCCAGTCTGCGTCTGGCGCTAAGGCTCATGACGATCCAGCGCACGCTCGTGCGCCACGGTCTCGACGAGATCGTCACGTCCACGCATCTGTTCCGCCCCTTGCGCTGGCTCAACCGCCTGCTCGCCTTCGGCGGCCGGCGCCGCGGGCCGCTCGGCCAGCGCATCCGGCTCGCACTCGAGGAGCTCGGGCCCCTGTTCGTGAAGTTCGGCCAGGCCGTCTCGGTCCGGCGCGACCTGCTGCCCGCGGACATCGCCGACGAGCTCGTGCTGCTGCAGGACCGCGTGCCGCCC